>ERZ834859.274-NODE-274-length-71856-cov-8.510355_pt1 | contig 71856 bp, 66 predicted proteins | sample MGYA00519947_ERZ834859 | MGnify/ENA primary metagenome ERZ834859 (study PRJEB31850, sample SAMEA3708763) | human gut metagenome | biome: human gut; feature: human-associated habitat; material: faeces | place: China | collected 2014 ...
TTCCTATTTTTACTATTCTTTCTCCTTCAACTAATACATCAGCTTGGAATCTTGCTCCTCTGCTTCCATCTATAACTGTTCCATTTTTTATTAGAATTTTTGACATGAAAATTCCTCCTATAATTTTTGAGTTACTTTCTTTTAAAAATTTATTTTTTACTAACAACTATTTCTCTTTATAATAAAGAGTATTGACTGATAATTTTATCAAATCAATACTCTTCATACACTGAATATTTATTACTTAGCTAAGTAAGCTTTTAATATTGCATAGAATCCTTCTGTTACTTTGAATAATTGATCTAATTCTATGTACTCATCTATTGTATGAGCAATATTTTCTTTTGATGGTCCATATCCTATTGTTCTTATTCCTTTTTCTCCTCCATAGTGAGAACCATTTGTACAGAAGTTATAGTGCATTATTGTAGGATCTTGTCCAATTCCTTTTAATGCTTCTACTGCTTTTTGAACATACTCTTCTTTCTCATCAAATAACCATCCAGGGAAGAATCTCTCTCCAGTTATTTCATTTCCTGTCCAACACATTTCTTTTCCTACTGCATAAGAAACTTTTGCTTTTAATGTTTCATCTTCTTTCATCATTCTATCTAATAATTCTTGTAATGGAGCTAATACAGACTCAGGAGTTTCTCCTACTAAAAGTCTTCTATCATAAGTTGCTCTACAATAATCAGGTACTACTGATGCTCCTGGATATGGAGATGATTTAATATCAGTTAATTCTAGGATTCCATATCCTAAATCTTTGTGATGAGTCATAGGTAATTTTTGAATTTCTCCTATTATCTTCATCATTTTATATACAGCATTGATTCCTTTTTCTGGGTTAGCTGAGTGAGCTGGTTTTCCGAAAGTTTCTACAACTATCTCTCCTCTTCCTCTTTGTCCTATTTTAAGATTTAATTGAGATGCTTCTCCAATTATTACGATATCTGGATTTACATAATTACTGATCTCTCTTGCTGCTACTCCTTCAAAGCACTCTTCATGTACTACTCCAGCCATGAATATTTCTCCAGCAAATTCTTTTTTAAGGTCTTGTGCTAAGTAAGCTCCTGCTAATATCATTGCACATACAGAACCTTTCATATCTGTAGTTCCTCTTCCGAATAATTTTCCATCGTGAACTTCTCCACCAAATGGTTTTTCAGTCCATTTTTCTTCATCTACTGGAACTGTATCAATATGTCCATCCATTAATACTTTTGGTCCTTCATATTTTCCTTTGATTGATCCAATTACGTTTCCATATTTGTCTATATGAACTGTATCATATCCTACTTCTTTCATTACTTTTTCAATATATTCTACTACTTCTTTTTCTTCTCCAGAATAGCTTCTTCTTTGAATTAAATTGCTAAGTGTTTCTATTAATTGTTGTTTTCTTGCTTCAGTTAACATTTTATCCTCCATTTTTTTCAATAATATTTTTATATTAACTACAAACTACTTTATAAATTATTTATTTGGATGAGATCCATTCCATACTACGTTTTTATAACCTTCTACGTCAGTATCTCCCTCTGTACTGATACATAAAATTCTTGAATTTTCATCAATTTTTAATGCTTTCATTAATTCTGCATACTCTTCTTTTTTCTCAGATAATACTGTGAATAATCCAAGTCCTACTGCTCCTGATTCTCCAGAAATTACTCTTTGGTCATTTCCTAAAGGTGAAGATAATACTCTCATTCCTCTTGCTGCTATAGAGTCATCACATGATACAGAAAAATCTGCATTGTCTCTTAAAATTTTCCAGCTGATTGTATTAGGCTCTCCACAAGCAAGTCCTGCCATTATTGTTGTTAAATCTCCAGTTACATTATGAGGTTTTCCATCATTAGCTTCCATTGATTTATAAATACAGTTTGCTCCGTGTGGTTCACAGATTATTGTTATAGGTCTGTCATCTCCATATAAGTGTGCTAAATATCCTTGAACTGCTCCAGCAAATGAACCTACTCCTGCTTGTAAGAATACGTGTGTTGGTTTTTCTTCTTTTGCAGCCTCTAATTGCTCAACTATCTCATTGATAATTGTAGAGTATCCTTGCATTATCCATAAAGGAATTTCTTCATATCCATCCCACGCAGTATCTTGTACCATTATCCAACCGTGCTCTTCTGCACCTTTATTTGCTAATCTTACTGCATCATCATAGTTTAAATCAGTGATTGATACATCTGCTCCCTCTCTAGCTATTGCATCAAATCTCATTTTAGCAGATCCTTTTGGCATATATACTACTGATTTTTGTCTTAATTTGTTAGCTACCCAAGCTACTCCTCTTCCGTGGTTACCATCAGTTGCTGTAACAAATGTTACATCTCCTAATTGTTTTTTTACTTCATCAGATATAAGTACATTAAATGGTAACTCGCTCATATCTCTTCCTAATTTTTGGCTTAGGTATTTTCCTATTGCATATGAACCTCCAAGTACTTTGAATGCATTTAATCCAAATCTTTTCGATTCATCTTTTAACCATAATTTTTGTACTCCATAATATTTTGCTAAATCATCTAATTCTACTAATGGAGTTGCTTTATATCCAGGAAGACTTTTATGGAAATCATAAACTTCCTTCATCTCTTTCTCTTCAAATCCTACTAATTTTTCTTTTGTATAATTTACATCTCTACTTTTAGTATTGTGTACCCATTTTAATAATTCCACTATTTTTCCTCCTTAGTTTCTTTTATTTTTATTTACACTACTTTATATAGCAATTTTTATGCCAAGTATAAAAAATTTTTTTTGTTCATTATTTGATTTTTATGTTTTTTTTATAGTTATTTCTTAGTTATTATTTAAGTTACTATATCAAAACGAGAATTTTTTATTATAATGATAAATAAAAAGAGTTTTGTGCTATACAAAACTCTTACTTTGCCATTTTTTACTTTTCCATCTTATTAACATAGCCACTCCTCTACACCATTCATCCGCTGCATTAGCTATCCAAATTCCTACAAGTCCCCATCCCAATTTTAATCCTAAAATATATGAAAAAGGTACTGCTACTATAAAAATAAATATTATTCCCATAAACATTGGAAACTTTATATCCCCAGCAGCATGTAACGAGTTGATAATAACAATATTAAAAACTCTTCCTACCTCTAACAGTATCATCAATGGAAAAACTTTAAGAGAAGCATCTAAAATATCAATATTATTTGTAAACATATTCATTATTGGTCCTCTTAGTAAAACTACTCCTGAAGTAACTACAATTGCTAATATTACTGATAATCTTAAGCTTTTAAAACATTTATCATAAGCCTCTTCTGATTCTTTTGCTCCTACTAATTGTCCTACTTGTATAGCTGTAGCTTGACCCAAAGCTATTGAAAAAGTCATTACAAAACTTGCTACTAACATTAGATAAGTACGTGATGCTATCATCACTGTTCCCATAGTATTTACCATTGCCATTATCATAAGTTGTCCTACATTCCAAGCTAAATTTTCTCCAGCTGTTGGTATTCCAATAGATAAAATATTTTTTATTACGTGGAATGGAAAAGGTTTTAAAAATTTTCTTCTAAATTTAAAGTTACAATAGTGGCTCATAACTAAAAATCCTACTACACACCCTATTGCTCTTGAAACAACTGTAGATATTCCAACTCCAGTTGGTCCTAATATAGGCATTCCAAACCAACCAAAAATAAATACTCCATTACCAAATATATTTAATAGATTAACTCCAATATTTACAAACAACATCTGCTTTGGATTTCCATGACTCTTCATAACAGCTCCACAAGTCAATGTAACAGCCTGAAATACACAAAGTCCTCCTACCAGTTGAAAGTATAATTTCCCTATTCCTATTAATTCAGATGGTAATTGTATTTTTTCTAATATAAATCTCCAAAATATAAAATATACACTTCCTAATAAAATTCCCAATAAAAGATTTACTATTAAAGAAACTGTTATTACCTCTTGAACTCTCTTTTTATTTCTAGCTCCTATAAACTGTGCACACAATATACTTGTCGCTAAGTTGATAAATCCAAAAATAACATTCTGAATATTTAAAACCTGACTTATCCCTCCAACTGCTCCAACTGCTTTATCGCTATAATGCCCTAGCATAATAGTATCAATATTTCCTACTATTGTTATCAAAAGTAACTCAAAAAATATTGGAATTGTTAAAGAAACTAGCGATTTTACTTTTATACTACTCATTTTTCCTCCCCTATTAACCTCATTTCATATCTTCTTATTTTATAATTTTTTTTATAAAAAATCTAGTAAATCTTTCATATTTATTTTTAATAATTGTAATATAAAAAATTATTGAACATAGGTATTTTTCATTAAATATGCTATAATATAAATGTATATAAAATTTTTATAAAGGAGTTTAAAATGGAAGTAATAAGTAAAGATAAACCAAAAGGAAAAGCCTACTCTATTAACAAAAAAATGAAAAAAGCAAAAAGATTAGAGGAAGAAAAAAAGTTTAGAAGACTTACTGAAAATAAAAGAAAAAATGCAGAAAATAGAAAAGAGAGAGCGATAGAGAGAGCTGAAGCACAAAGAGCTTCAGAGGTTATATTAAAAGGTTTTTCTAAAGGAATGTTAATCATTTCAATAGAAGGAAAAGAAGAGAAAAGAGCTCCTCTATTTGATAAGAAAAAAATTACTAAGAAAAATATTGAAGATGAGATAGATAATTTTGAAATAAAACTCTACGGAAGTAACTGGAAAATATCTATACTAGAGGAATATGAAGATATCAGAGAACAACTAATTTGGGAAATTTCTGAATTATTATAACTTAAGGAGGATACTATGGAAAAACATCTTTTAAAAAATGGGAAAGAACTTACTATTAGATTAGCTAAAGCTGAAGAAGCACAAGAGTTTTTAAATTATGTTAATCAATGTGGAAAAGAAACTGACTTTTTGAGCTTTGGTAAAGAGGGAATCGGTTTAAATGTAGAGGAAGAGAAAAAATACTTTGAGAGTTTTACTGATAAAAACTTTATGTTGGTTGCTTTAGTTGATAATAAGATAGTGGGAAGCTGTAGTCTTAGAACTAATGAAAGTAGAATGAGATTAAAACATATTGGAGTATTAGGTATAACTATTCTTAAAGATTACTGGGGTATCGGTATTGGAAAATCACTTATTCTATCAGCTATCGAAAAAGGAAAAAAATCGGGACTAACTAGAATAGAATTGTTGACAAGAGTAGATAATGAAAAAGCCATTTCTCTTTATAAAAAACTTGGTTTTGAAATAGAGGGACAATTAAAAAATACTGTCTATATAGATGGTAAATATTTTGATAATTATATAATGGGATTGATAATCTAATGAAACTAGAAAAAAATTTTTTCTTAGTAGATGGAGTAACTCTTGCTAAAAATCTTTTAGGAAAAGTACTTGTTAGAAAAATAGATAATAAAATTTTAAAAGCTAGAATAGTAGAAACTGAAGCCTATATGGGACCCCTAGATAAAGCAGCTCATTCTTACAAAAATAGACGTACTAATAGAACTGAACCTATGTTTCTTGAAGGTGGTCACATATATATTTATCTCATCTATGGTATGTATCATTGCTTCAATATTAGTGCTAATAAAAAAGATATTCCTGAAGCTGTTCTTATTAGAGCAGTTGAGCCTTTAGAAAATATAGAATATATGAAACAATTAAGAAATGTAAAAAAAGATGAAGATATATCTAATGGTCCAGGAAAACTTACAAAAGCATTGGCTATTGATAAAAATCTTAATACTCTTAATATAACTAAAAGTGCAGAGATTTGGTTAGAGGATGATAATTATATTATCACTAATATAATTGAAACTAAAAGAATAGGAATAGATTATGCTGAAGAGTATAAAGATAAACTTTGGCGTTTTTATATTTCAGAAAACAGATATGTATCTGTAAAAATAAATTTCAATTTATTAAATTTATAAAAATAATATATTTTTATTACTATGAATTCCTTCCTTAATATAGTATAATATTTTTATACTAATTTTTAGGGAGGAATTATTTATGAAAAAAAGATTATTTGGTTCATTTTTAACATTGATGACTTTAGTCTCATCAATAGCCCTTGCTGAAGGAAAAGATACTCTTATCATAGCTCAAGCTGCTGAAGCTAAAACTATGGATCCTGTTGCATCTAATGATGTTCCTTCACATAGAGTTTTTCTTAATATTTATGACACTCTTATTCAAAGAGATAAAGATGGAAAACTAGTTCCTGCTCTTGCAGATTCTTGGGAACAAGTAGATCCTCTTACATTAAAAGTAAATCTAAAAAAGGGAATTAAATTCCATAATGGAAACGATTTTAAAGCTAATGATGTAATTTTTTCATTAACTAGAGCTAAAGAAGCTCCAGCACTTATGAGTTTTTTTGGAGATATAGATAAAATTGTAGCATTAGATGATTACACAATTCAAATTACTACAAAACAACCATTTGGTCCTCTTGTTAACTATCTTGCACATAAAGGAGCTTCTATATTAGATGAAGAAACAGTAACTGCTGCAGGTCAAGATTATGCACAACATCCTGTAGGAACTGGTCCTTATGAGTTTGTATCTTGGAGATCAGGAGATAGAATTACTTTAAAAGCTAATCCAAATTACTTTGGAGGAAAACCTTTAACTGAAAATGTAATTTTTAGAGTTATTACAGAAGGAACAAATAGAACAATAGCTCTAGAAACAAAAGAAGTTGATATTGCTTATGAAATTGACCCTATCGATTTACAATTTGTAAAAGGTAATTCAGATTTAGTTCTTATGGAACAACCTGCTATCAATATCAACTATTTAGGATTTAATACAAAGAAAGCTCCTTTTGATAAAGAAGAAGTAAGACAAGCTATTGCCTATGCTATTGATGTTCCTAGTATTATACAAGCTGTATTTTTAGGTTCAGCTACTTCTTCAAATTCTCCAGTAGCTCCTGGAGTACCTGGATATAATCCAAATGCTAAAGAGTATAAACAAAACATTGAAAAAGCTAAGGAATTATTAGCCAAAGCTGGTTTCCCTAATGGTTTTAAAGCTAAAATATCTTTAAATGATACTGGAGTTAGAAAAAATATTGCTGTTATTCTTCAAGATCAATTAAAACAAATTGGAATAGATTTAGAAGTTGAAATTATTGAATGGGGAGCTTACCTTGATAAGCTTGCAAGAGGAGAACAAGATATGTTCTTATTAGGTTGGTCATCTTCTCCTGATTGTGACTCTGCTCTATATGCATTATTCCATTCTAAACATCATGGAAGTGGAGGAAACAGAACTTACTATACTAACTCTAGAGTAGACGAATTATTAGACTTAGCTAGAGCAAGCACAAATCAAGAGGAAAGAAATAAATATTATGGAGAAATTCAAGATATTATTCAAGAAGAATTACCTATGTTTGTCCTTGTAAATCCATTTGATAATGCTGGAATGCAAAAAAATATTAAAGGATTCTATCTTGACCTTGAAAGTGAACATCGTTTATTAAATGTTAGTAAAGAATAATAATTAAATAATATAAAAATATTTTAAGTTTAATTTATAAGGCTGTTGCAATTTAATAAGTTGCAACAGCCTTTTTTTATATAATAGTTACTCTTTAGAAAATGTATTAAATAGTAAAAATAAAAGAGTTTAACTTTTTATAGCTAAACTCTTTTTCATTAAATATCTCAATTATTTATTTTCTTTTTTTATAGATTTCATAAAAGCTATTGCACAAATTGCTGCTAATATTATTCCTGCTATATTTCCAACCAACTCAACTGTACTTGTAGGAACTCCTTTAAAGAATCTTACAAATCCTTCTGGAGCTATTATAATATATGAAGTAACTACTACTGTCATATATATTGCTGGAATAAGAGCAATCTTATAATTTTTACCTTGATTACTTAAATATTTAGCTGCAGCCCAAAGTGCTATTGTAGCTAATGTTTGGTTAGACCAACTGAAATATCTCCATAAAATATTAAAATCTATAAAACATAATGCAATACCTATTACAAATAAAGGAATAGCAACAACGAATCTATTTACGATAGGTCCTTGTTTATATCCTATAGCATCTGCTATTGTAAGTCTTGCACTTCTAAAAGCAGTATCTCCTGAAGTTATTGGACATGCTACAACTCCTAATATTGCTAAAGCTCCTCCAACTTTTCCTAATACACTACTTGAAATTCTATTTACAACAACTGCTGCTCCTCCTTGTCCAAGAGCTTCTCCTAATCCTTCAGTTCCACCAAAGAATGACATTGCAGCTGCAGCCCAAATAAGAGCAACTATACCTTCTGCAATCATAGCCCCATAGAAAACTCTTCTACCTTGTTTTTCATTTCCAAGGCATCTTGCCATCATTGGAGATTGAGTTGCATGGAAACCACTTATTGCTCCACAAGCTATAGAAATACATAGATATGGGAATACTGAAACACCTTTTGGATGATAATTTTGTAAAGCTATCTCTGGAATCTCATATCCTTGAACTACTATTCCAACTCCTATACCAACAGCCATTATTAATAGACATATACCAAATACTGGATATATTCTACCTATTACTTTATCTATTGGAAGAACAGTAGCTATTAAATAGTAAATAATTATTATTCCTACAAAAGCTATAGTTGGTACAGATTTGATTAAATCATGCAAAATTGCAGCTGGACTTGTTACAAATACAACTCCTACTAAAACTAATAATACTACAGAAAAAACTCTCATTAATTTTTTTGCTTTATCACCAAGGTTTTCTCCTACTAACTCTGCAACACTAGCTCCATCTCTTCTAAGAGACATCATACCAATTAAATAGTCATGCACTGCTCCTGCAAAAATACAACCAAACACTATCCAAATAAATGCTGCTGGTCCCCACATTGCTCCTGCAACTGCTCCAAATATAGGTCCTGTTCCTGCTATATTTAAGAATTGAATTAAGAAAGTTTTCTTTTCACTCATCTCAATATAGTCTACTCCATCTTCCAATCTTTTAGCTGGTGTAAGAGCATTTTCATCTGGTCCAAAAATTCTTTCTACAATTTTTCCATAAATAAAATAACCTACTACTAAGGCAATAATTGAAACAATAAAACTAATCATAAACCTGTCCTCCTGTTATATTTTTTTACATTTTGAATGTATTTTACTTCTTAATAATTATTTTACTCTATTTTATTTTTTTTTATTGATTTTCATACTAAATTGCATTTTTTTATACTTAAAATGCAAAATATCAACCTTAATTTGCTTTTTAAATAAATTTATTTATGGTATAATCTTTCTAATAGGGGTGATTTGAGTGTTTGAATTAACAAGTAGACTTTTGAACAATCTTGGATACATTATTGCTTTAGCTTTTTTCTTTACTAAATTTAAAAGAGCTAAGAATATTTTTACTAAGAAAGAATATACTAAAACTGATATTATATTACTTTCAATATTTTTCTCATTTCTTTCAATTATAGGAACATATACTGGTATTTATTATCGAGGTGCTATTGTTAATACTAGAAATATAGGTGTTGCTGTAGCTGGAATAATAGGTGGTCCTCAAGTAGGAATAATAACAGGAATGGTTGCTGGGATACATAGATTTTTTGTTGATATAGAAAGCCCTACTACTATTGCTTGTGGTATTTCATCTATTTTAGGGGGATTTATTACTTCTGTCTTTTTTAAAAAAACCAATGAAAAAAATTGCTATATATATGGTTTTATTAGTGGCTTTTTAATTGAAAACCTCAGTATGCTATTAATACTTCTCACTGGTTTTTTCCTTTATGACTTTGTAATAGCTATAGATATTGTAAAAAATATTTATTTACCTATGATTTTAGCTAATGCCTTAGGAGTATCTATTGTTATTATCATAATAGAAGATTTAATTTCTGAAAAAGAGATTATGGCTGGTAAACAGGCTAAACTTGCTTTAGAAATTGCAAATAAATCTCTTCCTTATATAAGGAAAGGTAATAGTTTAGACGAAGTTTGTAAAATAATACTTGAATCTTTAGAAGCAAAAGTTGTTGTTATCACTGATGATAAAAATATTATAGCTAGCCATCTTATTTCTGATGAATATATTTTAAATCATAGTGAAATTAAAAGTAGTGCCACTAAACAAGTGTTAAAAACTGGAGAGTTTTTAATACTTGGAAAGGAAGAAAGTGATATTATAGATTTTCAGTGTATTAGTGGTAATATTAAATCTTGTATTATACTTCCTCTTTTTCAAGAGGAGAAAAAAATCTCTGGTACTTTAAAACTATATTTTGATACTCCTAAATTTGTTACAGCTAGAAAGCAGTATTTAGCTGAAGGATTATCTATGCTTTTATCTACACAAATAGAGCTAAGTAATATAGAAAATTTTAAAGCTATGGCTAAAGAAGCAGAGTTAAAAGCTCTACAAACTCAAATAAATCCTCATTTTTTATTTAATGCTCTTCATACTATTTCCTCTTTCGTAAGAATAGAACCAGATAGAGCAAGAGAAATAATTATAAATCTTTCTACTTACTTGAGATACAATTTAGAAAATTTTTCTAGATTACTCTCTTTAAAAGATGAATTAAGTCAAGTTGAAGCTTATATAAATATTGAAAAGGCAAGATTTGGAGATAAAATAAAAGTTATCTATAATATTCCTGAAAAATATATGAATATACAATTACCTAGTTTAATAATTCAACCTCTTGTGGAAAATAGTATTAAACATGGTATACTAAAACGTAGAGAAGGAGGAACTATAGCTATATCAGTTTCTGAAAATAAAGCTGAATATATTATAAGTATAGAAGATGATGGAGTAGGAATAGAGCAAAGTATTATAGATGGAATTGATGATAAAATAGAAAAAAATATAGGTTTAAAAAATGTTCATAATCGTTTAAAAATTCTTTATGGAAAAGGATTAAATATAAAAAAATTAGAAAGAGGAACCAAAATAACTTTCTATATAAGTAAGGAGGACAAATGTTAACTTGTGTAATAGTAGAAGACGAATTTCCTGCAAGAGAAGAACTTAAATATTTTCTTACTAAACATAAGGAAATATCCTTAGAAAAAGAATTTGAAAATCCTATCGATTCTTTAAAATATCTCCAAGAAAATAAGGTTGATATTATTTTTTTAGATATAAATATGCCTGAATTAGATGGAATGAGCTTAGGAAAAATTTTAACAAAGCTTAATCCAAATATAAAAATAATATTTATTACTGCATATAGAGATTATGCTGCAGAAGCTTTCGAAATAAAAGCTTTTGACTATCTTTTAAAACCATATTCAGAAAAGAGAATAACTGAAGTACTCAATAATTTAACAATGATAAAAGATAACTCTCCTACAAAAGAAGTGGAAAAAATTAATAAGGTAACTGTCTTTCTTGATGAAAAAATGGTAGTTTTATCTTTAGATGAAATATATTATATTGAAGTTTCAGAAAAAGAAAGTTTAGTCTATACTCAAAATGAAATATATACTTCTAAATTAAAAATTTCTAAATGGGAAGAAATTCTCCCCAAAAATAAATTCTATAGAACACACAGAGCTTATATTGTAAATTTAGACAAAATAAAAGAAGTAGAACCTTGGTTTAATGGAACTTTTGTTTTAAAAATTCAAGATTTAAAGTTTAAAGTCCCTGTTAGTAGAAATAATATAAAAGAATTTAAAGAACTATTAAGTATTAAGTAAACTTTGAAAAATTGTAATTTTTCTCTCAATTTTATATTTTTTTAAAATTTTTTTCAAAAAAATATAAAGTTTTTTTGTTTTTTATGATATAATCTTTGGTGATTGTAATTTTAAAAAAAGGAGAACAAATTAATGGGAACAAAAAAACTTAACTGGCGTACTTTAGCAATGATGGGATTCACAGTAGTTTGGGGATTTGGAAATGTTGTTAATAACTATGCCAATCAAGGTCTTACAGTTGTAGTTTCATGGCTACTAATACTTACTTTTTATTTCTTACCTTATGCTTTAATGGTAGGAGAAATGGGATCTGTATTTGAAAATAAAGGTGGAGGAGTATCGAGCTGGATAGGTTCAACTTATGGTCCAATGATAGCTTATCTTGCTGGATGGACATATTGGGTAGTACATATTCCCTATCTTGCACAAAAGCCTCAAGGAGCATTAGTTGCTATTAGTTGGGTATTTTTCCAAAATGGAGATATGATTAAAAATTTTAATCCTTTAATCTTACAGAGTATTGTACTTGCTATTTTTCTATTTTTCTTATGGTTATCTGCTAAAGGAATTAACTCACTTAAAAAAATAGGAGCTCTTGCTGGAACTTCTATGTTCTTTATGGGAATACTATATATTCTTCTAACAGTAGCAGCACCTTCTATTGTAGGTGCAACTTCTGCCACTACAGATTGGAGCTTAACTACTTTTATGCCAAAATTTGATTTTGCATATTTTACTACAATATCTATGTTAGTATTTGCTGTAGGTGGATGTGAAAAAATATCACCATATGTAAAAGAAGTTGATAATCCTAGTAAAAATTTCCCTAAAGGAATGATAATATTAGCTGCTTCTGTTGGAGTATCTGCTCTTCTTGGTTCACTTGCTATGGGAATAATGTTTAATAGTGGAAATATTCCAGCTGACCTTAAAATGAATGGACAATACTATGCTTTTAAACTTTTAGGAGAATACTATGGTTTAGGAAATCTTTTAATGATTTTATATGCTATTGCTAATACATTAGGACAAATATCTGCTCTTATGTTTTCAATAGATGCTCCACTAAAAATGCTGATTGGAGAGGGAGATAAAAACTTTATTCCTCAATCATTTACAAAAACTAATCAATATGGAGCTCCTATTAATGGATATAAATTAACCGCTATATTAGTTGGTATCTTAATAATAATTCCAGCTTTAGGTATTGGAGATATGAATAATCTTTATAACTGGCTTTTAGATTTAAACTCTATAGTTATGCCACTTAGATATTTATGGGTATTCTTAGCTTATATTGGACTTAGAGGATTTATTAGAAATAAAGGACTTATGGAAAAGGCAACATTTAAATTTATTACTAGTGATAAAGTTGCTACTTTAGTTGGAGTTTGGTGCTTTGTATTTACAGCTTTTGCTTGTTTAATGGGTATTTTCCCTAAAAACGTTGAAACATTTAGTTCAGAATGGATTTTCCAAATTACTTTAAATATTTTAACACCTCTTGTACTTATAGGACTTGGATTTATTCTTCCTAGAATTGCTAAAAAACAAAATAGATAAATTTGACATTTCTCCTTATCTGATGTATTATGTATACATAGTACATTTATAAGGAGATTTTTTATGATTATTGAAAAAAATAAATCAATGCGTGAAAAAGTATATGACACTTTGAAACAAATGATTATAGATGGAGTTATAAAACCTGGAGAAAGAATTATTGAAACTGAATATTCTAATAAGTTCCAAATTAGTAGAACTCCAATTAGGGAAGCTATTAGAATGTTAGAATTAGAAGGTTTAGTTGAAAGTCAAACTACTGGTGGTGTTATTGTTAAAACTCTTACAAGGGAAGAGATTTCAGAAATTTATAAAATTAGAATTGCACTAGAATCACTTATAATAGAAGAAATTATTAAAAAAATCAACAATCAGGATATCAAAAAATTAGAAAAAGTTTTAAAAAATACAAAAAAAGCTTTTGAAGTTAAAGATATTGAAAAAGTTTTCTCTCTATTTACAGAATTTAACCAAATATTATATGATATTGCCTCTCTTCCAAAAGTAACTGGTATGATTAATAATATCAACTTATACCTTAAAAGGTTTAGAAAGCTGTCTATTGATAATCCTTCTAGAAAAGAAGAAGCCTTTGAAGATCACGTCCAAATTTTAGAAGCAATAAAAAATAAAGAATTAAGTACCGCTATTTCTATAAATAGAATGCATTTAGAAAAATCTATGAATTTTATTCTTTCAAAATTATCTGCATAACTCAAGTATTTCAAATAAGGAAAGATTCTATTCTTTCCTTATTTATTTTTTTTATTTACTTCAAATATTTTTCCAAAAATCAAAGTCATTAAATTTAAACAAAAACTTAAAATTAAAAGATAATTTCCTATTTCCCCACCCATAATTTTAGAGATAAAAGCAAGTGTTCCACCAATTATTATAGCTAAAATTACAATTTTTTTATTAGTAGTATAACCTAAAATACCTAATAAAGTTGGTATAATAAAAGCTCCTGAATATATAGCAACTGCCATTAATAACGCTCCTAAAATATTTTTTAAATATAAAGCAATTATAATAGAAAATATTCCTAAAATTACTACCATTATTCTTGTTAATAACATAGCTTTTTTACTTCTTAAATCTTGTATAAATGTCTGTGAAAAAAGTGATGAAGCTGTTAAAAGAGTAGTATCTGCTGAAGAAATAACAGCTGACAACAAACCAAAATATAAAAAAATTGAAGTTACTTTATTTAATTTTTTTTCTGCAATTATAAGTAATATAGAACTATTATTATTTATTTCACCCAAAAATTTTGCTCCATAAATTCCTATTGCAGCTAAAATAAATCCTACTGGTATTAAAACTAACACCACTATTATTATGGAATTTTTCATAACTTTCATATCTCTAGCACAAAATAATCTAGAATATATATCTGGTCCTACTAAGCAAGTAGTTGAATATGTTAATATTAAAATTAAAACATCAATATAATTAAATTTATTATTTATAATCCCTAGGCTATTTATCTCTTTTATATCAACACCTATATAACCTATAGTTGCTAATAAACCAAATAATATAAATAATAGTTGAATAAAATCAGTTTTTATAATTGAAAGTTGTCCCCCCATATAAGTATAAATTATAAAAACTACACCACTTAACCAAACTCCTTGAGTATAATTCAGTGGACAAAGTATCATTATTATTTTTGCTGCCCCCATAATTTGAGAAGCTACTATTCCTATCCAAGCTATTGGTATTATAAAAGAAGCTAATTTTTGCACTTCAATTCCATAAGTTTTCCCCAAAATTTCTGGTAAATTATATCCTTGAAATTTATTTAGATATTTCAATAGTGGATATAATAAAATCAATCCAATGGCAGCTGATAACATCAACCAACTTCCTGCCCACCCTACATTATAAGCAAAATCTACGCTTCCTATAATGGCTGAACTTCCTAAAATAGTAGCTAATAAACTCCCAGCTATTTGTAAACTACTTCCTTGTCTACCTGCAATAAAAAAATCTTCATAATTTTTTATTTTTTTATAAGAAATTCCTCCAATAATTAAAATTAAAATAAAATATAAAAACACCAATTTTACTTCCAACTTTCCTCCTTAATCTTTAATACAAAAGGGAGAAAATTATTTTCCCCCTTATCAATACATTTATTTTACTTGTTTTATAACATCAATTACTGTTCCATCTCTATATTCAACAACTGCTACTATTTGATCTTGATATTCAGTTTTTTCTGGAGTTCCAGTCATCTTTTCAACTTCTTCTTTTAAATCTTTTATGTCTTTTAATTCTATTCCAGCATTTGTTAAAGCTTCTATTAAATCTGGTCTTCTAGGATTTACACAAATTCCTCTCTCTGTTACTAAAACATCAATAGTTTCTCCTGGAGTTATAACATTTGTTACTTTATCAGTAACTATTGGAATTCTTTTTCTCATTGTAGGTGCAACTACTACTGTTAATTTAGCTCCTGCTGCAGTATCTGGTGCTCCTCCTATTGCTCCCATTATTAATCCATTTGAACCTGTTAATGAGTTAATATTAAATTCAGTATCTATTTCAGTTGCTGATAATATCATTACATCTAATTGATGTGCACTACATCCTTTGTTATGCGGATTTGCATACATAGATGCTGACATCTCTATATGCGCTGGATTTTTTATTAATGAACTAGCTGTCGCTCCATCAAAACTTTGAGTATCTAATAAAGCTTCGAAATATCCTTCTTCTAAAAATTCAACCATTGTTGAAGTTATTCCTCCAGCTCCAAATGAACCTTTTATATTATTTGTTTTCATATATTCTTTTAAGTATTTACAAACTGCTAGAGATGAACCACCTGAACCAGCTTGGAATGAAAATCCATTTTTTATATATCCTGATGCTATTAATACTTCAGAAGCTTTTTCAGCAATTAATAATTCTTGTGGATTTTTTGTTATTCTAGTTGCTCCAGTAGCTATTTGACTAGGATCTCCAATTGACTCTACTTCAACTACATAGTCTACTTGTGTCATAGGAATACTTATTCTTTTTAAAGGAAATGGCATTAAGTTATCTGTAATTGCTACTACTTTATCAGCATATTGTGCATCTACCATAGCATACCCCATAGCTCCAAATGCTGCCTTTCCTTCGGCACCATTCATATTTCCCATATTGTCACAAGCTGGAGCAGCTATAAATGCAACATCTATTTTTAAATCTCCAGCTTCAATTGCTCTAGCTCTTCCACCATGTGTTCTAAATACTATTGGTTTCTTTAAAATATTATTTTTTGATACTTCTTTTGCAATCTCTCCTCTTAACCCAGAGGTACTAATTCCAGTAACAACTCCACTTCTTATATGTTCAATTAATGGTTCATGAGCTTTAGTTAAAGATGAACAAGCTAGATTTATATTTTTTATTCCTAAAGCAGCTATTTCATCCATTACCATATTAAGAACATAATCTCCATTTCTTAAGTGGTGGTGAAAAGAGATAGTCATTCCATCTTTTAATTCACATTTTTCAATTGCTTCTCTTATAGATGATAAAAGTTTTGATTCTCCTGGTTTAGAAAATCCTTTTACAGTTGCATACTTTCTTCCAACTGGTTCAGTAGAAAAAGGTCCTGCATAAGGTTTTACTTCTCCATACCCTTCAATATATGTTGGGATTTCTCTATTTACTTTATTTAATACAGTTTTTATTTCCAATTTTTTCTCCTCCTACACAATTATTTAATCATACCAGCACTTTTTGCTAATCTAACAACTTTTTCAGCCTTTGCGATAACTGGAATATCAACCATTTTTCCATTTACAGTTATTACTCCACCTTTACTGATATCAGCGGCTTCTGCTGCTTTTACTATTTCTAATGATTTTTCTAATTCTTCCTTAGTAGGAGTAAAGATTTCATGTACTATTTTTACTTGTGAAGGGTGGATACATGATTTTCCTGCAAATCCCATATTTGCTGATGTTTTTACTTCATTTCTAAATCCTTCTTCATCATCTAAATCAGACCATACTGTGTCTATAGCATCTACACCAGCTATTGCTGCTGCCATTACTACAAGACTTCTTGCCATAAATATCTCTTTTCCCTCTTTTGTTCTTTCTGCTCCAAGAGTTCTAGTAAAATCTTCAGCTCCAAAAGAGATTGATGTTACTCTTGGAGAAGCTGTTGCTATACTTACAGCATTCATAACTGCTAGTGGAGTTTCTAATGAACATTGAATTTTACAGCTTCCTACCTCTATTCCATGTTCTTTTTCTACTTCTGTTAATAAATCATCTAACTCTTTTACTTGCTCTGGTTTTTCACACATAGCTAATCTCATTCTTCTAAGTCCAGCTGGAACTAATACTCTAACATCATCTTCTCCAAATTCTGTACTTAATGGATTTATTCTTGCAAAAATTTCTGTTTTTCCATAATCTACAGTTTTTAATGCTTCCGCTAATAAATCTCTTGCTGCATCTTTTTCTGCATATTTTACAGCATCTTCTAAATCAAATAGAACACAGTCTGGTCCATATAGATGAGCTGTAACTAACATTTTTGGATTATTTGCTGGAGAAAATAACATGGTTCTTCTTGCTCTTTTTTCCATTATTTTACCTCCTTTCCTGCCATAGCTCTTCTAACAGCAGTTCTTGTTCTTCCTTTTATTACAAAGTCAAGAGCTCCAAAGTCTTGAACTAATACTTTAGCATTTTCTACCTTCATCTCTGAAAGTACTTCTCTTACTGCTTTTTCCATTAATTTCCCAAACATCTTTTTTAATTTTGATTCTATTATTACTTCTATTCCAGTAACGTTTAAATCAACTGTTACTAAAACATCTGAATCTTTTTCATTACCACAAACTCCTACCATCTCTATGTCTCCTTTTTTTATTATATTTTATATTAAGATTAATTTAAAGCCCACTTTAATTCAACTAAAACACATTTAATAATATTCCTGCTGCTACTGCTGACCCTATTACTCCTGCAACATTTGGTCCCATTGCATGCATTAATAAGAAATTTGCTGGATTTTCTTCTTGTCCTACTTTTTGTACTACTCTTGCTGCCATTGGTACTGCTGATACTCCTGCTGCCCCTATCATTGGATTTATTTTTCCTCCTGATAGTTTGCACATTATCTTTCCAAATATTACTCCTCCTGCTGTTCCTACCGAGAAAGCTGCTAACCCTAATACTATTATCTTCAGTGTTTGAGGATTTAAAAATGCTTCTGCATTTGCTTTTGCTCCTACTGTCAATCCTAAGATTATTGTTATCATATACATCATTGTATTGGTTGCTGTTTCTGCTAATTTTGGTACTACTCCTGATTCCTTTATTAAGTTTCCAAACATTAACATTCCTACTAACGAAGCTGCACTTGGTAATAATAATGATACTAATACTATTACTACTATCGGGAATACTATCTTTTCATTTTTACTTACTACTCTTGCTTGTTCCATCTTTATCATTCTTTCTTCCTTAGTAGTTAGTAATCTTATGATTGGTGGTTGAATGATTGGTACTAGTGCCATATATGAATATGCTGCTAATGCTATTGGTCCTAATAGATTAGGTGCTAATTGTGATGTTAAATATATTGCTGTAGGTCCATCTGCTCCTCCTATTATTCCTATTGATGCTGCTTCTGGTCCTGTAAATCCCAATGCTATTGCTCCTAAGAATGAGAAGAATATTCCTAACTGTGCTGCTGCTCCTAGTAGAATACTCTTAGGATTTGCTATTAATGGTCCAAAATCTGTTCCCGCTCCTACACATAGGAAAATCAATGGTGGATAAATTCCTAACTCTGTTCCTTTATAGAGATAGTAGATTAATCCTCCTTTATCCATTAATCCTGCTAAAGGTAAATTTACTAATAACATTCCTGTTGCTATTGGTATTAATAAGTAAGGTTCATAACCTCTCTTTATTGCTAAATATAAGAATACACATGATATTAGTATCATTATTATTTCTTTATATGTTAATACAGAGAAACCTGTGCTTCCTATAAAATCTATTAATATATTAAGCATTGCTTTCCTCCTTTAAATTATAATGTTACTATTGCATCTCCTAATTCTACTTGTGTTCCTTTGGTTACATTTATTGCTGATACTACTCCTGATTTTGAAGAGAATATTTCTGTCTCCATTTTCATAGCTTCTAATACTGCTACTAAATCTCCCTCTTTTACTGTATCTCCTACTTTTACTTTTATATCTACTATTACACCTGGCATTGGTGCATCTACTGTTTCCCCATTTGATGATAATGGCACTACCGATGCTGGTGCTGTTTGTATTGGTTTACTTTCTGTTACTACTTTACCATCTACAGCTTTTACCTCTTCTAATTCTACTTCATATACTTTCCCATTAACTTTTACTTTATATATTTTTTTCATTATTTCCTCCTAAATTTGTTTTATACTTACTATTTTAAAATTATTGTTTTTATTTTCTCCTGTAGCTTCCATTGAAGCAACTATTGCTGCTACTAACATATCTTGGTCTTTTTCTAATTCTTCAAAAGTTATTCCTTTTGTATTTGCAACAACTTTTGCTGGAGTTGTAACTGTTTTAGCTATTACTTTCTTTTCTACTGATTTTTCTTTAAATACTAATTTAAATACACTTAATACTAATGAAATTACATATAGTAGTAGAAATACTATCAGCATTGATATTACTGAAAGTTGAACTCCTTCAAAAAAACTCATATTTATGTTCACTCTTTTCCCTCCCTATATAAATAAATTTATCTCATACTCTTCTACTTGAGGTTTATCTCTATTTTCTAAGAACTTTTTAGCATTTTCTGGGAATAATGCATACATCAGTACATCTTCTGTAGATTTTGCAAGTTCTCCAATCTCTTTTGTTAATTTTTCCATTTCTGGTTCTATTAAATCTGCTGGCCTACATTTTAAAGGTTCTACATCACCTATTATTTTCTTTTGAATCTCTTTATCTATTGGTGCTGGTGTCATTCCATATAATCCTTTTACATAATCTCTTATCTCTTTTGGAATAACTTTATATCTCTCTCCTAATAATACATTAAACACAGCTTGAGTCCCTACCATTTGTGAAAGTGGCGTTACTAATGGAGGGTATCCTAAATCTTTTCTTACTCTTGGTATTTCCTTTAATACATCTTCATATTTATTTAAAGCTTTTTGTTGCTCTAATTGAGACATCAAGTTTGATAACATTCCACCAGGCACTTGATAAGCTAATGTTTTTGGCTCTGTATCCATTACTTTTGGATTTAAAATTCCTTCTGTTCTATATTTTTCTTTTATAGGCTTAAAGTAATCTGCTATCTCCCCTAATAATTCTAAATTTAATTCCGGATCTCTTTTTGTTCCTTTTAAAAGTTGGGCAAATACTTCTGTAGCTGGTTGGCTTGTTCCTCCTGAAAATGGAGAAATAGCTGTATCTATTATATCTACTCCTGCTTCTATTGCTCTTGTATAAAGAATACTTGCTATTCCTCCAGTACAGTGAGTATGTAATTCCACAGGAAGTTTAGTAACATTTTTTATCATCTTAATCAATTCATATCCAGTTTCTGGCATTAATATCCCTGCCATATCTTTAATACAAACAGAATCTACTCCCATTCTTTCCAATTCTAAAACTTTTTTAACATAATATTCTACAGTATGAACATCGCTTGTAGTATATGCAATGCACCCTTGACAATGCCCATTATATTTTTTTACAGCTTTTATTGTTGTCTCTAAATTTCTATAATCATTTAAAGCATCAAAAGCTCTTATTATATCTATTCCATTTTCAATAGATTTTTTTACAAACTCTTCTACTACATCATCTGCATAATGTTTATATCCAAGTAAATTTTGTCCTCTAATAAGCATCTGTAATTTTGTTTTCTTTACTTTAGCTCTTATAGCTCTTAATCTTTCCCATGGATCTTCATTTAAAAATCTAATACAAGCATCAAAAGTTGCTCCTCCCCAAACTTCTAATGAATAATATCCAGCATTATCCATCTTTTCTAAGATAGGAAGTATCTCTTCTGTTTTCAATCTTGTAGCTATTAATGATTGATGTCCATCTCTTAATGAAGTTTCTGTTATTTTTAACTTCAATTTTATCCCTCCTTAATTTTATAAATATTTCAACATCTATACTCTTAGCTAATTTCTAACTTCTTCTAAATATTTTTTAGCTCCTCTTGTCATATATGGTGTTATTGATGTGAGAATAAATTTTGCTCCCCATTCTATAGCTCTCTTTGCTTCTTCTGAGTTATTTACAAATATTCCTGCTATCTTTCCTACTTTATTTATTTTTTCAATTGTTTCTTTTATTGTCTCTAGAACCTTTGGATCTGAATTTGAATATCCCATTGATGCCGCTAAATCGTTTGGTCCTATAAAGAACATATCTATTTCTTCTATTGATAGAATTTCATCTAAATTTTTTATTGATTGTGCTGTTTCTACCTGAATACTTATAAATGATTCTTCATTCGATTTTTTTAAATATAGATTTTTATCTTCTATCATCCCATAACGAGCCGCTCTTGTAAAAAATGCTATACCTCTATCTCCTTGAGGTGCATATAATGAAGCTTTTACTATATTTCTTGCATCTTCAGCTGTATTTATTACTGGAATTAATATCCCTTCTGCTCCCATATCCAAAGCCTTATGTATATTCTCAACATTATCATGAGTACACCTTACTATTGCTGGTACTCCCTGACATTGTGCTGCTCTTACCATATCTAATATAGTTGATTGATTTAAAATCCCATGTTCATTATCAATAACTATAAAATCAAATCCTAAAAGAGCTGTATATTCAGCTATATCTGCTAATCCAAAAGTTACAAACGAACCAAATAAAATATCTTGTTTTATTTTTTCTTTAAACTTCATACTTCAACTCCTAATTCTGTATTTCTATTTGTATATTGTATACAGTATTTATAAGATGATTATATTGCATTTTATATTATTTGTCAATACATTTTTTCTACTATTTTTTATCCTCATATACACATATATCTGACCATTAAGATTGGATATAATACAAAAAAAATAAAAAACTATTGACTTTTTAAAAAAAAATTGTATACTGTATATTAAGATATATTAGATTCTGTATGCAGAATGCTGTGTGTCTTGGGAAGATAATAACTAATGCTTGCAAGCTTAAATTTTACTCCCTGTTTACAAGGAAAATTTAATAAAGGAGATTTGATATGGCGAAAAAAACTTTTTCTGAATTATTTAGTCCCAAAGAAAGTAAATGGAGTGGACTATCATTACCTATGTTTTTAGTTCTATTAATATTAGTTGCTTTAGCAGTTTATGTTCCATTTGGTGGAAAAGAACTTGCTTTTGTTAGACCAAACTTTTTAATTATCTTTACTATATTAGCTGTTTTTGGTGTTCTTTTTGGAGAAATTGGAGATAGAATTCCTTTCTGGAACGACTATATTGGTGGGGGTACAGTTTTAGTATTTATAGCTTCAGCAGTAATGGGAACATATCAACTAGTTCCAGCTAAACTTTTAGATTCTATTAATGTATTTTATGGTGAACAACCTGTTAACTTCCTAGAGATTTTCATTCCTGCATTAGTAGTTGGTTCTGTTCTTACTGTAAATAGAAACGTTCTAGTTAAAGCTATCTCTGGATATATACCATTAATCTTAATAGGTGTAATAGGAGCAAGTATTGGTGGAATACTAGCTGGATTAATTTTTGGAATAAGTCCACTAGATGTTATGATGAACTATGTTCTTCCTATAATGGGAGGAGGTACTGGTGCTGGTGCTATTCCTATGTCAGAAATGTGGGCTCAAAAAACTGGTAGACCTGCAAGTGAATGGTTTGCTTTTGCAATATCTATACTTACAGTTGCTAATGTAATTGCTATACTTACTGGAGCTCTTCTAAATAAATTAGGATTCAAATATACTTCTCTTACAGGAAATGGTAACTTAATTGTTGAAGAGGGTAAAGAAGTAGTTAAAGATGAAGAGATAAAAATGGAAGTTGGACAAAAAGAAACTGCTGCTGCATTTATTTTCACTGGTGCAATATTTATGTTTTCTCATATTTCATCAGTTATTTGGTCTTCTTTTGGATTCTCTTTTGAAATGCATAGACTTGCATTCTTAGTAATCTACTGTATTATTCTTAATATACTTAATGTTGTTCCACCAACTTTAAAAGCAGGAGCTAAACACTTACAAACTTACTTCTCTAAATATACTATTTGGGTATTAATGGGTGCCGTTGGTTTTGGTACTGATGTTCAAGAGATTATAAATTCTTTGACTTTTGGAAATTTAGTTATAGCTATAGCTATAGTTTTTGGTGCTGTTGCTTTCATTATGATAGTTGCAAGAAAAATGAAATTTTATCCTATTGAAGCTGCTATCACTGCTGGACTTTGCATGGCAAATAGAGGTGGTTCTGGAGATGTAGCTGTGCTTGGAGCTGCTAATAGAATGGATTTAATGCCATTTGCTCAAATCTCTTCAAGAGTTGGAGGAGCAATGATGTTAATTCTAGGTTCATTTATGTTTGGGCTATTTGCTTAACTTAATCATTATACTATTTTGAATACTGTTACAATTATAAACTTATAGCAGTAGCTTTTGTAGAATAAATAATTTTTTATAAATAAAAATTTAAAACCTCTCTTGATTATTAGTTAATTATATTACATGATTATATTAATATCAAGGAGGTTTTTTATACCTAAAGAAGCTACTAGAAATATTATTAAATCTCAACCCTAATACTATCTATTCTTTTCTTGAGAATAATATAAAAGATTTTCTTCAAGAATCTTTGAAATAGAACTTAATATTCCATGTGATAAAAATGCTGAATTTGAATCTCATATCGCACATAAGTATTCGCATAATATTTCTAATTTAAATAAAAGAGAAGATATCCATAGTAAAAAAAGTAGACTATGTTGTATTAGAAGTTTGGCAAAAAGGAAAAAATATATTAGGAATCTATACTAGAGTTAATGAAAGTTCAAAGTTTTGATTAATGGAATTAGTGGAGAGGTTATATCTGTGTATAATAAATTTAATAGAAAAATAGAAATTAGGATATGCAAGAGACTGGTACTTAATTAGAGGACAATTGGCAATAGAATATGAAGAGAGACTGAAAAACATCTAAGTTCTTCAGTCTCTAGTAACTAGGTTAATTTCTAATAATCAAGAGAGTAAATACACAAAATTAATTACACTCTCATTTTTTGTTATAAAAATTAAATTCTAATTTTCTTATAAAAAAAGCTACTCAATAAGTTTTTCAACTCATTGAGTAGTTTTTATATTTTAAGAGAGTTAATGGTTAATTTAGGTATCAGACAATTTTTTATACTTTTTTAGTTCTTTGACCGTAAGTTTTAAACTTTTCAGCCATTAGAGCCATCTCTTCATCTGGTAATACTACTGGTTCTCCTATACTTTTTGCCATATAATAAATTTGTGAACAATACTCTATCTCTTCTATTATATTAAAAGCATTTAATAAGTCATTAGCTCCTGCTAATATTCCATGGTTAGCTAATATTACAGCTCTTCTATCCATCATAGCTTTAGTTGCATTTACTGCTAACTCATGACTTCCATAAGTTGCATATTCAGCACATCTTACATTTTTTCCAGCTACTGCTATCATATAATGAGTTGCTGGTAGTTCCCAACGTAAACAAGCTAATACTGTTGCATAAGTTGTATGAGCATGAATTACAGCATCTAAATCTGTTCTTTCTTTATATTGTAATAGGTGCATCTCCCATTCACTTGAAGGTAATCTATCCCCCTCTACTATATTTCCTTCTAAGTCCATTATTACTATATCTTCTGGTTGAATTTCAAAGAAATCTATTCCTGATGGAGTTATAGCCATATATCCAGTTTCTCTATCAAAAACACTTAGATTTCCTCCTGTTCCTTTTGTAAGATTTGATGTAACTAATTTTTTTCCATATTCTACAATCTCTTTACGAGCTTTTTCCATTAACATAATTCTATCTCCTTAATTCTATTTTAATTTTATATATTATTTAAATAATGGTCCATAGTTTTGACATGCTCTATAATCTTGTCCTTCTTTATCCATTCCAAATGCATTCCAAGCTGCTGGTCTAAATATTTTTTCCTCTGGTACATTATGAGCTGCTACTGGTATTCTTAAGATAGAAGCTAAAGTTATTAAATCAGCTCCTATATGTCCATGAACTATTGCTCCGTGGTTAGCTCCCCAGTTGTTCATTACATCATAAGCAGTTTTAAACATTCCCTTTTCTCCATTACAGATAGGTGCAAACCATGTACATGGCCAAGTATAATCTGTTCTTTTCCATAATTTTTCAGTTACTTCTTGAGGTAATTTTATACTGTATCCCTCTGCTATTTGTAACATTGGTCCTAATCCTTTTACAAGATTTAATCTAATCATAGTCATTGGCATCTCTGCATCGGTTAAGAATCTTGAAGAATATCCTCCACCTCTAAAATATCCTAAGTCTGCTGGGTTCCATGTAGTTGCTTCTAAACATTTCTTTACATCTTTCTCATTCATATCATAGAAAGGTTTTATACATCTATTTCCATTCTCATCTACTGCTTGAGCTGAATAATCTAATGCTGATGCTCCAGAGTTGATTAAATGTAAGAATCCATCTGCTTCTTTTGCTACTCCCTCTAACTCATATCCAGTAACACGTTTTACAGCATCTTTACTCCAGTAAGTTCTAACATCTGAGAAAAGAGGTGCTTTATTAGTTAAAAGTTTTTCAAATAACATCCCTATTCCATTTAGCACGTCATTTTCAGTAGCTAATACCATAGGTTCACGAGTTCCATTCCAGTCAAAGCTAGAGTTTAATAATGCTTCAGCAAAATCTCCATTAGGGTAGAAGTCTGTCCATTGTCTTTGTCCTTGGAATCCTGCAGCTATTGCATTATGTCCAGATCTTTCCTCTTCACATCCTGCTGGTAAATTAGGATTTCCTTTCATTAAATCTTTAATTATTATCATCATCTTAACTACAAATTCCCATTGCTCATCTTTTATTTCACGAGGATTTTGCATTCCTTCTGGGTTCTTATCAAAACCTTCTTTACAATATTTCTTAGTCCATTCCATAGCTTTTTTGAACTCTTCTTTATCATAAATTTCTTCAGTCATTCTTCTAATAATCTCTACCTCATCAACTGATTCTACTCTCATTCCTAAATACTCTTCTATAAAGTTAGGGTCAATTATAGAGCCTGCTATTCCCATACAGATAGAACCTATTTGTAAATAACTTTTTCCTCTCATTTGTGCAGCAGCTAAAGCAGCTCTACCAAATCTTAAAAGTTTTTCTTCTACATCTTTAGGTATACTTGTATCATCAGCATCTTGTACTTCATGTCCATAGATTCCAAAAGCTGGTAATCCTTTTTGTGCATGTCCTGCTAATACTGCTGCAAGATATACAGCTCCTGGTCTCTCAGTACCATTAAACCCCCATACCCCTTTTATTGTCATCTTATCCATATCCATAGTTTCTGAACCATAGCACCAACATGGAGTTACAGTTAAAGTGATGTCTACATTTTCTCTTCTAAATTTCTCTGCACAAGCTGCAGCTTCATTTACACGTCCTATTGTTGTGTCAGCTATTACTACTTGAACTGGTGTTCCATCTGAATATCTTAAATTTTCTTCAAATAATTTCGCAGCAGCTTTTGCCATATTCATTGTTTGTTCTTCAAGAGACTCTCTAACTTTTATCTCTCCTCTTCTTCCATCTATTGTTGGTCTAATTCCTATTTTTGGATAATTCATATTTGTTCCCTCCTAATATTAATTTGCTTGATATTTATATACTTCTGATGATTTTTCTATAATATTAAATCCTTCTTCTAAAGATTTAATTTCATTCAATGCAATTTTTTGTATTAATATATTTCCATAAGCAGTAGCTTCAAAAGGTCCAGCTACTATATCAAGTTTTGTAGCATCAGCTATCATTTGACAAAGAAGTTTTGACTTTGCTCCTCCACCTATAATATGCAAATTTCTAAAATTTTTATTCATTATTTTAGATATCTGTTCAATAGTCTTTTTATATTTTTCAACTAAACTTAAATATACAACTTTGAAATAATCAAAATCATTATCTAAAGGAATGACTATAAGCTTATCTATCTCCTCTATTACATTAAATTCATCTTGTTGGAAAACTTCATTTTCTACATCTACTATCTCTTTCACATCACAACTGCTTACATAATTTGTAATCTCTTCAAAATTTATCTCTGTTCCTAATTTTTTTTCTAATTGTTCTTTTAGTTTTTCAAGAATATATAATCCTGTAATATTTTTAAAGAACATATTTGAAAAATTATAACCTGTTTCATTTGTTAGTGAGTCTTTAAAAGCTTCTTCTGTTATAAGTGGTTTTTCTGAAAGACAACCTATTAAAGACCAAGTTCCACAAGATAGGAATAGAGTCTCACTATCTGTATATGCTTTTGTTAAAAGTACTGCACTAGCAGTATCGTGAGAAGCTATTGATATAACTGGTATATCAAATTTTCTAAGAGACTCTAATTTAGAATTTTTAGTACTTCCTACAACTTTACCAGGTTCTATCACTTCTGGAAAGATACTCTTATCTATTCCATAGCTTTCTAAGATATCATTACTATATTTTTTATTTTCTAGTTCAAAAAGTTGAGTTGTAGATGCTATTGTCATCTCTGTATAACTTTTTCCTGTTAAAAAATAATTTATTAAATCTGGCATCATTAATACAGTTTTAATATCTTTATAATTTCTATTCTCCTCTTTCAATGCTAGGATTTGAAAAAGAGTGTTGATAGACATTATTTGATTTCCAGTTTTCATAAATATATCTTTTAATGATAACTTCTCTTGAGCTTTTTCAAATCCTACAATATTGTATCCATCTCTGTATGATACTGGATTTTCTAATAACTCTCCATCTTTACCTAATATTCCAAAATCTACCCCCCAAGTATCTACTCCGATACTTGAAAGAGAATCTCCATATTTTAATATTGTATTTTCTATATTTTTAATTATTTTATTCCAATCCCAACGGCTACGTCCATTTTCTTTTATTCTTTCATGTGAAAATCTTAACACTTCTTCTGTTTTTAATTTTCCATCTTCTACATATCCAAGAATTCCTCTTATAGAAGTAGCACCTAAATCAAATGCTAAAGAATATTTCATTTTTTCCTCCATTAAATTAGAGATTTATATAATTCTTTTATCTCCTCTACTGACGTATCTTTTGGATTTCCTCCTGTACATACATCATTAAATGCTGATATTGCTAAGAAATCTAAGTCTTTCTCTTTTACTATCTCTTTTAAGTTTTGAGGAATTCCTACATCTTGAGAAAGTTTTTTTACAGCTTCTACTGCGGCTTTTCTATATTCCTCTTGTGTCATAGCATCTACATTTTCTACTCCAAATGCTTTTGCTATATACTTATATTTTTCTCCAGTATATTCTGCATTATATTCCATAACAGTTGGTAAAATAATGGCATTAGCTACTCCATGTGGTGTATCATATAGAGCTCCTAATGGATGAGCCATAGAGTGTACTATTCCAAGTCCAACGTTTGAGAATCCCATTCCAGCTATATATTGTGCTAGAGCCATCCCCTCTCTACCTTTATCCTCTCCATTAACTGCTCCTCTTAAACTTTGAGCAATTAGTTCAATAGCTTTTAAGTGGAACATATCTGTCATATCCCAAGCTGCTTTTGTAGTATATCCTTCTATTGCATGGGTTAAAGCATCCATTCCTGTTGCTGCTGTAAGTCCTTTTGGCATAGTTGCCATCATATCTGGATCAGATATAGCTATAATTGCCATGTCATTAGGGTCTACACATACAAATTTTCTTTCTTTTTCCACATCTGTTATTACATAGTTAATTGTTACTTCTGCTGCTGTTCCAGCTGTTGTAGCAACTGCTATTGTAGGAACAGTAGGATTTTTAGTAGGAGCACAACCTTCTAGACTTCTTACATCTGCAAACTCTGGATTATTAATTATTATTCCAATAGCTTTAGCTGTATCCATTGATGAACCTCCACCAACAGATATGATATAGTCAGCTCCTGATTTTTTAAACTCCGCTACTCCTGTTTGTACATTTTCTATTGTAGGATTAGGTTTTATATTTGAATAAATTACATACTCAAGATTATTAGCATCTAATAAATCTGTAACTTTTTTTGTGACATTAAATTTCACTAAATCTGGGTCACTACAAACAAAAGCTTTTTTAAATCCTCTTGCCCTTACCTCATCTGGTATAGCTTGTATAGCTCCCTTTCCATGATATGATACATTGTTTAAAATTATTCTATTTGGCATTTTCTTCACCTTTTCCTTAAAAATTCTTTTTATTATTTCTATATATCAATTATTTTGTTTTTTTACTATTGAATAATCCATAAAGGAATACAACTACAAAACAGATTAATGGAACATAATAACTTGTTCTTACTGCAGCTTCTACTCCTGAATACATAGGTGCTAAGAAAGCTAAACTTCCTGTATCAATAACTTTTCCCATATATGGAGTTATCAATGCTCCTCCTAAAATTGCCATAATTAATCCTGCAGCTCCAAGTTTTACCTCTTCTCCTAAACCTCTTAATGCTATTCCGTAAATTGTTGGGAACATTAATGACATACAACCTGAAATTATCATTAAGCAAACTATTGAACTTGATGCTGGTAAATAAATTGTTCCAAATGTTACTAAAATTCCTATAAAAGCTATTACAGTCATAAGTCTTGCTGGCATAAACTTTTTCATTAAATAAGTACATAACCAACGCATTACTATGAAAAGAACCATTGCATAAAGATATTTATTTACAGCAGTAGCTTCATCTAAATCAGTTAAAGTCATTACATACTTAGTCATCCAAGTCCATACAGCTATTTGCATTCCTACATAGAAAAATTGAGTTATTACTCCAAAAACATATCTTTTATTTTGTAATAAACTATTTAGAGAATGTCCAAAATTTAAATCTCCACCCTCATCTCTTTTAGATGATTTATTTCTTAAGAAAAATATCCAGATTACTAAAGCTATTGCTATAAGTCCTACATATGGAATGCATACCCATAAAAGTTCTGTTGATCTGATAGCATCTAACTGAGTTGGATCCATTGCTAATCTTTCTTCATAGTCAGCAGGGTTAAGATTTCCAAGTATCATAAATTTTGCCATAAATAATCCAGCTAAAGATCCTAATGGATTAAATGCTTGGGCATAATTTATTCTTCTTATACTTGTTTCTTCATCACCTAATGATATAACAAATGGATTACAAGTTGTTTCTAATATTGAAAGTCCTCCAGCTAATATAAAAATTGAAACTAAAAAAATATTATAATTTTGTAATATTGTAGCTGGAATATATCCCAAGGCTCCTATAATATAAAAACCTAAACCTATCAAAACCCCGTGTCTAAATGTATATTTTTTTATTATTATTGCTGCTGGTATAGCTAAAACTGCATAAGATCCATAAAAAGCAAATTGCACTAAAGATGAGTCAACTGCTGACATCATAAATATTTTTCCAAAAGCAGGAACTAAGTTATCTGTCATATTATTGAGTAATCCCCATAAGATGAAACATGAAACTAACATTACAAAAGTTACCCTATACTCTTTTGGTACTACTACTTTCTCTTCTCTTGGTATTTCTACTTGACTTTTTAAAACTCCTTCATTTTCAAATGCCATAATTTCCTCCTAAATTTTATTTAAATTACCCCTTTTTGTAATAAAATATTTGCATAAAGTGCTTTTTCACTTGTTGCTATAATACAATAAGATTTTTTTGCCTTATCATAAAAATCAAATCTGTCTATATTAACAAAGCATTTCTCTCCTCTATTATCATACTTTTTTACTATTTCTTTATACTCTTCCCAAATAGGAGTTTCTATTATATCTCCCTTTACTTTTTCCATTAAAATAACTGGAAAATCTACATAAGTATCTAATGGATAGAGTTTTAAAATAGCTTCTAATACCTCTGGCACATTATGCCCATCCATTCTAATTACTTTACTATCTTTTCCTATACTCTCTGCTGGAAAATTTCCATCAGCAATTACTAAATAATCACTATGTCCCATCTCTGATAAAGTTTTTAATAATTCTGGTGAAATAATTTTTGGAATATTCTTTAACATTACTTCCCTCCTAAAAATAATATTTCCTCTTCAAAACAGTACTATAAAAGTGTTTTTTTCACTTTTTCCAATCATACATTTTCGAAAATGTTTATTATATTTTTATTTTACACTTGATTTTTTTATTTTTCTTGTGATATATTAAGAATAAATAGTATTTTTTTCACTTTTTTTAGTTAAAATTTTTACACTATGAAGGAGAATTATGAAAAATTTAGAATTTAAAGAAAAAATTTCACATGGAACAAAATTTTTTCCTTTTGCATATTACTCAGTAACACATATTCATCCTCGTTATACAATGACTGTTCACTGGCATGAAGAATGTGAGCTTGTAAGAATAATAAAAGGTAGCTTTAATCTGAAAATTAATACCAAATCTTATCATTTATCTGAAGGTGACGTTGCCTTTATAAATAGTGGATTTATTCATTCAGGGATTCCTAAAAACTGTATTTATGAATGTTTAGTATTTGATATATCTTTTTTAAAAAAAGAGAGAAGTTTTTCAAATAGTTTTTTAAATAGTCTTATCTCATTTCAAAAAGAGATAAAAATAATTTATACTAAAGAAAATAAAAATATTCTAAAAATATTTGATGAAATTTTTACTTTAATAAAAAATGAAAAAAAAGGATTTGAAATGAAAATTTTTGGTTTATTTTATTATTTTTTAGGAATAATAGAAGAGGAAGATCTTTTTTCAAATAAAATAAATATTGATTTTAACAATAAAAGAAAATTAATTCATCTAAAAAAAGTTTTATCTGTAATACAAAAAAAATATATGTGTAATATTTCTTTAGAAGATCTTGCATCCAGTATTGATATGAATACAAATTATTTTTGTAAATTCTTTAAAGAATTAACTAATAAAACTCCTATGGAGTATTTAAATTATTATAGAGTTGAATGTGCCAAAGAAAGATTAAAAGAATCAAATTTATCTATAACAGAAATAGCTTATGATTGTGGTTTTAATGATATTAGTTATTTTACTAAAGTTTTTAAAAAATATAATGATAATCTTACTCCAAGAGATTTTCTGAAATTATATAAAAAAAATTAATTATACTCTTTTAAAAATAGGAATGCTAATTTTACATTCCTATTTTTTATCTCTTGACTCAAATATCTTAAAAAAACCTTTATTATTTTTATAGTTACCAAAAATTACAAATGTAGAATCTTTGTAATATAACGATTCTCCTTCTCTATAGTTTTTTATTATACTTAGAAAATTAAAATTTAAAGAATAATAAAAATCATAACCTATAATAGTATCATATATTGTTTTCAAAAAAGTATTGCTATCTTTATATATACTATATTTTTCTTTAATCAATATATGGTCAGAAATTTTTAAAATCTCTTCAATGTTTCTTCCATCATTTTTTAGATAAATCTTTATATCATCATCTGATATTTCCAACCCATTTTCCTTTAAAAAAAGAATATTTCTTCTTGTAGATTCAAATCCATAATGTTGAATAGAAGAATTTATACTTTCCCATATTTCTTGATAATCAGTAATCATATTTTTTATAATTTGAATCAAATAATTTGTCTCCCCTTTATTTTTTTCTATTTCTATATTATGGATTTTAAATCTTATCCCGATAACTTTATTATTTTTATTCTCTCCTTTTTTTATCTTTTCATACTCTATCACAAAGTTAGAATAATTATTTACCTTTTCAACCAATGGTTTTAAAATATTTTTTTCAAAATCAAAAAATCTATCATAAGACTTTTTTGAAATCTCAAATATATCTCTTAATTCTTCTAATGAAACTTCAATATCTCTATTTTGCTCTATATCTTTTATGAGAAGATTAAAAAAATTAATCACTGCTTTTTTTCTTAAGTAAAAAAAAGTCCTTAAAGATATCTTATATTCCAAAGTATTTTTCTTAAAACAATTTAAAATATTTAATGGAATAAATATATTAAATATTTCTCCATTATATGTATAAGAAGTTACATAGTTAAAGGTATTAAAAATTCTTCTCTCTCCTTTAAGGTAATTTATGTCAATTCCTTTTCCCATAAGTCCTTTTAGAGCTATCTCAATATTTTGGAAAGATTCACTAATCTCTTTAAGTTCTATATTCAAACCTAAATTATAAATATTATCTAAATTCTCTATATTTCCCCTTATTTTATCAAGAATTATTTGAAAAATTTTATTCTCAACTTTTGATGTTCTTACTTTTAAATCTACATAAATATTTTCTATATCTTTATTCATTTTCTTTTTTCTCCAACTTTTTTAATTTTTTTATTTAATTTTATCACATTTTTAGACGAAATAAAATTTAAAAAATAGATATCCAAAAGTTTTTTCTTTTATTAATAAACGAATTTTTTTTAAAAAAATATTAAATTTGACAAAAATACAACTTATATTCTATATTATGAACATAAAGTAAAGATACAACAAAATGAATATATTAATGGAGGTAATTTATGTTAAGTAAAGAGTTTATTAAAATGAATCTTTCTGGAAAGACAAAAGATGAAATCCTGCAAGAGATGGTAGAAATACTAGATAAAGGTGGAGCACTAAATGACAAAGAAGAATACTTAAAAGTAGTGAGAGAAAGAGAAGCAACTTCTTCTACTGGTTTAGAAGAAGGAATAGCAATTCCTCACGGAAAGACTAAAGCTGTGAAAAAAGCTACTGTTGCTTTTGGTAAATCAAAAAATGGAGTGGATTTTAACTCTTTAGATGGTGAAAATTCTAGATTCTTCTTTATGATAGCTGCTCCAGAAGGAACTACTGATGCTCATATAGAGATGCTATCAAAAATTACTAACAAATTATTAAATGATGAATTTAAAGAAAGATTAGAAAAAGCTGAAACTGCTGAAGATATAATAACACTGTTTAATGAAGAGAATAAAAAGGATAATAGTAAAGTAGAGAAAAAAGAAGGACTTGTAATAGCTGTTACAGCTTGTCCAGTTGGAATAGCTCATACATATATGGCGGCTGATTCTTTAATTAATAAAGCTACTGAATTAGGAGTAGATATCAAAGTTGAAACTAATGGTAGTGTAGGAGTTAAAAATGAACTTACTGCTGAGGATATAAAAAAAGCTACTGGAGTAATTGTTGCAGCAGATAAAACAATTGATATGGATAGATTTGCTGGTAAAAGAGTTATTCAAGTTCCTGTAAAAGAAGCTATTAGAATTCCTCAAGAACTTATTGAAAAAACTTTAAGAGGAGAAGGAGAAATTTATCAAGCTTCTAATAGTAAAGTTACTAAAGATTTTAGCAAAAAAGAAAAAACAGGATTATATAAGCATTTGATGAATGGAGTATCAAATATGCTTCCACTTGTTGTTTGTGGAGGAGTTTTAATAGCTTTATCTATAGCATTATCTGGAATAAAAGCAGGAGCTGGAGCTGATGTTACAAATCCATTTTTAAAAGCTATGATGGATTTAGGAGCTACAGCTTTTGGACTGATGATACCTGTATTATCTGGATACATTGCTATGAGTATTGCTGATAGACCAGGACTTGCTCCAGGACTTGTTGGTGGAGCTTTAGCTAATAGTGCAGGAGCTGGATTTCTTGGTGGAATGGTAGCAGGATTTGCTGCTGGATATATTGCTAAATGGGTTAAAAATTGGAATGTCCCAGATGGTTTAAGACCTATTATGCCTATATTTGTTATTCCATTAGTTTCTACTGGATTAGTTGGAGTATTAATGTTTTTTATTAGTTCTCCTATCTCTGGATTTATGAATAGTTTAACTAACATATTAAAAGGTATGGAAGCAGGTTCTATTTTCTTAGCATTAATTTTAGGACTTATGATTTCATTTGATATGGGAGGACCTATCAATAAAGTTGCTTTCCTATTTGGTTCAGCTATGATTACTCAAGGAGTCCCTGAAGTTATGGGACCTATTGCTGTTGCTATATGTATTCCTCCTATTGGTATGGGACTTGCAACTATGATTGGTCCTAAAAATTTTGAAGTTACTGAAAGAGAAGCTGGAAAAGCTGCATTTGCTATGGGACTTATAGGTATTACAGAAGGAGCAATTCCATTTGCTGCTGCTGACCCATTAAGAGTAATTCCATCTATAATGACTGGAAGCGCTATAGGGGCTGTTATAGCTGCTATTGGAAAAGTAACTGACCATGCTCCACATGGGGGACCTATTGTATTACCTGTAGTTGATAATAAATTAATGTTTATCCTTGCTATTGTAGTTGGTTCATTAATTGCAGCTATTATGGTTAATATATTAAAGAAAATGAAAAAATAGTTAATTGAAAAAATATAACCCCCATGATATTATTTAATAGAATGGGGGTATTTTTATGAGAAAAATTTTAATAAAAAGTATTATTCAAGCTATTCCCTCTGTTATTATTGGGGGAATTACAGCAGTTATAGCATTATATACAAATACAGAGTTTTTTAATATTATCAGTGATTGTAGTTTTTTAATAGTTCCTGCTCTACTAGCAGGATTTATTGCAAAAGAAAAGTGTGGAAGTATTGGATTTATTCCTGCTCTTATATTAGGTAGTCTTTCACAATTTATTCACTTAGGATTAATTGGCGGAATTATCTCAGGAATATTTATTGGATATTTTATTGAACTTCTTAAAAAAATAAAAGTTCCTATTGAATTTACTTCTATAATGTATCTAATATTTATTCCAATTGCTTCAACTTTAGTTGGAAGTCTATTTATATTTTACATTTTTAAGATACCTACTCTTTTTTTAATAGAGCAAGCAAACCTTTACCTTAATAATCTAAATGATAAAAATATTATATTTCTTACTTTTATGTTAGGAGGAATGATTGGAGCAGACTTAGGAGGACCTATTAATAAAATAGCTTATATTTATGGCATTACTACACTTGAATATGGAAGATATGATATAATGGGACCTATTTCAGTAGCTATATGTATTCCACCACTCTCACTAGGAATAGCTCAATTTATCTTAAAAAATAGATTTTCTAAAATGGAAAGAGAGGCAGGAGCTCTAGCAATTTTCTTAGGAATATTAGGAATTACAGAAGGAGCCCTAATTTATCTCACTAAAGATATCAAAATACTCCCTATCACTGTTATTAGTTCAGCTATTGGAGCATGTTCTGCTGCTATTCTCCATGTAACTTCAAAAGCTCCTCATGGAGGACTAATTGTTCTACCTTTAGTTAATAATAAAATTGAATTTATAATTTCTATTATTATTGGAAGTGTTGCTGCTTTATTTCTATTATATTTCTTAAAACCTATAAATAAAAAAGAATTTTAAAACAATTATTGTTTTTTTTCATAATTAATGATAAACTTAAGAGAAAAAATTACTTTAAAATTTTTACTTGGAGGTTTTTTTATTAATGAAGCATAATGAAAAAAGTAGTTTTATTGGTTTAATACCATTACTAATATTTGTAATTTTATATTTAGGAACAGGTATATTTTTACAGTTACAAAAAGTTCCTATGGCTTTTTATCAACTCCCATCTCCTATAGCAATTTTTATTGGAATTATTTTTGCTTTTCTTCTTTTTCAAGGGAGCATAAAAGAAAAATTTGATACCTTTTTAGAAGGATGTGGACATCAAGATATTATTACTATGTGTGTTATCTATCTACTAGCTGGGGCTTTTGCTGGAGTTACTAAAACTATGGGAGGGGTAGATTCTACTGTTAATTTAGCTCTCTCTTATATTCCTGTACATTTTCTGGCTCCTAGTATATTTATAGTTGCTGCTTTTATCTCTACAGCTACAGGGACTTCTGTTGGTTCTATTGTTTCTATAGCTCCTATTGCAATAGGATTAGCTGAAAAAAGCGGAGTTTCTATGTCTCTTGTTTTAGCTGCAGTTATGGGTGGAGCAATGTTTGGTGATAATTTATCTATTATCTCTGATACTACTATAGCTGCTACACGTACTCAAGGAGTAGAGATGAAAGATAAATTTAGAGTAAATTTGTCTATAGCTTTACCAGCTGCTATTTTAACTATAATTCTTCTTTTAATTTTTGGAGAACCAGAAACAGTAACTAATATAGATATTTTAAATTATAATCTTTTAAAAATTTTACCATATATAACTGTTTTGGTTATGGCTATTAGTGGTTTAAATGTTTTTATAGTTCTTACTAGTGGAATTATTATTTCTGGTTTAATAGGGATTATATCTAGAGATTTTTCTTTTCTTTCTCTTTCAAAAGAAGTATATAATGGTTTTTTAGGAATGAATGAAATATTTCTATTATCACTCTTATCTGGTGGTTTAGCCGCTTTGACTTCTAAAGCTGGTGGAATACAATGGCTTATTGAACATATTCAAAAATTAATTATAGGTAAAAAAACTGCAAAACTTGGTATAGGGCTTCTTGTTTCTGTAACTGATATAGCTGTAGCTAATAACACTGTTGCTATCATTATCAATGGTTCTATTGCTAAAAATATAACAAAAAAGTATAATATAGACCCTAAAGAAAGTGCTGCTATTTTAGATATATTTTCATGTATCTTTCAAGGATTATTACCCTATGGAGCACAGATGTTAATTCTTTTAAATTTTGCTCATGAAAAAGTATCCCCTTTTGATTTAATTCCTTTATTGTGGTATCAAATTTTTCTATTTATATTTACAATAATTTTTATTAGAATAAAGAATTAAAAAATCTGCTCAACTATTTTAATAGTTGGGCAGATTTTTAATTAATCTTCTAACTTTTCTTTTACATAATTTGGTAATGCAAAACAAGCTTTTTGAATCTCAGTATTATAATATTTTGTTTTTATTCCTAGTTTATTCCATCCTTCTATATTACAATCTTTAATTGGATTATATTTTTTTGAAGCAAATCCAAAAAGCCAATGTCCAGAAGCATATGTTGGTTGGTGAAATTGATAAACTTTTGAAATTGGAAAAATACTTTTTATTTTATCATGAGCTTTTTTCATTTCTTGAGCATATTTTTCATAATAAGGAGATTCATGTTGATTTACTAATATCCCTTCATCTGTTAAAATTCTAAAGCAATCTTTATAGAACTCTTGAGTAAATAATCCTTCTCCTACAGATATAGGATCAGTTGAATCAACTAAAATCAAATCATATTCTTTTTCTTTACAGTTTGCTACAAACTTTAATCCATCTTCAAAATAAAGAGTTACCCTTTTATCATTTAATTTTTCTGCTGTAAATGGAAGATACTTTTGTGAAAGTCTTACTACTCTTTCATCTATCTCTACCATATCTATTCTTTCTATTGATAAATATTTTGTAAGCTCTCTTACTGTTCCTCCATCTCCCCCACCTATTACTAATACTTTTTTTATGTTTAAATTGCTACACATAGGTACATGAGTTATCATTTCGTGATAAGAGAACTCATCTTTTTCTGTTATCATTATCAAGCCATCTAATGTAAAAAATCTTCCATACTCATTTGAAATAAAAAAATCTATTTTTTGAAAAGGAGTTTGTTCAGAGTACAAATGCTCTTTTACTTTTATAGAAAATTTAGTTTCTTCAGACCATTTCTCACTGTACCATAAATCTAACATACTTCCTCCTTTATTGTTTCTGGTTTAAAAGTTATCTTTCCTAAATTTTTAGGTGAAAAATTTCTAATTTTTTCTACCATTCCTCTTGGAACCTCAATTGACTCACTTCTTTCAGCTTTAAAAACCTCTTCTAAATATTTAAAAGCTGTCCATGGATTTATTTTATCTCCACAAGTAAATACATCTACAGCTGCATATCCATATTCTGGCCATGTATGAATTGCCAAATGAGATTCTGAAATAATTACAGCTCCTGATACTCCATATGGATTAAAATGATGAAATACTGATTGAACAATTGTAGCATTAGCTACTTTTGCAGCTTCATTCATTCTTTTTTCAATTACTTGAGGAGTTTTTAATATTTCCTCATCACAATTATAAAATTCAATTAAAATATGTCTTCCAAGTGTTTCTAGTTTCAATTTTCCCTCCATTTAACCAGTTTTAATATAAATTAAATTTAAAAATTAATATATTAAATTTTGTAGCAAAAAAATATATTTAAAATTAAATATATTAAACTAATGATATAATATAATTTTTTTATTATTTTGTCAATTGATTTTTTACTTTAAATAGAATATACTATAATTATTGAAATTAAAGGGAGTTTTTAATATGAATATAGGTAAGAAACTTAAAAGATTGAGGCAAGAAAAATACTTAACTCAAGATGAATTAGCAAGTCGATGTGAATTATCAAAAGGTTTTATATCTCAAGTTGAAAGAGATTTAACTTCTCCTTCTATTGCTAATTTAGCAGATATTTTAGAGGGATTGGGAACTAATCTAAAAGATTTTTTTAGTGATGATACTGATGAAAAGATTGTTTTTAATCTTGAAGATGCTTTTGAAGTGATTGACTCTAAAATGAAATATAAAGTTGAATGGATTATACCAAATGCTCAAAAAAATCAAATGGAACCTATCTTACTTACATTAGAAGAAGGAGGAAGATATAAAGAAGAGATTGCTCATGATGGACAAGAATTTGGATATATATTAGAGGGAGAGATAAATATTCATTTAGGTGAAAAAATTTTCCATGCTAAAAAAGGAGAATCTTTTTACTATAACTCTGGTAAAAACCATTATCTTTCTAACTGTGGTAAAGGTATTGCTCAAATTCTTTGGGTTGCTACTCCCCCTTCATTTTAATAAAATAAAAAATTAGAGTAGCTTTCAAAATTTAGCTACTCTTAATTTTTATAAAAATATATTAATTATAATTTAGAAATTTCTTCATTTTGAAACTTATTTATTTTAACGAAAAAATTATATAAAAACTTCAATTCATCTTCTGTAAAATTTTCCCACAAAAACTTATAAAAATTATTTTCTAATCCCTCTATCTTTCCACAAATGTCTTCATATGCACTTTTTCCATTTTTAGTCAATTCTACATAGATATCTTTTTTATTTCCTTCCTCTTGGTATGTTTTTATATAATTGAGAGAAATTAATTTTTTTATAACTTTACTGGTATATCCCTTACTATTTTTTATTTTTTTAGATAATTGAGTTATATTTATTTTATCAGTAGAACCTATACAATAAATATAGTTATAATCAGTTAAATTCAAATCATTATTCAATTTCTCTTTCAAGATATTAGTATATTTTTCATTGGCATAAATAAACTCTTGCATTTCTAGATAAATTTCAGGAATATAACTTGCTCCTTTATCAGTTTTTAAGAAATCTTTATAAAACTCCTTACTATCTTCTATTAAATTAAAAAATTTTTTTATAACTTTATTTGAAATTTTTTACACCCTCTTTCCATTTCTGATAGTTTCTTAGGAAACATTATATATTCTTTTCCTTTATTTTTCAAGGTTTTTCTAACAATTTAATGTGACTGTTTTATTTATGTATTGTTTCATAGGCAACTATTTTATTTAGTTCATTTTATGATGTTAAGTCCACTTTTGATATATTGACTTATAATTTAGAGTTAGGTATACTTATTGTGTAAACATAAAACTTATAGGAGGAATAATTTTATGAAAAAAGGATTTTCTATCTTACAAAGAGTAGGTAGAGCTTTTATGCTTCCAATAGCTGTATTACCAATGGCAGGTATACTTTTGGGAGTAGGAGGAGCTTTCACTTCAAAAGCTGTTATTGATACATATCATCTTACATTTTTAGAACCAGGAACTGTATTAAATAAAATACTTGTTTTATTTTCTAACTCAGGTTCATTTGTTTTTGCAAATCTTTCAGTTATATTTGCTGTTGGAGTTGCTATTGGACTTGCTAATCAAAATAAAGAAACAGCAGCTTTATCTGGACTATTAGGATTTTTACTTTTCCATACTGTAATTGGAACTGTTTTAGGATTTATGGGGTATACTGCTGATACTACAACTGTTCAAGCTTTTATGGATGCAGGTTTTTCTTATGATGTAGCAGTAGGTAAAGCAGCACTATATACTAAAGAACTTGGTATTTTTACATTGCAAACTGGTGTTCTTGGTGGTATTATTTGTGGTTGTGTTTCAGCTATGATTACTAATAAATTTTCTAACAAGACATTACCAGATTATCTTGCTTTTTTTAGTGGAAATAGATTAGTTCCAGTATTGACAATGGTATTCTTTATTCCATTAGGAGTAATTGTTCCTTTCATTTGGCCTGCAATATTTGCTGGAGTTGTTAAAGCTGGAGCAGCTTTTACAGCTATGGGACCTATTGGAACTTTCCTTTATGGATTTACTGCTAGACTTTTAAATGTATTTGGACTTCATCACGCTGTATACCCCCTATTCTGGTATACAGAGTTAGGTGGAACTATGGAAGTAGCTGGGCAACTAGTTGCTGGTGGTCAAAGAATTTTCTTTGCTCAGCTTGCTGATCCTACAGTTGTTCATTATTCAGCAGATGCTACAAGAACAATGACAGGTGGATTTTTACCTATGATGTTTGGATTACCAGCAGCAGCATTTGCTATGTATAGATGTGCTGATGCAAGTAATAAAGCAAAAGTAAAAGGAATTTTAGTCTCAGCTGCTCTTACAGCTTTTTTAACAGGTATTACAGAACCTCTAGAATTTACTTTCCTATTTGTTGCTCCACCTCTTTATGTAATACATGCTTTTCTTGAAGGTGTAGCATATGGAGTTTTACACTTCTTAAATGTTGCTGTAGGAATTACTTTCTCAAGAGGAATAATAGATTTTACTTTCTTTGGACTATTACAAGGTATGGCTAAAACTTCATACCAATGGATTTTAATAATTGGACCATTTTATTCTATTATCTACTATTTTATATTCAAATTTATGATAGAGAAATTTAATTACAGTACTCCTGGAAGAAATGAAGCTGAAGCTAAACTTTACACTAGAAAAGATTACCAAGGTAATAGTAGTGATGATTTAACTGATGAAATAGTTGAAGCTCTTGGTGGAGTTGAAAATATAAAGGGAATAGATGCTTGTATTACAAGACTTAGAGTCACTGTAAAAGATAGTTCAAAGGTTGCTCCTGATTCTAGATGGAAGGAATTAAAATCTCAAGGAGTAATTAGAAGTGGTGAAGGAATTCAAATAATTTATGGAACTCAAGCCGAAATTTATAAGAATAAAATAATAAAAAAATATGGACTATAATAATAATTTTTAGGGGAGGACTTGTGAAAATAAGAAATTATTTACTAGCTTTTGTTCTAGGTTCAACACTGGCTTTTGCTAAGGATATAAATTTTGATGTAGTGGGAGAAGTTTTTGATTATGGCCCTCAAACTACAAAAATTATACTAAAATTTGATGAACAAATTAATCCTAAGACTTTAGATACACAAACTTTCAAAGTTTTAACACAAGATTTAAAAGATAGAAATATAACAACTATAGACTTCATTGATCACAATAATGTTATCCTAAACTTGGAACATGGTCAAAATATCAAAGATGCAAATTTATTATATTGGGATGATCAAAAATTTTCAAATGTAGTTATTCCTACAAATTATACTCTAATACAAACTAAAGATATGATACTAGAAAATGGAAAAACTATAAAAAAAGATACATATAAATATTATATGAAATCTTTAAAAATTAAAGATGTAGATAAATTTACTGCTGGTGAAATGTATGGTTTAAAATACAGAGATTTTAAACCTCAAAAAGATGGTAATAAACATCCTCTAATCATTTGGTTACATGGTGCTGGTGAAGGTGGAGATAGTAATATTACTCAAATATTGGGAAATCGTGGAGGAGTAGCTTTTGTTGAAGAGGATGCTCAAAAAATATTTGATACTCCTTATGTCTTAGCTCCTCAAACTCCTACATTTTGGATGAAATCATTTTTTGTAGGTAAAAGAGAGTTAGTTGGAGAAAAGGATTATACTCCAGATTTAGTAAATTTAATAAAAACTTATATTAGGGAAAATCCAGAAATAGATAAAAATAGAATATATATTGGTGGTTGTTCTATGGGTGGGTATCAAACTTTTAAGACATTAGTTTATGCCCCAGACCTGTTTGCTGCTGCCTTCATTACTTGTCCAGCTTATATGCCAAGTACAGAAGAATTAAATACAGTAAAAGATACCCCTATCTGGTTAGTTCATGCTTCAGATGATACTACTGTCCCTGTATCAAATTCAAGAGAGTCTTTTAAATATCTAAAGAGTATAGGTGCAGATGTAGTTTACACAGAATATAAAGATGTTGTTATTGATGGAAATAAATATGATCCACATGGTTCTTACTTCTATACACTACATAACTCTCCTATCAATGACAATGGAATCAATATTTTCCAATGGATTGCTTCTAAAAAGAGATATTAACTAAAAATTAATTAACTTTATAAAAATACACCAGATATTTTTGATATCAGGTGTATTTTTTATGTTTAAAGTAGTAAATAAACCTTTGAAATCATTGACATTAATAAAAATATCTTTTATACTATCTTTAGCTAACAAAATAAAGGAGTGGTTAAAATATGAGAAAAAAATTTTTATTGGCAACATCCTTAGTACTATCTGGAACTATCATTTTAAGTGGATGTTCTAAAGATGAGCCCACAACAAAGCAGGAAAAAAATCAGGAAATAACATTTATGATTCCAGACTGGGGAGTGCCACCACAGAATATGTTAGCAGAGTTTGAAAAAGAAACAGGAATTAAAGTAAATGTAGAAACAGTTTCTTGGGATGATATGAGAAATAAAATTGCAATAGCAGCAAGTGGAAATAAAGCAGCTGCTGATGTTTTTGAAGTAGATTGGTCTTGGATAGGAGAGTTTGAAAAAGCTAAATGGTTAGAGCCTATCGAACTTTCACAAGAAGATATCAATGATATTCCAAGTATTTCAACATTTATTGTAAATGGTCAAGTATTAGCAGTACCTTATGCAAATGATTTTCGTATAGGATATTATAATAAAGTGATATATGAACAAGTAGGTTTAGATGAACCTCAAACTTGGAATGATGTAATGGCAGATATGGAAATATTAAAAGAAAAAAACATTTTAAAATATCCATATACATTCCCATTAAATGCTAATGAAGCAACAACTACATCATTTATTTGGTTAACTTATCTAAGAGATGGAAAAGTTTTTAATGAAGATGGTACTTTGAATAAAGAAAATGCTCTAACTACTTTAAATTTTGTAAATGATATGTTAAAGAAAGAGCTTATTAATCCAGCTAATCTAACTTTAAATGGTTTAGATAGCTATAGACAGATTTTAAGTAAAGATGCAGCTTTTATGATTGGACCTACATCTTTCATAGCAAGAGCTGTTGACCCAGCTCAATCTAAAGCTATTGGTGAAATTGAAGTTATTCTTCCACCTGGTAAAGATGGAAAAACTACACAAACTATGGCTTTAACAGAAGCAGTAGGAGTATCTTCTCTATCTGAAAATAAAGAAGCAGCAAAAGAGTTTGTTAAATGGTATACTTCTCAAGATACACAAAGAGCTTTCTTTAAAGAGATCAGTGCTATTCCAACAAGAACTTCTGTTTTAAATGCTGTTATAGATGCGGGAGAGATTAAAAATCCTGGAGCTATGAAAGAAACTTCTGTTCTAGTAAAATCTCCTTTCCCTAATGGAGTACCAGCTTATTATGCAGAAATGAGTAGTTCTATTTATAATGCTATTAATAGTATGGCTAGTGGAAATATTACTCCTGAAGAAGCAGTTAACCAAATTGATGTAAAAATAAAGGAGCTTCTTAAAAATTAATGAGTAGAAAAGATAAAATATTTCCCTACATTTTAGTACTGCCAGGGATTTTTATAGTAATTACGACAATACTATATCCAATACTACTTACCTTAATATATAGTTTACAATTTTACAAGTTAACTAAGCCCTATGATAAAAAAATTATAGGGCTTCAAAACTATATTGAAATATTTAGAGACTTAGATTTTTATAGCTCTCTTATAAACACAAGTATAATTGTAGTCATTGTTTTAATTATTGGAGTAATATTTAGTTTTATAATAGCTCTAATTCTGAATAGAGAGGGAAAAATTAGTAATTTTCTTACAGCTATTGCTATTATCCCTTGGGCTCTCCCTCCAGTTGTAAATGGAGTTATTTGGAAGTTTATGTTTTATCCAGAATTTGGATTAATTAATAAAGTTCTTTATTATTTGGGAGTGGTAGATGGTGCTATACTTTGGTTAAATAATAGATATATCTCTTTAATAATTTTTGGAATAATACTTTCTTGGAGAGTAATACCATTTTGCAGTATTTTAATTTTAGCAAATATAAAAGCTATACCAGATGATATTTTTGAAGCAGCAGAAGTAGATGGTGCTTCAACATTTTATAAAATAAAAGATATACTAATTCCAATACTTAAACCTACATTTTTAATTGTAATAATTAATTTAATCTTAGCTAGTATAAATATTTTTGATGAAGTAGTAGCTCTTGTAGGATTTAGAAAATTAGGAGAACCTTTTATGTTATACAACTATAAACAGACTTTTTCTTTTCTAAATATAGGTTATGGAAGTGCTATCTCTTATACATTAACACTTATTTTAGGAGTAATAGGTCTTATTTATATAAAATTTTTAAAAAGGGAGAAAAATGATGAAGAAAGATAAAAATAATCTTATTTATTATATTGCTGTTTTCCTCTTTTTAATCTTTATACTAGTTCCAATAATTTGGTGTTTTATTATAAGTATTAGTTTTGAAAAAGATATTTTTAATGATAAATTAGTTTTCTTCCCTAAGAGTATCAATTTTTCAAATTATTTAAAATTACTAAATCCGAAAGTAAAAGAGGGAAGTAATTTTTTACTTGCTATGAAAAACTCTCTTTTTACTAGTGCAATAACTATTATTATAGGTACACCCCTAGCAGTTATGAGCGGATACGCTTTTGCTAGATTTAGAAAAATAAAAGGAATTAAAATATTTATGACAATTCTTTTATCAACTATGGTTATTCCATTTTTTACTACAATAATTCCACTCTATACTTTATTTTCAAAATTAAATCTTTTAAATAGTATAGGATGGTTAGCAATAATTTATGTTTCATCTTTTCTTCCACTTGTAACTTGGATAACTATGAACTATTTTAAAGAGTTTCCAATAGAGATAGAAGAGATGGCATTAATTGATGGATGCACAAGATTTCAAGTCATACTAAAAATATTACTTCCAAATGTTTACCCTATAATCATTACTGGAATGTTAATCATATTTTTAAGAGCTTGGAGTCAATACCAGTTACCTTTAATATTAGCAGCTTCAAGAGATGTAAAGCCTCTTACTGTTCTCTTAGCTGAGTTTTCATCAAAGGATTTAATATTGTATGGACAGATAGCAGCAGCAGGTATTTTAACACTACTACCTCCTATGATATTTTCATTTGTCTTTAGAAAATATTTAATATCAGGATTGACTAAAGGAATATCATAGGATTTGACATAAGGAGGAATTTTGTTTTTTATAGGAATAGATATTGGGTCTACAGCAGCAAAAGTAGTTGTTATGGATTCTGAAAAGATAATAGAAAAATTTACTCTACCAACTGGTTGGAGTTGTGTAGAAACTTCTGATAATATTTTAAAAAAATTAGAGGATATGGGATATATAAAAGAGGATACAAAAATAGTAGGAACTGGATATGGAAGAGTTTCAATCCCTTTTGCACATAAAACTATTACAGAGATAACTTGTCATGGATTAGGAGCTTACTACCTTTTTAAACAAGATTGTACTGTTATAGATATAGGTGGACAAGATACAAAAATAATTACTTTACAAGATGGAGTGGTAGCAGATTTTATTATGAATGACAAATGTTCTGCTGGAACAGGAAGATTTTTAGAAGTTATGGGAAATATATTAGGAGTAAAAATTAACGATTTAATAGAACTTTCTAAAAATGGTAAGGACACTAAAATTACATCTATGTGTACAGTTTTTGCTGAATCAGAAGTAATAAGTTTAATTGGACGTGGTGAAAGTAGAGAAAATATAGCCTATGGTGTTGTAAACTCTGTTATTGAGAGAGTAAGTTCATTATGTAGGAAACATGCTAAAAATTCATTATTTTTCTTAACAGGTGGACTATGTTCAAATGAATATATTTTAGAATTATTGAGTAACTCCTTAAAAGGAGAAGTCTATTCAGACACAGAACTAGCTAGATATGCTGGTGCTATTGGAGCAGCATTAACAGCTAAAAAAATTAAAAATAGATAGTTTAAAAGAAAGGAACAGATATGAATAATTTACCAAAAGATTTTGAGGTTTTTTCTGATGCTAGAAGACAAGGATTTTTAAGAGCTAAAGAGATAAAAGATAGAGGAGAAAATATGGTAGGAGTATTTTGTACTTATACTCCTAAAGAGGTTATTTATGCAGCAGGAGCTCATCCAGTTTCACTTTGTGCTTCAAATGATGAAACTATACCAGAAGCTGAAAAACATCTTCCTAAAAATTTATGCCCTCTAATTAAAGCAAGTTATGGTTTTGCCTTAACTGATAAATGTCCATATATGTATTTTTCAGATTTGGTTGTAGGTGAAACAACTTGTGATGGAAAAAAGAAAATGTATGAACTTCTTGGAGAAATTAAAGATACTCATATAATGAATCTTCCAAATATGAAAAATGAAGAATCACTTGAGCTTTGGAAAAAAGAGATTGAAAAGCTTATCACTAAATTAGAAAATAAATTTAATGTAGAGATTACAGAAGAAAAATTAAAAGAGAATATCAAATTTTGTAATGAGGAGAGAAAAATTCTAAAAGAGTTTTATTCTTTAGGAAAATTAGTTCCCCCACCAATTTCAGGATATGAAATTTATAAAGTTTTAGAAGGAGCAAATTTTACCTTTGATAAAAAAGAACAAAATGAGAGATTAACTAAGATGATAGAACATTTAAAAGAAGTACATAAAAATAATGAAGGACCTATCTCTAAAAATGCTCCAAGAATTTTAATAACAGGTTGTCCTATAGGTGGAGTATATGAAAAAGTTGTTAAACCTTTAGAAGAGTTAGGTGGAGTTGTTGTTGCTTTTGAAAATTGTAGTGGTATAAAAAATTTAGAGGAATTAGTTGATGAAAGTGAAACTCCTATAACTGCACTTGCTAAAAAATATTTAAATATTCCTTGTTCAGTAATGAGTCCAAATAAAGGAAGAGAAGAGATTTTAAAAAATCTAATAGATGAGTACCAAATAGATGGAGTAGTTGAAGTAGTATTACAAGCTTGTCACACATATGCAGTAGAAAGTTATAATATTAGAAAAATTGTTACTAAAGATAAAGAGATTCCATATATAGCTTTAGAAACTGACTATTCACAAACTGATTTTGGTCAAATAAAAATAAGAATGGAAGCTTTCTTAGAATTATTAGGATAGGGAAAACAAAAAATCCAGAAAGATTTTTCTCTCTGGATTTTTTTATCTAACCTCTACAAATTCCTTGCTCTTTTGCTAACTTTTCAACTGCACTTGCTACAGCTTCTGCTACTCTCTTATCAAAAGCATCTGGTATTATATAATCTTTTCTTAATTCTTCTGGTTTTATTAAAGAAGCTAACCCTTCTGCTGCTGCTATTTTCATTTCTTCAGTTATCTTTTTAGATTTAGCTCTCAATGCTCCCTTAAATAATCCTGGAAAAACTAGTACATTGTTTATTTGGTTAGGATAATCTGACCTTCCTGTTCCTACTATTGCTGCTCCTGCTTCTAGTGCATCCTCTGGCATAATTTCAGGAGTAGGATTTGCCATAGCAAATACTATTGCATCTCTATTCATACTTCTTACCATATCTTTAGATAATAAGTTTGGTGCTGACACTCCCACAAACACATCTGCCCCTACTATTGCTTCAGCAAGTCCTCCAGATATATCTTGAGAATTTGTAATCTCAGCTAACTCTTTTTTAGAGAAATCATATTTATCTTTATCACTTCTTCTTAAGATTCCTACTCTATCAACAGCTATTACCTCTTTAGCTCCTAATTTTTTTATAAGTTTTATAATAGAACTTCCTGCTGCTCCTGCTCCATTTACAACTACTTTTATATCTTCAACTTTTTTATTTACGACTTTTAAAGCATTAATAAGACCAGCTGCTACAACTATTGCAGTACCATGTTGATCATCATGGAATACTGGAATATCTAATTCCTCTTTTAATCTTGTTTCTATCTCTATACATCTAGGAGCTGAAATATCCTCTAAATTTATTCCACCAAGCCCTGGAGCAATTAATTTTACTGTTCTAATTATCTCTTCAGTGTCTTTAGTATCTAAGCATATAGGAATTGCATCTACATCTCCAAACTCTTTAAATAATACACATTTTCCTTCCATTACAGGTAAAGCTGCTTCTGGTCCTATATCCCCTAATCCTAATACTGCTGTTCCATCAGTTACTACTGCTACTAAATTTCCCTTTGAAGTATATTTATATACATCTTCTTTATTACCTGCTATTTTTCTACAAGGTTCTGCTACCCCTGGAGAATAAGCTAAACTTAAATCATCTCTATTTTCTACTTTAACTTTAGAAACTACTGATAATTTTCCCTTACTTTTCTCATGTAATTCTAATGATTTTTCATATACATCTGCCATTTTTTTCCTCCAGTTACTATTATTTCTTTCTAGCAATATTATATTCCTTTTCTTTAAATAAGTAAAGTTTTTTGTGTTTTATTTTAGAAGAAAACAACTATTATAGTACATTTATTTTTTGTTTTATTTATTATGAAAATATCTTTTTATCTACTATCATTCCTCCACCTAAAACAAAATCTTTATAATAGATTACAAGATGTTGTCCTGGGGCATTTTGAACATTTTCCTCAAAATATTCAAAATATATTTTTTCATTTTCTACTATGACTTTTCCTTCAGCACCAAAACTAGAAAATCTTGGTCTTCCTATAACTTTTTTCTCTATTATTTTTTCTAATTCAATTGGGGATTTAAAATCAACTAGTTCCACTCTTTTTCTAGCTAATTCTTTATACTCTCCTAAAGTTATCTCATTTTTCTCTGGATTTATAGCAGTTATAAAATATGCTCTTGGAAGTTTTAAATTGAGTCCTCTTCTCTGTCCAATAGTATAGAGTTGATATCCTTCATGTTCTCCCATTATATTTCCATCTCTATCTATAAATTTTCCTCTTTTGATACTATCTCCTAAATTTCTCTTTAAAAAATCTATATATCCTATCTTAGCAAAACATATCCCCTGACTATCTTTTTTATTATGTACCTCTAGTCCAATATTTTCTCCAATCTCTCTTATTTCATTCTTAGTGTATTTAAAAAGGGGGAAAAGAAGTCTTGAAATCTTGTCACTATCTAATCTATATAACATATAGCTTTGGTCTTTTTTACTATCTTTTGCTTTCTTTAAAAGTATCTTATCAAACTCTTCATTATATTCTGTAGAGCAATAATGTCCAGTTGCTACATAGTAAGCTTTCTCCTCATCTGCTATGTCAAAAAGTATTTTCATCTTAACTCTCTCATCACAAATTACACAAGGAGAAGGAGTTATTCCTTTAGAATACCCATCTAAAAAATTATTAACTACCTCTTTTTGAAAAATATCCTCAATATCTATAACCCTATGCTTTATATTAAAAAAATTAGCTACTTTTTTAGCTGAATCTATCTCTTCTTTTAAACTTTCCTCTTTCTTATGATTCAAAGTAACTCCTATTACTTCATATCCTTGTTTTTGAAGTAGATATACAGAAATTGAAGAGTCTACTCCTCCACTCATTCCTAATACAACTTTTTTTCTATTCATTAATCATCTCCTATTTTTTATATGAATCTCTCCAATATTAAACAGTTTCTCTTCTCCATCTATCTCAACTTTTAATCTTCCATCATAGACTATATCTTTAGCTATTCCACTTCCTAATGATTCTCCATATTTTATTATCTCTATCTCTTTTCCTTTTAAATAGTTATATGAGTTTATCTCCTTTAATACATATTCCCAATTTTCAGAGAAATATTTTTTAAACTCATTTATTATACAAAAAATTATATCCTCAGTAGAGTAAAATTTTCCTGTTATATTTTTTAATGATGTAGCTTTATCTTGAGCATAGCCAAAATTATCATTATTAACATTAACTCCTATACCTATTATAAAGAAATCTCTTATTTTTTCCACTAAGATACCACATATTTTTTTATCTTGTAGATAAATATCATTAGTCCATTTAAATTTATAATCTAAGTTCTCTATTTTCTTTAATCCACCCAATACTGATATTCCAGCTATTAATGGTAATCTCATATACTCTTCTAAAGAGATATTTTTATCTTCTTGAAGAGCAAATGAAAAAATTGCCATTCCCTCATTGGATACCCATACATTTCCACGACGCCCTACTCCTGCTGTTTGAGTTTTAGCAATTACACAATCATAATCTTTTAAATCTTCTCTCTCTTTTAAATATTTATTTGTAGAATCTATCTCATTAAATCTAAATATTCTCATATCTCTCCCTTTATTTATATTTTATTTTCTATTACTTTTTCATAATTATACCATAATATGTGTAAAAAAAATAGAGAGCCTAAACTCTCCAATTCTCACTCTTTACTCTGGATAGATATAGCCCTAAGGAGAATACCAACACATTGGATTTCCATATCTCTCTCCATACATTCTCAGTAAACCCACCTACTAAAAAGGCTACAAGCATACCCATTGTACCTACTACAAGATAGAAATTCAAATCTCTTTCTCTAGCTATACAGTATCTAAATTGTCTGTATAGGATAAATAGAAACATCCCTATAAAAGGAAAAGCTAGTATCCCTTCCTCAGCAAGAGTTGTGAAATACATACTGTGAAGATTACCAGAGCCAGCTATCTGCTTAAGATGAGACTTTGCCCATTTATGCTCCATCTCATCATATTTATTATTCTTCTCCATATACTCTAAAGCATACTTACTAGCATTATCTCTTCCCACTCCAAAGGGAAGGTTATTTTTAAACATATCTATTGAGCTTTCCCACATAAATAGTCTTATCTTGTTAGATGTATCCTCTAGGTTTTGTATACTCTCAAATCTTTTAATATATCTATTATTCTCTAAACCTTTACTTGTAACTGCTCCTACTCCCAATACTCCCACTAAGATTACACCAACTATAAAGAGCTTTTTGTTTTTCATAAGTAAGAATACTACTACAAATAGTCCACCTAAAAATCCAAGCCAAGCCCCTCTTCCCTGTGTCATAACAAGAGCTATTAGTGCCAAGATAAAGGCTAGAAGATAGATAGGTAACTCCTTGTATTTTTTGAACTTTAGGGTATATATAAGGAGTGCAAGGAGAAGTAAACTTCCCATAGCTAATATGTGTGCTTCATCTAGTGGATGACTAGAGAAACTTATTAGCCTTGCATTGAAATTCCACTTAAGTTTTTTGTAGAAAAATATTCCATTGATAAAACTAATAAATATACTCAGAGAGAAAAGGGATAGAATTATCTTTATTACCCTTTCACTGGTTATAAAAAGAGGTATAGAGAAGATAGGTAGATACCTATATGACTTTTCTAAGGCTCTTTGAAAAGAGTGAGTTCCCCCTGCTGAGAAAAGACTAAATATTGGTAGTAGAACAAGGATAACCAATATATATTTTTCCTCTGTTGTTAATCTGATTTTTCTCTTATCCCAAAGATAGAGTAAAAAGGCTAGAGCTAAAAATCCTAGTCCTATATTTACTCCAGATTTGGATATAAAAAGAGAGAGGGTGTAGATATATACACCTAACTCTCCTATTTTGTTGTATATGTTTTGGTTAATTTTAAACATAACTTTCTTTCTCCTAGATATTTTTAAGATATTCTAATAATTCCTCTCTTGTCTCCTCATTTCTTAGTCCAAACTCTATATTTGCTTTAAGTAGTCCAAATTTATTACCTATATCATATCTTTTTCCATCAAAGTTATAAGCTAATACCTTTTCTCCATCTTTCATCATAGCTACTATAGCATCTGTAAGCTGTATCTCTCCACCTTTTCCTGGTTCTGTTTTTTCTAAGTATTCAAATATCTTTGGAGTAAGTAGATATCTTCCAAGACAAGCAAGTCTTGATGGTGCTTCCTCTGTGCTAGGTTTCTCTATAAAATCTGCCATCTCTACAGTTTTTTCATCTAATGATTTAGATGGTTTTACTATTCCATACTTAGATACATCAGATTCCTTTACCTCTTGACAACCTACTATACTAGATTGATATTTAGAATAATTATCTATTAATTGCTTAGCTACTGGTATATCATTGTATACTATATCATCTCCTAAAGCTATTACAAATGGCTCATCTCCTACAAAAGATTTAGCTTTTAATATAGCATGTCCTAACCCCTTTGGATGATTCTGTCTAACATAACAGATATTAGCCATAGATGATATACTTTCTACCTTTCCTAGTAACTTATCTTTTCCATCTTTTTTAAGAGTATCTTCTAATTCATAAGAGTAATCAAAATGATCTTCAATACTATTTTTATTTCTACCAGTAACTATGATTATATCCTTTATTCCAGACTCTACAAGCTCTTCTATGATATATTGTAGCGATGGCTTATCTACTATTACTAACATCTCTTTAGGTTGTGCCTTAGTTGCTGGTAACACTCTAGTACCAAGCCCTGCTGCTGGTATGACTGCTTTTGTTACTTTCATAAATTATTGTGCCTCCACTTCGATCATATTATAAATCATAAAATTCTTTTAGTTTTTTTATATTTTGAGAATTTAAAAACTCTTTTATAATTTGATAAGCCTTCTCTAAACTATTTTCTTGGTAATAAGGATTTCTCATGTCTTTTAACTTACTTCTATATTCCTTTGCTAAAATTGTTTTTATTGCTTTATCTATTTCTCCCTTATTTGCTCTTACATCAATAACAGATTTTCCTCTTACTCTTCCTTTTTGTCTATCTCCAATATTTATAGTTGGCACATTTAGACTTGGAACTTCTATTAATCCAGAAGATGAATTTCCTATTAATCCTTTAGAATACTTAACCAATGATAAATATTCTTCTGATTTTACAGATGTTAAAAATTTAAAATTATTTTTATTAGTATAGTCGTTTAACATATTATAAATTATATTTGAACCAGTATCAGAGTTAGAACCAATAAATATAAAATTATAATTCTTTTTGTAAATATCTATTGCTTCTAATAAATTTACCATTTGATTTTCAATACTATTTTCTGTAAGAGTTTCTGGATGGAAAAGTACCACAAAATACTCTCTATTTTCTAATTGAAATCTATCTAATAAATTTTCATAAGAAAGTAGTGGTAATGTCAAACTATTCTCTGCACCTAAAGACCCAATATTATGCACTGAATTTGGATTTTCTCCCAATTGAATAACCCTTTTTCTATATTCAGCTGTTGAAACTAGATGTAATTTACTCATCTTAGTTATACTATGTCTAATAAATTCATCATAATTCCCTAAAGTTATTTCTCCTCCATGCAAATGAATAATTGGAATATTTTGTATAGCTGCTGCTATAGCTACAGATAAAATCTCATATCTATCTCCAAGTAAAATTATTGCATCAAATTCATTATTATATAAATATTTTCCAAATTTATCCAAACATATAGCCATTGAATGAATAACTTTCTCATTATTGCTGTTATCTAATTGAATATTTATTAATTTATCTATATTCAATCTATCTTCCTCTATTACCTTATATGTCATTCCATATCTTTCATCCACTTGCATAGCAGTAGCCACTATTTTCAAATCAATTTCACTATCTTGATTCAATTTTAATAATAATCTTTTCATTATTCCATATTCAGCTCTTGAGCCTGTTACATACAATAATTTTTTCATAATTTAATTTCCTCTTGTAATATTTCAAGTAATTTTTGATATCCTTTTTCATTAAAATGTAATCCATCATAAGTATATTCTAATTTTAAATTACCGAATTTATCTTCTAATTTTTCTAAAGAGATATATTCTATTCTACTCTCTAAATTATCTTTTAAATAAGTATTTAATTCTTCTATAATTTTATTATTTCTATCTGCTCTTGAAATAACTTTAGGAACTTCTAAAAAAAATATTTTAGTATTTCGATTCATTTCTTCTATGTATCTTATGCTTTCATTTATCCAGAGTAACGTATCTTCCTTTTTCCAATTATTAATTACTATATCATTAGTGCCTGCCATTAAAAATACATATTTTCCTATATTTTTTATCAATTCTTTTTCAAAAATCATATTATTATATTGGATAGTATTTATTCCTCTTATCCCTAAATTATTTACTTTATACCCTTGGAACATCTCTATATCCCAATTATCCAAAATAGAATGTCCTATTAGGGTTATATCTTCTACTTTGTTAAACTTTTCTTTTTTTTCCTCTATCCTATTTTCAATATTTTTTAATAACTGCTTTTCTTTTTGCTTCATACTCATTAATAAAATAGCAAATTCAAAATCTAATCTGTCATCTATATCTATAGAATCTGCTTTATTCATAAAATAAGCTAAGGATTTTTTACCAAAAAAATGTTTTCTTTCTAGATACTCTTTATTTTTTCCAATAAATATTGCTCCATTAGGATAATACTCTTTATAGTTTTGTCTCTTATAATTTGAAAAATCCAAATCATAATGTTTCAAACTTTCATCTTCTTCTATCGGCTTAATTAAAGTTGAAGTTTTAGAAGTTTCTGTCATTGATACTAAAAAATCATAATTACTTATATTTTTTTCAAACTTTTCTATACTTTCATTTATATGTTGATAATTTCTAAAAGGAGAAGTTGGTTGCAATAACATAAAATAATCATATTCTATCCCTAAATCTTTTTCTAACACATCCTTTATTACCATATATGATGTTGCAGAATCATTAGATAACTCTTCACCTCTCATAACTACTTCTGCACCATATTTTTCTGCTATTTCTTTATATTCTAGTGAATCAGTACTTACAATTACTTTAATAAATTTTTCTGATTGTATTGCAGCTTCTATTGTGTATGCTAAAATAGGCTTATCTAATAACATTAAAATATTTTTATTTACTAATCCCTTTGACCCTGATCTAGCAGGGATAATTGCTATTTTTTTCACAACTATACCTCCTGATTTTTAAATCTTGAATCTACTATCACTTCATCTTCTTCAAAATCTTTTTCAGCTTCTTTACCTAAAATATCATACCAATTCATTGGACTTATTCCATTTCCAGGTCTTTTAGCTGTTAAATTTTGCTCTGTAAAGATTTCACCCTTTTTTATTTTAGAATTTGCTATTATTGATTTTCTAGCTACTATTTTATTTTTTCCTTCTGAATTAGTTACTATCTTATCACAAACACCTAAACATTTTTCTATTATCCGTATTCCTTCACATAATTTTTTTAATTCTTCTGGAGTAACAGATGCTTTATGATCAGGTCCTCCAAAATTCTTATCTAAAGTGAAATGCTTTTCAATAAAAGTTATTCCATAAGTTACTGAAGCTATTCCTGCTAAATATCCTTCCGAATGATCAGAAAATCCTATTTTATATTCTGAAAACTCTTTTTTTAAATAAGATATAGCATTTAAATTTACATCTTCAAATGGTGTTGGATATTCTGTATTACAATGTAAAATAGTTATTTTTTCATTAGTCATTCCATTTGTTCTCAATATTTCTAATGCTTCTTTTATTTCTTGAACTGTAGCCATTCCAGTAGAAATTACAATTTCTTTTTCTGGAATATCTAATTTTGCTATTTTTTCTAAATAAGGAAGATTTGTTATCTCTCCTGATGGTATTTTCCATATAAGTTGTTTTTGAGAACTTAAAAAATCTATTGATTCAAAATCAAAAGGAGTTGAAAAAGAAATAAGTCCTAATTCATTAGCGTATTCTGAAAGTTTTACAAATTCATCATATGGTAACTCTAATTTTCTAGTCATATCTAATTGACTTTCATTTGAATCAGTTACTTTTTTTTGATATTCTGCTTTAGGTGCATATTTAGATATTAATTTATCAGCCTTAAATGTTTGAAATTTTACAGCATCTACTCCACACTCTTTAGCAACCTCCACCATTTTTCTAGCTAAATTATAATCCCCATTGTGATTACATCCTATTTCTGCTACTATAAATACTCTACTCATTCTCTATTCTCCTTATTACTTTTGCTGGGATACCTGCCATAACTACATTTTTTTCCACATCTCTTATTACAACCGTTCCAGAACCTATAATACTATTTTTTTCTATTGTAATTTGTCCATTAACTACTGATGAGCTTCCTATAAAACAATTTTCTTTTACTATTACATCTCCATTTAAAACAGTATTCGTAGAAACATTTACATTATTTCCTATTCTACACCCATGTTCTATTAAAGCTTTTGTATTTATTACAACGTTCTCTCCAATTCTTGCATCATTATTTATAATAGCTAATTTACCTACAAATATACCCCTTCCAAAGGTTATATTTTCTGATAAGATGGCTGTTTTATCTATTACATTTATAATATCCAAATTTCTTTTTATTACTTCTTTATACCAATAAGTCCTTTTTTCATTATCACCAATTGATATGAAATAACAATAATCTTCTTTGTTTTCTAACTCGTCCAAATTATTAGCAAAAATTTTATAGCCTAAGTGAGAACCACTTTTAATATTATCTATAAATCCTTCTATGCTATATTTTTTTTCATCAATTGAGTCAATTACTGATTTAGCAAATCCCCCTGCTCCTATTAAGATTAACTTCTTTTTCATATTTTCTCACCCTAAATCTCTTATTTATTATTTAATTCTTGTTCCAAATAATATTCTATTTTTTTTATATCTAAATAAGTATCAATATCAACAGAATATTTTTCTTCCATGATATATGCTAGTTTTCCATCATTTAAACTTGTATTCAGATTAAAATATTCATCTAGTTTTTGAATATATATAGCTCCATCTACTCTATAAAATTTAGGAAAATCTTGTCTTCTCATAGTACTATTAAGTTGTAACATATTTTTAACAGTTCCATCCTCATTTAAAGTTCTCATTAATACTGGATTTTCTTCTACTTCTGTTATGCTTACTAGACTTCTCTCATTACCAGAAAATAATTTTTCTATTGCCTCATCTACTTGCCAACTTTTTCTTAATGGTACTGTATTTTGAAGTAATACTAAGTAATCATACTCTTCTCCTTGTTCTTTCAACCAATTTACAGCATGCACTAAGCAATCTATTGTTTTAGAAGTATCTTGTGCTAATTCACTTGGTCTTAAAAATGGAACATCTCCTCCACATCTCTCTGAAACTTCTTTTATTTTAAAATCATCAGTAGAAATAATTGTTCTATCTATATACTTTGATTCTTTTGCACATTCAATAGAATATTGAATTAATGGTTTTCCATATATGTCTATTATATTTTTAGATGGTATCCCTTTACTTCCACCTCTAGCTGGAATTATTGCCAAGATTCTTTTATTTTTATACATATTTCTACTCCTTTTTTAAATATTTTTTAATTTCTTTTATTAAGTATATTAAATTTAAAGATTTCAATTGAATTATTGCCTGTTCTTGATACTCCTTTATGAAAAAATCAATTAAAAATAGAGCTATAAATTGAGTTATTAAAGTAGCAATAGCAGCTCCATTTATCCCATACTTAGGAATTAATAATATATTCAATATAATATTTAATATTAAGCTCACTAATGTTTTATAAAAACTTTTTTTTGTTATATTTTTTATTGTCATATGACTAGTTTGTAAAGACCCATTTGCTTTTATAAAAACTGAAAAAGCTAAAATCGAATATATTAAAATAGCTCCATCATATTGGCTACTATATACATATTTAAAAGTATATTTAACAACAATTATCGAAATTAATGTAATTATTAAATAAAATTGAGTTATTATGGTATTAGTTAATTTATAAAAGTTATAATATTTTTGGTAATCATTTCTATACAATTCTAAAAATTTAGGAAAAAGAGAATTTTGTATTGGTCCTATCAAGATTGCTAAAATATTTGATAATTGCATTCCTATTGTATATACTCCTACCTCTTCTACCCCTAAATAATGGTTTATCATTAATCTATCAGTCTGGGTATAAATTAAAAATGAAACAAAACTAAACCATAAATATTTGCTCTCATCTATAATTTTTACTATTAACTTAATATCTAATTTTACACTTTTATTTTCTAATTTTCCTAAATAAGAGCTATTATATTGATATTTTAAAATAATAACCCTTATTAAACTCCCAATACATCTTACAATTGCTATAAAGATTATTCCTTTATTTAAAATCATACAAATATATTGTAAAAAATATGAAATTATTTTTACAATATTATTGGATATAACTATTCTTTTAGCTTCTAATTTATATTCAAAAAAGTTTTCTATACCTGAAGTCGCTGTCATTAAAATATTATCTAAACACAAAAGTATCAATAAATAAAATAAAGTATTATCTATTTTATAAAAAAATTTATATATAATTGGAATAAAAAATAAAATAATAGCTATACTATTTTTAAAAAAATTAGTATTAAATACTAAAATATTAAAATTCTCTTTAGTATAATATTTTTTTAATACTCTACTATTTATTAACTCAAAAAAGATATTTGAAAATGCCACTAGAGAGATTGCATAACTATATTGGCCAAACAAGGTAGCTCCATAATAGTTAGCTATTTTAACTCCTACAAAAAATTGTAATAGTAGTATAAATATTTTATCAAATACTAACCATAAGATATTAAAAAGTAGTTTTTTCATTTTATTCACAATTTTCAAAATTATATACATCAATTTTTCCTTTTAACATTCCTATATTTTTGGCTATATATAATTTTATATTCTTTCTTTTAAATTCTTCGTTTAATGCTATAATAATATCAGAAATTGGCAGCTTATTCTCCCGTTTTTCTTCTGTTAAATGAATATTTTTCATATTATTTTTAGGTAATTCATATTCTTTATATTTAGGTATTTCATAAAAGTAGTCTATACTATCCAAATCTACTCCACATAATACTATATTTTTATATCCCATCAAATATCCTAATGATAGTAAATATGTAACACTTCCTCTCAATTGAAAAATTTTATTTTTTTTACTCATTATTAAAAAAAATTTTCTTATTATATCAAAACTATAATATAAACCTTCAATCTCATTTGAAATTCTAAAATTATTTAATAATATCTTTGGAACTTTATTAAAAGTTAATCCATTCTCTAAACTTTTTACTATAAATAAAGTATTTTTATAAAGTTCTTTTTTTCTTTCTAAATTTTTATAAAAAACTTCATTTCTTTCTTTATCTAAACTTTCTTCATAAACATATATTTTGGGAATAAAGTTATGATAAAACCAAAAATTCATCCCTATAGTATCATGTACTCCTATTTTCTTCCACTCTTCATCTGTAATCAAATTTATAGACTTTCCTGAAGCTAAAATAAATAAAGTATCACTATTTTTTATTTTTTTTAATTCTAGTATATCTAATATTTTTATTTTTTTCTTTAATTTCCTTATTTTATGAACTGCTTTTAATGTAGTAATATATACATATATCGATATTGGTAAAATTTTTTTTATTTTTTCTTTTAAGTTCATATTTTATTCCTTTCCTTAATATTTTTCAATTTATATTATTCCTAAATTACTATATATTTAATTCTGTTTTTTTCTTTTTATAAAAATTGTCCAAACTTATAATCCCATTCTTCATCAGTAAATTTTCCAAAACCACTATCTCCAGCAAAAGTTAACTCTCCAAAAAATATATTATCATTTTGATTATATAAATCTACTCTTACGTAATCAAAATCTTCAGAAAGTTTTCTAACAACTTTTAATAACTTTTCTATATTTTTAGGTTTGGGAATAATTTCTTTATATATCTTAGCACCAATTGCAAACTCTAAGCTCTCCCATTGTTCTGTATAAAAATTTTCATAAATATCCCCATTTAACTTTCTATGTAAAATATGCTCTATAAATATTTTTTTATTAAATACATGAAATTTAAAATCTTCTAGTGTATCTCCTTCATGGTCTATATACTTTTCAACTATAATTTTTCTAGGTATATCACTATAAAATTTTTCCATTGATAAAATACCGTAATCTAATTTTAATTGATTATTTAATTCTCTAATTATTTCTTTTTTATTTGCTTTTGTTTTATCTTTAACTATCTGTACAGGTCCACTATTATGATTAGCTTTAGCTACAAAGGAATTTGGTAATTTATCCCATTGTTCCTCTGTTAATTTATCTGTTACTAAATATAGAGGAACTAAATATTCTTCTCCTATTTTTTCTTTTACATACTCTCTTACTCTATATTTATCTGCACAGATTGAATACAAAGGATTATTATCATATAATTTTCTAAATTGTATCTTTTGATTAAATGTTTTTGGCTCCTTATTAAAATCTATTTCATACTCTAAATGTTTTTTAAACTGTTTCTTTAGATACTTCTCTTTAGCTTTTGTTGCAGAATAAAAAATTTTTAGGTATATTTGTTTTAAATACTGATAAAAAAATCCTATCCAATAAATATCTTTTAAGTACTCTTTTACTTTCTTCATTATTTTCACCTACTCTATTTTTTTATATAAAATTCTCTATACCATTTAACAAATTCCTTTAATCCTTCTCTTAAACTTGTTTTAGGTTTAAAGTTAAAATCTCTTTCTAATGTACTTACATCTGCATAAGTTACAGGTACATCTCCTGGTTGCATTGATACTAATTTCTTATGAGATTCAAAATCATAATCTTTAGATAATATTCCTTCATTTACTAGTTCTTCTTGTAATATAGTTACAAAATCTAGTAAATTTTCTGGACTATTATTCCCTATGTTATAAATAGAGTAAGGTGGTATTGGTAACCCATCCTCTCCTATTTTTCTTTCTGGAGCTTTTTCCATTACAGATTTTACTCCATAAACTATATCATCTATATAAGTAAAATCTCTTTTACAGTTACCATAATTAAATATCTCAATAGTCTCATTATTTCTTAACTTATTTGTAAAACTAAAATATGCCATATCTGGTCTACCTGCTGGTCCATATACAGTAAAAAATCTAAGTCCTGTTGAAGGAATATTATATAGTTTTGAATAGCTATGAGCCATTAATTCGTTTGATTTTTTAGTAGCTGCATATAATGATACTGGATTATCTACCTTGTCTTCTACTGAATAAGGTATTTTCTTATTACTTCCGTATACAGATGAAGATGAGGCATATACTAGATGCTCTACTCCCTTTGCTCCATTATTATAACTATGTCTACAAGCTTCCAAAATATTATAGAATCCTATCATATTACTTTGAATATATGCATCTGGATTTATAATGCTATATCTTACTCCAGCTTGAGCTGCTAAGTTTACTACTATCTCTGGTTTATACTCATTGAAGATACTATCTATTATATTTTTATCAGCTATATCTCCCTTTATAAAGTGATATTTAGAATTTAGATGTTTCTCTACCTCTTTTTCTATCTCTGATAATCTCCATTCTTTTATACTTACATCATAGTAAGCATTTAGATTATCTATTGAAACTATATTAATACTTTCAACTGTTTTTAATAGTTCTAGTATTAAATTAGAACCTATAAATCCAGCTCCACCAGTTACTAATATAGTTTTTCCTTTCAACTCTATATTTTGCATATTCCTCAACTCTTTCTTTAATTAATCTCTTTTGAATATATCTCTTGTATATACTTTTTCTTTTACATCATCTAAAGAACTATCATATCTATTAGCTATAATACTTTGACTTAATTTTTTAAATTCATCTAAATTATTAACTACTTTACTTCCAAAGAAAGTTGCTCCATCTTCTAAAGTAGGTTCATAAATAATTACTGTTGCTCCTTTTGCTTTTATACGTTTCATTATTCCTTGAATACTACTTTGACGGAAGTTATCACTATTACTTTTCATAGTTAGTCTATATACTCCAACTACTATATCTTTCTCTTTTGATGGGTCATAAGAACTATTTGCTTCATAAGCTCCTGCTATTTCTAATACACGGTCAGCTATGAAATCTTTACGAGTTCTATTTGATTCTACTATTGCCCCTATTACATTTTGTGGTACTCTATCATAGTTAGCTAATAGTTGTTTTGTATCTTTTGGTAAACAATATCCTCCATAACCAAATGATGGATTATTATAGTAACTTCCTATTCTTGGGTCTAAACATACTCCATTTATTATCTCTTGAGTATTTAATCCTTTCATCTCTGCATATGTATCTAACTCATTGAAATAACTTACTCTTAAAGCTAAATATGTATTAGAGAATAACTTCACAGCTTCAGCTTCAGTAAATCCCATTATCAGTGTTTCAATATTTTCTTTTATTGCTCCCTCTTGTAATAATTTAGCAAATTCATTAGCTTTTTTAGTTAATTCTTCATCATTTTTATCAGTAGAAACTATAATACGTGAAGGATATAAATTATCATATAGAGCTTTTGATTCTCTTAAAAACTCTGGACTAAATATTATATTCTTTGTATTGTATTTTTTTCTTACTGATTCAGTATATCCTACTGGAATAGTTGATTTAATTACCATAATTGCGTTAGGATTAACTTCTAGTACTTTTTCTATTACATTTTCTACTGCTGATGTATCAAAGTAATTTGTTTTTGAATCATAATTTGTAGGTGCTGCTATTACTACAAATTCAGCTTCCTTATATGCTGTTTCTCCATCTAAAGTTGCTATTAAATCTAACTCTTTATTTGTTAGATAATCTTCTATATATTCATCTTGAATTGGAGATTTTTTACCGTTTATCATCTCTACTTTTTCTGGAATAATATCTACAGCTGTAACTTTATGATGTTGAGCTAATAATACAGCTATTGATAAACCTACATATCCTGTTCCTGCTACTGCTATTTTTTTCTTCATTTTCTTTCCTTTCATTCTTACTTAAATAAAAAAAGTTGATAAAAAAATTTTTATTCTATTATGTATTTCTTTACGATAATATTTAGATGAAAAATAAACTCTAGGCAGAATAAATAATAATTTTATTTTATTCTCTTTATTTTTCAAAACTAATTCATTAACTTTCTGAAATTTTATATTTTCTTGCTTAAAAATTTTTTCAATATTCTTTATTTCTTTTTCGTTAAAACTATCATGTCCGTTATTTTTTTTTCTTTCAAAAGCTAATTTTTGTATATAATCTGCTATCAATAATTGAAATAATCTTTTTTCTACACTAATACTTTTGGAACGTACTTTATATTTTAATAATTTTTTATTTAAATTTTCTACTTTATATCCATTATCAATAATTCTATATAAAAAATCATAATCTTGAGCACAAGGAAAATTTCTATATCCATTTATTTTCTTTAATATATTTTTTCTGAAAAATATACTTGGATGAGTAAAGCAATTTCTATATTTTATTACTTTTAATATTTTTTCATATTTATATTCTGATTTTAACTCTCCTATTTTTTGACCTTTTTCATTTATTTTGATAACATCACTTCCTATTAGATCTATATTTTTATTTTCTTCTAAAAATTCTAACTGAATTTTTAATCTGTCTTGTAAACTTATATCATCACTATCCATTCTAGCAATATATTCTCCAGTAGCAATTTCTAATCCTTTATTTAGTGACAAAGCTAGTCCTTCATTTTTTTGATTATAAATAACTTTAATTCTAGTATCAATTTTTTGATATTCAGTTAGTAATACATTTATGTCTAATCTTGTAGGATTATCTAAAATTATAATAAATTCTATATTTTCATATGTTTGGTTCAAAATTGAATCTATAGAAGCTTTTATTTCATCTATATTTTCATTATAAATAGACATAACTACACTTATCTTTTTCATACTTTTATTTCCCTTTCTAAACTTGGTATGGAATAACTTCTGCAAAGCCTAATATATAATATTGTAAAAGGCATAAAATTATTACTACTATATAAATTAATATTTTTAAACATAGATTATATTTAGGAAATAACTCTAAAAATTGAGGAATTATTAAAATATAATAAACATAAAAATAAGAAGAAATTCTTTTAACATAAATATTATAAAATCCTAATAAAGTTAATAAAAAATCAGTAATTATAAATAAAACTAGTAAATTATTTTTTTTATTGAGTTTTATTAATTTTCTTCTAAATGGTAAAACTATAGTTAGTAAAAATAATTTTAACAAAATTATTAAATTGCTACTAAAGTTATACACTATATACAATTTATATTTCTGAAAAAAAGGAATTATCTTACCTAATATCTTAATTATATTTACATAATTTAATAAACAAATAAAGGAGATTAAATAGAACAGTATTATTATTATTTTTTTCTCTTTTTTATTTTTATTATTTTTTAATAAAAAATTATAAATAAAATAAAATGGATATACAATTAGAATACTTTTATGGATAAAACTACCTATGATAATAAAAATAGTAAAATGAGTTAATTTTTTCCCATAAATATAATCAATAGAATATAAAAAAATAGCTATACAAATATGTTGTCTCATAATATTCCAAGTTTCTAGATAAAATATAAATATATAAATACTAAATGCTAGTGACTTATATTTTATAAAGCTTTTTTCAAGTGCTTTTGTTATAAAATATAAAGTTATTAAATTTAGAAGAAAAAATAATATTTTATAATTATCAAAAATAATAGCTACTTTTACAATAAGAAGAAATAAATACTCCTTTGAAAAACTTTCAAATATAGAATAACTTTTCATAGGTAAATAGAATCCATTAATATACCCTAAATAGTCTGTTCCCACATTTTTTCTCATTCCTGCTAACAATAATAACAAACTCAATGATATCCATTTTAAAATACTTCTATATTTTCTATTTACTTTATATGATTTATCATAAATAAAAACCACTAGTATAAAACTTAGTAAATATAACAATATACTAGTTTCATTACTCACAATATTTTCCTCCCTCTCTTAGCAATTTTTTATATATTAAACTTCTTAATTTATTTCCACAAATTCTAACCCCAATTCTTATTATTAAATTTGTTACATAATAATAAAAATTAATATCTCCTCGTTTATAAAACTTTGTTAGTGCTTTAATTTCTCTTTTTATATAAATTAAACCACCACGTCTTTTATAAACATCTAAATTACTTCTAATATATAAAAGATTTTTTTGAATATTGTAACTTTTACCCAACTTTAACATTCTTAGGAATAAATCATAATCTTCAAACCAATAACAATCTTCATAATTTCCAGCTTTTAATACATAACTTTTTTTAAATCCTATTCCTGCATGTATAAAAGGACATCTTCTTTTAGAAAATTTTAGTATTTCATCATTTTTTTCTGGGAGAATTCTTTCTGATAAAATATCCTTTATATTTTTATTAAAATCATATGCATTTGTTCCAACTAAAATATAATCTGGATTTTCTTTAAATATTTTTATCTGCTCTTCTATTTTAGAATTATCCATAATATCATCGCTATCCATTCTAATTACTATTTCATTAGAACAATGTAATATTCCTTCTCTTAAAGCTAATCCTAATCCTACATTTTTTTCTAGAGGGACTTCTTTTATATTTAATACATCCTTATACTTTTTTATTACTTCTTCTAGTCCATCTGTTAAAGCACCATCTTTTACTAAAACCAATTCATCTATTTCATATGTTTGATTTTTTATACTTTCTAAACTCTCCCTAAAATATTCTGGCTTTTCCTTAAAATATATTGACATCAAGACTGAAACTTTTTCTTTCATCAATATGCACCCTTCCTATATATAACATTCTTTATTGTCTTAACTGTTATTATCACATCTAGCCACAATGACCAGTTACGTATGTAGTATAAGTCTAAAGCTATTCTTGAATCATAATCCTCTACATCTGACCTTCCATTAGCTTGCCACATTCCAGTTATTCCTGGTTTTACCATAAATATCTTTCTTGCGTTCTCTTTTCCATAGTACATATCTACTTCTTTTTGTACCACTGGTCTAGGTCCTACAAAGGACATCTCTCCCTTTATCACATTCAAAAATTGTGGAAACTCATCTAATGAAGTTTTTCTTAAAAACTCTCCTACCTTGGTTATTCTTGGGTCATCTTTTAGTTTAAAAGTTCTATAGAACTCCTCTCTTATATTCTCATCTTTTTCTAATAACTCTTGTAATCTCTCCTCTGCATCTACATACATACTTCTAAACTTATACATCTTAAATGGTTTTACATCTTTACCTATTCTATTTTGAGTAAATATTGCTTTTCCACCATCTTTTTTTATCTTAGGAGCAAAGATTAGGTAAAGTAGTCCTAACACTATACAACCTACACTACCAACAAGGATATCAAAACATCTTTTCAGTATCTTATATCTTTTTTTATTCATTCCATTGTAAGTAGATAACACCATCATTCCATCATAGTCCTCTACTGTTGAGTTAAGTGTATATGTGCCATTTAATCTTGGAATAAATTTAATCTTATCTACTCTACCATCTAACTTATTAATTATCTCTTCCATCTGTTCATTATCTGCTAGTGGTAAAGCTATCAGTACCTCATTCACCTTATTTTCATCTAGGATTTTATCCAAATCCTCATAAGTACCTATCACTCTATCTTTTTCTACATGTACCTCTTGGTTTACCCCTTCTATACTATTAGCTGAAATATATCCAAGTAGTTTATACATAGTAAAGGTATTATTATCTCTTATTATCCTTGTTATCTGATTAGCAGTATTTCCTATCCCTATTATCAACAGGCTCTTCTCAAGATTTTTTCTAAATACTGTCCTTATAAATCTAATTATGAAAATATTAAAGAATGTAAAAGTAAGTCCTACAAAAAGGTGTACAGGAATAAATTTCATACCCCAGAAAGCCAAGTCATTAATAAGCATAATTATCAGATACTCAGCATGAACTAATAGGAGTTTTCTCAATTCTTCCCATATTAGAATAGTTTTAAAAGAATACATATTTTTGGTTAAATTTAAAGCCAGATAAATAAAAAATGTATTATACATTATCCTATCTGGCACATCAAATAGTTCATTCACTACAAAATAGAAAATGAACTGCATTATTATCATTACAACTTTTGCTACCTGTCTTTTCATAAAAAATTCTCTCCAATTCCTCATTTATTCTTAATATTTTTTAAACAAATGAAAAGTACTGACACTTCTTACTCCTCACTACTCAAGACTTTCTATCCCTCTCTAAAGAGTGATAGCCCAATCTTTTTCATTTGAAGTTTTCACTATTACTAGTTAGGTTCGCATCAAAACCTATTTTAAATAGAATGATTAGTGTGAAACTTTAAAGAATTATGTAAATTATGTAAAAAAGTTAGATTAATACAGCGAAATCGAATGCTAAAAAACACAACTGTTTGAACGAAGTGAGTTTTGTGTTTTTAATGAGATAAGCATAATTAATCAACTTTTTGGAATATGAAATAATTCTTAAGTTTCACTCTTCTTTAGCTTTCTATTTAAAATCTCCACAAGCATCTTAGGAGCCCTATTTCCTCTCTTACCACTCCTAGTTATCTTCACTCTTCTCTCTTTTCCCTTAGAGTAAATCTCCTCTTGCACACTTTCTAGTTCCTCTATCTCTACCCTATCTCCAAGGCTTAGTATCTCATTACTCAAGCACTCATGTTGGTACTTTCTCACATCACTTTGTTTTCTATATACCTCTTTTAACTCCTCTACCAGTTTTCTATGTCTTACACTGAGTGTTGATAGCCCCTCTCTTTTTCTTCTATTTATCTTCTCGATGAGCTCTCTTCTTCTTACCTCTAGTGAGTAAATTTTATCAGCTAGCTCTATCTCTTTAGACTCCCCATCTTTTTCATAGACAAGGTACTCCTTACCTATCTTTACCTTTACCTCTCCACTACCTACTCTTTTTCTATACTCTCCAGTTTTTTTATCTACCTCTCTAGGTGGCATACCTTTAAAAACTATCTGTGTATAGTATTTGAGTTTCCCACGAATATTTTTTCTAATAAGTCTACAATAGGCTATCTCACTTTTAAGAGCCTCTTTCTCATAGTGGTTTTCCTCATCAATTAGAACTTTTAATCTAAGTCCTTTCCAATCTATATATCCATCTATATATCTAATCCCTGTTCCATTGGATTTTCCCTCAAGAGATTTGAAATCATCTTCCTGTTTAAAATGTACCTTCTGCCCACTTCCATACATCATCTTTTCAAAAGCTCTCCACACCTGTGAAGCTATCTTTTGAGCTGTAAAGGAATCTATATTCTGCTTAAAAAATTTCTGCATATCCTTTACCTCTTTATGAAAAGCATACTCTGTAAATCCACTCTCTTTTCTAATTGTCTCTAGCTTTTTATACAGTGGTTTTTTCTTCTCAGTATTAGCTATCTCATGGAGTAGCTCCCTATATACTCTTTGCTTTCTCATCTCATCATATTTTTTCATCATCTTTCCCAAAAGAGAGTTGTATATATCCCTACCTATCCTAAATCTTTTCTCAAGGATATCCTCTTGGTATTTCTCTACTTTCAAAGGAAATTGAACTATATAGTTAGCCAAAAAAACTCCTCCTTTTTTGAGTTCTTTTTATACTGAAAAAGCGAATTTACGTATTAAAAATTTGTTTTAAAAATTATAATTTTTTAAAAAAAGTTCTACTTATTTAGGTTAAGGCTATTGACATAAAATAGAAAAAAGGGTAAAATAAATTGATTACATATACTTAAAGTACGCTTTTTCAGTAAAATATGTACTTTTACAAAAAATAAAAAAAGATAGATTATGCACCTTTCAAATTTTACATAATCTATCCTTTATCTACGGAAGTGATTTAATTTTTTTATTTAGATCGCTTCCAATTTTCTCTTTTTTCTAAAATAAAGATTAAACTTCTAGTAAAAATAATTACACTATTTCCATAATGCCTACTTATTATCTCATCATTAGCTATCCTTTGGTATATGGATCTAGTACTTTTCTTTAGATAGCTAGCTACTTCCTCTACTCTACACCACTCACCTAAACTTCTTACCATCTCTTCTGCCAATAATTGGTCTTCTTCAGAAAGTTCCTTTAATCTTTTTAAAATATAAAGTTCAGTTGGATTTTGTATATTTACCATAGAATAGCCCCCTTTTAATTTTATAATAAAATATGCCTTAATCAATATATACTATATTTTTTGTGCTTTTTCAAATTTTATCTCATTAATTTTTCCTCTATTCTCACCATCCTCTCCTCTATTCTCTTTATTCCATCTACCATATTCCTTCTATTCTCCTCCTCCAATCTCTCTAAAAGTTTTTTCTCTCTTTCCCAGATCTCTTTATCTATCTTTCTATCTAGTAGAGAGAGTATAAATTTGTGATAACCTATAAATATTGCTAAAACTCCACTAATTATTTTTATATACTCCATATTTTCCCCCATTCATTTGCTCTTTTTCCTATCCACATCATATACTTTATATAGCTATGCTTTTTCATTTTTATCCCCCTTTTTCTATTACTTTTGTCATCTTCTTACCCTATGCTCTATTTTCTACTTCTTCAAATACTGTTTGATAGATTTTATCATCTAATTTACTATCTGTTCTTTTTACTAGCTCCTCTAGTAATAGTATCACTATCTTTTCTATCACTTTTGTTGCAAACCATTTACAGATAAAATACTTTACAAATTTGATTACCATATCCAATACTTTTCCCATTCTTTCATCCCCTCTCTTTTTTGACTTTTTGTCATTTTTATGCTATAATCTAGTTACTTAATAGAGCTACATAAGTCAATCTTTGATTGACACTCTGTTGGGGACTTTGAAATATGCAAAAATTCGTTATGAATTAAGCTTTCACTTCGGTGGAGGCTTATTTCATGTGCTACCTTAGCTCTATATGAGGATTATCCCAGCCCCAATCATATCCAAAATTTAACTTAAGATTTAGCATCTTACCAGTCTTTTTAAAACTCTCTATTAAAATATACCATCTGTCATCTGTTAAACTATCACCA
>ERZ834859.289-NODE-289-length-70470-cov-9.118952_pt1 | contig 70470 bp, 68 predicted proteins | sample MGYA00519947_ERZ834859 | MGnify/ENA primary metagenome ERZ834859 (study PRJEB31850, sample SAMEA3708763) | human gut metagenome | biome: human gut; feature: human-associated habitat; material: faeces | place: China | collected 2014 ...
GTGGTGATGACAGTCCTCTGGCAGATGCAATCATTGACCGTATTGCCCATGACAGTTACCGAATAAATATCACGAGCATTGATGCTGAACATGATAGATCAATGCGTGAGGTATATGGCTTGGATAAAGCATTACGCGAGTAAACTCGTATACTTACATAGGTGATTTCCACTTCCGGACATCTGATTCCCAAATTTCCGGAAGTGCGATTTCATCGCACAAGAATATTCAAAGTAGAAAAATTTTTTCGCCCGTTGATAGAAAGTTCGGTTTTGCATAAGAATAAAGAAGATAAAACAAAGAAAGTAGAATTAAAGCCGAATAAAATTACTTTTTTACAAACAATGCAATGTAATTTAAGATGCAGGCATTGTTGTGTGGCAGATATGCCTAATCAACAAATGAAAAGTATGTCCTTAGAGACAGCAAAAACAGTTTTACAAAGATGTCTTACATTGATGGATGAGGGAAAAAAAGGATTGTCTTTTTTGGGTGGAGAACCATTGTGTGGAGATAGGTTTATCGAATTGTTAGAGTTCGCATCGGAATTAGGGTTTCAAATTGGTTTGTCTACGAATGGATTATTGGTAAATCGTAAGTTTGCAGAAATTGCTAAAAAAAATAATATAAACGTTCAGTTGTCTTTAGATGGAACAGATGAAGAAAGTCATGAATATGTCCGGGGAAAAGGTACTTGGAAAAAAGTTTTAAATGCCATTGAACTTTTAAATGAGTATAAAGTGGATATTCAGACGAACTTAGTTTATCATAGAGGGAATATTGACAAATTAGAAGAATATTTTGATTTTGCAAAGAAGCATCATATAAAAAAAGTAAGATTAATCTCTCTTATGAATATGGGAAGAGCAGTGGGACAGATGGAAAGAGTTCCACTAGATGAATTTGTTGATTACATGTATGCCTTGATTAAAAAAAGAGAAGACATTATTGAACTTTTAGATGAGACATCATTTATGGGATTGGTCATGGGAGCAAAATTTTCTCAGAAGATGATTTCTTGTGGAGCAGGGGTAATAACATTGACAATATCTCCTGACGGAGGAATCTATCCTTGTTTGAATTTGTACGATGAAAAATTTGAAATGTGCAATATTCTTGATGAAAATTTTTATGAAAAATTTCAAAATTCGTATGTAAGAAAGATATTTCAAGATTTACATATTGCTCAAATAAATAAAGAATGCCGAGAATGCAATATGAAATATTTTTGTGGAGGAAGATGTAGAGGGGAAACTTTTCAGGAAAAAGGTGATATTACAGTTCCTTATCCATATTGTGACGAATGGAAAAAAGCGATGGAAAAAATATTTTGGATTTTAACTGAATATCCTCAATTAGGTGAAAAAAAGTATTTGCAAATTTCTGAAAACGCAGGAGAATATTTGGATTTATGGCATTAATATTTTTTATTATATTATATGCAATATTACAATGGGGAGGTGAATGGAAATGTTATTAGCAAGTGCTCAGGCAGGACAGAAAACTGAAAGCTATACTGAAGTATATGGTTTAGGTGGATTTAAAGAGTACTAAAAACGAGAGCATCTATGTATTTACATAGATGCTCGTTTTAAGAGGAGTATTTGTATGAGAAAAAGGAATGCTAAACAGAATAATATTAATCTATTTTTATTATGCTTGACAAAATTTCTATCAGGTTTTGCTGGATACATATACGATATTGGTATTGTTATTTATTTGTTTCAGGAGACAGAGTCTGTTGTTGCAATAGGAGGATTTTTCGTTTCTCAGTTTCTTCCGGCTTTTATTGTTCTGATAATGGGAGGAATTATTGATAAATATAATAAAAAATATCTGTTGTTTTTTAGTAATATAACAAAAGTTGTTTTGATGCTGCTTTTATTATTCAATCGAGATATATGGAGTGTTTATTTTGTTACTTTTTTTATGAATTTGATTTTAGAATTTGAAAATAGCGCATCTAGTGCATTAATGGTGTGTGCTTTTTCTAAAGACAAACTGTTTAGAACAGCGTCTATTGTCAATTTTATAGATTCATTCTCTTTGATAGTAGCGCCTTTGTGTGCCTCTGCTATTGCACTATATTTTAAGGTTAATATCAATTTGGGTATTAATAGTATTCTTTTTGGAAGTAGTGCTGTTTTATATAGTTTCTTTAAGTCGGAAGAAAAATACCGCGAAGAAAAAACACAGCAAGAGAAAAGAAAAATGGGATATAAAAGTATTACGTGCAATAGAAGTATTTTAAGAGCTGTGTTTTTTTGGAATATTTTTATGTTTTGTATAGGTATAACCTCTCCTTTGGAAATTGGCATGATAGAGGGGACTCTTAAAATGTCGTCTTCTTGGTATGGAATTGGGAATGCGGTGGAAGGTATAGGAATGTTAATTGCTTCAATTTTTATATTAGGTAGAATAACAAAATTGAAACCCTCTTCAATAATTGGGATAGGACTATTTAGCGCAGCTTTTAGTTATATTATAATTGGAATATCCAACAATATATGGATATATTTTATAGGAGCTTGTTTAGTTGGAGTTACAGCAACGTTTGCTCCTCTTGGTTTTAAAACAGAGATTCAAATGGAATGCAAAGCAGAATTTATAGGAAGAGCATTTACTATGTCGAGATTTTCTGTCTTACTTTCCAGAATGGTAGGAGCGTTAGTTGTCGGGCACATTTTAAAAATCTGTAATATACGATTAGTATATTATGGAACAGCTGCTATTTTGCTAGGTGCGGCATTGGTATATAATCGTAAGCAAAAAAACTCTAATCCCCGAACATGAACCATTGGGGATTAGAGTTTTTTAATTTGCCAAAGTTTAAGCTGCTGCAGCTGCGGTATCGGCAGGAGCCTCTGTCTCAGCAGGAACTTCTGTACCAGGTTCCTCTGTATAGGTTTCTTCTGTCGTGTCACCGTATAAGAGAGCCATCAGAAGCTCTTCCGGCATACCGGCTGTAAGAAGATTGTTTAATACACTGTCAAGATTTAAAGTAGCGGCGATTCCGTTCATGGCGGTTTCGTCGTTTGCATCATAAACATTTTCCAGAGAAGCGAAATCCGGGATTTCCATATCACTGGAAGGAACCATGTTTACATCAAGGGTTGCCAGTGCGGTATCACTTGATACAAGAGAAAGAGAGTATTTCTGTTCTGCTGCCTGAATATTTACGTCTGCGTCCAGAGTAAAAGCGGACAGCATGGAATATAATTCTTCATCTGCGCCTGCAAGCCCTTCGGCTGCTTTGAAGCTGTATTTTCCGATGATAGAACCGGATTTTGCGGCTTCTGTGTCATAATCTGTTACATTTACATGGAAAAGAATGTCGCTGTTATAGTGGAGTGTGTACATTCCGTCTAATTTTCCGTCGGTAATGGTTCCGCTTCCCTGAAAATCAAGATAGTTAGTGCCATCGGAGAAGGAAATGATAAGACCGCTGTTGTTATCCTGTTTTGGGTTCTGGTAAACGAAGCTTACTACAGAATCTTCTCCTGCCTGTGGGTCTGTACCGCCGAAAATGGAGGTTTCGAAACCTGCAGTTCTGCCGTTTTCATCTTTCCATACGGAGAATGTCAGGAAGCCTTCTTCATCGGATGGAACTTCATCGCCGCCGGAGGATTCAAGGGCTGCAATAAAGGAATCAAAAAATCCTTCTTCCTGAGCATAAAGGCTGCCAAGATTTTCAATCAGTTGTTTTAACTGCGCATCTTCTTTTGCGGCAGCAGCCAGTTCCTTGCCCATGTTGTTGATTGTGGAAGGAAGGTAATATCCTGTGTATCTGGTGCAGTTTTGTTCTGCGCCGGATGCGTACAGAGATTCCTCTACTGTCTCGGTTTCGTCTGCCTTATCAATAAGAATGGAACCGTAGCGGTTTAAAAGGTCTTCTATATCGGTTGGTGAGGGAAGGTTTTTCATATATTCATTCATGGAAAAACCTTCAGAGAAAACAGAAAATGTTTCTGAAGGAATACCTGCTGCATCTTCTGCGTCTTCCATACTTTCTGTAAGAGCTTCTGCGCTTTCGAGAATATAACCGTCAAAGACAGTTGGTGCATTCAGATAAGTATTGCCGGTAGCGGTATCCATATAAACATTAACCGGACAGATTTCGGTGTCATTTAATTGAATGTCATATTTTATGCCAAGAGCATTATCTTGGAATTTTTCATCTGCGACAATGGAAATTTTGGAAAGCCATGACATATCCATACCCGCCAGACTGCTTAACATAGGTGCAACACTTGGGTCAATGGAAAGTCCTAGGTTCATTTTTACGCCAAAGGAGTCGGCGTTCGTATCTACAGCAGACATAGAACTTTCGTATTGTTTTGCAATATCCTTTGCAAATCCGGCAAGGGAATCTTTTGCCTGTGTTTTGTAGTCATCTTCTGCCCATACAGAAACTGGGGCAGCGGAGAGACCGAGGGCAGCAGCAGTAAAAACAGCCGCAGATTTTCTGATTAAGTGTCTTTGCTTCATATGTTGTCCTCCTTGAAATAGGATTTTAGAAAATATAAATAAGTGACAGGGAGATTTTATCATGAAAAATAACAAAATTCAACAAAATAATACAGAGAAACAGAAGAAAAAATGTTGAAAATTATAGATGTGAACAGAAGCGCTCTGAATCCAGAAGCGCTTCTGTCTCGTTCTTATATATGAGAAGGCAAACCGGTCAGAAATGTTTCCGGTAACGTTTTTCCACAAATCCCAGTATGCCGTATAAAGTCATGGCAATTACGCAGAGGATAAAAATGGAGGTAAGCATCCAGTCAAGCTTAAAGGTCTGGCTTCCGTAAATAATAAGGTATCCAAGCCCCTGTCTGGCGCCTATAAATTCCCCTATGATGACGCCTACAAGGCACAGACCGATGTTTACCTTCATAATACTTAAAATCAGAGGTATGGAAGAGGGAAGTACAATTTTGAAAAGTTCTTCCGTTTTTCCGCCTCCCAGGGTATTTACCAGCTTTCTTTTTTCAGGCTCAACTTCCTGAAAACCGGTATACAGATTGATTACTGTGCCGAAAATGGCAACGGACATACCGGCAACCACAATGGTGCGCTGATTTGCTCCGAGCCACACAATAAGAAGCGGGGCAAGGGCAGATTTTGGAAGGCTGTTCAATACCACGAGATACGGCTCGCAGATTTTGGAAAGCTTTGGCATTCCCCACATAAGAACAGCAGCGCCTGTTCCGAAGATCACAACGAAGAAGAAGCTTAGAAGCGTTTCCTTTAAGGTGACGGCAATGTGGGTAAAAAGCCCTTCTTCCAGCCACATATGGCGGAAAGAAAGAACAATTTGGGAAGGGCTTGAGAAAATAAAGGAATCGATGACTCCCGTTCTTGCACTTAATTCCCAGGAAACCAGAAAAACAATGAAAATCAGGCATCTTGCCGTAAAAACAAACTGTTTTTCCCGTTTTTTAGACTTTAGAAACTGTATCTGAGCGGGAGAGGGCTCATTCATTTTTGTTCAGCTCCTTCCAGATAAGGTTGAAATAAGATTTAAAATCCGGCGCATTTCTCGAGGAGAGCGGAGTGCGGTTTTCTATATCAAGATGAATGGGAACGATGTTTCTGACAGAGGCGGGTCTGGCTGTGAGAATTAAAATCCGGTCAGCCATGCTGATTGCCTCTGAAATATCGTGAGTTACAAGAATTGCTGGTTTCTTCGCCTTTTTCAGGATTTTTCCAATGTCGTCGCTGACATTAAGGCGTGTCTGATAATCAAGAGCAGAAAACGGTTCATCTAAAAGAAGAAGATCCGGTTTCAGGGCAAGGGTCCGGATAAGTGCGGCACGCTGCCGCATTCCGCCGGAAAGCTCGGCAGGTTTTGCGTTGCGGAATTTGTCAAGCCCGTAGGAGGAAAGCATCTCTTCTACATAAGCAAGTTTTTCCGGGGTCAGCTCTTTTCGGATTTCCAGACCAAGAAGGACATTTTTGTAAATGGTTCTCCATTCCAGAAGATGGTCTTTCTGAAGCATGTACCCGATTCTTGAATTTCCCTGTGATACGGGAATGCCGTCCATGAGGATTTCTCCCTGCTCTGTTTTTAAAAGCCCTGCGATCAGGTTTAAAAGAGTGGATTTCCCACAGCCGGAAGGTCCGACAATGGCGAGAAATTCTCCGGGCATCAACTGAAAGGATATATGAGAAAGGGCTTTGATTTCCCCGTTAATACTGTGATACGTGAGACTGATGTCCCGTACTTCCAGAAGTGGTTTCAAATAATACACCTCCATTTTTGTATATTTTATCATATGCTTTTGCATGAGGATATGATATACTGAAACAGAAATGTCGAAAGCCGACGTTTTCGGGAGGAGATGAAAGAGGAAAATGAATGATGAATAAGAAAAAGACAATGATAAATCTGTTGTTTTTACTGACGGTTTTCTGTCTGACCATGTATCTTGTTTTTCATGGAAAGGACATAAATGAAATTTTATCGGCTGCCCGCACAGCAGACAAAGGGTATCTTTTTCTGTCCCTTATCTGTGTGGTGCTGTTTATTCTGGGAGAGTCGGTTATTATTTATTATATGATGAAAAGCCTTGGGGCAAAGGTAAAAATGACACACTGTGCGCTGTATTCTTTTGTTGGATTTTTCTTTAGCTGCATTACGCCTTCTGCCACAGGAGGACAGCCCATGCAGATTTATTATATGAAAAAAGATAAGCTGCCCATTCCCGTCACTACGCTTGTTCTTATGATCGTGACGATCACGTATAAGGCGGTTCTGGTTGTGATCGGCATCGGGGTCTGCATTTTGGGCAGCGGGTTTCTGAGAGAATATATGGGAAATCTGATGTGGGTGTTTTATCTTGGAGTGGGATTAAATATATTTTGCGTAAGTTTTATGCTGATTCTCGTATTTGCGCCGGGGCTTGCAAAGTGCCTTATGATAAGAGGAATGAAGCTTCTGGAAAAAATTCATCTTTTGAAGCATAAGCCGGAGCGCCTCTGCAAGCTTGAGGAGTCGATGGATTTGTACCATGAGACAGCAGCTTTCTGGGCAGAACATAAAGGGATTATGGTAAATGTATTTCTCATCACTTTTATCCAGAGGGTCATACTGTTTACGATTACATACTGGGTTTATCGTGCAATGGGATTTCATACATATGGAATTTTCACAGTTACACTTCTGCAGTCTGTGATTTCTGTTTCTGTAGATATGCTTCCCCTTCCCGGAGGTATGGGAATCAGTGAAACACTTTATATGGTAATGTTTGCGCCTGTATTTGGAGAAGCCATGCTGACCTCGATGGTTTTAAGCAGAGGGATTTCCTATTACGGACAGCTTTTTATCAGTGCGGTGATGACCTGCGCGGCGCATTTTATTATCGGGAGAAAAAAAGGAGAAAGAGAAAAAGGAGGGCGACCCGTATGTTAGGGTTTTATGATTATACAGTAGTTCTTACTTACATAAGTTTTGGAATTTCCATTCTCGGAATTACAAGAGCGCTTCAGGGAGATTTCAGAATGGCGATTTTCTGTCTGGCGCTTTCCGGACTTTGCGATATGTTTGACGGGAAAATTGCAAGAACAAAGAAAAACAGAACGGAGGACGAGAAAAAATTTGGGATTCAGATTGATTCCCTCTGCGATGTAGTGTGTTTTGGCGTGTTTCCGATCATGATCTGCTACAGTCTCGGAATGAAAGGCTGGGCAAGTATTCTTGTGCTGATTTTTTATGGGATTGCCTCAGTTATCCGGCTTGGGTATTTTAATGTAATGGAAGAAAAAAGGCAGCAGGAGACAGCGGAGGTAAGAAAATACTATCAGGGACTTCCCATTACGTCTATGGCGATCATTCTGCCGTTTATTTATCTGATCCGCCGTTCCTGGGGAAGTCATTTCCTGTTTTTTACTCATGTGGCGGTGGTTGTCGTGGGAATTTTGTTTATCAGCGATATTAAGGTGAAAAAGCCGCAGAATCCGGGAATCATGATTCTTGTGGGCCTTGTTGCTCTTGCCATTGCAAGAATGTTTCATCTGTTCTGAGATAAGAAAGGGGAAAAGAATGAAATATATTGACAGAAAAGGAAATATGACAGTAGAAGAAAACAGCCAGGACAGACTTTTGCGTCATTTGTATCATGACAGGGGCGGGAAGCTGTGTTTAAAGCTTCTTGTTCGTCCTTTTGTGTCCAAGGCTGCGGGCGTATTTTTAAATACGCCCTTTTCCCGTTTTATAATCCCGGGCTTTGTGAAAAGAAACGGGATTGATCTAAGGGATTATACAAAACAGGATTTTGCTTCTTACAATGATTTTTTTACAAGGAAAATAAAAAAAGGGCTTCGTCCCATTGCAGAAGGAGAGAATCTTCTTGTAAGTCCCTGTGATGCAAAAGCAACTGTATGCAGAATCGGAAAAGGGGAGAAGTTTTATATTAAGGATACGGAATATACATTGGAACAGCTTTTAAAAAGTAAAAAGCTTGGAGAACGATATTTGGGAGGATATGCAGTGATTTTACGCCTCACGGTTGATGATTATCACCATTACTGTTACCCGGCAGAGGGTGTACAGTCGCCTGTAAAGAAGATTTCCGGTGTATTTCATACAGTTAATCCAACTGCCAATGATGCTTTTCCTATTTATCGGGAAAATGCAAGGGAGTATGTTCTTTTAAAAACAGAAAAATTCGGTACGATTCTCATGATGGAGGTAGGCGCCATGATGGTAGGGAAGATCACAAACCTTCATACAGGAGAAACGTATGTGAAAAAAGGGCAGGAGAAGGGATATTTTGAATTTGGCGGTTCTACGGTTATTCTTCTTTTACAGAATGAAGGAGTTCGCATAGACAGTGACCTTCTGGAAAATTCAGAAGAGGGGTATGAAACAATTTTAAGAATGGGAGAGCGGATCGGTGAATGTAAATTATCAAAAAGAACTGGAAAAATTAATTGAGAAAGAGCAGAAGGAAGGAAGAGTCCCCAAACTGTTTCTTCACAGCTGCTGTGCGCCGTGCAGCAGTTATGTGATGGAATACCTTTCCCGGTATTTTTCCATTACCGTTTTTTATTATAACCCCAATATTTCTCCGAAGGAGGAGTATGAAAAAAGAGTGGAGGAAATCCGCCGGCTGATCGGGGAGATGGAATTTGTACATCCTGTAACCTTCGTGGAAGGAAAATATGAGCCGGAGCGGTTTTATGAGATGGCAAAGGGTCTGGAAAAGGAGCCGGAAGGCGGAGAGCGATGTTTTGGCTGTTACCGTCTCCGCATGGAGGAGGCTGCCCGTCTTGCTTCTGAGGGAGGGTACGATTATTTTACAACCACCCTTTCCATAAGCCCTTTAAAAAATGCGGGGAAAATCAATGAAATCGGAGAGGAGCTTGCCGGTATTTATAAGGTGGAGCATCTTCCTTCTGATTTTAAGAAGAAAAACGGGTATAAGCGCTCCATAGAGCTTTCCGGGGAACATAACCTGTACAGACAGAATTACTGCGGCTGTGTATTTTCCAGACCATAACTTTTGATTTTATACTTTGCATTTTGATAAAAGTGTGATACACTAACACATGAAATTGTTAAAAGAATAAGAATCACAAGGAGGCAGACATGGCACAGTTATGGGGAGGACGTTTCACAAAGGAAACGGATAAACTGGTATACAATTTTAATGCGTCCATCTCTTTTGACCAGAAGTTTTACAGACAGGATATTCGCGGCAGCAAGGCACATGTGCAGATGCTGGCAAAACAGGGAATTCTGACGGAGGAAGAGAGAGATTCCATTATAGCAGGACTTGACAGTATTTTAAAAGATGTGGAAGAAGGAAAGCTTCTTATCACATCAGAATATGAAGATATTCACAGCTTCGTAGAAGCAAACCTGATCGGACGGATCGGAGATGCAGGAAAGAAGCTCCATACAGGAAGAAGCCGCAACGACCAGGTTGCTCTTGATATGAAGCTGTATGTAAGAGATGAAATTGACGAGCTGGATAAAGAGTTAAAGAAGCTTTTAGAGGCTCTTTTAAAAATCATGGAAGAAAATGTGCATACCTATATGCCGGGCTTTACCCACCTTCAGAAGGCGCAGCCGGTAACCCTCGCTCATCATGTGGGGGCATATTTTGAAATGTTTAAAAGAGACAGAGGAAGACTTTTTGATATTCGAAAAAGAATGAACACCTGTCCTCTTGGAGCGGGAGCTCTGGCAGGAACGACCTATCCTCTTGACCGGGAATATACGGCAAAGCTTTTGGGGTTTGACGGACCTACGAAAAACAGCATGGATTCCGTATCAGACAGGGATTATGTGATCGAGCTTTTAAGCGCCCTTTCCACAATTATGATGCATTTGAGCCGTTTTTCAGAGGAAATCATTCTCTGGAATTCCAATGAGTACCGTTTTGTGGAAATCGACGATGCCTACAGCACAGGAAGCAGTATTATGCCTCAGAAGAAAAATCCGGATATTGCAGAGCTTGTAAGAGGAAAAACAGGACGTGTTTACGGAGCGCTTATGTCCATTCTTACTACAATGAAGGGCATTCCTCTCGCATATAATAAAGATATGCAGGAGGATAAGGAACTGACCTTTGACGCCATTGATACGGCAAAAGGGTGCATCGCCCTGTTTACCGGAATGATTTCCACGATGGAATTTCATAAAGACAATATGGAGGCAAGCGCAAAAAACGGATTTACAAATGCAACAGACGCGGCAGATTATCTTGTAAATCACGGAGTTCCTTTTAGAGATGCTCACGGCATTGTAGGGCAGCTTGTACTTGCCTGTATTGAAAAGGGAATTTCTCTTGATGAGCTTCCTATTTCCGAATACAAGGCGATAAGTCCTGTGTTTGAGGAGGATATTTACGATGCCATCAGTATGCGGACTTGTGTGGAAAAGAGAATGACACTTGGCGCACCGGGACCGGAAGTGATGGAAAACGTGATTCAGGAGCATAAAGCATATTTAGAGGAAGAATAAAAGGAAAAGGAGACAGTACAATGAGTGAAAAACTGAGAGTCGGTATTTTAGGAGCAACAGGAATGGTAGGACAGAGATTTATTTCTCTTCTGGAAAACCATCCGTGGTTTGAGGTAGTGACAGTCGCTGCAAGTGCGAGAAGCGCGGGAAAAACATACGAGGAGGCAGTGGGAGCAAGATGGAAAATGGATACTCCAATGCCTGAGGGAGTAAAAAATCTCATTGTCATGAACGTAAGTGAAGTGGAAAAGGTAGCGGCTACGGTTGATTTTGTATTTTCCGCAGTAGATATGACAAAAGAAGAAATTAAGGCAATCGAGGAAGAGTATGCAAAGACAGAGACTCCTGTTGTGTCAAATAACAGCGCGCACCGCTGGACGCCGGACGTTCCGATGGTAGTGCCGGAAATCAATCCGGAGCATTTCGATGTGATTGAATTTCAGAAAAAACGTCTCGGAACAACAAGAGGTTTTATTGCAGTAAAACCAAACTGCTCCATTCAGAGCTACGCGCCTGTTCTTACTGCATGGAAAGAATTTGAGCCATACGAAGTAGTTGCCACTACATATCAGGCAATTTCCGGCGCAGGAAAAACATTTAAGGACTGGCCGGAAATGCAGGGAAACATTATTCCTTACATTGGAGGAGAAGAGGAGAAGAGCGAGAAAGAGCCGCTAAGAATCTGGGGAAAAATCGAAAACGGTGAAATCGTTCCTGCAGAAAGTCCTGTGATCACTTGCCAGTGTATTCGTGTGCCGGTTCTTAACGGACATACTGCCGCTGTGTTTGTAAAATTCCGCAAAAAACCGACAAAAGAACAGCTGATCCAGGCATTAAAAGAGTTCCGCGGCCTGCCTCAGGAGCTTTCTCTTCCAAGTGCACCGAAGCAGTTTATTCAGTATCTTGAGGAGGACAACCGTCCGCAGGTAACAATGGACGTAGATTATGAAAATGGAATGGGTGTTTCTGTGGGAAGGATTCGTGAGGACAGCGTATACGACTATAAATTTGTAGGTCTTTCCCATAATACAGTAAGAGGGGCTGCAGGCGGCGCGATTCTCTGTGCGGAAACATTAAAGGCAAAAGGATTTATTCAGGCAAAATAAAAATATGCGGTATGGGATCATTGGGACAGCCGGTCATGTAGATCATGGGAAAACGTGTCTGATCCGGGCACTGACAGGAATCGACACGGATCGTCTGAAGGAAGAAAAGAGAAGAGGCATTACGATAGAGCTGGGTTTTGCATGGCTGGATTTTCCAGATGGAAAAAGAGTGGGAATTGTAGATGTTCCCGGCCATGAAAAATTTGTGAAAAATATGCTCGCAGGTGCAGGCGGTATGGATATAGCCATGCTTGTAATTGCGGCTGACGAAGGGGTTATGCCACAGACAGTGGAGCATCTGGATATTCTTTCTATTTTGGGAGTCCGGTACGGTGTGATTGTTCTCACGAAAACGGATCTTGCAGAGCCTGAGTTTATAGAACTTGTGAAGGAAGATATACAAAAGCTTGTAAAAGGTACGTTTCTTGAGCATGCACCTGTTATTCCCGTATCTGTATATAAAAATGAGGGGATTGACAGACTCAAAGACACCCTGTCTGCGTTATATCAGCAAATCCCTGAATATTCTGTCGGAGAGACTTTTCGCCTGCCCATAGACCGCGTGTTTTCTTTAAAAGGATTTGGAACGGTTGTGACAGGTACGCTTCTGGGCGGAAGAATAAAAAAAGGGCAGGAAGCCGTTCTTTATCCGGAAAATATACCTGTAAAAATAAGAAAGATACAGGTATACGAACAGGACGGAGAAGAGGCCTGGCCCGGTCAGCGTGTGGCTGTAAACATTCCGGACAGAAAAAAGGAAGAAATCATAAGAGGAGATGTGCTGGCTTTTAAAGACAGCATGTATCCTACCATGCTGGCGGATGTGCGTCTTTCTGTACTCCGCCATTCTCCGTATTCTGTGAAAAACAGGAGCAGGGTACATGTATATCACGGGGCAAAAGAGCTTCTCGGGAAAGTGGTTCTTCTGGATAAAGATGAACTGAATCCGGGAGAGAGCGGTTATGCACAGCTTTGTCTGGAGGAAAAGACAGTATTTCAAAAAGGAGAACGGTTTGTGATCCGTTTTTATTCTCCTGTTGAAACAATCGGAGGGGGGATTGTCCTTGACTCTGCGCCAAAAAAACACAGACACTGTGATGAAAAAGCAGAAAAATCCTGCAAAATCAAGGAACAGGGTACGTTTGAGGAGATGCTTGAGATTTCCGTTCGTGAGCACTGGGGAGAGTTTTTGTCTCTTGAGGAGATTTCAAAAAGAAGCGCGCTTGACAGAGCAAAAATAGAAAGAGCCGCAGAACATCTTACAAAGACGGAGTGCCTTGTATACCTTGAGGAGGCTCTGTATATTCACAAAGAAGAAATGGAATTTTATAAGAGAAAGGCAGAAAGATTTCTGGAGGAGTTTCATAAAAAATATCCTTTGAAAGAAGGTATGGCTCTGGAGGAAGTGAGAAGCAGACTTGGCGTGAAAAACAGCCGGATTGCAGATGATATTCTTTCTGTTTTAAAAGGTAGAAAAGTAATTAAGGAAAAGGACGGGTTCGTCAGCAGAAAAGATTTTTATGTAGTGCTGAAAGAGGAGGACGGTAAAATTTCCGAGGAAATCCGGAAGTATTATCTGGATGCGGGCTTTTCTCTTCCTTCTACAGAACTTTATATAAAAGAACAGAAAAAACCTGAAAAATTCCGGAAGATTTTTTTCTCTCTTTTAAATCAAAAGATTCTTCTTCGCCTTGACAGGCAATATTGTATACACAGGGAATATTATGAAAAGGCGAAGAGGACATTTCTGGAAATGTGTGGGAAAGAAGAGACAATACAGACAGGAAAATACAGAGATTACCTGAACTGTTCCAGAAAAGTAGCAATTGCACTTCTTGAACAGTTTGACAGAGAAGGTTTTACAAGAAACACAGAAAACGGAAGGATTTTACAAAATCCAGCAGAAAAATGAGCAGGAGGTGAGGAAATGGCTGAAAATAAGATACGTCTTACACAGATGGCAACAACATCCGGCTGAGCGGCCAAAAAAGGTCCAAAGACCCTTGCCCAAGTTTTGGGTAAGCTGCCAAAATTTAGTGACCCCATGCTTTTAGTGGGGACAGAAACATCAGATGATGCTGCTGTATACAAAATTAATGAGAAGATGGCAATGATTCAGACAGTGGATTTTTTTACTCCTGTTGTGGATGAGCCGTACCTATTTGGACAGATTGCTGCTGCCAATTCTTTAAGCGATGTGTACGCAATGGGAGGAGAACCGCGTCTCGCCTTAAATATAGCGGCCTTTCCGGATTGTCTTGACATAGAAATCTTAGGAGAAATCTTAAAGGGTGGTGCAGATAAAATAAAGGAGGCAGGTGCGCTTCTTGCAGGAGGACATACCATATCTGATGATGTGCCAAAATACGGACTTTGCGTAACCGGTTTTGTAAATCCGGAAAAGATGTGGAAAAACTGTGGAGCAAAGCCTGGAGATATTCTGATTCTTACGAAAGCACTTGGAACAGGAATACTTTCCACTGCAATCAAAGGGGAGATAGCCTCGGAAGAAGAGGTGGACTTTGCTGCAAAAAGTATGGCATTTTTAAATAAGTACGCAAGGGATGCAGCGGCAGAATTTTCTATTCACAGCTGTACAGATATAACTGGCTTTGGTCTTTCCGGGCATGCTATGGAAATGGCGAAGGGAAGCGGTTGTTCTTTTGTGATTTACGGAGAAAAACTTCCTGTTTTAAAGGGAGCGAAAGAGTATGCGCAAATGGGGCTGATTCCTGCAGGCGCATACAGAAACCGGGAATATCTGGAAAATGATGTAGACAGCAAAGTGTCAGAACTCTGGCTGGAAGATCTATTTTATGATCCCCAGACTTCAGGAGGACTTCTTCTTTCTGTAAAAAGGGAAGAAGCAGAAAGTCTGATAGAGAAAATGAAAGCCCTTTCTCTTCCCTGTGCAGCAGTGGGAGAGGCAATAACAAAAAAAGACAGGTTTTTAATATACAGATAAAATGATGGGATAATATGGAAAAAAAAGATATGTTACGCCGGATCCCCGGTGTGGATACTCTTTTACAGGAACCGGATACAGTCACACTCTGTCTTCAGTACGGGAGGCAGAGTGTGATTGCTGTTATCCGGGAAGAAGTAAAAAGGGTCCGAAAAGAAATTTTAAACTGCAAAAACCGTGAAGAGGGAGAAGCTCTTCTCATGGAATTGAGGCATCAAATCCACATACGGACAGAAAAAGAGAACCGAGCTTCTTTCCGGAGAGTGATCAATGCCACAGGGATTCTTCTTCATACGAATCTTGGGCGTGCACCTCTTGGACGCAGGCAGATGGAGGCAGCATATCAGGCAATGGCAGGGTATGGTAATCTGGAATATGAATTGGAAGAAGGGAAAAGAGGAAAAAGGCAGAATCACTATCAGAAATTAATCTGCCAGGTGACAGGGGCAGAGGCTTCTGTTGCTGTCAATAATAATGCGGCTGCAGTTACTCTTATCCTTTCTGCTCTGGCAAGAAACAGGGAGGTCATAATCTCAAGAGGGGAGCTTGTGGAAATAGGAGGACATTTCCGTATACCGGAAGTAATGGAAGAAAGTGGTTCTGTTCTTCGTGAAGCAGGCTGCACAAACAGAACAAGAATAGATGATTACAGAAAAGCAGTAACAGAAAATACAGGGGCTTTTCTAAAAGTTCATACAAGCAACTATAAAATAATCGGTTTTACAGAATCACCATCTGTGGAAGAGCTTGTGGAAGCAGGAAAAGAATATCACGTTCCCGTAATTGTGGATTTGGGCAGCGGAGTTCTTGTTAATCTTGAAAAACTTGGCCTTTCTCATGAACCTACAGTACAGGAAATGTTAAAAAAAGGTGCAGATATTGTATGTTTTTCAGGTGATAAGCTTCTGGGAGGGCCGCAGGCGGGAATTATCACAGGAAAAAAGAAGTATATAGAAATAATAGAAAATCACCCCATGATGCGGGCGCTGCGTTTGGATAAATGTACAACGGCTGTTCTGGAGGCAACTTTCCGGGAATATCTTAAGGAAGAGACAGTGTGGGAAAATATTCCTGTGCTGAAGATGCTCAGGAGACAGCCAGAAGAGTTGAAAAGTCAGGCGGAAGAAATAAAGGCTGCGCTTTTGAAAGACGGATTTGAAGGGAAGATCCAGGTTCGGGAAGATATTGCTATGGTAGGGGGCGGTTCTCTTCCGGGAGAGACGCTTTCAGATGTTTCTCTTTCTGTAAAACCGGAAAAAGAAAGTGCGGGAGCGTTTGCTGCACGTCTGCGACAGCAGAAAAATCCTGTGATTTCTCAGGTAAAGAAAGAAGAGGTGCTGCTGCATATGAGAACGATTTTTTCTGAGGAAAAGGAAATGCTTATAGAAATGTTGAAAGAAGCGTTATTGTCTGGCGGGTGCCTGTGAGAATCGAACTCACCCGGGGCGCTTTTTCACGTCCAGCACAGGTTTTGAAGACCAGGGGGCACACCAGTTACCCAACGACACCCAAACCGCTATCATTATAACAGAAGAAAAATAAATTTTCAATTCAAGGTTGCGGCAGAAAAAGATAGGGTAAATTTTGTGAATATTGCACAAAAATGTTTTTTCTTTACCAGAGTATTGTGAAAAGAATGTCAAAGTGCTATAATGTTCACAACAAAACAAGTGGAGGTGTTTGTATGAACTACGAAGACGTTGAAAAAATATCAAATGCTGCAAAAGGGAAAATTTCATTGTTGAATCAGGACTTTTTCAAGTATTTTGTGCGAGCGGTTATGGCGGGCTTCTTTATTGTGGTTGCCATGATTTTCAGCAACGTAGTCGGCAGCGTATTTTCCAAAACCATGCCGGAGTGGGGGAAATTTCTGGGGGCGATTGTGTTTGCCATTGCAGTGCTTTTAATTTCCTTTGTAGGAGGAGAATTGTTTACCGGAAATAATATGGTTATGGCTTTTGGTGCATACGACAAAAAAGTAACCTGGGGTGAAGCCGGTAAGGTATGGCTTGTCAGCTATGTTGGAAACTTTGTGGGCTGTCTGATACTGGCTCTGATTTTTGTGGGAGCAGGTGCTTCCGGAACTGCAGATTATTTTGCAGGATTTATAAACAACAAACTCTCTATTCCGATGGGAGAAATGTTTTTCCGCGCAGTGCTCTGTAATTTCTTTGTATGCCTCGGCGTTCTCTGCGGAATGAAATTAAAGAGTGAAGCAGGAAGATTCCTGATGATCGTAATGTGTATCTCAGGCTTTGTTGTAAGCGGTTTTGAACACTGTATTGCAAATATGGGAATTTTTACAGTAGCCTTTTGTCTGGTGCCTGGATTGTCTCTGGGAGCAATGGCGAAGAGCATGCTGATCGTAACACTGGGAAATATGATAGGCGGCGCTGTTTTACTGGCATGGCCCCTTAGAAAGATGAGTGCAGATAAATAATGGCAAAAGCTTTATACATAGCAGAAAAACCAAGTGTGGCACAGGAGTTTGCGAAAGCTCTCAAAATCAACGGACAAAGGCGGGACGGCTATCTGGAGTCGGAAGATTCTGTGGTAACCTGGTGCGTGGGGCATCTGGTTACCATGAGCTACCCGGAAAAATACGATATGAAATATAAAAGGTGGAGTTTTGATACCCTGCCTTTTTTACCGCGCGAATTTAAGTATGAAGTCATTCCGGGAGTGAGCAAACAGTTTAAAATCGTGAAAGAACTGTTAAACAGAGCAGATATAGATACCATTTATGTCTGTACAGACTCCGGGCGCGAGGGAGAATATATTTATCGTCTTGTAGCGCAGATGGCAGGAGTAAAAAATAAAAAACAGAAACGTGTGTGGATCGATTCTCAGACAGAGGAAGAGATTTTAAGAGGAATCCGGGAGGCAAAGGATCTTTCTGCTTATGATAATCTTGCCTCTTCCGCATACCTCCGCGCAAAAGAAGACTATCTTATGGGAATTAATTTTTCGCGCGTGCTGACACTCAGGTATGGAAACAGCGTATCCGGCTATCTCGGAACAAAATATCAGGCGATTTCTGTAGGAAGAGTAATGACCTGTGTTCTCGGTATGGTGGTAAGAAGAGAAAGGGAAATCCGCTCTTTCGTAAAAACACCTTTTTACAGAGTGCTTAATAAAGTAACACTGGAAGGAAAACAGTTTGAGGGCGAGTGGAGAGCTGTGGAGGGAAGCCGGTATTTCCAGTCCCCTCTTTTATATAAGGAAAACGGTTTTAAGAAAAAAGAAGAGGCAGAAGCCCTTATTTCTCTGCTGAAGCAGGGGTCTCCTCTTTTATGTACAGTGGAAAAGATAGAACGGAAGAAAGAAAATAAAAATCCGCCGCTTCTTTTTAATCTTGCAGAGCTTCAGAATGTATGTGCAAAGCTCTTTAAAATAAGTCCTGATGAAACTCTCCGGGTAGTGCAGGAGCTTTATGAGAAAAAGCTGGTAACGTATCCAAGAACAGATGCTCATGTGCTGTCAACAGCCGTTGCGAAAGAAATATATAAAAATATTTCCGGGCTTCGAAATTACCCTCAGGCAGGAGAAGTGGCTGCGCACATTTTGGAAGCGGGAACGTATAAAAATATTGCAAAGACCCGGTATGTGAATGATAAACAGATCACAGACCATTATGCCATTATTCCGACAGGGCAGGGACTTGGCGCGTTAAACAGTCTGTCTCTTCTTTCTCAGAGAGTGTATGAGACGATCGTGAGACGCTTCCTTTGTATTTTTTATCCTCCAGCTGTATATCAGAAAGTAAATCTTGTAACAAATATGCATAATGAGCGTTTTTTCTCTTCTTTCCGTGTTCTTCTGGAGGAAGGCTACCTCTCTATTGCGACAAATTCCTTTGCGGGAAGAAAAGCTTCTGACGGAGAAAAAGGCGCAGGAGAAGAGCAGGAAACCGCCTGTGATGCTGCTCTTTTGGAAGCGTTGCAGAAGCTGAAAAAAAATGATATACTGCAGGTGGACGATCTGAGCATAAAAGAGGGAGAAACTTCTCCTCCTAAACGGTATAATTCCGGTTCCATGATCCTTGCAATGGAAAATGCGGGACAGCTTATAGAAGATGAGGAGCTGCGCGCCCAGATAAAAGGCGCGGGGATCGGTACCAGCGCTACAAGGGCGGAGATTTTGAAAAAACTGTTTTATATTAAGTATCTTTCTCTTAACAAGAAAACACAGATCATCACTCCCACACTTCTGGGAGAAATGATTTTTGATGTGGTAAACTGTTCTATCCGCCAGCTTTTAAACCCGGAGCTTACAGCGAGCTGGGAAAAAGGGCTGAACTATGTGGCAGAGGGAAGTATCACAGAGCAGGAGTATATGGATAAGCTGGAGCGCTTTGTGAGACTTCGTACACGCCAGGTAGAGGAGAGTAATTATCAGTATGCTCTGCGCCAGTTTTTTGACGCTGCTTCCGCCAATTATCCGGCGAAGACGGCAGATGCAAAACGAGGAGGAAAAAAGAAATGATGAAAGATTATACGATCGAGAAGCTTCTGAACCTGAAAGAAACCATAGCGGCAGAATTGTTTGAGGGAAAAACATATCCCTGGGAAGTTCTTCCGGAAATTGGAGATTTTATTGTAAAACTAGGAAATACTCTGGATCCGGAAGAGTATGAACACAGGGAGGGCGACATCTGGGTTGCAAAAACAGCAAAGGTGGCGCCGACAGCCTGCATTAACGGTCCGGTTATTATCGGAAAAGATGCGGAAGTCCGTCACTGTGCTTTCATAAGAGGAAAAGCGATCATCGGAGAGGGAGCAGTGGTTGGCAATTCTACAGAACTGAAAAACGCGGTTCTTTTTAATAAGGTTCAGGTTCCTCATTATAATTATGTCGGCGACGCTGTCCTTGGATATAAATCGCATATGGGCGCAGGATCTATCTGCTCCAATGTGAAGTCAGACAAAGAGCTGGTCGTTGTAAAAGACGGAGAAGAAAAAGTGGAGACAGGTCTTAAGAAATTCGGCGCAATGCTTGGCGACAATGTAGAGGTGGGCTGCGGCTCTGTTTTAAATCCGGGAACTGTAATTGGAAGAAATACAAATATTTATCCGCTCTCTTCTGTCCGCGGATGTGTTCCCGCAGACAGTATTTATAAGAGCAGAAAAGAAGTTGTAAAAAAACAGTAATTTTGGTGTTTAAAGCAGATACTGCCGTATAAAAATTAATAAGGTAAGGTGTAAGGGGTAAAATGCGTAAAAAAAGTATTTTGCCCCTTTTCCTTTTATAAATCCTCTTTTTCCATTATACATATTAATGGAAAGAAAGGCAAAGCAGGCTTTCCACTCGTAGGCAAGCCAGCAGCTTCCGATAATTGCCTGGGCTGTCCGTTCCCTGTGGAGCGTGTACATAATAAGAAGAAAAATGAACCCTTTCCAGCCGTAATCTGCCTGAAAGAAAAAGGAAACACCAAAAAGTCCCAGAACGGAGAAAAACTGAAGCGTCTGTTTTTCCCGGAAATATTCTATTGCGCAAAAACCAAGATACCCGATGAATAGTGTAAAAAACACATTTTGTTTTTCGTAGAAGAATGTATTTGTGTGAATATAATTCCAGGGTAACTCAGAAAGTATCGCAAACAAAAGTAAATTTCTTCCATAGCGGAAGCGATTTTTTGTGTGCAGAAATCCTTCTGCCAGCAAAAAGCAGAAGATGGGGAAGGCTACTCTGCCAATATCTCTGGAAAGCCGGTAAAGGGAAACGGGATTTCCCAGAAAAGAAAAAAGCGGAATCTGTGCCTCTGGGAACTGGCTTAAAATGGCCATTCCCGTGTGGTCGATAAGCATCGTCAGCATAGCGATCATTTTTAAGGCGCTGCCGCTTAAAATACGGCATTTTTCCGGAAGAAAAGAATCAGGTGTATGATTGGACATAAAATTCTCCTTTTAACAAAAATATAGATGTATTCTATCACAGGATGCCGCAGATTTCCATAAAAGGAAAAATATCTGCAGTTTTTTTCTTGTTTTTGCAAAATATGACTAGACGAACGGCGAATTTTGTGAGAAAATAAGCATAGGTTGTTAGGTTCATTTTAACAACATTATAAGTCAATCTATACTTGAAAGGAGTTTTAAAATGATTTATTCACGCGAAGTAGAAGAAATGTGCCCAGTTGCACAGGGCGTTCATCATGGCGCTGCTCCAATTCCAGAAGAAGCGAAATGGGTACAGGCAAAAGAAGTCAAAGATATTTCCGGTCTTACACACGGTGTTGGCTGGTGTGCTCCACAGCAGGGTGCATGTAAGCTGACTCTGAACGTAAAAGAGGGTATCATCCAGGAGGCGCTGGTTGAGACAATCGGATGTTCTGGTATGACACATTCTGCAGCTATGGCTTCTGAGATTCTTCCGGGACTGACTGTAATGGAGGCACTGAACACAGACCTTGTTTGTGATGCAATCAATACTGCAATGAGAGAGCTTTTCCTTCAGATCGTTTACGGACGTACACAGTCTGCATTCTCTGAGGATGGACTTCCAGTAGGTGCTGGCCTTGAAGACCTTGGTAAAGGACTTCGTTCCCAGGTTGGTACTATGTACGGAACTCTGAAAAAAGGACCTCGTTACCTGGAAATGGCAGAAGGCTATGTAACAGGTATTGCACTTGATGCAGATGACGAAATTATTGGTTACCAGTTCGTAAGCCTTGGCAAAATGACCGACTTCATCAAAAAAGGCGATGACCCGAACACTGCATGGGAAAAAGCAAAAGGTCAGTATGGCCGTGTAGCTGATGCTGTTAAGATTATTGACCCGAGAAAAGAATAATTTGATGAGGAGGTAACGGGAAATGGCTTTATTTGAATCATACGAGAGACGAATTGACAAAATCAATTCTGTTTTAAATAGTTATGGCATTGCTTCCCTTGAAGAAGCAGAGAAAATCACAAAAGATGCAGGCTTAAATGTATACGACCAGATTAAAGGCATTCAGCCAATCTGTTTTGAAAACGCTTGCTGGGCTTACATTGTAGGTGCTGCAATCGCAATCAAAAAAGGCTGCAAGAGAGCAGCAGATGCAGCTGCAGCAATCGGCGAAGGTCTTCAGGCTTTCTGTATCCCGGGTTCTGTAGCAGACACACGTAAAGTAGGTCTTGGACATGGTAACCTCGGAAAAATGCTTCTTGAGGAAGAGACAGAATGTTTTGCATTCCTTGCAGGTCATGAGTCATTCGCAGCAGCAGAGGGTGCTATCGGTATCGCTGAGAAAGCAAACAAAGTTCGTCAGAAACCGCTTCGTGTTATCCTGAACGGTCTTGGAAAAGACGCTGCTCAGATCATCGCAAGAATCAACGGATTTACATATGTTGAGACAGAGTACGATCCATACACAAACGAAGTAAAAGAAGTATTCCGCAAATCTTATTCTGAGGGACTTCGTGCAAAAGTAAACTGCTACGGCGCTAACAGCGTTCCGGAAGGTGTTGCGATCATGTGGAAAGAGGGCGTTGACGTTTCCATCACAGGTAACTCTACAAACCCGACACGTTTCCAGCATCCAGTAGCAGGAACATACAAAAAAGAATGTATCGAAAAAGGCAAGAAATACTTCTCTGTTGCATCTGGCGGTGGTACAGGACGTACACTTCATCCAGACAACATGGCAGCAGGTCCTGCTTCCTACGGTATGACAGATACATTAGGACGTATGCACTCTGACGCACAGTTTGCAGGTTCTTCTTCTGTACCGGCTCACGTAGAGATGATGGGTCTTATCGGCGCAGGTAACAACCCGATGGTTGGTATGACTGTTGCTGTTGCAGTTTCCATTGAGGAAGCTGCGAAAGAAGGCAAATTCTAATATTCTAATAAAAAATGGGCCTTGTTACGATTTGAAAAGTCGTAGCAAGTCCTGTTTTTTTGACTGTAACCAACGAGAATTTACGGAGGAGGAAGCCATGCTGCCTGCTTTGATTATATTTCACCGTCTGAAAAACAGAGAGAACGTACTTCCTGTTTCGCTGGAGCTTACTTTAATATGCCCTTTTTGTTTATTCATAATATCCCTTGTCAGATAGAGACCTATGCCTACACCATTAACTCCGGAGGAATATTTTCCTCTGTAAAACCGGTTGAATATCTGTGCCTGTTCTTCCTCAGGTATGCCGATTCCGTTGTCTGTGATATTCAGACGAAGATAAGAGGCATACTCAATAAGATCCAGGCGGACGATTCCGCCGTTTTGCGTATATTTTACGGCGTTATCGAGGACATTTGTGATGGCTTCTGCCGTCCAGTTAAAGTCAAGGTACAGTTTATAGTCCCGCCCGCAGTCGAATATAATAGTAATATTCTTAGATTTTGCTTTCGAATAAACAGATTTTACTGCATGAAGGATTATATTGTTTAAGCTGCTTTTCTCCGGTTTCAATGTGATAATTCCACTTTCCAGACGGGACATCTTCGCAGAACAGCTAAAGAGAAGGGCTTTGAAATATAATCATCACAGCCGGCGTCATAGCCGTTCAGCATATCTTCCTCTGTGTCATTTGCCGTTAAAAATAATACGGGAAGCTGCGAGGTCTGCCGGACTTTCTGACAAAAGTTCATGCCATTTCCATCTGGAAGGTTAATATCAAGTAAGAATAAATCATATTTTTTTAAGGTATATTTCTGCAAGGCTTCTACATAACCATAAGCCGTTGTTATGTGGTGTCCGTCTTTTTTTAGGGCAATGGAAATCCCTTTGCTTAAAATCCTGTCGTCCTCTAATAAAAATATATTCGCCATGTAAATCACTCCGCATATGAAAATAACAGGGCAGAAGTAAAAAATCTGCCCTGTGGCAACTAATTTCCGAAATCATGCAGCCGCTCTATTACCGTTTCTTTTGAGGCAGCATGATACACGATTGCCGGAACACTCAGACATATGATAAATATAACAAAAATCAGACAGATTACAAGAGTAAACGGATATTCAAATTCTGCATAATCTGCTATATGTGGAACCGCATCTGCAACAAGAAGCAGGAACGCATTTCCAAAGGTCATAATAAGCGCCGTAGTTACAAGGGCGTAAATACCGCCTTCCAGAGTTAATATTTTCTGAATCTGTTTTTTTGAAGTTCCGATACTTTCCATGATAGCAAACTCATTTTTTCGTGCAACCACACCTGTCAGCATAACATTAACAAAATTGATCAGTCCTGTCACAATAAGCAGAAGGGCAATTCCGTTTCCTGTCAGGTTTTCGGCGTAAGTCATTTGATTGAATTGTTCTGTTTTTCCAAGAGCACTTTCAAATTGCCACTCCGAATGCGTTAATGTGCTGTTTATGGATTGCAATTCACTGTCGATTTGCTTTAACTGCTTCCTGTCTTTAATATTAACACCGATTGCGGAAATAACAGGTGTGCCTGTCAGGCGTTCCATTCCTGTTTTACTGACGTAAATAATTTCCGGTACAATGTGAATATCTTTGCGCTGCCCGATTCCCTCAGAAAGATTATTTTTATAATCTCCAAAATAAAATGAGCCGTCAATGAGGAAATAGGTTGTTTTTCCGTCTGGAGTATCTGCTGTTAAAGATAAGGTTTTTCCTACTAATGCAGTATTGGGAGCGTTATACTCTGTATCCATTCCTACAACCACAGTTTCCCCGCGGTTAAATTTTTCAACATCAATGGGGGTGTCCGGGTGTTTCGCGTTGTATTCTTCCAGTGCTTTGTCATTTAGCGTTGTAATATAGTAGCCATAATCTCCGGCATCGGCATATGATCATTTCGTCATAAGACTGTTCTTGAGATTTATATCTGCTGTCTTCGTATTTGATTTTCATAAAGCCTTCCAGGGCGGCTTCGTCAAAATCAATACCTGCCCATACGGTTTTCTGGACGTCTACATTTTAATACCGCCAATCTGTTTTATCTGTTCTACAAATTGTTCGTCAAACTGCGGCACTTCTTTATTGAACCGCTCATATTGGTTAAACTGAACATCGGTGTATTCAAAATCATAATCAAGATACGTTTTGACATAATTTTCTGATTTCATACTTCCCGTAATCCCGTTGACGCCCAAAATCATGGTGATGCCCATAAACAGGGACATAAATACAAGGAGCGCCCGTTTTTTGTCCCGGAATACATTATGGTATGCCATTACATAAAGCTTTCCGCCGTGTGTACAATTATTTCTGCGTCCATAATAGATTTTCCGCTATTGAACGCATTTTCCAGAAGAAAAGGTACAATTCCAAAGGAAAGGATACCTGCCAGAATAATACCAATCGGTATTCCGATGCAGGCGAAGGTCAGGGTCTGCCGTTTTACCAGTGTTTTGATCTGCCGTTCTGTTGTTCCCAGCGTCTTTATCAATCCGCAGAAACGGGTATCTCTTGAAATCGAAATATAAAGTACGTTATAAATCAGAAGATACCCGCTGCCAATAATAAAGAATACCAGAAGAATGACCATTGCATAGAGAGAGCCACTGGAAGACGATAAGGAAATAGAACCCTGAAACGTCTGATTTTCATTTAAGGAAATATCATCCTGTATATCATAAAAATTTTCTTTCGGTCTGTCTAAGGACATGGAGAGAACACCGTTATTTTGTAATGTGTATCCATGTTCCAGACAATAGCTTTCTGAAAGAAACGCCATACCTGTTCCCGTGTAGGAAGAAAACCACCCGCTCAATGTAAAGGTATCGTTCTGTTCGCCATCTTTTGATACATAAGATAATGAGATTTCCATGTCAGGTTTGGGATTTTCAATTCCAAGCTGGGAAAGCGCGTCCTCAGACAGCAGGATTTCGTTTTCACCTTCCGGATACGTACCGTTTATATTGCTGATGGCTTCTTTATAGTGTTTTTCCCATTCTGTATCGTCGTAATACTGCATGGAAATTACAAGGTCGCGGTCTGCCTCATTTTTTCCTGTGACAGAACCGATCCTGTATTGTATGCCGATTGTATTTACATAATCCAAAGAGCGGATTTCTTTTTCCTGCTCTGCCGTCGGCATGGCAAGCATAACATCTGCATTCGTGCTGGAAGAACGGATTTCCATCAAATCCATATTTTCTTTGTAATTAATCCCCAGACTGAAAACAGCGGTGATCATCAGTATAGTCTGGTTAAACTCTCTGCTCACAGATTGCATGAGAAGAATTACGTCCATACTTGTTTTGGAATCTAGATTTCCCGTTGGCTCATCTGCAAGAATAATGGCAGGCTTTGTGGCGAGGGCTCTTGCGATTGCTACACGCTGCTGTCCGCCGGAGAGATTGTTCGGCATGTTTTTAAGCTTGTGTTCCAGTCCCAGACTGTGAATGATGCGCCTTAAAAATTCCTTATCTGCCTTGCTTCCGTCAATCTCAATCGGATAAACAATGTTTTCATACACATTTAAAATGGGAAGAAGGTTATAATTTTGAAAAACAAAACCTACATTTCTGCGCCGGAAAATAGTTAATTGTTCGTTTCCCATTTTCATAAGCTCTTTTCCTCTGACGATCACGCTTCCGGAAGTGGGGCGGTCCAGCTCGCCGAGCATATTAAGCAGGGTGGATTTTCCGCTTCCAGATGTACCGACGATTGCCACAAATTCTCCATCTTCAACGGAAATGGATACACCGTCCAAAGCATGAACTTCATTTTCGCCGCTGCCGTATATTTTTTTCAAATCCTTTGTTTTGAGTATAGCCATAATAAAAACCTCCTGCTGTGTTTCGTTTATATTTTTATTATAGCAGCCACTTCTTACAATCTTCTTACAGTCTGACAGGAAAATGTCCGAATGACCTGTATATAAGGTGATCCGGACATTTGTCAAATATTAAATTTTAACATTCTCTGTTTACGTCTGCTTTATCTATCATGATATTTAAAATTTCTGTATCGGTTTCCCGCATTCCCACGCGGCCGATATATCCCATACTCTTTATGGTTTCCTCTACATCGCCCTTTATGATGCCCTCGCCGGGAAGGAAGCTTTTATTTTGTATACTTAAATGAAAAGCCATGAGGGCAGCATCTACAGATGAAGCGATTTTGGCAGCACAGGAAGGCTTTGCTCCGTCACATACAATTCCGCCCACATTTCCGAGCGTATTGATAATAGTTAAAGATACCTGCTCGTAATTACCGCCGTACATATAGGTAATGCCGGCTCCTGCACCGCAGGCAGCGCTTACTGCACCGCAGTATGCGGACAGGCTTCCTATGTAATACTTCTGGTGAATCGCAATTAAATTGCTGACTACAAGAGAGCGGTAAAGTTTGGGTCTGGAAATATCCCATTCCTCCGCATAGACAACAAGCGGGAGAGAAACAGTAATTCCCTGGTTTCCGCTTCCGGAGTTTATGACAACCGGCATGGAACAGCCGCCCATACGTGCGTCGCTTCCTGCAGCGGCTCTGGCGCAGGCGCGGGTAATGACACCTTTTCCCCACGTGTGCATCAAAGTTTTTCCAATCTGAGCACCGTAATTATTATCAAGACCTTCCTGGGAGATGGCAGAGTTCATCTGTATCTGACGCTCCAGAACTTCTTCCACATCGGAAATTTTTACCTGGTCTGCAAAATCAAGAATATCCTTTACGGTAAGTTTGGATTTATCAATTTCAGGAGATGCTTCTTCTTCCTTTACCGGATTTTCCAGAAGAATATTTCCGTCTTTTTCAATTTTGGTGATATTAGTATGATGATTTACAATTGTAACTTCTGCGAAATGCTCTCCCTTTAATACCCGGGCACGGATATAAAGATTTGCAACGTTTTCTTCCAGAGAACAGGAGCAGATTTTTTGCTCCAGAAGTTCTTTTGTGCGGTCAATATCTTTTTGGGTTACATTTTTTAAAACCTCAAGCGCCTGGTCAGGATTTCCTCCTACAGCGCCGAGAATAGCTGCTACATCAATTCCCTTCATTCCGCTGGAATTCGGTACAGTTACTCCTTTTACGTTTTTGATGATGTTTCCACTGCAGTGCATTTCAATGGACTGGGGAAATTCGCCCAATGCCTGAACAGCTTTTGCAGAGGCATAGGCAATGGCGATTGGTTCGGTACACCCAAGAGCCGGAACTAACTCGTGTTTCAGTATACTTAAATAATTCTCATAAAGTGCAGAATTCATAATCTTCTCCTTCGTGTCAAATAATACAAACATTATAATATAAGCCAAGAAAAACCTCAATGTTTTGTTGAAATTTTCTAAAAATCTTGGTATTCTAAAGAAAGAAACGGAGGGGTTGTATGTACAGAGAACTTTACGAACTGCTTAATAAACAGGGCAGGGTAAAACGAGCTATATTTTTAGATGGAATTTATAAAGGAGAGTTCATGACGGAACACCACAGAGAAGGTGATTTCTGGTATCCATATCTGAAAGAAATAGAAAAAATAGAAGAAACAAAAATTCTTGACACAGAAAAAGGTCGTATTTTTGTGGAAATTCTGGAAAAGAATCCGCATCTTGTAATTCTGGGGGGCGGACATATTTCCTGTCCTGTGGCACACATGGCGAAAATGCTGGGATTTCATGTAACCGTTATGGACGACAGGGAAGAATTTCTTACGAAAGAGAGATTTCCTGATGCCGACGAGCGTATTTTGGGAAGTTTTGATGAGTTTGGAGAAAAAATACCGGTTTATGAAAATGCTTATTATGTGGTAGTCACAAGAGGGCATCAGGGAGACACCCTCTGCGCACGGCAGATTTTAAAGCGTCCTTACACGTATTTTGGTATGATTGGAAGCAGAACAAAGGTAAAACTTACAAAAGAGATGCTTCTTTCAGAGGGATTTGAAGAAAAAGTGTTGAATTCCATTCATGCACCAATTGGTTTGCCCATCGGGGGTGAGACGCCTGAGGAAATCGCAGTGAGTATTATGGCGGAAATTGTGCAGATAAAAAACCGGTTTAAAAGAGCTTTTAATGACGAAAAGATAGAAAAGAAAGTGTCAGAAGGGCAGCACGGCACAATGCTTACGATAGTTAGAAAAAGCGGCTCGTCTCCAAGAGGAGTGGGCAGTAAAATATTTCTTGACAGAGAAGGAAATGCATATGGAACCATTGGAGGGGGAAGCGTGGAATTTCAGGCTCTTCGCCACGCAGAAAAAAGAAATGAAACAAAGATGGAAAAACCGGAAACGATAGCATATAACCTTTCACAGAAGGAGAGCGCAGACCTTGAAAATCTGGGTATGATATGCGGCGGAAATGTGGAAGTTTTATTTGAAAATTTATGACAGGAAAGGAAGAGGGAATTATGTATAATGTACATTCGGCAAAAGCAGAGGAGTTTATAAACCATCAGGAGATTCTTGATACCATTGCCTGGGCAGAAGAAAATAAAAATAATAAAGAGGCAGTGGAAGCATTGATTGAGCGGGCTCGAGACTGTAAGGGGCTTACCCACAGGGAGGCAGCGCTTCTTCTTGCATGTGAGGATCCGGAACTTGTGGAAAAAATGTATGCGGCAGCAAAGGAAATCAAAAAGAAATTTTACGGAAACCGCATTGTGATGTTTGCACCACTTTATCTTTCCAATTATTGTATCAACGGCTGTGTATACTGCCCGTATCATGCGAAAAATAAACATATCCGCAGAAAAAAATTAACACAGGAAGAAATCCGCCGCGAGGTAATCGCGCTTCAGGATATGGGGCATAAGCGTCTTGCTCTTGAGACGGGGGAGGATCCAAAAAATAATCCCATTGAGTATGTTCTGGAAAGTATCAAAACCATTTATGGCATCAAGCACAAAAACGGAGCGATACGCCGTGTCAATGTAAATATTGCCGCAACTTCTGTGGAGAATTACAGAAAATTAAAGGAAGCGGGAATCGGTACTTATATTTTATTTCAGGAAACATACAATAAGGAAAGTTATGAAGCACTTCATCCAACTGGTCCCAAAAGTGATTACGCTTATCACACAGAGGCGATGGATCGTGCAATGGAAGGCGGAATTGACGATGTAGGCTGCGGCGTTCTTTTTGGACTTGAAACATATAGATATGATTTTGTAGGGCTTCTAATGCACGCAGAGCATCTTGAGGCAAGATTTGGAGTTGGTCCGCATACAATAAGCGTTCCCAGGATCTGTCCGGCAGATGATATTGATACGGCTGATTTCTCCAATGCTGTGCCAGATGAGATTTTCCAGAAAATCGTGGCAGTAATCCGCATTGCAGTTCCGTATACCGGCATGATCATTTCCACAAGAGAATCTGTAGCCTGCAGAGAAAAGGTGCTTGACCTTGGAATTTCTCAGATAAGCGGCGGTTCCCGTACTTCTGTGGGCGGATATGCGGAGGAAGAAAAAGAAGAGGAAAATTCCTCTCAGTTTGACGTAAGCGACAGGCGGACTCTGGACGAGGTGGTAAACTGGCTTTTAAAGCTTGGTTATATTCCAAGCTTCTGTACAGCCTGCTACAGGGAGGGAAGGACAGGCGACCGGTTTATGTCTCTTGTAAAAACGGGGCAGATCGCAAACTGCTGTCACCCAAATGCACTGATGACCTTAAAAGAGTATCTGGAGGATTACGCTTCCCCGGAAACAAAGGAAAGAGGGTTAAATCTGATTGAAAAAGAGCTTGCCAATATTGAGCGGGATAAGACAAGAGAAATCTGTATCCGAAACCTTCATGATATAGAAAATGGAAAAAGAGATTTCCGGTTTTAATATTATAGCTTGCATAATTTACAAGAATCATGTATATTGTTGGAAGAGACGAGAGAAAAAATACATACCGTTTTATTTGCAGCAGGAATGCAAACGCGTTCTGAAATCAGACAGTATGTTTTAAAGGAGGAACCAAAATGAAAAAAGCAGGACTTCTCGTGATGCTTCTCGGAATGATCTTCTGTATTCCGGGATGTGGCTTTACAGAAGGAAGAGATGCAGTTGTAACTGTCATAAAGGCAACCCCTACACCGGAGCCTACTCCAACACCGGAGGTAACACCAACGCCGGAGGCAACACCGACACCGGCACCTGTGATCGAGCAGACACCGGGAGGAACAAAGGTAGAAGTGAAAAACGGAACATACCAGACTACTGCGGCAGTGAACCTTCGCGCAGATGCCAGCGCAGATGCGGAGATGGTTGGAAGCGTAGAGTCAGGTATACAGCTAAACAGCACCGGCGTATGTGAAAACGGCTGGATCCGCGTAGATTATAATGGAACAGTATGTTACGCATCTGGCGACTATGTGACTGCAGTGACAGCAGACGCAGGCACACAGCAGGCAGACGCGGCAGCAGATGGAGCAGCGGCTCCGGCAGTACAGTAAAAAAATACTGTTGACATATGCAGAGTACTGTATTATAATTACCGTGAAATTAAAATAAGAATGATAAAGCAAAGGCGCTTTGTCTGTTGAAAAACAGGCAAAGTGCCTTTTTTTCATTCAAAAGGAGGAAAGAACGATGAGAATGACACCAAAAGAGCAGGAAAAACTATTGCTTCATTTTGCCGGAAATCTCGCAAAAGAAAGGCGGGAAAGAGGGTTGAAGCTGAATTATCCGGAAGCAGTAGCTTATATCAGCTCAGAATTGCTGGAAATGGCAAGAGACGGAAAAGAAGTGACAGAGCTTATGATCCAGGGAACGAAAATCCTTGCAAAAGAAGATGTGATGGAAGGAGTTGCCGATATGATTCATGAGGTACAGGTTGAAGCAACTTTTCCGGATGGAACGAAACTTGTTACTGTACATAATCCCATTCAATAGGAGGAGCATTATGAAAATAGGTGAAGTTATACCTGTAGACAGGGAAATTATTTTAAATGAAGGAAAAGAGTGTCGAAAAATTCTTGTGAAAAACATAGGCGATCGACCTGTACAGGTGGGTTCTCATTATCACTTTTTTGAAGTGAATCGCTGCCTTGTTTTTGACAGAGAAAAAGCATATGGATTCCATCTTGATATTCCATCAGGAACTTCAGTACGATTTGAACCGGGGGAGGAAAAGGAGGCGGCACTGACTGCTATAGGAGGAAGCCGAAGGGTTTTCGGGTTTAACGATTTAACTTGTGCCAGAGTCTCAGAGTCCACAAAAGCAGCAGCCTTGAATATGGCGAAACAAAAAGGATTCATCAGATAGGAGGAATGCACATGAGTGTGAAAATCAGCGGAGAAAAATATGCAATGATGTACGGTCCTACAACAGGTGACAAGGTGCGTCTTGCAGATACGAACCTCATTATTGAGGTGGAAAAGGATTTTACAATATACGGAGAGGAATGTAAATTTGGCGGTGGAAAAACGCTTCGTGATGGGATGGGACAGTCTGTTACGACGACAAGTGCGGACGGAGATCTGGATTTAGTTATCACAAATGCTTTGATCGTAGATTATACGGGAATTTACAAAGCAGATGTCGGAATTAAGAATGGTGTGATAGCAGGTATTGGAAAAGCCGGAAATCCCTCTGTGATGGATGGCGTAACACCAGGAATGACAGTAGGAGCGTCTACAGAAGCTCTGGCGGGAGAGGGACTTATCCTCACGGCAGGAGGACTGGATACGCATATTCATTTTATTTCTCCTCAGCAGATAGAGTGCGCTTTATACAGCGGCATTACCAGTATGATTGGAGGAGGAACAGGACCGGCGGACGGAACAAATGCCACAACATGTACGCCTGGTCCCTGGAATATGCAAAAAATGCTTCAGGCGGCAGAGGAATACCCTATGAATTTAGGATTTTTAGGAAAAGGAAACTGTTCTGATGAAAAGGCTCTCGCAGAACAGATTGAAGCTGGAGCTATGGGGCTTAAAATCCATGAAGACTGGGGTGCTACACCGGCAGTAATTCATCACTGTCTGAACGCGGCAGACGATTATGATGTGCAGGTGGCAATTCATACCGATACATTAAATGAGGGAGGCTGTGTGGAAGATACCCTGGAGGCTATTGCCGGCAGAACGATTCACACTTATCATACAGAAGGTGCCGGCGGAGGTCATGCACCGGATATTATCTGTGCGGCATCCGCTTTAAATGTACTTCCTTCTTCTACTAATCCGACGATGCCATATACAGTAAATACGTTGGATGAGCATTTGGATATGTTGATGGTTTGTCACCATCTGGATAAACGAATTCCGGAGGACGTAGCATTTGCTGATTCCCGTATCCGCCCGGAGACGATAGCGGCAGAAGACGTGCTTCATGACATAGGGGTATTTTCCATGATGAGTTCAGATTCTCAGGCTATGGGACGTGTGGGAGAAGTTATTACACGTACCTGGCAGACTGCTTCGAAAATGAAAGAAGAAAGAGGCCCTCTTCCGGAAGATGAAGGACATGGAAACGATAATTTCCGGGTAAAGAGATACATTTCAAAATATACAATTAATCCGGCGGTCACACACGGTGTATCAGAGTATGTCGGTTCTGTGGAGAAAGGAAAAATAGCAGATCTTGTACTTTGGAATCCAGCGTTTTTTGGAAGCAAACCGGATATGGTGATTAAAGGGGGCATGATCATAGCTTCTAAAATGGGAGATGCAAATGCTTCCATTCCTACATGTGAGCCTGTTATGTACAGACCGATGTTCGCTGCGCATGGAAAGGCAAAATTTGAAACCTGCCTTACATTTGTATCAAAAGCGGCCATGAAAGCAGATATAGCAGGTAAGTACGGGCTCAAAAAAAAGGTTGTTCCTGTTTGTGGATGCAGAAACATCACAAAGAAAGACATGAGATTTAACGATAAAACACCAGATATTACAGTAAATCCGGAGACTTACGAAGTGCGGGTGGACGGGGCAAAGATTGTGTCAAAACCGGCAAAAAAACTTCCACTGACACAGATTTACAGCTTGTTTTAAGCGTGGAAATGCCTCTTTTTTTGAGGCATTTTCCGAATAGAAAATGTTGCAGGAGGGAAAGAAAATGTTAGGTGTGTGCTTATTGTTCGTGGGAATTGTATTGATTAATAATGGAATGTGTACCTTGTATCAGGTAGATGGGAAATCGGCGTCAGTTATGAATATCCTGACAGGAGGATTATCCATATTTATCAACGGAGTGAACCTTGTTTGCGGAAATTATTATGCTGCAGGAACCGGGCTTTTATTTGGATTCACTTATCTTTTTGTGGCATTTATGAAGATTGGAAAATTGAATCCCGTTCCCTTTGCCTGGTTCTCCACATTTGTAGCAGTCAATGCAGTTGTGTTTGGTACTATAGAAGGGATTACCGGAAGTGCGGAACTTGGAATTAATCCAGATTGGAGATGGGCGATAATCTGGTATTTATGGGCAATTCTTTGGGGAACTTCTTTTGTCGAGGACATCTGCCATAAAAGACTTGGAAAATTTGTTCCGGCGCTTCAAATATTTGAGGGAGTTGTCACAGCCTGGATTCCAGGTGTCCTGATGTTGATTAATAAATGGTAAAATGAGAGGAGAAAAAATGATCTGTGAAAAACTGGAAGGTGTTTTAGGAGAGTTGGAAACATTCGGGAAACAAATAGAATATGTAGAAATTGAATGGCATGAGGCTTTTAAAAAAATACATAAAAAAACGACGGATTGTGGAAGGGATGTAGGTATTCGTATGGGGGATTGGGTGCTGACACGCGGACTGCAGGAAGGGGACGTGATTTATCAGGACGAAAATCGGGTCATTGCGGTCCATACCCCTCCCTGTGAAATCATCCAAATTCGGATTCTTCCGGAACATGAGGAAATGACGGCGAAAATTTGCTATGAAATCGGCAACAGGCATGCACCTCTTTTTTGGGGAGAAAAAAAAGATACCTTTGTAACACCTTACAATGAACCAATGTTTCAGATGCTGCGAAAGTTTCATGGGGTATCTGCTGAAAGAGCTATGGGACAGCTGAATTTTCACAAAAAAATATCTGCGTCAGTTCATAATCATCATCACTGAGAAAGGAAAATATGAGAATGAAAATTTCAAAAAAGGAATTTCTGATTTTGCAAATAAATGATTCTCTATTCCCTATAGGTTCTTATTCTCATTCTTACGGACTTGAAACTTATATACAAAAAGGAATCGTACACGATGAAAAAACAGCCGAAAGGTATTTGAGAATGAAACTCAGATACAGCTTTATGTATACGGATCTTCTTGCTGTAAAACTTTCTTATGAAGCGGCAACAAAAGGAGACATTTATAAATTAGAAGAATTAGAAGACGTTATGGAAGCATCCAGGATTCCGGAGGAGATTCGCTGTGCATCAAGAAAACTGGGAAGTCGTTTTGTGAAAACTCTGTTTTGTATGGATCCTTCCTGGAAACAGGGAATCTTTGAAAAATATGTATCTATAAGAACTGGAAAAACAATTTGCCATCCATGTGCATATGGAGTTTTCTGTGCGGCCAGAGAAATCCCGGAGGAAGAAATGCTGGCAGCGTTTTTGTATGCGCAGGCATCGGCGGCTGTAACGAATTGTGTGAAAACGATTCCCTTAAGTCAGTCGTCAGGACAGAAGATTCTTTTTTCACTTGTTCCTCTGTTTGAGGAAATTTTGGAATTGATAAAAGAGACGGGAGAGGAAATGTTGTGTCTTTCTGCGCCGGGATTTGACGTACGCAGTATTGAACATGAACAATTGTATTCTCGGCTATATATGTCATAGAAAAGGAGAAATCAGAAAATGTCTTATGTAAAAATAGGAGTAGCAGGTCCGGTAGGATCAGGAAAAACTGCATTGATAGAGGCTCTGACAAGGCAACTTGCCGGAACATACAGTATAGGCGTTATCACGAACGACATATACACGAAAGAAGACGCGGAATTTCTGGCAAAAAACAGTATTATGCCAAGGGAAAGAATTACGGGAGTTGAGACAGGAGGATGTCCGCATACGGCAATCCGCGAAGATGCATCGATGAATTTGGAGGCAGTAGACGAAATGATACGGAAATTTCCGGATATCGAACTGCTTTTTATTGAAAGCGGCGGAGATAATCTGTCTGCTACTTTCTCACCAGAGTTAGTAGATGCAACAATATTTGTAATTGATGTGGCGGAGGGAGACAAAATCCCGCGCAAAGGAGGACCGGGAATTACTCGCTCGGATCTTCTTGTGATTAATAAAACAGATCTGGCTCCTTATGTAGGTGCAAGTCTTGAAGTAATGGAAAGAGATTCCAGAAAGATGAGGGGAAACAGACCTTTTATTTTTACAAATATACGAGGAAATGAAAATGTAGATCAGGTAATCCACTGGATGAAAGAGAATGTATTACTGGAAGGAATGTAAAATATGCAGACCAATGCATTTGGGAAAATATCAGAGTTTTCTCTGACTGCCGAAGTTAAGGATGAGAAAACTATTTTAAAAGATGTCCGTTTTACAGCGCCTTATAAAATTATGCAGCCTTTTGAAAAAAAAGACGGAAGTATAGAAGTTATGATGATGGCAGCATCTGCGGGCATTATGGAAGGTGATTGTCAGGAACTGCAATTTCAAATTGGGACGGGAGCGAAAGTGGAATTTCGTTCTCAGTCTTACGACAAAATCCATCAGATGAAAGAAGGGTATGCGGAACGACAGACAAAGATAGATATAAAGGCAGGAGGTATCTTTTTCTTTCATCCGCAGCCGGTTATTCCATTTAGAGACTCAGCCTTTAAAAACAAAACAGAAATTTCTCTGGAAAATGAAACGTCAATTCTTTTTATGAGTGAAATACTTTCTTCCGGACGAAGCGCCAGAGGAGAAAATTTTGCATACAGATTTTATCACAATCTGACAGAAATCCGGCGAAAAGGTCGTCTTATTTACAGAGATAATACAAGATATGTCCCTTCAGAAATGCCTATGAAGGAAATTGGGTTGTATGAGGGATATACACATATCCTAAATCTTTTTATTTCTCGATTGCCTCAGGGCGAAGAGTTTTTTGATTTTGCACAGGAACTTTTGAAATCCAGGGAAGGAGCAGAAGGGGGAATTACAAGGTTGGAAGACGGCGACTTCGCGATTCGAGCGTTGGCGTACAGAGCACAAATTCTGGAGGAAATATCAAATCTGTTGTTTTTGCATATCAGAAAATAAAATATACATCCGCACCGAAAGACAGCGTTTCTGGTGCGGATGCAGCACATATAGGAGGAATATTTTATTCCGGATATACGAGCCGTTCCGGTTTTATATCGTAAAGGACTTCCTCCAGATATTTTTTTGCCAGATATTTTGCCATAGGAAGATTCATGTCCAGATAATTTCCGCAATCCTTTGCAGAAGCTCCCGGAACTTCACCCTGGAAGTCACGGATAAATTCAAAGGTTTCAATAATAAGAGGGAGAATATCCTTTGATTCATAATCTCCGTTTAAAAGAAGATAATTCCCGGTGCGGCAGCCCATTGGTCCCCAGTAGATCATTTTGCTGCCGAATTCTTTGTGATTGCGCAGATACGTGGCTGCCAGATGCTCGATGGTGTGAAGTTCTGCCGTATTCATAACCGGTTCTTCGTTAGGAGAAGTCATACGAATGTCAAACGTTGTGATGACGCTGCCGCCCACCTCATCTTTTCGTGATACGTAAATGCCCGGCTGTAATTTTATGTGGTCAATAGTGAAGCTTGTGATTTTTTCCATAATATGTTAGCCCTTTCCTGTTTTTTCTCATATTTTAGCAGACAATTCTGCATAACACAAGTACCGGGAATTGACTTTACCTTTAGGGAATGTTACACTATTAAGAAATAAAGGTAACTTTGGAGGAAAACATTATGATAGACGGAAAAAAAGTTTTGTTCAGCGGTATGCAGGCAACAGGAAATCTTACACTTGGAAATTATCTGGGAGCGCTGAAAAACTGGGTTACTTTAAGCGATGAATATGAATGCTTTTACAGCGTGGTAGATATGCACTCCATTACAGTGCGCCAGAATCCTGCAGAGCTTCGAAAAAGAGCGAGAAATCTTCTTACTCTTTATATTGCGGCAGGTCTTGATCCTAAGAAAAACTGTATTTATTATCAGTCCCATGTTTCCGGACATGCGGAGCTTGCATGGATTTTAAACTGCTTTACTTACATGGGTGAGTTAAACCGCATGACACAGTTTAAGGATAAGTCTGCAAAACATGCAGATAACATTAATGCAGGTCTTTTTACATACCCGGTTCTTATGGCAGCAGATATTCTTCTGTACCAGGCGGACGTAGTTCCTGTGGGAATTGACCAGATGCAGCACCTTGAGCTCACAAGAAATATTGCGGAGCGTTTCAATAACATTTACGGGGACGTATTTACCGTTCCGGAGGCTTATATCGGAAAAGTAGGCGCGAAGATTATGAGTCTTCAGGAACCTTCAAAAAAAATGTCCAAATCCGATGAAAATCTAAACGGAAGTATTTACCTTATGGACGACCCGTATACAATCATGCGTAAGTGTAAACGTGCAGTAACAGATTCAGAAGGCTGTATCCGTTACTGTGATGAACAGCCGGGCATTAAGAATCTGATTGATATTTACAGCGCATGTACAGGAAAAACTCCGGCAGAAGTTGTAAAGGAATTTGAAGGCAAAGGCTACGGAGAGTTAAAACCTGCAGTAGGAGAGGCTGTGATCAGCGTATTAAAGCCTCTTCAGGACGAGTTCGAAAGACTTTCCAAAGACAAGGCTTATATTGATTCCATTATCAAAGAAAATGCAGAAAAAGCAAATTATTATGCAACAAAAACACTTCGTAAGGTTCAGAGAAAAGTTGGTTTTCCGGATCGCATTCGATAAGCTGGAGGTTATAAATGAGACATAAATTATTGACAGTATTATGTGTGACAGCAGTGAGCGCTTCTCTTTTAGGCGGCTGCGGCAGTGAGAAAAAGGCAGAAGAAAAGGAAACAGCCGGAGAAGTACAGGGCAACGAGTTAAGCGATGGCGCAGATGAGGAAACAGAGGAAGAAACGAAGACAGAGGAGGCTTCTTCTGAGGAGAAGAGTCCGGAGGATTCTTCAAAAGCGGAGGGAGTTACGCTTGATGTTTCCAAGCCTTTAAGCGGAACGCACCATGCAGAGATGATCTTGAAGGATTACGGAACCATAAAAATGGAACTGGACGCAGATACTGCACCGCTTACAGTGACAAACTTTGTAAAGCTTGTCCAGGAAGATTTTTATGACGGGCTTACCTTCCACCGCATTGTCAACGACTTTATGATGCAGGGAGGCGATCCGGAAGGAAACGGAACCGGCGGAGCAGAGGAGACAATAAAGGGAGAATTTTCCAACAATGGAGTAGAAAACGACATTTCCCATACAAAAGGTGTTGTTTCTATGGCGCGTTCCTCTGATTATGACAGCGCCAGTTCTCAGTTCTTTATTGTCCAGGCAGACAGCACCTATCTCGACGGAGATTATGCTGCCTTTGGCCATGTGACAGAGGGAATGGATATTGTAGATGAAATCTGCAAAAACGCGAAGCCGATCAACAGCAGCGGTCTTGTAGATACACCGGAGCAGCCGGTAATTGAAGATATTGTAATTGTAGATTAAAGCCGTATGATCATCACCGGAACAGGCGGGTGATTCGGGCGGTTATAATATTCTGTCTTAATGACAAGAAATTTACGGGGATTCAGGTTTTGAAGCCATGCAAGTACAGCATCGCGCTCATCGAAGCCGGAATCCCCGCCGCTGTATATGCAGAGGGAAAGAAGACCGCCTTTTTTCAGAAGAGAAAGGGCTTTTGTGAGCGCGGGAATGCTCGTTTCTTTTTTGGTTGCCAGATTATGATCGCCGCCCGGCAGGTATCCGAGATTAAATACGATGCAGCTTGCAGGAGTGTTTGTTGCATACTGGTCCATATGCTCGTGGGAATCCAGGATCAGGGTGTAGTTTTCAGGCGCCTGTTCTTTTTTTAGGAGCGCTTCTGTACTGGTAAGCGCCTGTTTCTGAATGTCGAAAGATAAGACGCGTCCGGAAGAACCGCAGAGCCGGCTTAACAAAAGAGTATCGTTTCCGTTTCCCATAGTGGCATCTATGCAGAAATCGCCCTCCTGTACCTGTTCCTTTATAAAATGGGCGCACCATTCTGTAATCTGATAGTTTTTCATAAAAAATTCCTTTCTTTAAATATGTGATTTTGGTAATCCATACATTTTTATTATTATATTCCTACATAGACAGCAGGGCAATAAGATTTTTTGCAGATACAATATGTACAAAAATCAATACAATAGGAAAGTTTATTGGATTTTAAAAAGAAATGTTCTATAATAAATACATAAAGGCAGAAGAAAATCGAAAAACAGCGAGGTGTACATAGTATGTTTCAGGGAAAAACAGTCCTTCTCTGTGTGACAGGAAGTATTGCGGCGTACAAGATTGCTTCTCTTGCCAGCGCACTGAAAAAGCGCCATGCAGAGGTGCATGTTCTTATGACGGAAAACGCCACAAATTTTATAAACCCGATCACATTTGAATCTCTTACAGGAACAAAATGTCTTGTAGATACCTTTGACCGGAATTTTCAGTTTCAGGTGGAGCACGTTTCCATTGCAAAAAAGGCGGACGTGGTTCTTATCGCCCCGGCAAGCGCCAACGTGATCGGCAAGCTGGCTCACGGGATTGCGGACGATATGCTGACAACAACGGTGATGGCGTGTAAATGTAAAAAAATCATTTCTCCTGCCATGAATACCAATATGTTTGAAAATCCCATCGTGCAGGATAATTTAAAAATCCTTGCTCATTACGGATTTGAGGTGATCGCCCCGGCAGAAGGGTATCTTGCCTGCGGCGACACAGGAGCGGGAAAAATGCCGGAACCGGAGACGCTTCTTTCTTATATTGAAAAGGAGATTGCCTGTCCCAAGGATATGCAGGGAAAGAAGGTTCTTGTGACGGCAGGTCCTACCCAGGAAAAAATAGATCCGGTCCGGTATATTACAAATCACTCTTCCGGAAAAATGGGATATGCCATAGCAAAAAACGCCATGCTTCGAGGCGCGGAGGTCACGCTTGTAAGCGGACCGGTATCCATCGCACCGCCTTCTTTTGTAAAAGTGGTTCCTGTGACAACAGCAGGGGAGATGTTTGAGGCAGTGACTTCTGTAAGTGAAGAGCAGGATATTATTATAAAGGCAGCGGCAGTGGCAGATTATCGCCCAAAAGAAGTGAGCAGAGAAAAAATAAAAAAGAAAGACGGACAGATGTCCATTGAACTGGAACGGACAGAGGATATTTTAAAATACTTAGGAGAACATAAACGTCAGAATCAGTTTTTATGCGGGTTTTCTATGGAAACCCAAAATATGATTGGTAATTCCAGAGCAAAGCTTGAGAAAAAGAACCTGGATATGGTGGCAGCCAACAATTTAAAGGTGGAAGGCGCCGGATTTCAGGGAGATACCAATGTTTTGACTCTGATTACACAGGAGGAGGAAGTATCACTCCCGCTTATGAGCAAGGAAGATGCAGCCGCAAAACTCCTGGATAAAATTCTTTCACTTATGTAACTCATAAACCCAGCACCGTATTGTATCCCGAAAAGGGAACGATAACAAGGAGGAACAAAAATGAAAACTTCAAAAAAAGATACCCGTTGGCTGGTCAGTGTTGCACTTATGGCAGCGATTGTGATCCTTCTGGCAAATACGCCCCTTGGCATGATCCAACTGCCGATTATTAAGGCGACAACTGTCCATATCCCTGTAATCATCGGAGCCATTATTTTAGGGCCGGCTGCAGGAGCGATTTTGGGAGGAATCTTCGGTCTCTGTTCTATGATCAGCAATACAACAGCGCCGACTCTGCTCTCTTTTGCGTTTTCCCCGTTTTTAAGCAGCGATGTACCGGGGATTTTCAAGGCGTTATGGATTTCCATCGGCTGCCGTATTTTAATCGGCGTAGTATCCGGGTGGCTTTGGATCGCATTGAAAAAACTGAAAGTAAATTCCATGGCTGCACTGCCTCTTGTGGGATTTATAGGCTCTATGACAAATACGGTTCTCGTTATGGGAAGTATTTATCTTCTTCTTGCAAATCAGTATGCAGCGGCAAAAGGTGTAGCTGCAAACGCCGTCTGGGGGCTGATCATGGGAACCATTACAGCGTCCGGAATTCCGGAAGCAATTGCAGGAGCCGTTCTGGTAGGTGTTCTCGGAAAGGTACTTTTATCTTTTGTGCACAGGCAGCTCGCAGTAGCGTGACAGAAAAATTAAGAAATAACAGGACAGGAATAATTTATGATTTTAGCGATTGATATAGGAAACACAAACATAGTAGTAGGCTGTATTGACAGAGAAAAAACTTATTTTATAGAACGGATTTCCACAGTGAGAACGAAAACTGAGCTGGAATACGCAGTAGATATTAAAACCATTCTCGATATTTACCATATTAAAAAAGCAGAGCTGGAGGGCTGTCTCATTTCTTCTGTTGTGCCGCAGATTACAAATATTGTGCGTCTGGCAGCAGAAAAAATCCTGAAAAAAGAAGTGCTCGTACTGGGGCCGGGAGTGAAGACAGGATTAAATATCCTTATGGATAATCCGGGGCAGCTTGGCGCTGACCTTGTGGCAGATGCCGCTGCCGGCATCACCCATTATCCGGTTCCTCTTATTATCATTGATATGGGAACGGCAACGACTATTTCTGTAGTTGATGAGAAAAAACGCTACATAGGCGGCATGATCATGCCGGGGATCCAGGTATCTCTTGACGCCCTTACTGCCCGCGCCTCTCAGCTAAGCGGAATTGGCATTGAAGAGCCAAGGCGGATCATCGGAAAAAACACGGTAGAATGTATGAAAAGCGGCGTGCTTTACAGCAATGCCGGAGCCATCGATGGCTGCATTGAGCGGATTGAAGACGAGCTGGGACAGAAGGCGACAGTAGTTGCTACAGGGGGTCTTGCGAAAAAAATCATTCCCTATTGCAGGGAAAAAATCATTCTGGATGAGGATCTTCTTTTAAAAGGACTTTTTGTGATTTATGAAAAGAACAGAAAGGGTGGTGGAAGCCATGAAGAAACAGAGCAAAAAAGATAAGGAGCCGGTTCTTTTAATTACCGTATCCAGCAATTATCAGCTTGGACTTGTACAGAGCATTCTGGAGGAACATCACATTCCATGTCTTGCTCAGGACAGAGCGAGCGGCGGATATATGCGGGTTTATGCAGGCGGTTCTATTTTTGGAACTGATATTTATGTGGCTCCTGAAAATCTGGAAGAGGCAAGAGAGCTTCTTGATGTTCTCGTGCTCGACAATATGGAAGAGGTACCCGAAGACGAGCTTACAAAAGAAGCTATGGAAGCAGGAAGCCCGGAGGAGTAAATATGCGCGTGTTAATAACCGGTTTTGACCCTTTTGGAGGTGAAAAAGTAAATCCTGCCTACGAGGCAGTGAAACTTCTGCCTGACAGGATTGCAGATGCGGAAATAAGAAAAGTGGAAATTCCGACTTCTTTTTCCGGAAGTGTAAAGGCAGTCAAAAGAGAAATTGATGAATTTGCACCGGATATTGTGATCAATGTAGGACAGGCAGGGGGACGCGCCGGCATTACGGTAGAAAAAGTTGCCATTAATTTAAAAGATGCCGGGATTCCGGATAACGACGGAGAAATGCCGTCTGACCAGCCGGTGCAGGAGAAGGGAGCTGACGCTTATTTTTCCACGCTTCCCGTAAAAAGAATGGTGGAACATATAAAAGCGCATGGGATTCCCTGCAGCGTATCCTACTCTGCCGGTACTTATGTATGTAATTGTATTATGTACCAGATGCTTTATATGGCAGCAACAGAAAAAAGAAAGATGCAGGCAGGATTTATCCATGTTCCCTTTTCTTCAGAGCAGGCTGTTTTAAAAGGAGCGGCAGCGCCTTTTATGCCAGTGGAAATGACGGCAAGGGCGCTTTTGTATGCTGTGGAAGCCGCGGTAAATACTATGCGTGAAACGCAAGGACAAAATCATCAGGAACAGGAGCGGTAAAAGTAAGAGGTTTTCCTGTGATGGGGTGAGAAAAATCAAGCTGGTAGGAGTGAAGCGCCTGCCGGCTTATTTTTTCGTAATGGGGATTGTAAAGGTAATCTCCGGGAATAGGAAAGCCGAGGTACTTTAAATGTACGCGTATCTGGTGCGTCCGCCCTGTTTCCAGATGAAGCTCCAGAAGGGAAAGATCATTGGAAAAGGCAAGGCGTTCAAAGTGCGTGACAGCACGTTCTCCTCTTTCGAAGTCCACAGTTCTTGTGATCACAGAATTTGCTTCTCGTGCAATGGGAGCAGATACAGTGCCTTTTTCCGGAGTCATCCCTTCCGAAAGGGCAAGGTAGGTGCGCCGGATCTGGCGATTCTGCATCTGATTTCCGAGAAGCGCGGCGCTTAAGGAATTTTTTGCAAGAATCAGAGCGCCTGTTGTATCCCGGTCAAGGCGGTTGATGCAGCGGTATACAAAAGGCTGATCTTTTTGCTGAAAATACCAGGCGGCTGCATTTGCAAGCGTATTTTCATAATTTCCCTGAGAGGGATGTATAGGCGTATTTGCCGGTTTATTTACAATCAGAATATCCTCGTCCTCATATAAAATGGAGAGAGGAATCTCAGAAGGTACGATATGAGGAGAGGTTTCTGTTTCCGGAATGCGGATACGGAGGAAATCTCCCTCTTTTAATTTTGTACGTCCGAAAGCCTTTTCTCTATTTAAGAGAATGGCGTCTGATATGGTTTTCATGGAGGAGAGGATATTTTTGGAAAAGCCTTTTTCCCGTAAAAAAGAAAGGATTTCTTTTCCTTCTTCCCGGTTTGTGATCGTATAATGTAAAATTCGTTCCATAGTGTTCTCTTTTCATTTTTGTTGTTTCAATTCCGTTCAAGCATAACAGTTTTTTTGTGAAATAACAAGATGGATTAAATTGACTTTTTCTATATATGATTATATAATAAAAGTCGAATTACAAAAAAGGGAAAGCATTTTCGGGAAGCGGGTGGAAGTCCTGCACAAGTCCGTTACTGTAAAAGTCAGATACCGGATGCTTTTTTTCAGAAAGGGAATTTTCTGCGGCAACCGGAAGATTTTCTTATATTTCGCTGAATCAAAACAGAGACAGAGGAAAGGGGTTTGTTGTCAGACAGATTCCTTTTTTTTATGCTATAGGAAGCGGGCGTCTTTGTTATGTCCCGTTTATAAAGGAGCAGTATGGGCAATAGTGGATTGGAAAATTATTATGTGATCCGGGGGCAGAAAAAACTGCGTTTCGGCTACACAACAGGCTCCTGCGCAGCGGCAGCCTGCAGGGGCGCAGTGGAAATGCTCCTGGGAAAAAAAGAAGTAAAAGAAGTAAGGCTTATGACGCCGAAAGGGATTTCCCTTCTTCTCACCCTGGAAGAGATTAAAAGAGAAGAAACGTGGGCAAGCTGCGGCGTGAGAAAAGACGGAGGCGACGATCCGGATACGACCCACGGTCTTTTGATCTGCGCCAGAGCAGAAAAAACAGAAGAACCGGGAATTGTGCTTGATGGAGGAAGGGGAGTGGGTCGGGTGACAAAACCAGGTCTTTCCCAGAAAATCGGGGAGGCTGCTATCAATCCCGTTCCCCGTTCTATGATTCTTTCTCAGGCTGAGGAGGCAGCTCTTTTTTACCATTATAAGGGCGGTCTTAAAATCACCATTTATGTGCCGGAGGGAGAAGAGGCTGCTTTAAAGACTTTTAATCCACGACTTGGTATTGTAGGAGGAATTTCCATTTTGGGAACAACGGGGATCGTGGAACCCATGAGTGAAAAAGCTCTTATTGAAAGCATTCGTGTGGAGATGCGTCAGCACTGTGCCCAGGGTGAAAAGTATCTTCTTGTAACACCGGGAAATTACGGGGCGGAGTATGTAAGAGAGAAAGCAGACCTTCCCTTCGAGAGAAATATGAAATGCAGCAATTACGTAGGCGAAACCATTGATATGGCAGTGGATATGGGTGTGAAGGGCATTCTTTTTGTGGCGCATATCGGAAAATTTGTGAAGGTTGCAGCCGGGATCATGAATACGCATTCGCACAGCGCAGACGGCAGAATGGAAGTTCTTGCCGCAAACGGGATCCGGGCTGGCGCGCCCCTTTCCTGTGCAAGAGAAATCCTGAATGCAGGCACAACGGACGAGGCACTGTCCATACTAAAGGAATACGGATATTTGGAAAAAACAATGAAAGAAATTATGGAGCGCATTCAGTTTTATCTGAATCACCGTTCCTACGAACAGATTCTTCTGGGGGCTGTTGTCTTCTCCAACGAGCACGGGTATCTGGGACAGACGAAAGACGCAGAAGAGCTGATAAAACGAATCAGAGAACAGTAGATGGAGGTTATTATGAAAGGTACATTATACGGAATCGGAGTGGGTCCGGGGGATCCGGAGCTTCTCACTTTAAAAGCGCTCCGCCTGGTAAAAGAGGCAGATGTGATCGCGCTTCCAGGGGAGGAACCAAAGGAAACAGTAGCATATAAAATTGTGGAAGGAGCGTATAAGGAGCTTTCAGAAAAAGTTCTTCTTCCGGTTCCCATGCCTATGACAAAGGATCCGGAGCTTCTTGAAAAATACCACAGCGAAGGAACGGCTCTTGTAAAAAAAGAGCTGGACGAGGGAAAGAATGTGGCATTTTTAACGCTTGGAGATCCGACTGTATATTCCACTTATATTTACGTACATAAACGGATCAAAGAGATGGGGTATCCTACGGAGATAATAAGCGGAATTACTTCCTTTTGTGCCGTTTCCGCAAAGCTTAATACAGGTCTTGTAGAGAAGGCGCAGATGCTTCATGTGATCCCTGCTTCCTACCAGGTGGAGGAGGCGTTAAAGCTTCCCGGAACAAAGGTATTTATGAAGGCGGGAAAGAAAATGAAGACAGTAAAAGAGGCAATCCTCTCCTCCGGTTCCCAGGGAATGATGGTGGAAAACTGCGGAATGCCGGAAGAGAAAATATATAAAAGCGTAGAGGAAATTCCGGACAACGCCGGATATTATTCACTGATTATTGTAGAGGAAGGAGAATAAAATTATGGTACATTTTGTGGGAGCAGGTCCGGGAGCGCCGGATTTAATTACAATCAGAGGAAAACAGTATCTTGAGGAGGCTGACGTAATTATTTACGCCGGTTCTCTTGTAAATCCAAAGCTTCTGGAGTATTCAAAAGACATCTGCACTATTTATAACAGTGCGAAAATGACCCTTGAGGAAGTAATCTCCGTAATGGAAAAAGCGGAGGCAGAGGGAAAGACAACCGTTCGTCTTCACACAGGAGATCCCTGTATTTACGGGGCGATCCGGGAGCAGATGGATATTCTGGACGAAAAAGGGATTTTCTATGATTCCTGTCCGGGAGTCAGCTCTTTTTGCGGGGCGGCAAGCGCTTTAAATCTGGAATACACACTTCCTGAAATCTCTCAGAGCGTGATCATCACACGTATGGAAGGACGCACTCCTGTGCCGTCCAAAGAGAGTATTCAGTCTTTTGCTGCCCATAACGCCACAATGGTCGTATTTTTAAGTACGGGCATGCTTGAGGAATTAAGCAGACGTCTCGTGGAAGGCGGATACCGTCCGGACACACCGGCAGCCATTGTATATAAAGCAACCTGGGAAGACGAAAAGAAATTTATCTGTACGGTAGACACGCTTGCAAAAACAGCAGCGGAAAACAATATTACAAAAACAGCGCTTATGATCATCGGAGATGCGGTAAACACAGCGCATTATGAGCGTTCCAAGCTGTATGATCCGGGCTTTACCACAGAGTTTCGCGAGGCAGCAAAATGAAAATTGCCATCATCTGTTTCAGCCTTACAGGCTGGGAGACAGGAAGGCGCTTAAAAGAAGGGCTTGAAAGCGGAGAAAATACCGTGACTCTTGAGGGGAAAAGCCGTTACCTTCCGGAAGGGATAAAGGAAAGTACAGGACAGTGGACAGGAACGCGTTTTTCTGACTCTGACGCCATTATTTTTGTGGGAGCCTGCGGCATTGCCGTTCGAAGCATTGCTCCTTATATACAGAAAAAGACGAAGGATCCGGCTGTCCTTGTAATTGATGAATGCGGAAAATTTGTCATTTCTCTTTTATCCGGACATCTTGGAGGAGCCAATGCGCTTACTTTAAAAGCGGCAGAAATCCTGAAAGCTGAGCCGGTTGTCACAACGGCAACAGACCTTCACAACCGCTTTGCCGTAGATGTATTTGCAAAGAAAAACAGCTGTGAGATTTTAAATATGAAGGCGGCAAAAGAAGTTTCCGCAGCTCTTCTCGCCGGAAAAAGCGTTGGTTTTTTCAGCGATTTTCCCTGGGAGGGAGAGCTTCCCAAAGGACTTGTTCTCTGTGAGGGAACGGAAGAAAATCTGCCGGAGACAGGGGTTTCGGTTTCCGTTTATAAGAATCAAAAACCTTTTAAAGAGACGGTTTCCATTGTGCCTCCTGCCGTAGTTCTCGGTATGGGCTGCAGAAAAGGAAAAGATACAGAAAGTGTAAGAAAGGCAGCGGAAAAAGCTTTAAAAGCGGCGGAAATCTATCAAGAGGCGGTTGCCTGCCTTACAAGTATTGATATAAAAAAAGAGGAGGAGGCGTTTCTTTCTCTTTCCGGAGAGTGGGAAATTCCTTTTCTTACTTATACAGGAGAGGAGCTTTTAGAAGCACTGGGAGAATTTACGCCTTCTTCCTTTGTCCATTCTGTGACAGGAGTGGACAATGTGTGCGAGAGAAGCGCAGTTCTCGGTGCAGGAAAAGGAACTCTCATTCAGAAAAAAACAGGGGAAAACGGCGTGACAACCGCCCTTGCATTAAGAGATTGGAGGATACGTTTTGAATAAAATATATGTAGTTGGGATTGGTCCCGGGGCTTACGACCAGATGACAGGAAAAGCGATCAAAGCTTTAAACGACAGCGATGTGATCATCGGTTATACGGTATATGTAGACCTTGTAAAAGAGTATTTTGCAGATAAGGAATTTATGACAACCCCGATGAAAAAAGAAGTAGACCGATGTGTTCTGGCTTTTGAGGAAGCGGAAAAAGGAAAGACAGTTTCCATGATCTGCAGCGGCGATGCAGGAGTTTACGGAATGGCAGGACTTATGTATGAGGTGGGAAAAGATTACCCGGATACAGAGCTTACCATTATCCCGGGAGTGACGGCGGCAACAGGGGGAGCGGCTGTTCTTGGCGCTCCATTGATCCATGATTTCTGTCTCATCAGTTTAAGCGATCTTCTCACCCCCTGGGAGAAAATTGAGAAGCGCCTTCTCTGCGCGTCAGAGGCGGACTTTGTGATCTGTTTATATAATCCGTCCAGCAAAAAACGCCATGATTATCTGCAGAAAGCGTGTGATCTTATGATGCAGCACAAATCACCGGATACCATCTGCGGCATTGTGGGACATATTGCAAGAGAGGGAGAATGCGAAAAGGTTATGACCTTAAAAGAGCTTCGTGACACAGAAGTGGATATGTTTACTACCGTCTTTATCGGAAACTCCCAGACAAAGGAAATCGGCGGAAAAATGGTAACACCGAGAGGATATAAGGGCGTGTAAGCCGGAGGAGAACATGGAAAAAGTCATAGTGTTTGCAGGGACAACAGAAGGGTATGAGCTATGCCGTTTTCTCTCTGAACATGAGATTTACGTATGTGCCTGCGCAGCCACGGAATACGGAGGAAAATCTCTTACAGAAACGCCGTATCTTCACATTCATACAGGGCGGTTAAACAGAGAAGAAATGGAAGAGTTTTTTCAAAAAGAAGAGCCGAAGCTTGTTCTGGACGCTACTCATCCTTATGCGGCAGAGGTTACGGAGAACATAAAAAGCGCCTGCGAAAAAACAGGATTCTGTTATCAGCGAGTGCTGCGGGAGCAGGGAAAGCAGGCAGGGCAGGCAGTATACATGGAGAGTACGGAAGCAGCGGCAGAATTTTTAAATACAACGGAAGGAAACATACTTCTCACAACAGGCAGCAAGGAACTGAAAAAGTTCCTCGGAGTAAAGGATTATAAGGAGCGCCTTTATGCAAGAGTCCTGTCCCTTCCCTCAGTTATGGAGGAATGCAGCATTGCAGGATTTGAGGGAAAGCATCTGATTGGAATGCAGGGGCCTTTTTCAAGAGAACTTAATGAGGCGATGCTCCGCCAGTTTCACTGCCGCTATCTTGTGACAAAAGACACCGGAAAGGCAGGGGGATTTCAGGAAAAAATAGAGGCAGCTTTTTCCTGCGGTGCCATTCCTGTCATTATCGGAAGACCGTTAAAAGAAGAGGGACTGTCCCTTCTGGAATGTAAAAAGTGGCTTTCTGAAAGGTTTGGTTTTTCTTTAAAACCTCAGATCACCCTTCTCGGGATCGGCATGGGAAGCGAAGGAACGCTTACCCTGGACGGAAGGAAAGCGTTAGAAGAGGCAGACCTTTTGATCGGGGCAGGACGGATTGCAGATTCTGTAAAAATGCCCCATCATACGGTGATTTATGAATACGACAGTGAGAAGATTTTAAACTGCATCAAAGAACACGAGCAGTATGAACATATCGTGATCGCTCTTTCCGGTGACGTCGGTTTTTACAGCGGAGCAAAAAAACTTCTTCAGGAACTTGGGGAAGATACCCGGGTCATCTGCGGGATTTCTTCTGTTTCTTATTTTATGGCAAAGGCAGGGCTTTCCTGGGACGATGCAAAAATCGTAAGCTCACACGGAAGAAGGTGCAATCTTGTAGCTCTCATACGCCATAATACGAAAGTCTTTTCCATTCTCGGCACAAAGGACGGGATTTCCGCTCTTGCCAAAAAGCTTGTATATTACGGAATGGGAGAGGTACTTCTCTATGTGGGAGAAAATCTTTCTTATGAAAAAGAGAAAGTTTTTGTAAAGCCTGCAAAGGAGCTTGTTTCTTATGAGGGGGATGCGCTCTGTGTTGTCTGTGCATATAACGAAAAGGCAGAGCCGCTTTTATCTACTCACGGAATTAAGGACGAAAGCTTTATCCGGGGGAAAGCGCCAATGACAAAGGAAGAAGTTCGGACAGTTTCCCTTATGAAGCTTGGACTTTCTGAGGATTCCATCTGCTATGACGTTGGTGCAGGAACCGGCTCTGTCGCTGTGGAGATGGCGCTTCGTGCCCATCAGGGCAGGGTGTATGCCATAGAGAAAAAGGAAGATGCCCTTAACCTTATTCTGGAAAATAAAAAGAAATTTGCAGCGGACAATCTGGAAACCGTGGGAGGCTGCGCCCCTGAGGCAATGGAGGAGCTTCCTGCTCCAACACACGCGTTTATCGGAGGCTCTTCCGGGAATTTAAAAGATATTATAAGACTGCTTCTTCATAAAAATCCGGAGGTTAAAATTGTGATAAACTGTATTACTCTTGAGACGGTGGGAGAGGCGATGGAGGCGATTCGCGAGTTTGGATTTCAGGAGCGCGATATTGTCCAGCTCTCTGTTTCCCGATCAAAGGAAGTGGGACGTTATCACATGATGATGGGAGAAAATCCTATTTATATTTTTACATGCAGGGGGGCTTCTTTATGAAAATACCCAGGATTCTTTTTGCAGCGGGAGCAAGCGGCAGCGGAAAAACCCTGATCACCTGCGGCTTTCTTCAGGCACTTGTAAACAGAGGCATGCGTCCTGCGTCCTTTAAATGCGGACCGGATTATATAGACCCTATGTTTCACAGCCGGGTCATCGGAACAAAATCAAGAAACCTTGATACTTTCTTCACTTCAAAGGAGATGACGCGGTATCTTCTCGGAGAAAACGCAGAGGACTGTGACCTTGCTGTGATGGAAGGCGTGATGGGTTATTATGACGGCGTGGGCGGAAATACAAGTAAGGCAAGCGCCTATGACCTGGCAGATACCACAGATACCCCGGTTATTCTTATTGTAAACAGTAAGGGAATGAGCGTATCTCTTGCAGCGTACATAAAAGGCTTTCTGGAGTTTCAGGAAAACAGTCATATAAAAGGGGTGATTTTTAACCAGATGTCCCCGATGCTGTATCCGCGAATGAAAGCACTCGTAGAAGAAGCGCTTCCTGTTCAAGTTTTGGGCTATGTGCCAAAGGTGGAAGACTGTACCATTGAGAGCCGTCATCTCGGTCTTGTGCTTCCGGAGGAAATCGAGGGACTGAAAGAACGTCTCCTTCGTCTTTCTGAAATTCTGGAAAAAACTCTTGATATAAACAGAATCCTTGCTCTTGCAGAAGAAGCAGGAGAGTTTTCCGTGTCGGAGAACTGTTTAAAAGAAAAGGAAGCATATGCATACAAAAGCCCCAGACCTCTTCGGATCGGCGTGGCAAAGGACGAGGCGTTCTGTTTTTTCTATGAAGACAACTTCCGTCTTTTAAAAAGCATGGGAGCAGAGCTTGTATGGTTTTCCCCAATCCATGATAAAAAACTTCCGGAAAATCTGGACGGGCTTTTATTGTACGGCGGGTACCCGGAGCTTTATGCCGAGACACTGGAAAAAAACAGTTCCATGCGAAGCGAAGTGAAAGAAGCCATCAAAGGGGGAATGCCCTGTCTGGCGGAATGCGGAGGATTCCTCTATCTTCATGAGGAACTGGAAGATATGGAAGGGATTCCCCATAAAATGGCAGGCATTATCGAAGGGAAGGCTTACCATACAGGAAAGCTTGGACGATTCGGTTATATTTCCTTAAAGCAGCAGCGGGAAGTACTGGGGGAAAAAGAGCTGGGTGAGATTCCGGCTCATGAATTCCATTACTTTGATTCTCCTCACTGCGGAGAGGATTTTTATGCGGAAAAGCCGGGAGGAAAGAGAGGCTGGAACTGCATACAGGGAGGAAAACGTCTGATGGCAGGTTTTCCCCATTTATACTACTATGGAAACCCGGAAGTTCCAAAGGCGTTTTTAAAACAATGCCTGGAATATTCCGAAGGGAGAGAACGATGAAATATACAATCGCCGCGTTTGCGGCAGGCTTTATATTAGACTTGATTTTCGGAGATCCGAGATGGCTTTACCACCCGGTCTGTCTCATCGGAAATGCCATTGCTTTTCTGGAAAAAAGGATTCGGAAAATTTTTCCGAAAACAGAGAAAGGAGAGCTTTTGGGAGGCGCTTTTGAGGTGCTTCTTATCTGTCTTTTTTCCTGGGGCGTTCCTTTTCTGATCCTTTACGGACTGAACCGGGTATGTGTCCCTGCTGCCTTTCTTCTGGAAACCTTCTGGTGTTATCAGCTTCTTGCCACAAAGTCGTTAAAGACAGAAAGCATGAAGGTGTATGAAGCGTTAAAGAAGGGAAGCCTTGAGGACGCCAGATATGCCGTTTCCATGATCGTGGGAAGAGATACAAAGGCGCTTTCTGAGACAGGGGTCACAAAGGCGGCTGTGGAAACCATAGCGGAAAATACATCAGACGGGATCATCGCCCCTATGTTTTATATGGTTTTAGGCGGCGTTCCTCTTATGTTCTTATACAAAGGGATCAATACGATGGATTCCATGCTTGGATATAAAAATGAAAAATACCTGTATTTTGGGAGGCCGGCTGCAAAGCTTGACGATGTGGTAAACTATATTCCGGCAAGGATTTCCGGCTGGCTTATGGCGCTCTCTTCTGTATTTGCCGGACTTGATGTGAAAAATGCAGTAAAAATGTACCGAAGAGACAGACGAAACCATGCAAGCCCAAATTCAGCACAGACCGAGGCGGCAATGGCAGGAGCTCTTCGCGTACAGCTTGCAGGAAATGCGTATTATTTTGGAAAGCTTTATGAAAAACCGACCATCGGAGATGATTTACGCCCTGTGGAGGCAGAAGATATAAGACGGGCAAACCGCCTTTTATATGTAACTGCCTGGTCAGGAGCCATTCTTTTTTCACTGGTATGGATTTTTGTGTACCGGCTGATTTTATAACAGGAGGACGAAAATGAAACATATTCACGGAGGAAACGTATATCAATATAAGAACTGTGTGGATTTTTCTGCAAACTGCAATCCCCTGGGAACGCCGGAGAGTGTGAAAAATGCCATAATAGAAAGTCTTTCCCATATAAGCGACTATCCGCAAGTGGGCTGTGCGCCTTTAAAAGATGCCATTGCGCAGTATGAAGGGGTAAAGCCTTCCCAGGTGATCTGCGGAAACGGAGCTGCGGAGCTTATCTTTTCTTTGTGTCGTGCTTTAAAGCCAAAAAAGGCGCTTCTTCCCGCTCCTACCTTTGCAGAGTATGAGCAGGCTCTTACAAGCGTGGACTGCGTTTGCAGCCATTTTTTTCTGAAAGAAGAAACGAATTTTTCTATGGAAGCTTCTTTGCTGGAAGAAATTAAAAAAGGGTTTGATATAATATTTTTATGTAACCCTAATAATCCGACGGGGATTCTGACAGACCGGGATTTTCTTATGGAGATTTTGAAAACGTGCAGAGAGCATTCTGTTTTTCTTGTGGTGGACGAGTGTTTCCTTGATTTTGTAAAAGAGCCGGAAGCGTACACTTTAAAAGAAAACTTAAAAGAATACCCAAACCTGTTTCTTTTAAAAGCGTTTACAAAGCGGTATGCGATGGCAGGAGTGCGTCTCGGTTACGGACTGACTGCAAATGATGACTTACTTCAGAAAATGGAGGGCGTGACACAGCCCTGGAACGTATCAGGTCTTGCACAGGCAGCCGGGATTGCCGCATTAAAAGAGAGAGAATATGTAGAAAGAGGAAGAGAAACCGTATTTAAAGAACTGGAATTTCTGAAAAAAGAAATGGAAGCCCTCGGGTTTACGGTCTTTCCCTCTGAGGCAAATTATATTTTCTTTAAAGGGGAAAAGAATCTTTTTGAAAAATGTGTACAAAAGGGTGTTCTTATCCGGGACTGCAGCAATTATCCCGGACTGGAAGCCGGATATTTCCGAATTGCAGTAAAAAGCCATGAGGATAATATAAGATTGATTCAGGCATTAAAGGAAAGGGGATAAAAATGGCAAAGGCGATAATGGTACAGGGAACCATGTCCAATGCGGGAAAAAGTCTGCTTGCAGCAGGGCTTTGCCGTATTTTTAAGCAGGACGGCTATAAGGTGGCTCCCTTTAAATCTCAGAATATGGCATTAAACTCTTTTATTACAGAGGAAGGGCTTGAAATGGGACGGGCACAGGTGATGCAGGCGGAGGCAGCAGGAATTGCCCCTTCTGTTCTTATGAATCCCATTCTTTTAAAGCCTACAAATGACGTGGGCTCTCAGGTAATCGTAAACGGAGAAGTTCTGGGAACGATGAGCGCAAGAGATTATTTCCGCTATAAGAAAAAACTGGTCCCCGATATTATGAAGGCATACGAAACGCTGGCAGCAGAAAATGACATTATTGTGATCGAGGGCGCAGGAAGCCCGGCGGAGATAAACTTAAAAGAAGAAGACATTGTAAATATGGGAATGGCCAAAATGGCAAAAGCTCCTGTCCTCCTTGTAGGAGATATTGATAGAGGCGGTGTGTTTGCCCAGCTTATCGGTACGGTACAGCTTCTTGAGGAAGATGAGCGGGATATGGTAAAAGGATTAATTATTAATAAATTTCGCGGAGATAAGACCATTTTAGATCCAGGTGTAAAAATGCTGAAAGAAAAAAGTGGGATCCCTGTTGTGGGAGTGGCTCCGTATATGCAGATTCAGGTGGAAGATGAGGACAGTCTCACAGAGAGGTTTGATAAAAATCAGGAAATCGGTCAGATCGATCTTGCAGTGATCCGCACACCGCGAATTTCCAATTTTACAGATTTTAACCCGTTTGAAAGTATTCCCGGGGTGTCCCTTCGCTATGTGAAAACACCGGGAGAGCTTGGCTGTCCGGATCTTATCCTTCTTCCCGGAACAAAAAATACAATGGGAGATTTGAAGTGGCTTCGTGAAAGCGGAATGGAGGCTGTCATCTTAAAAGAGGCTTCCAGAGGAACGCTGATTTTCGGAATCTGCGGCGGCTACCAGATGCTTGGTGAAACGCTGTCGGATCCTTACGATGTGGAAGAAGGAGGTTCTATGAAAGGTATGGGACTTCTTCCAATTGAGACGGTGTTTACGAAAGAGAAAACGAGAACAAGGGTCAGAGGAACAATCGGAACAATTACAGGACCTTATGCAGGGCTTTCCGGAACAGAGACAGAAGGATATGAAATCCATATGGGAGAGACTGTCTTAAAAGAAGGAGCGGAACACGTTCTTTCTATCACCGATACGGTAACTGCTCAAAAAAAGAAAGACGGCGCATACAGAGAGAATGTTTTTGGTACATATGTACATGGCTTTTTTGATAAAGAGGGTTGCGCAGAGGCTCTTGTCCGTCTGATCGGAGAGAAAAAGGGACTTGATGTGTCTTCTCTTACAGGTGTGGATTTTGCAGCATTTAAAGAAACACAGTATGACATTCTGGCAGAGACTCTTCGCAGGCATCTTGATATGAAGAAGATTTATGAAATTCTGGAACAGGGAATTTAAAAGGAGGCTGAGATATGAAGGTAGAACTTGAAAATGTAAAGCCAATGGATATAGAAAAAAGAAGCTTTGAAATCATTACAGAGGAGCTTGGAGATAAGAAACTCCTTCCGGGAACAGAGCTGATCGTAAAACGGTGTATTCATACAAGTGCAGATTTTGATTATGCAGAAAATCTCTGCTTTTCTGAAAATGCGGTAGAGCGGGCGATTGAAGCCATTAAAAATGGAGCCTGTATTGTGACGGATACCCAGATGGCAAAATCCGGCATTAACAAACGCGCCCTTTCCCGTTACGGCGGAGAAGTGTACTGCTTTATGTCTGATGAGGACGTAGCGGAGCTGGCAAAGAAAAACGGTACAACAAGAGCAACGGCAAGTATGGATAAGGCAGCCTCACTTGATAAAAAACTGATTTTTGCAATCGGAAACGCGCCGACAGCTCTTGTGCGCCTTTATGAGCTGATAGAGGAGGGGAAATTATCCCCCGAGCTGATCATCGGCGTTCCGGTAGGGTTTGTAAATGTGGTGCAGTCAAAAGAGCTGATTATGGAGGCAGGCGTTCCTTATATTGTGGCAAGAGGAAGAAAAGGCGGCAGCAACATTGCAGCCTGCATCTGCAACGCGCTGCTTTACATGATCGACAACAGAAGAGATTAATCCCGGCAGAGAGAATATAAAAGTTTCAGTGCAGGAAGGAAATCTTCCACAGGCATGGAGGAACAGGAGAGAACAACCGTTGTTTCCTGCTCTTTTTCTTTTAAAAAGGAGAGGGCAAGACCGCTTTGCTCTGCCTTTTCTTTAAGAGCGGAAGAAGAGCCGGAAAAGGGAAGGGTAAGGGCAAGGCTTGTGCCTGCTGCCCCTGTACGGAGCGGACAGTTTTCTCCGAATACGGTTTTCACATCTTTTTGGAGAGATTTCAGCTTCTGGGAGTATAAACGCTTCAGTTTCCTTGTCTGGGCGGCAAGATGGCCGTCCCGTATAAACTGGCAGAGTGCGATCTGCTCTGCTTTAGATGCAGTCTGATTATAAAAAGCGGCTTTTTTCCTGTAAGTTTCAAGAAGCGGCGGAGGCAGTACCATAAAGCTTAACCGGATAGAAGGAAGGAGAAGCTTTGAAAAAGAGCCGATGTACACCACGTTTTCCCCTCCTGCAAGGCTGTAAAGAGAAGGGGTGGGCTTTTGAAGGTATACAAATTCATTTTCAAAATCATCTTCTATAATAAGGCTTCCCCGGGCATCTGCATGGCGGATCAGTTCCAGACGGCGCTTTACCGGCATAATTTCTCCCCATTTTGTCATGTGGGCAGGGGAGACATAAATCACATGGGCGTTTTTATTTCTGTACTGTACCTGAAAGCCGAAATCAGAAAAGACGGTGCTGCCCTGGATAAAGGAGGGCGTGGGAAAGGAAACGGTTTCCCTGTCTTTTATAAGAGGGCAGAGAATCTGCAGAAGACTCTGTACACCCGCTCCAACCACAATGCTGTCAGGAGAGCAGAGAATGTTTCTCCGTTCTCTTATATAAACAGAAAGCACCTGACGGAAATCAGCTTCTCCCTGAGGCTCCCCGTAGGAGAGAAGGCGGGAGTCCTGCCGGAGAGCGCTTTTCATATACCGCCGCCACAAATCGAAGCGGAAGCTTTCTTTGTCCGCGCCGGAGGAGGCGAAATCAAATCGGTATACAGGCGCTTCTTTTTGCGGGGCGCTTTCTTTTTCTTTTCGTTTTTGTCCTATATCTGTCACGTAATATCCGCTTTGTGCTTTTGCGATAATATATCCGTCTGCCGCAAGCTGTAAGTATGCGTTTTCAATGGTGGTGCGGCTTAGTTTTAATTCCGCGGCGCAGGCACGAAGAGAGGGCATTTTTGTCCCCGGAGGAAGGCTTCCGTTTAAAATCAGTTCCCGATAGCGGCGGTAAACGGTAAGATAAAGAGGTTCGTTCATAAACTGTCCTTTCAAAAATACTTGATTTTCTCTGTTTTGTGAGATACACTTTAAAAGTATTTTACACGGTAAAGAAAAGGAATACAAGATGGAGGGAAGAATTTGAAAAAAATAGCAGTGATCAACGATTTATCCGGTCTTGGAAAATGTTCCCTGACAGCGGCGATTCCTGTTATCTCTGTGATGGGCGTGCAGGCAGTGCCTCTGCCAACGGCTGTTTTAAGCAGCCAGACAGGATATGCTTCTTATTTTTATGATGATTATACAGACCGCCTGGATTCCATAACGGAAGAATGGAAAAAAATCGGTTTTGCACCGGACGGAATTTATACAGGATTTCTTGCAGGGGAGGCGCAGGCAGAGAAAATCCAGACGTTTTTAGACGCATTTGCAGGAAGTGATACAAAAATCCTTACAGACCCGATCCTTGGAGACAACGGAAGGGCGCATGGATTTTATACGGAAAAATTATGCGGCTGTATGCGCTCTCTTGTAAAAAGAGCCCATGTGATCACGCCGAATCTGACAGAAGCCATGCTTCTTCTCTTTGGAAAAGAAGAGACGGAAAAACAGTGGAAGGCGCTTGAAGTGGAAGGAGACGAAGCTTTTTTAAGAGCGGCGGAAACATATGGAAAGCGCCTTTTAAAAGAATATGATCTTCAGACGGTCGTGATAACAGGGGTGGAGCGCAGAAAAGAAAAGCAGGCGTATATGGGAAATCTCGTATGCGAGGCAGAAGAAAATGTCTGGGTGTTTTCAAAAAAAGAAGGGGGAAGCTACTCCGGAACAGGAGACCTCTTTGCTTCTGTGTTAAGCGCAGGTCTTGTAAAGGAAATCCCTATGAAAGACTGTGCAGAAAAAGCTGCCCGTTTTCTTGAAAAAGCCCTTCATCAGACGGTAAAGGAAGGGACGGACAGAAACGAGGGCGTATGTTTTGAGCGGTATTTGAAAGAGCTGTTATAATTTTCCGGCAGAGAAAAAGGAGCCTGCATTACGCAAGCTCCTCCCATCTTTCATATAAAGTCTCCAGCTCTTCTAAGACTGCTTCTTTTTCCCTGCTGAGTTCTGTGCAGCGTGCAACATTGGTGCACACGTCAGGAAGTACGAGAGTTTCGTCGATTTCCTTATCTCTCGTTTCTAGCTCTTCAATGCGGGCTTCTACTTTTTTCAGCTCATTTGCAAGCTTTCTTTTTCTTGCCTCTTCTTCCTTTTGCTGCTGCCAGGTCAGTTTGCTTTCAGAAACATTTTTTATTTCCGCTTCTTCTGTCTGGGAAGGGGCGTATTTTTCTGTCAGCTCATCTTTTTTCTCAAGATAATAGTCGTAATCTCCAATATAATTTACAACTGCCTGATTGGTAAGGTCAAGGATCCTGGTTGCCGTCTGGTTAATAAAGTAACGGTCGTGAGAAACATAGAGCACGGTTCCCGTATAGCTGTTTAAGGCTTCCTCCAGGATTTCTTTTGAGGCAATGTCAAGATGGTTGGTAGGCTCGTCAAGGATCAGGAAATTTGCCTCGGAAAGCATAAGCTTTGCAAGGGAGACACGGCCTCTTTCCCCGCCGGAAAGGGCGGAGATTTCTTTAAATACGTCGTCTCCTGTAAATAAAAAGGCGGCAAGCATATTTCGGATTTCCGTTTCCGTAAGCGCAGGATACGTATCGGAAATTTCCTGGAAAATCGTTTTCTCCGTGTGGAGCACGTGATGTTCCTGGTCGTAGTAGCCGATCTGCACTTTGGAGCCGAGGGTAAATTCTCCTGCGTCTGCCGGGAGGATTCCGTTTAAAATCTTTAACATGGTAGTTTTGCCTGTTCCGTTGTTTCCAATGAGCGCAACCCGTTCTCCGCGTTTGATCTCAAAAGAAATATCTGTAAAAAGCGTCTGTCCCGGGAAGGATTTGGAAAGGCCCTCCACAGAGAGCACATCGTTTCCGCTTACAAAACGCGGCTCCAGGGAAATCCGCATCTGATTCTGAACTTCCATCGGTTTATCGAGACGCTGGATCTTATCCAGCATTTTTTCGCGGCTTTCTGCGCGGCGTATGGATTTTTCTCTGTTAAAGGATTTGAGCTTTGCGATCACGGCTTCCTGGTGTTTGATCTCTCTTTGCTGATTTAAGTAAGCCTTATACTGGGCGTCGCGAAGCTGGGCTTTTTTTAAGGCAAAGGAAGAATAGTTTCCGTTGTAGCTTAAAATATTTCCCGCTTCGATCTCAATGACCTTTGTGACAACTTTGTCAAGGAAATAACGGTCATGGGACACGATCAATACGGCGCCCGGATAATTCAGAAGATACGTTTCCAGCCAGGAAATGCTCTCCATATCCAGATGGTTGGTAGGCTCGTCAAGAAGGAGAATGTCCGGTTTGGATAAAAGGAGCTTGCCGAGAGCCACTCTTGTTTTCTGTCCTCCGGAAAGGGTTTCAATCTGCTTTGTAAAATCTTCCTCCCCGAAGCCGAGACCTTTTAACACGCCGGTTACTTCGCTTTTATATGCGTATCCGTTTTCCAGTTCAAACTGATGATTCAGTCTTGTGTAGGTGTTCATAAGGGCTTCCAGCGTCTCGCCGGAAGCGTCCTTCATGTCCTGCTCCAGGGTGCGCAGGCGGCTCTCCATATCCAGAATATGCTGTTTTGTAGTGAGGAGCTCCTCATATATGGAATGGTGTCCGTGTATGTCCTGATACTGGGCAAGGTAGCCGATGTTTTTATCTTTGGAAATGACAACATTTCCGGAATCGCAGGGCATCTCGTTCATGATGATGCGAAGAAGCGTTGTTTTTCCGGCACCGTTATTTCCGATAAGGGCAGCCTTTTCCCGGTCTTCTATATGAAAGGAAGCGTCCTTTAAAATAATTTTCTCGCCAAAGGATTTTGACAGGTTATGACATGACAAAATCATGGGTATTCCTCCGTTTTTTCTTAAATATCTATACTATTATACAGAAAAATTCCTTTTTTTGAAAGAACAAATTAACTTTATTTGACAATAAAATGTCATTTCGGTATAATTGACATAGTATTCTAAGGAGGGAACAGTTGTGGAGGCAAAAGAGATTTCGAGAGCGGTGATTAAGCGTCTGCCACGCTATTATCGCTATTTAGGGGAGCTTTTAGAAGAAAATGTAGACCGTATTTCGTCCAATGATCTGAGCAAAAAAATGCATGTTACCGCGTCTCAGATTCGTCAGGATCTGAATAATTTCGGCGGTTTTGGACAGCAGGGATATGGTTATAATGTAAAATATCTGTATACGGAGATCGGAAAGATCCTGGGGCTTGACACCGTACACCCCATGATTATTTTAGGTGCGGGTAATCTGGGGCAGGCGCTTGCCAATTACGTGGATTTTGAAAAAAGAGGATTTAAGCTTGTTGGAATTTTTGATGTAAATCCCGTTCTGGAGGGCATTGCCGTGAGGGGCACTGAAATCCAGATGTTAAGCGAGCTTCCCTTTTTTCTGAAAGAACACCATGTGGAAATTGCAATTTTGACACTGCCGAAAAATAAGGCGAAGGAAATGGCAGGGATTTTAATAGAAAACGGAATCAAGGCAATCTGGAATTTTGCCCATATTGACCTTGACGCTCCGGAAGATGTGATTGTAGAGAATGTGCATCTTTCCGAAAGTCTTATGACTCTTTCTTATAATCTGAGCCAGTACCGCCAGAAACAGACAGAAAAAGAGAAGATGTAAAATGAAAGAAATTGTGACATGCAGCCAGATGAAGGCGCTTGATAATCATACGATCAAAGAAATGGGGATTCCCTCCTGTGTACTTATAGAGCGTGCCGCTCTGAAATGCGTGGAGGAAACAGAAAAAATACGGGAACCCGAGGAGCGCGTCCTTGTTGTGTGCGGCTGTGGAAATAACGGGGGCGACGGGATTGCCGTTGCAAGAATGCTGCATCTGAAAGGGATCCGAACCCATATTTTTCTTGCGGGAAAAGAAGAGTCCATGACAGAGGAAACGGCGCTCCAGTGGAAAATTGCAAGAAGTTATCATGTACCTCGTGTGAATAACCCGCAGTGGCGTGAATATACTACTATAGTAGATGCCATTTTCGGCGCGGGACTTTCAAGACCCATAGAGGGAAACCTGAAAAATCTCATTCACTGTATGAATGATTCTTCTGCTAAAAAAATTGCCGTGGATATTCCTTCAGGAATTGACGGAAATACGGGAATGGAACTGGGAATTGCTTTTCGCGCAGATCTGACCGTTACCTTTGGATTTCGGAAACGGGGGCTTTGTTTTTATCCGGGAAGAATGTATGCGGGGAAAACCGTGGTAGCGGATATTGGCATTTACAGAACAGAAGGCCAGGGAAGTACGTTTGCCATGCAGGAAGAGGATCTTCTTCGTCTGCCGTCCCGCCGTCCTTCAGGAAATAAGGGAACATTTGGAAAAGTGCTTGTTGTGGCTGGTTCGGAAGGTATGTGCGGAGCTGCCTATTTAAGCGCTGCCGCAGCCTTAAAAGCAGGCGCAGGCATGGTTCAGATCCAGACAGTGGAAGCGAACAGGATCCCTCTGCAGATTCTTCTTCCTGAGGCTATGGTATCCTGCACATTTACAGAGGAGGAAAACAGCCGAATCCTCACCTGGTGCGATGTGGTGGTGATCGGTCCCGGTCTTGGCAACTACGGTTTAAGTTATGAGAGAGAGCTGTGGTTTTTAAAGAAAGCAGGAGAGCTTCACAAGCCGGTGATCCTGGATGCGGACGGGCTGAATCTTCTTGCCCTTCGCCCAAAGTGGAAGGAATATCTGGGAGAGCATGTAGTTGTCACTCCGCATATCGGGGAGATGAGCCGCCTGACAGGAAAAACCATCGGAGAAATCCAGAACTGTATGGCAGAGACGGCTCTTTCCTATGCACAGGAGACAAAAACAACCTGTGTATTAAAGGATGCCTGCACTGTAACAGCAGGCAGAGAAGGAGTGCTTTATCTGAATCTTTCCGGAAACGACGGAATGGCAACAGCGGGAAGCGGAGACGTACTTACCGGAATTCTTGCGGCTGTGTTTTGTATGTATCTGGATGGGGAAGCTTCGGTTTCTTCGGAAATAAAGGCTGCTCTCGGGGTGTATCTCCACGGACGCTGCGGAGATATTGCGGCAGAAAAATACGGTTCCCGTTCCCTTACTGCCACGAATCTCATTGAGGCTCTGCCCGAGGCATTTTGCAGAAAAGAGGAAGTATTATTATGAAGAAATACCAGCGCATCAGAGCGGAGGTTTCTCTTGATGCCATTGCACATAATTTTGAAGAAATGAGAAAGCGCATTCGAAAAGATACGAAAATCATTGCTGTGATAAAAGCAGACGGCTACGGTCACGGCGCAGACGCTGTGGCGCGTCTTATCCATGATTACGATTACATATGGGGATTTGCAGCTGCAACGGCGGAGGAAGCCATTGCCCTTCGAAAATCCGGAGTGACGAAACCCATTCTAATCCTGGGACTTGTTTTTGAGGAGCATTTTCAGAAACTTGCAGGTTTGGATATACGGATTGCAGTATCCGATGCGGAGACTGCACAGAAATTTGCAGAGGCAGCGGCGCATACAGGAAAACAGGCGCTGGTCCACATTGCCCTTGATACGGGAATGACGCGGATCGGATTTTCCGATACGCCGGAAAGTGCAGAAGAAGTGCGGAAAATAAAAGAGATTCCCGGTCTGGAAATCGAGGGGATTTTCACTCATTTTGCAAGGGCAGATGAGTATGATAAAAGCCCTGCTCTTGTACAGCTTTCCCGCTATCAGCACTTTGTACAGCTTTTAAAAGACCAGGGAGTTGAAGTTCCTCTCTGCCACTGTTCCAACAGCGCCGGGATCATGCGCATTGCAGAGGCAAATATGGACGCTGTGCGGGCGGGGATCACCATTTACGGAGTCTATCCTTCCGACGAAGTAGAAAAAGAAGCCCTTGATCTCATTCCCGCTATGGAGTTAAAAAGTCATGTGTCTTATGTAAAAAAGGTAAAACCGGGAACAGCAGTAAGCTATGGCGGAACATTTGTGACAGAAAAAGATACGATCATTGCCACGATACCGGTGGGATACGCAGACGGATACCCGCGCACCCTCTCCAATAAGGGCTGGGTTTTGATCCACGGAAAAAAAGCGCCCATACTTGGAAGGGTGTGCATGGATCAGTTTATGGTGGACGTGACCCATATTCCGGAGGTGGCAAAGGGAGATGAGGTGACCCTTCTGGGCCGCGACGGAGAGGAATGGATTGATGCAGACACCATCGGAAATCTTTCCGGACGGTTTTCTTATGAATTTCTCTGTGAGATCAGCAAACGTGTCCCGAGGATTTATATACAGAACAAAAAAGAGACAGGAGAATTAAGTTTCTTCTCTTAAAAGAAATGCACCACGCATGTATACACAAGAAAAATATGGAAATACTATTCCTAAAATAAGGCAATGCCGAAACAGAATCGGAGTGTGAATTGTGTGGTAATTAAAAGAGGGGATATTTTTTATGCAGATTTAAGACCTGTGGTGGGAAGCGAGCAGGGAGGGATACGGCCGGTGCTTATTATACAGAATGATGTGGGAAACCGGCACAGTCCCACTGTCATATGCGCCGCCATAACTTCTAAAATGAATAAGGCAAAGCTCCCGACGCATATAGAGATTGACGCGTCTGCTTACGGGATCGAGAGAGATTCTGTAATCCTTTTAGAGCAGCTTCGCACAATCGATAAGAGAAGGCTGAAAGACAAGGTGTGCCATCTGGACGGTCCCATGCTTGACCGCGTGAACCATGCCCTGGAAATCAGCCTGGAGCTTACATTTTAGGCTGGTCTTGACGAAAGATAGTTATAGTGCTATATTTTAGCAGTAACTATGGATTTATTTACAAAGGAGTAAGAGATAAATAATGGAAGATGGCAGTAGTCTGCCCTTATGGGGCATCATTATTTTATTCATGCTGTTTTTACTGAACGGTATTTTCTACGGGTTTGCAGCAGCCGTTCAGAATTTAAGTGAAGGGGAATTACAGAGACGCGCCCTGGAAGGGGATAAAAAAGCGATAAAGCTTCTTGAGTTTATGAATCGCCCGTCTCAGTATGTAAATGCCATTCCTCTTATGGTAATTTCTTCAGGAATCTGTTTTGGTACGTTTTTCGTACCCTGGGCTGTCCGGGAGTTTCATCCCTACATAAAGCATATTCCTGCAATGCTTCTGGTTTTAATTCCGGGAGTGATCCTTCTGGCAGCCCTGGGCATTCTTACCTTCCGCAGGATCGGAAGCTTCAGCCCGGAACGTTTTGCCTACAGATGGCTGGGGGTAGTATCGTTTTTTTCAAACATACTTTACCCGGTCACCATGTGCATTACCTGGATCGCAAAGCTTGCAGCAAGACCTTTTGGCATCACTCTTGACCAGACAATGGAAGCTGTCACAGAGGAGGAGATCATCTCTATGGTGGACGAAGCCCATGAGCAGGGTGTCATAGAGGAAAATGAGGCGGAAATGATCCAGAATATTATTTCCTTTAATGAGACAGAGGCAAAGGACATTATGACTCACAGAAAAAATGTGGTCGCATTTGATGAGGAAATGCTTCTTCAGGAAATGATCGATGAGATGCTGGAGGAAGGAAATTCCAGATACCCTGTCTTCAGGGAAGATCTTGACAATATCGTAGGAATTGTCAATTACAAGGATGCATTAAAGTTTATGACAAAGAATCCCTGGGCAAAATTCAAGCCTTTAAAGGAACTGCCGGGACTGATACGTACCGCAGACTTTATCCCGGAAACAAGAGGGATCGGGGATCTTTTCCATACCATGCAGGCAAAGAAGCTTCACATGGCAATCGTAGTGGATGAGTACGGACAGACAGCAGGTCTTGTTTCTATGGAGGATATTCTGGAAGAAATCGTGGGAGAGATCCTCGACGAGTATGATGAAGACGAGGTGACGATCCGCCCACAGATTGACAACAGCGTTATGATAGATGGTCTTGTAAATCTGGAAGATGTGGAGGAGGAGCTTGGAGTCGATTTCGGAGACTGCGAGTTTGAGACGTTAAACGGATACTTAACTTCTCTTCTGGGACATATTCCCACAAAGAAAGACCTGGATAAAGAAATTGTTGCAAACGGCTACCGCTTTCAGATCCTGTCTTTGGGAAATAAGACGATCGGACGTGTGCGTGCCGAAAAAATAAAACAAGAAACAAAAGGAGAAGACAAATGTCAGGACATTCAAAATTCGCAAACATAAAGCACAAGAAAGAGAAAAACGACGCCAAAAAAGGAAAGATTTTTACAGTGATCGGACGTGAGATCGTGATGGCTGTAAAAGCCGGCGGTCCGGACCCGAACAACAACAGCAAGCTTCGCGATGTGATTGCAAAGGCAAAAGCAAATAATATGCCAAACGATACCATTGACCGCGGAATCAAAAAAGCAGCAGGAGCAGACGCGGCAGATAACTACGAAAAAGCAGTATACGAAGGCTACGGTCCAAACGGAGTGGCTATTATTGTAGAGACTCTGACAGACAATAAAAACCGTACTGCAGGTAATGTAAGAAACGCTTTCACAAAAGGAAACGGAAGCATTGGAACACAGGGCTGCGTATCCTTCATGTTCGATCAGAAGGGTCAGATCATTATTGACAAAGAAGAGTGTGAGATGGATGCGGACGAGCTGATGATGATCGCTCTCGATGCGGGAGCAGAAGACTTTTCCGAGGAGGAGGACAGCTTCGAGGTTCTTACAGCTCCTGACGATTTCAGCGCAGTAAGAGAGGCTCTGGAAGGCGCAGGCGTTCCGCTTCTTGAGGCACAGGTGGCAATGATCCCGCAGACATATGTGGAGCTTACCGATGAAAAAGCGATCAAAGATCTTCAGAAAACACTGGATCTTCTTGATGACGACGACGATGTAACAGATGTATGGCATAACTGGGACGAATAAGTTTCGTATGAAAAACAGATTTTGACACATAATACCTTCAGGAATAAAATTCTTGGAGGTATTTTTTATGGAAAAAGAAAAAAATGAAGAAAAACGTGCGGAGCGTCTTGAAAATGAGAGCGAAGAAAACCGGCAGATACGTGATATGGGACAGGTTCTTCTTGATAAAAATGAAAAGAAGCACAGAATCGAGCTTCTCAGTATCATAGGTGAGGTAGAAGGGCATGAATCGGCTCCGGCACAGAGCAAAACCACAAAATATGAGCATGTACTTCCAAAACTTGCCATGATTGAGGACGATGAAAATGTGGACGGTCTTCTGATTCTGTTAAATACAGTAGGCGGCGATGTGGAGGCGGGGCTTGCCATTGCGGAGATGATCGCGTCTCTGAGTATCCCTACGGTTTCCCTGGTGCTGGGCGGGGGATATGTGGGTCTTCAGAAAGCGGGACGTGCGGGAAGTAATGTACTGTCGGATGTGGCAGTTACCCAGAAGATTAAGTATCTGGAAGATATTATAGATCAGAATTATCTGGAAGATGTGGATGAGGATTCGCTGAAGGAGGGGATTTATACCGGACTTCTTTATGGGCTGGGGGATCCGTATTCCAGATATTATACGGAGGAAGAATACGAGGAGGAGATGAGAGATACGGAGGGCTCTTACTCTGGAATCGGCGTGAGCATTACCCAGAATACGGAGGGCGGAATTCTGGTAGTGGACTGTTATGAGGGCAGTCCGGCGGATGAGGCCGGACTGAAGGCGAATGATGTGATCACGGCTGTGAACGGAACGGATGTAACGGAAATGACGCCAGCTGAGGTCTCAAAGATGATCCGGGAAAAGGAGGACGGTACTTCTATCCTGACCGTTTATCACCAGGAGGCAGATGAACCGGAAGAAATTACAGTGACTTTGAGCGATGTGGAGCTGCCCACTGTTTCTTATGAAATGCTGGAGGATTCTATAGGATATTTGCGAATTACAGAGTTTACCATGGTAACACCCCAGCAGTTTGAGGATGCTTACAAAGATCTTCAGGCAAAGGGCATGGAGAAGCTGATCGTGGATCTTCGTGACAATCCAGGTGGGGTGCTTTCTTCTGTGTGCGATGTGCTGCGCCAGATTCTGCCCGAAGGACTGATCGTGTATACAGAGGACAAATATGGGGAAAAACAGGAGATGAAGTGTGACGGCGACACCCCGATCGACATTCCGCTAGCAGTGCTGGTAAATGAGAACAGCGCCAGTGCATCGGAGATTTTTGCCGGGGCAGTGAAGGATTATGAGATTGGAACGATTGTGGGAACCACCACTTATGGAAAGGGAATCGTTCAGAGCATCCGTCAGCTCTCTGATGGAAGTGCGGTGAAGCTGACTACGGCGAAATATTTTACCCCCAAGGGCAATGATATCCACAAGGTGGGAATCACACCGGATGTGGAGGTAAAACTGGATGCCAGCCTTTTGAACCGGACAGATTATACCCATGACGAGGATAATCAGCTTCAGGCCGCAATAGAGGCGGTTTCTCGTTGACAAAACCACTATGTTGGATTAGAATGGTAAAAGGATTTTTGCAAAATAACGCGCCTGATCTGCGCGATAAACAGGCGGATCAGCCGACAGTTATTTTGTTGACAGGCAATAGCTGTGAAGGCATTGAACAGTTATGACAGGCACAATAAATGTGGAGGAACCATCAATGAAACACAATTTTAAGAAAATCGAGCCGAAATGGCAGAAAAAGTGGGAAGAGCAGCAGGCATTTAAAGCTGTTGACGGAAGTGATAAACCGAAATTCTACGGCCTTGTAGAGTTCCCATACCCAAGTGGTGCGGGAATGCACGTTGGACATATTAAGGCATATTCCAGTATCGAGGTACTTTCCAGAAAGAGAAGAATGCAGGGATACAATGTACTGTTCCCAATCGGATTCGATGCATTCGGACTTCCTACTGAGAATTATGCGATTAAGACGAATACACATCCTCGTGAGATCACAGACCAGAACATTGCGAAATTCACTAATCAGCTGAAGAGTGTTGGATTCTCCTTTGACTGGAGCCGTGTGATCGATACCACACAGGAAGATTTCTATAAATGGACCCAGTGGATTTTCCTGAAAATGTTTGAGAACGGACTTGTTTTCCGTGATAAGACATTAGTTAACTATTGCCCATCCTGTAAGGTTGTTCTTTCCAATGAGGACAGTCAGGGTGGCAAATGCGATATCTGCCACAGCGACGTTATCCAGAAGTCCAAGGATGTCTGGTACTTAAGAATCACCCAGTATGCAGACAAGCTTCTTGAAGGACTGGAGGATGTGGACTATCCGGCGAACATCAAGCAGCAGCAGGTAAACTGGATCGGTAAATCCACAGGTGCTTTCGTAAACTTCTCAGTTGACGGAATTGATGAGACACTGCAGATTTACACCACCAGACCAGATACCCTGTTTGGTGTAACCTTCATGGTTATCGCACCGGAGCATCCGCTGATCGACAAATATGCTGACCGCATTACCAACATGGATGAGATCAAGGCTTACCGTGAAGAGTGTGCGAAGAAGACTGAGTTCGAGAGAACCCAGCTTGTAAAAGAGAAAACAGGTGTATGCATCCAGGGACTTGAGGGCGTAAATCCTGTAAATGGCAAGAAGATCCCGATCTACATTGCAGACTATGTAATGATGGGATATGGTACCGGCGCGATCATGGCGGTACCGGCACATGACCAGAGAGACTATGATTTCGCCAAGAAATTTGGTATTGACATTATCCAGGTTATCAAGGGCGGCGACATTGAGAAAGAAGCCTACACAGGTGACGGTGAGATGATCAACTCCGATTTCCTGAATGGCTATACAAATAAGAAGGATTCCATCAAGCGCATGCTGGAAGAGCTTGAGAAGAAGGGCATTGGCAAAGCTGGTGTTCAGTATAAGATGAAAGACTGGGCATTTAACCGTCAGAGATACTGGGGCGAGCCAATCCCGATCGTTCATTGTCCGAAGTGCGGTGATGTAGCGGTTCCATATGAGGAGCTTCCGCTTCGTCTGCCGAAGATCAAGGATTTCCAGCCAGGTGAGGACGGACAGTCTCCACTTGCAAAGATTGATTCTTTCGTAAACTGCAAATGCCCGAAATGCGGCGGCGATGCCAAG
>ERZ834859.302-NODE-302-length-69048-cov-7.766860_pt1 | contig 69048 bp, 66 predicted proteins | sample MGYA00519947_ERZ834859 | MGnify/ENA primary metagenome ERZ834859 (study PRJEB31850, sample SAMEA3708763) | human gut metagenome | biome: human gut; feature: human-associated habitat; material: faeces | place: China | collected 2014 ...
ATGTTAAATTTCCAGTTGGGTTTTTCTATTTTATTATACTCAAAAAAAGCAATTGCCCAACTAAATGCAATCACACCAATCAACGGAAGGGCTGCAAACCAACTGAACTCTTGTCGCATTTTTAAATGACCATACCAAGCAAACGTCATAAAGACATTTGAAAAAATCAGCAAAATTACTGAATAAATACCATGAGACAACATATATTCTAATCTATTTTTTATCTGGAAACAATCTGCCTATAATATCCATTATGCTTTTAACAACTGCATATCAACAAGCATTTTGGGAGTGCAAAGATAATGGAAATAATCGAATTAAGAATAATACAATGAGTTATTGCCGCAACAAGCATGTTTTATTTCCGTTGAACAAAAAAGCAACCAATTCCACTCTTTCAATCTTCTATTTGTTAAGAAAAAAGTTCATTTGCTAAACCATGTTATAACAAGCTTTTTTTCTTTCTAAGAATTTGGACCCATCTCAGAAATTCGTATATTTGCACTGTGTTTTTCATAGTATTAGATTTAAGGTTAACAAAAGATTGGCTGTCTGGGAAGATAGCCTTTTTTATTTTATCCTTGTTAGCCCCCCCCAAAAAAAGTGTCACTGCTAAAAATGAAAAAGGCAAAAACCAAAGTAAGATTGCTTGCAAAAATATAGGGAATGCCAAAGTATGTTTTTCCCGCATCAGAAAACATGTTTGTACACGTATATTCCCATATAGTTATACATACGTACAGACTTGTGCGGACGTATGTATGTATAATTATATGTCCAAAATAAAATTCCATATCAAAGACAAGGGCGTTTTTTAAAAACGTCTTGATCTTTTTTACCGTTACCGGAACTTTGTAAACCGTCATTCTATGGAAATCCCCCCCTTATGCACACTTCTTGCGAGAAAAAAGCCTGAAAACACCCTACTCCCTATCAAGCCTGAAATAGCCCACAATATATGTATATAACTGAGGACAAGCATGTTACACGAAAACATATTTTAGAACACTATGAGAGCATGAGAGCATAAGTGAGAACAAATATTTTTACTATATGCATATAAGTTGTTTATAATTAGTCTGTTATACAGACAGTGAGGGCATGAGGGCATAAACATCCGAACTTCCTCAAGAGAAAAACTGATACGTCAAGAACATTTCCGGAAGCTGTCAGAGAACAAAACAGTCCTTTAAGAACCAAAGTCCTTCCCCACGATTTTGCAGATAAACCTCAAACAGACCGAAAAAACCGCTTGTTAAAAACTTGTTTTTCAATTGAAAGGACAGAGAAGCACTCTTTACAAGGCAAAGTCATTTAAAAAAAGAAATAAAACATTGCCCGCAAATAAAGTCTTGCTAGCTTGTTCAAGAACTTTCTATTTATCACAAACTTCAAACTTTATTAAATCATTAAACCATTTCTACCCGTATTTGTCATCTAGGAAACAATAAATAGATTAGATTATGGAAAAAATTATTGAGAGAAATGTCCCTATTGCAGAAGAGAATGTAACATTATCAGGACAACCGGCAACAAATATGTTCGAAGACTGGAGTGAGAACATAACTGAAACAGATCTTTTGCATGAAGAAAAAGATAAAGGACTCTCCCCTAAAAAGAATCCCAAAAAACTAATGAAAGAAATGGATCAGATAGTACAGGATGACATTAAAAACATTCATTAATAACTATTCATCCAATCCCCTTTACTATTTTACATTTGTCCTAGGCTAGTGTACAAAAATCACTTGGCGAAAAGAGTATAAGGACAACTGAATACAAATAAATTGGAAACAGCTGCCATAAAAAACAGTTGTTTCCAATTTCAATTATGAACAAAATCTCTATGACGGCAAATTAATTAAGATAACAACACAAGTCTTGATGCCATCCTGTTGGAGCATTATTCACCTCAACAGGGGTAAAATGATTTATCGCAATCACATTCTTCACTCCACGTACTATATCTTTTGCAAACAACGCTGCAAGTCCTAATCCCATTACCCATACTAACACAACAAAAAACTTTCTCATATCCTAATATATTTAAATGGTTATTCTTATGACAAAGAGAAAACAAAGCCTATGCCAAAACAAGACAGGCTTTGATTATCAATTAAATACATTAAGAATAAGCTATTTTCAAAGAAAAAGATCCACATTTTCATTGTAGAATATTTCTACACTTTCCCCAACAAACCAGACATGTACATCACCTTGTATCCGGCACAACAAACAACAGGAAGGATAACTTTATAACATTCTTCCTCATCTAAATACATTAATAATATTGATAGTTGGTTAAGCTGCACACAAGTACAAACAACTAACTATAAGCAGTTTCGTTATATCCCCTAATAACAAAACAACCATATCCACTATAAATCGTGTTCATTCATCCCAGGCAACAATTCTTCCTGAATATTTGTCATGCATTTCCACAAACTATACCGTGCTTCAGGATTCATTTTTTCTAGAGAATATAAAACCTCTTTCATATTTGAACGATTCGACAAACTTTCATAAGGACAATCTTTGATCTGTTTACGAAAACCGCGGATACGTGCCATTTCAATTAAATCCGCTTCATGTACCAAGCACATCGGACGAATAATTGTCATCTCAAATTTACGCATCACTAATTTAGGAGGCATTGTACTGAAGGCTCCCTGAAAAGTAATATTCATCAACAAAGTTTCCAAGATATCATCCATATGATGTCCTAAAGCAATCTTATTGCACCCCTGCTCCTTTGCCACCGTGAACAAAGCTTTTCTCCGATTCCAAGAACAAAGGAAACAAGGAGACTTCCAAGTGTCGGTACTCGGATCAAAAAAAGTTTCATAATGCACAAACGGCACCCCTAAATCCTCTGAGTAGCCTTTCAGATATTCCAAATCAGATTGATAAGGAATATTTGTCATGCCTACATGCACAGCTATCACTGTAAATTTCGGTTTCAAAATACGTGAACGCCTTGCCAATAGCTCCAACAGAGCCAAAGAATCCTTCCCACCAGAAAGACCTATCAAAATTTTATCACCATCCTCAATCAAGCGATACTTTACCACCCCCTTGTTAAAGCGTTGCTCCAACCTTCGCATTATTTTCTCGTCTTCCGTAAATTGTGCCATACATCTTCTTTAAAAATAGGGCACAAAAGTACATGAAAAGAATGATTTATGGAAGATTTAACAAAATAGAATTATGTGAAGCATGAGAATTCCAATTAATATTTGTATTTTTGAATCTAAATAATACGGATTATAAACTAACTATGTACAAAAAATATATCATTGGTTTATTTACTTTATGCTGCGCAGGCAATGCTGCGGCACAAAGCTTGGCGCAAGCCAAACAACTTTTCCTGAACGGAGAATTTGAACAAGCCAAACCTGCTTTCCAAAAGCTGGTAAAACAAGCCCCTTCTAACGCCAATTATAATTATTGGTATGGCGCATGTTGTTATGAAACAGGAGAAAAAAAAGAAGCACAGCCCTACCTTGAAAAAAGCGCCGCCCGCAAAGTCATTGACGCATACCGCTACTTAGGAAAACTATATTATGACATCTATCGGTTTGACGATGCCGTAGATAACTACGAACAACACATAGAATGGTTGGAAAAGAAAAAACGCCCTACCGAAATGGCTGAAGCAGAGCTGGAACAAATAAAGCAAGCAGCCCGTATGATAAAAGGAGTGGAAAACATTACTGTAATAGACAGCTTTGTAGTCGATAAAAATGATTTTCTAAAAGCATATAAAATCAGTAGAGAGTCGGGGGCACTCTATCACGATCCTGCGATATCCGGGACTGTCTATCAGACCGAAATGGGCAATAAAGTACTCTACGGAAACCAAAGCACAGACGGCAAGATGCAACTGTACTCCCGTATCCGTCTGTTGGATGGCTGGAGCGAGCCCGAACCCCTCACGTCCCTTAATGAACAGGGAAATGTAAACTATCCCTTCTTAATGTCAGATGGCATTACCTTGTATTATGCATCGGATGGAGAAGGCTCTTTGGGAGGATACGATATTTTTGTAACTCGCTATGATTCGGAAAATAGCAATTATCTTCGTCCCGATAATATAGGAATGCCATTTAACTCTCCCGCCAATGACTATATGTATGCCATTGATGAATTCAACAATATCGGCTGGTTTGCTTCAGACCGCTATCAGCCTGATAACAAAGTCTGTATCTATGTGTTTGTACCGAACTCTTCAAAAGAAGTATACAATTATGAAAGTACAGACGAACAGATCATCATAAATGCAGCCAGCCTGCGCTCTATCCATACCACTTGGAAAGATGAAGAGAAAGTACGAACCGGCAAGCAACGCCTGGCAGCCATAATGTATGCCAAAGAATCCGGAGAACAACAAAAAGACTTCACCTTGATAATAGATGATTCTGCCGTTTACCACACATTGAACGACTTCCGCTCTGCCGAAGCACGCAAACTTTACCAGCAAAGAATACAAAAGCAGAAGGATTATGACAACCTGAAGAAAAATTTGGATGACAAGCGCGAACAATATGCCCAAGGGAACAGTGCACGAAAGAAGAATCTGACACCCGCCATTTTGGAATTGGAAAAACGTACTGAACAACTTCTGAAAGAAATGGCCCAACTGGATATCAGTGTCCGCAACGAAGAAATAAAGAAGTTGAAACACTAATACAAAGATATTTATGGAAGTATTTATTATCGTATCGCTCATCTTGGCAGGACTACTTCTCTTTATTGTAGAGGTTTTCCTTATTCCCGGCATCAGTATAGCCGGAATAGCATCAGCCATCTGCCTGCTATATGCCAACTATTACGCTTTCGACACATTAGGACCGATAGCAGGATTCATTACTTTGATAGCATCCGTCCTAAGTTGCATAGCCATTATCGTTTGGTTTATGCACTCAAAAACCATGGACAAGCTTTCTTTGAAGAAAACACTGGATTATAAAATCGATCCCCTAAAAGGAACCCATATCCGCATCGGAGACAAAGGTATAGCAATAACCCGCCTTGCACTGATAGGCAATGCAAACTTTAACGGACACATCATCGAAGTGCGCTCTGCCGATGGTTTGATTGATGAGAATACTCCCATTTATGTAGAAAGAATGGTTGAAGGAACGGTGATTGTACGCAAATTCAACCAATGATAGAGAAATGACTTACAAATACGAATTTATCAGGTTTCTTGATTGACATTCTCATTCAAGCATATTTTAGACAATAGTGAAAACAGCAAAAACTTGATATTGAGCTGTTCAAATATAAATATTTACTTTTAAACAACTGATTATTATGATCGAACCCAACTATCTTCCTTTCATCCTTATAGGAGGTGGAATTATTTTCGTGGTACTATTCTTTCATTATGTACCATTTTTCCTCTGGCTGTCTGCCAAAGTTTCGGGGGTACGCATCTCATTGGTGCAATTATTCTTAATGCGCATCCGTAATGTCCCTCCTTATGTCATTGTCCCGGCAATGATTGAAGCACACAAAGCCGGCTTAAGCAACATAACCCGAGATGAATTGGAAGCTCATTATATGGCAGGCGGGCATGTGGAAAAAGTAGTGCACGCACTAGTATCCGCGTCCAAAGCCAATATCGAACTGTCTTTCCAAATGGCAACTGGTATTGACCTAGCCGGTCGTGACGTATTCGAAGCCGTGCAAATGTCAGTGAACCCTAAGGTTATTGACACCCCTCCCGTTACCGCTGTAGCCAAAGACGGCATACAGCTTATAGCTAAAGCTCGTGTCACCGTACGCGCCAATATCCGCCAATTAGTAGGAGGTGCCGGAGAAGACACGATTCTAGCACGTGTTGGTGAAGGTATCGTGTCCTCTATCGGATCGTCCGAAAATCACAAATCCGTATTGGAAAATCCTGATTCTATCTCTAAATTAGTACTCCGCAAGGGCTTAGATGCCGGTACGGCTTTCGAAATCCTGTCTATTGATATAGCTGATATTGATATAGGCAGAAATATTGGAGCTGCTTTACAAATAGACCAGGCCAATGCCGACAAGAATATTGCACAAGCCAAAGCAGAAGAACGCCGTGCAATGGCCGTCGCCTTGGAACAGGAAATGAAAGCCAAAGCAGAAGAGGCACGCGCGAATGTAATTCAGGCAGAGGCCGAAGTGCCCAAGGCCATGGCGGAAGCATTCCGTAGTGGCAACCTAGGTATTATGGACTATTACCGCATGAAGAATATACAAGCAGATACCTCCATGCGTGAAAATATTGCAAAACCCGAAACAACTTTCGGTAATGAGCCATTAAGTAAATAAAACTAGTATTCAACGATTAATATATTTTTCTTGGATGCGAATGGAACTGTTTTTCTCTTGATAATGCTAATATCAATGAAAGTTTATAAATCCGTAACATCTACATCTAGGAAATAATCTGTTTGCATACTCATTAAAAAGACAAGAAATATAACATTAATTATACTGGCCATTAACCACAAAAATAAAGATTATGAAAAAATATTATGCAGAATCTGAGTTGATTATCAATCCCGACGGCTCTATCTTCCACCTTCATATCAAACCTGAACAGTTGGCAAATAAAATAATTCTAGTAGGTGACCCCGGGCGTGTAGCATTAGTAGCTTCTCATTTCGATACTAAAGAATGTGAAATAGAAAGCCGTGAGTTCAAGACCATTACCGGTACTTATAAAGGAAAACGTCTCACCGTAGTTTCCACCGGTATAGGTTGTGACAATATAGACATTGTGATGAATGAATTAGATGCTTTGGCCAATATTGATTTCAATACCCGTTATGAAAAAGACCACTTGCGCCAATTGGAATTAGTACGTATCGGTACATGTGGCGGATTACAGCCTTATACTCCTGTTGGTACCTATGTTTGTTCTGAAAAGTCTATCGGTTTTGACGGACTGCTTAATTTCTACGCCGGACGCAATGAGGTTTGCGATCTGAAATTAGAACAAGCTTTTATAGATTACATGGGGTGGGAAGGTAATGTATGCATCGCCCACCCATACGTTATTGATGCCGACCGGGAATTAATAGACCGCATTGCGCAAAATGATATGGTCCGTGGCGTAACTATCGCCGCAGGAGGTTTTTTTGGTCCGCAAGGACGAGAACTCCGTATCCCATTGGCCGATCCTAAACAGAATGAAAAGATTGAGAAATTTGAATACAATGACTATCGCATCACTAACTTTGAAATGGAAAGTTCCGCCCTTGCCGGATTAGCACGCCTGATGGGACACAAAGCCATGACTGTATGTATGGTGATTGCCAACCGACTAATAAAGGAAGCCAATACCGGCTATAAAAACTCTATTGATGGTTTGATAGAAAAAGTCTTGGAAAGAATATAATTCCCAATTTAGGTGTCTATATAATATGGATAAGATTCACCGGATCATCTATCAATACTTATTCTTATTATCATCCAGAAGAAGATTGGCATAAACAGATTTTTTACAGAATAAGCCAACTCTTTTTACCTAACAGGGGACATCGCTTCATAGAAGACCATTTTTTGTAAAAAAACAACAAGATGTCCCCTCATAAAACAAATAAAAATATGGAAACCAGTTTCAAACAAACAACTAGTAATAAAGTAGAACGTTACCGTCTTTTCCTCCCTCAGTTTGAACTTTTAATATCAGATGAAAAAGAAGAAATAAGTGTTTTGGCCAATACTGCTGCTGCTCTTCGGGAAGCCTTCGGCTTTTTTTGGGTAGGTTTCTATCTGGTTAAAGACGACCAACTTATTTTAGGACCTTTTCAGGGAAGCACCGCCTGTTATCGCATCCATAAAGGAAAGGGAGTATGTGGGACCTCATGGGCAGAAGCCCGAACCTTGATAGTGCCCAATGTAGAACAATTCCCCGGACATATAGCCTGCAGTTCTCTTTCCCGCTCCGAAATTGTTGTTCCTATTCTTGCTAATGGACAAGTAAAGGGAGTATTGGATATTGACAGTAATCTATTAAACTTTTTTGATGAAACAGACCGCCGTTATTTAGAAGAAGTAACAGCCATTGTAGCTAAAACATTATATTATTAACCAAATGAAAATGATAAACCAAGATACAATCTGTGCCATTGCCACCGCCCAGGGAGGAGCCATCGGAATAATTCGTGTATCTGGCCCAAAAGCGATTGAAATAACGTCACGCATATTTACACCCGCCACAGGCAAGCCACTGACAGAACGGGCACCATATACTCTTACTTTCGGAAAGATTTGTTCCCCAAAGCGAAAAATTAATAATACACTTTTCCAACAAACAAGTGAAATTCCGCAAGAAAAAAGTGAAACGTTACAAAAAACTTCGTCAATTACTTCTTCTGCAGAAGAAGTAATTGACGAAGTTTTAATTTCCTTGTTCCGCGCCCCCCATTCTTATACCGGTGAAGACAGTACGGAAATCATGTGTCACGGTTCATCTTATATCCTGCAGCAAGTTATACAACTCCTGATCTATAATGGATGTCGTGCCGCTCTACCAGGTGAATACACCCAACGTGCTTTTCTAAACGGAAAAATGGACTTGAGCCAAGCCGAAGCTGTGGCCGATCTGATAGCCTCATCGTCTGCCTCCACCCATCGCCTAGCCATGAGCCAGATGCGCGGAGGATTCAGTAAAGAACTTTCTAACCTGCGTAACCAATTACTTCATTTCACTTCGTTAATGGAATTAGAACTGGATTTCAGTGATCATGAAGAACTAGAATTCGCCAATCGTGACGAACTGAGCAGTCTAGCTACCCATATCGAACAAGTTATTGCCCGGCTAGCTCATTCTTTCAGTGTAGGAAACGCAATCAAGAATGGCATTCCTGTAGCAATTATCGGAGAAACAAATGCCGGAAAATCTACCTTACTGAATGCGTTGCTGAATGAAGAAAAAGCCATTGTCAGTGATATCCATGGAACGACCCGTGACGTAATAGAGGATACGATCAATTTACAAGGTGTCACATTCCGATTTATTGATACAGCTGGAATCCGCCAAACGAACGATACAATAGAAAATCTAGGGATAGAACGTACTTTCCAAAAGATGGACCAAGCATATGTCATTTTATGGATGATAGACTCTACAGATGCCCAAAGGCGGTTCGAAGAATTAAAAGCCGACATTCTTCCACACTGCGAAGGGAAAAAGATGATTATTTTATTTAATAAGTCAGATCTGTTACTAGCAACACAAAAAGAAGAGTTGTCAGCCATATTTGCTGACATGAAAGTGGAAAAACTATTTATCTCAGCAAAGAAAAGGGAAAATATAACGATTCTGGAAAAGAAGTTAGTACAGGCAGCTGCCTTACCGGAAGTCAACCAAAACGATATTATCATTACAAATGTACGCCATTACGAAGCATTAACACGAGCATTGGATTCTATTCATAGAGTACAGGAAGGATTGCAATTGGAATTATCAGGAGATTTGGTAAGTGAGGATTTAAGACAATGTATCCACGAACTAAGTGAGATTGTTGCAGAAGGAGGTATAACCTCGGAAGAAACATTGCAAAATATATTTCAAAACTTTTGCATCGGCAAATAGCTAACTATCTGATTATCAGATAGTTATACAGTCAAAACCTATAATTTTCTGATAGAAAATGACTTATATAGATGGAAAATAAGCTGTTTTGAGAACCATATTTTCTCTTTTTAGCATATGTTTTCCTCATTTTTGTCCCCAGTTTGTCCTCTATAGTGGCATCGGGGGACAAAATTATGTCCCCCGATGTATTTTTGAGATTTTCTCTATAAAATCCGTCAAAATCATAAATATTTGATGTCTGAATAATATTTTTTTATTTCTCAGCCTCGAATATATTCAAATTTTATAACGCTGATAAACAAATATATACATTAAAAATATTCGGGTCAGAAATTACAACAGATGATATTCTATTATAGAAACAAATAATATTCTATTGAAATATTTATTTTTACTTTTACATAAGTCAGATCTACGGTTCCAAGTTTAAAAAGAGACATTCAGTAAATGTCCCTTAAATGTAATCATTAAAGTTTCAAACTCAACTGGAGTTAATCCGGAGTTAATCCGGTGCTGCAAGCACCGGTCTATGGGTGTGAAGAATATTGCAACAAGCTTTTTATACTTCAAAGATATTCCAAAGATAGCTTTTAATCAACTATTAGATATAAACTCTAATAAGATATGGCTTAGATGTTCTTATAAGCATATATCACCAATCTTAAGATAATACTATCAAATAAAAAAGCCCTCTTTTAAAAGAGGGCATAGGATATCAAGTACACCTGAAGAAGAAGGTTTATAAGGAATACTCTCTTTACCCTACATAACGAAGATACTAATTTTATATAAATAAAACTATTGCTGTCCAATAAAACTTTTCGATTACCTTATAGCTTATTGATATATACACAATTATAAAGCAATCTCAATTTAGAGAAAGGACTTGTACATAAAAACAATATTTATAATCATCCCATCAAATATATTTATCAGACACTAATAATAAAACAAGTCCCGAGGAATTTGCATAACATCTTTAACCTCACAGCCATTATGCATCATTAGATACTATATTTTATGCAGCTATTTAAGAAATTAATAGTCCGAGCAAAATTAGGTATTCCCCAATATGCTACAATTCTGAATATTTTTTTATTATAATATACCTAAATATGTTTTCTCTTTTCAAACATATTGATATTGACTGCGTCTATCAGCTGAAAACATCTTCTATATTCCTCCCGGTTCTTCATGTATATCTCCTGGCTTTCCTCCGCTGCCTTTATCAGTCTCAGATTATCACGCTCAAACAGGAACTTGTCCCACTCTCCATATTCAAAATATGTATCCGGTATGTATTCAGTGAGTGAATTCTTCAGTTCAAAACCTTTCCTGGATTTGAACATATCTTCTATAATCCACATCTTAAAAAAATCAAAATATTCAACAAACTGATTCATCTTCATCTCCTGTCTTGATATGAATGTTTTCACGAAACCACCTTCTTCTCCAATCCAGTCACCTAACAGCATTCCGTCATAGCAGTAACCTCTTACATTCTCCTCTTTTTCTTTGCTGTAAAAACAATAGTTACTGTTGAACAGGAAGAACACCTTCATTATTTCCCGATTTGTAACCGGACGGCTGTCCTTATGTATTTTAAAGAACCTTTCTTTGTATCTGTCAAAAAAATGCCCAGTAAAAATAAGAACCACGTCGTTTGTTACTGCACCTACCAATAATTGTCCTTTATACTTGAATAACATTGTGAATGTGGGATTCAAAATACCAACCTCTTTTTTCGACTCTGCATAAAAAGAAATGTACCATTCGTTGAATCTTCGTGTCTTGATATTCGCTTCCCACAACCACGGGAACATTGTCCTTTTTTGAGCTGTTTTCCTGAATTTCCGTACGTAGTTCTTCCATCGTCCTTTTACTTCACTAAAATCTGTCTTGATTTCTCTTATAAGCTCCTCCAGTGTCATTGTGTCAAGTACCATACAAATCTAATCTTTATTCGGTAAAATATCAAGTCATAATTCTATTTGAATACGATTTGTTATTTCCGGTAGGTTGAATAGTAAAATAATTATTTATCACGCAGAAAGATCAGATACGGGAGAAAGAGGACAAAACACTGATTTTCCTCGTTTTTGCAAAATTAATATTTTATTGAAAACACGATATTATAAGAATTAGAATATTTCTTATCCGAACTTCACAGAAAGAAACTACCGGCAGGAAGTACGACAAGTTAAAACAGGAAGGATAGACTTATTAGGAGGTATTACAATCATAAAAACTATAACCAAAGATTATTGTTTTTAAATAAATGATTATATTTGGGAGTATACATCGGTTATAATAGATAAAAATGAAAACTTTTATACAGATTACAAAAATAAAGACAGTATTACTCTATATTATGCAGAGTTTCCCCAAAGGAGTTGAATGTGCAAAGCTTTTTAGAATTCTTTATTTTGCACAACAGGATTATCTTGTCAAATATGGAAAGGTACTTATAGAAGACTCTTTTATGGCATTGAAGTATGGTCCGGCGCCGACTTATATTTATAGGGTCCTACAGGCTGTAAAAGAAAAGCCAACAGAAGAAAGCTTTAATGATTTCCTTGCCGGAATAGAAGTGCATGAACAGAAAATTTATGCTTCTGCCAAACCTGATATGAACTACATTTCAGGCTCAGACAAGCGTTGTCTGGATGCTGCCATTACCAAATATAAGGATACAGATCCTTATGACCTGTCAGACCTGTCACACGACTTGGCATGGAAAGAAGCAAGGGCACGTATTAAGGATAATCCTCAAAAGAATCTGATTACCATCATAGATATTGCAAGGGCCGGGAAAGCTAATAAGGAAATGATAGATTATATCCGCGAAAAACAAATTGTAAGAAACGCTTTATCTTAAAATTACCGGTACGCTTGAAAAACTGAAGGCCACAATTGCTGAAGTCGAATTAGTAGATATTCCATCATTTATCGGTTTCACTAAGGAAGGAGTCACATCTATGGATTGCTTATAGTAAGATAGAGCCAGTCTTTTTCTCTACGAATAATGAATTTTCACCAAAATTTAACAACTAACTTCCACTTGCCAATAACAATTCGTTATCTCATTTAAATCGTACCATACGTCCCTAGAAACAGGCACACCTTCAAACATAAAATTCTACATTTAAAAGATTTGCAGTCTGCCGTATATTCAAGCTCTCGCAATACACCTCTGCCGAACTATCGGACATTACCTCTGCAAAGTTAATCTGCAGGTCGGAGTTATTGCATTCCTGCCTGTTGAATGTTTCCAGTAACCCGGTACGGACAGCTGCCCGATACCACAGGCTATCCTTCTTACAGGTTTCTAAAAACAGATCTGATGCTGTCATATTACCATATCTGACCAGAACATAGTCCATTATCTCTATTTCACACTTAGAGAACTCACTGTCATCAAAATCGGCTATAGCCTCAATAAAAATTCCACCGTCCCTGAACTCTGTCCTGACAAAGCCTTTCAAAATATAGGGTACGTCTGAAAGGTCAATAAAGACATCCTTTGCCACAGGACCTGCCTGCCACACCTCATATGGCATGCCGATGAATGGAACATGATATTTCAGAGCCATATGTTCCTCCATCAGATACAGAAGTTTCAATAGTTTGTTCCTACAAAGACCTGATGTATGATATGCTATATACACTATAGCATTACCCAGTTTCCGTTTTGTAGATTCAGAGAATTTAAACATAATCAATATATTTCGGTTACAAATTTAAACATTACCCACTAAAATACAAGAAAACAGGTAATGTCTTATAATGATTGCAGCCGTGTAAAACAACAGACAAAGCATTTAGCAAGATAAAAATACAATATAAGCATCTGTTAACCATTAATTAGCGTTATATTTGTCAGATAGAAAAGAACAAGATTATCATGAAAGAATCTATAATCATAAAGAATTTTGGTCCATTGAAAGAAGTGGAAATAGATGATATCAAGCCATTGACCGTATTCATAGGCAAGTCAGCCGGTGGTAAGAGTATAATTATGAAAGTAATAGTACTTATGCGTTACATCTACAAAATGGTAAATATCCGTTCGTATTTGAAAAATGCGAAAATCACCCGTTCTCCATTCAAGCTCCGTTTCAACTCACTGCTACATGATGGACTGAAGGGAATGATAACAGCACAGACCGAAATATATTACACCGTGGAAATTAATGGGAACAAATATACCCTGAAATATACCAACAGAGGTCTGCAGTCTGACATTAACATACCGGACAAGGACTTGATATTCTTCAAAGAAGCTTATGTTTCCGGAATGAGAAGCCTGATTCCTATATGGGCATCCAAAGCAGTCTCAGTAAAGGGAGAAAACCTGGGCTTCTTCTTTCACGAAACCTTCAATGACTTCAATGATGCTACGGATGTCATTAAAGAACAGAAGCTGGAGTATCTGAATCTGAAAATGAAAGTCCGTAAATCAGGCAACAGACCTAAACTATTTACCATTGAATCTTTGCAGAATGATGCTGTACCGATAGAACTGAGATACGCATCTTCCGGTATCCAGACATCAGCTCCATTGGTTGCAATTGTTCATTACTTCGCCCAAGAGTTCTCATTCAAGGACGCTTTCCAACGTTCTGTATTGAACTATCTGTACAAACAGGACCTGCTTACAAAATTCACTCTGGGAATCAACCGGAACAAATTGGGAAAGTATGTCCATATCCATATAGAAGAAGTCGAACTTAGTCTTGCTCCGGAAGATCAAAGAGCCTTTATGAGCAACCTAGTAGAAGAGGTATTCCATAAAAACAAAAAAGACCGCAAACTAGGACTGATGGTATCGACCCACAGCCCTTATATAGTCAATCATCTGAATGTACTGCTGCGTGCCGGATATTTTGAAAAGGCAAGGGAAAACTACCCTTTCCTGGAGAAGGACGACATTGCCGTATATCGTGTAAATGAAGGAAAAATCATTTCACTGATGGCTACAGACAACGATACGGGAGAATATGTAATCAACGCACTTGATATGTCCGATACTATGGAGAGGATATTCGAGGAATATGAGAGTATGGAGGAATAAGGGATTAACAGCACACTGATTGACTTTCTTTAAAAAAGTGCAATCCTCACTTTAAGTCCGGATATTATAAATCAGCTCAGCAGAAAGAAGTCTCATATAAAGAAATCAGCAAAAAACAGGTGTTAGCAAAGACTCGGATTCAACGTTAGTTTGCATACTTTGCTTTATCATATGAAACTTAATAAGGATACGTTATAGAAGATATTCCAATAAAATCCAGCCAAGTCCAACAAACCGATATCAGAAGAAAGAGAGGTGGCTGTCTCAAAATAAATTTGAGATGGCCTCTTTTTTCTTTTTAACACTTTCCATTTGAAACTTGTTACAACCAGTTTTAAAGGGTAAATTTGGCTCAAATATCGTTCCTGTCCCTAAATTTTGCGACCAAATGGCAATGGGAAAATGACATATATGGCATCTCATGCAAAAACTGCAAAAGTGATAAATATGCGCCCGTTGACATGTTGGACACCTCATGAAAATTCCTGCAAATACCTGAAAATTGCTGCAAAGGAAATTTGAGAAATAAGTTCCATATCACGTATTAATTTCTCTCCCTCCATTCTACACTCGTCATAAAGTTCTTTTAGCAAATGATAGTTTGTTGTAGTTCTTGTCACTCTCATGTCGCCTTTATGACGAATAACATAAACATATCCTTTGTTTTCCAGTTCATCGATATAATCCAATATTTCATTATAGCCGATATAACGCATCACCAGCTGGTGTCTCAGTTTGGGGTACTTATGTAGAAGGAACTTCGGCAAATAGAATTTCTTGTTTGGCTTCCTGTATTCTTTGGGCTTTGTAAGAATTACCACATTGTTTAAAAAGCCATCTTCCCTAGCACGACATACTGGTATAGAATCGCATACACCTCCATCCAACATAGGGATACCGTCTATATATTTTTCAGGACATAAAATGGTGAGTGAACAGGATGCCTGACATATATCCAATAGGCGTTCTTTATTTGTCCGTTCTTCAAAACACTCAGATTCACCGGTAATACATACTGGTTACTATAACAAATCTGTCTTTAGAATTCTTGATTGCTTCAAAATCCAAAGGCATATATTTCTCAGGATAATCTTTTATGAGATATTGAAGATTTATATAACCTTTACCATTTAAGAAATGTCTCAGGCCTACATAATTATACTTCCTCAATAAGAAAATATTACAATAAAAAGAACGACTATATTGTTTTGCTATATATGACATTCCATTATTTGCTCCGGCAGAAACTCCGATAGTATATGGAAACTGGATTTCATGTTTCATAAAAGCATCAAGGACACCGGTAGTGAAGGCTCCTCTTAGTCCTCCTCCTTCTAATATTAATCCTGTACCTTCAACTTTCATATCTGGTTATTTTTAAAAATAAAATCCTGCACTTGCATAAAATCCGACTTCTTTTGTGCGGCTTGAGTAATCAATGGTAGCACTGATTGGACCAAGAACGCTGTTGTATGAATACTTCAATCCTGCTCCCCAAAAGTCCTTCCCTTTAAACAGATCTTTCATCTTATCGTCATGAAGCATATAGTTTCCTATACATGATACATAGTGTCTGTCGAATAATCTGAATCTGAAATCCACTCTGTATCCTAATGCCATTTCCTCCAGAATTTCCGTATTATGTATTCCATAGAATGCCTGCTGACCCGGGATGTATCTGTCATAGCATTCCCCTCCGACTAAATTGTTGAAAAGGGGGGATGTCTTGTCTCCCATGACAAATCTTCCAAATACTTCCGGTAGAATACATATTCTGCTGTTAACACTATATGCAGCCTTTACTCTGAAAGTAAATGGCGTAAACATATAACAATCGTTACCGAACAGTCCATTAACATATATTTCCGGTGTGAACCTGACATTTACTCCACTGGTAGGTATTTCTCTATTATCCATTTTATCATATTCCAGATCCATACGACAGGAAAGAAAATGATCTTTCCCTATTTCAAGATTTGTATAATCTGTGGTGTACCATGAGGATATATTATTAAACCAGTCGTATTGCACACCGAATTTATATCTCAGATTCCTGTATGAGTCATTGCGGATATACATTTCCAAATGATTGTTCAAGTATGAAAGATATCCCATATCTTCGCTGTGATTCCTCACCTTGAAATCCGTATATGAAATATTATATGCCAACCCAACTCTGTTCATATCTTTTACCCTGAGATTGTAGTCCAAATTCAGCCAGGCATTCTTATTTATCTTGCCTGTAGCGCTGATATTATGCTTCTTTCTTTCTCCTACAGTCCCCTTTGCGTTTAACAGTACAGACGCTATGTCTTCAGTGTTCAGGTGTACTCCGATACCTATATTACCCTTATTCTTTTCATGAACATAAAATACTAGGACTTGTTTCCCTTCTTCGTTTCCGATTATTGAATACGAAACTGAATCAAACAGTCCCAATCCCTGGAGGATAAATGAAAGTTCTTCTGCCTCAGAAAACAGTAGATTTTTGTCAGGTCTGATTTTCATCAATCTGTAAAGGCTCTTTTCATCAATTGTTTCCAAGCCGTCAAACCTGATTTCATCTATTCTATTATCTTTCTTATTTATGGTCTTTCCATTATTTTTTGTATATGTATATTCTCCTAAAGATTTCTTAAGTTTCAATATCTGATTCCAGTTCCTACGGGCAACCCTTTCTCCCATTGCAATCATGGTATCTATTGCCACAGGTTTAAAGTCTGCCGAGGTATATCCCTTCAAGCCTGGGTTCATGTATAATGTAACTTTCTGCTTGTTTTTCCTATATTTCTCCTCTCCGAGAAGAAAAGTGACCCTGTTTGCTATATCCATGAAACCTTTATAATCGGGTTTTTCAATAGCCTCTGTACTAAGGTCAACACCTATTGTGATGTCTGCTCCCATTTCTTTACATATATCTACGGGGAAATTATTGAAAACACCTCCGTCAATAAGTGCCATACCGTCACGATAAACCGGTTCGAATACACCGGGTACGGACATACTTGTCCGCATGGCCAAAGGCAAGTTTCCACTTCTGATTACAACTTCCTTACCTTCTACAAGGTCACCGGCCACACATGCAAAGGGTATGGGCAGACTATCGAAGGAGGAGTGGTGATGAAAACCTGTTGTAAGACTTGTAAACTTGTTCAATATGCTTTGTCCTTTCACTACCCCGGAGGGTGTGGACAGCTTACGATCTTTGCCAAGCGGAATATTCACCAGATAATGTTCTTTATTGAATTTTGAGTCAAAAGAACGGTAGGGTCTTTGTATTTGGTCTGTGAGCAGAAACATCCAGTCCTGTTCCCTTACCATACTGTCGAGTTCGGCAGCTGTGTATCCTATTGAATAGAGGCCTCCAATGATTGCTCCCATACTTGTTCCACTTATATAGTCTATCGGAATTTCCGCTTCTTCAAGAACCTTCAGGACACCGATATGTGCCACACCTTTAGCTCCTCCACCGCTAAGTACAAGCCCTATTTTGGGACGACTACATTCTTCAGTCTCCGATGCGTTGATTTCTGTCCGACCGAAAAAGATGATAGAAACAGCAAGTAATATTATACTTACCGTATGTCCTTTTATATATTCAGATACTTTCATTACATTAAAAATATAGATTCAGTTATAACCATTTCTTGTCTTTATACCATTCAATGCTTTCCTTCAATCCTTCTTTAAGTTTATATCGGGGTACAAAGCCCAAGTCTTCGCATACGGGTGTTATGTCACATTTCCAATTCCTTTGTTTTAGTATCTTATATTTGTCGGTATTGAACATGGTATCAAATCGGAACAGACGGCTTATAATCTCCGATAACAGACATGCAATATATACCATAAAACCCGGTAATCTTAAATGCACCACGGATTTCCTGCCTGTAAGTTCCTGTATGTCTTCGGCAAACTCCCTATCTGTATATACATCACCGTCTGACAGAAGATATTCCCTGTTTCTTATATTCTGATTTTCCATTGCATCAAAACATATTCGCGCAAGGTCTTTTACATAGATGAATGTGAGTTGTTGGGGCTTATACCCAATGCTGCAGTCTATGCCTGAATTTATACTTTTTATCTCATTTAGATAGTCTTTCTCTCCCGGTCCGTAAACACCTGTAGGCTTAAGAATAACATATGATATTTCAGATTGTTGCTTGACATATCTTTCTGCTTTCAGTTTACTCTTACCGTATTCGGTATTGGGGTTCTGTATGTCATCAATCTTTATCGGTGTATATTGTTTATCATCTTTACAGCCATAACTGCTAAGACTGCTCATCAATATGAACTTCTCGGGTACGGCATACATGTCAAGAGCCTTAAGCAGACGCTTTGTGTATTCTGCGTTTACTTCGTGAAACTCCTCTTTCTTCCTTGTTTTTGTTACTCCTGCATTATGAATTACATAATCCCAGGCTCCCCAAATCTCAGAATGTTTTCTAACACATTCTGAAAGTTCCTGCTCGTCCTCGTATGGCAGGTATATAAAATTCACTCCTTTTCCGAGAAGATTGCATTTATTGCTTCCGATTCTTATTCCCGCCCAGACTTCATAACCCCTGTTTAAAGCTTCATCTACAAGGAAACCACCTATGAATCCACTGGCTCCGGTAATAAGTATTTTTTTTCTTTGCATATATGTCTATTGTTTATGGGGATTTAAATACATCCGTCAAAAAGAACACTCTATAAATGAAAATGACCTTTATTTAAGGTTTTATCCGCATTATATTTGACTGTATAAAATTATTGTTTATGGAAGAGAATTGTAAAAAAATAGAACTCAAGTTGTCGGTTGGTTCAATTTGCTATGAAATATTCAGTAACGGAGACAATACATATAATGTGGTTCGTACACTATATATCCTCGGAATCCGCAAAACCATGAAATGGCAATCAGTAGGGAATGAAGAAATAATCCGTCTGGAGAAATATCTTACAGCAAATGCTCAAGTTCGACAAGGCTGCTGATGATGGCATCCGGTTTACGTCCCATGCTTTTATGTTGGATTTTATCCTTGCTATTCAACCATACAGCCTTGCATCCGACTGCTTTCGCAGGAACTATGTCATTTGTAAACGAATCGCCTACGACTATTGTTTCTTCAGGTTGTAACCCTAATCTTTCTATACCTGTTCTGTATATGTCAGGATTCGGTTTCCTTATTCCTTCCAGACCGGAATCGACTATTACATTAAAGTAGTCATATAGGCCGAAGTCTTTCAATACGGTCTCTATATTTCCATAAAAGTTGGATACGACCCCCAGCCTGTAATTTTCCGATAATCGCTTTATAACCAGTGCATTATCTTTCAGAACATCCAGGACATATCCGTAACATTCATCGGCTATGTCCTCCGAATATAGCAATAGCTGGCTTTCATCAACATCATGGGAGAATCTGTTACAAAGACATCTTAGCTGAATACCTATTTTAGTCTTCAGTACATCGTAAAAATTGTAGTCTTGTTGGATAAACTTTCTGACTTCAAGCTGTTTTTCGACAAATATATAAATCTCCCTGAAGTCACCCAAACTCACTGGTATGTCGTGATGAAGATAGCTTTCCCATATAAGTTCCATCCAGTGTATGCCATTGGTATCTATTGTTCCTCCATAATCAAATATTATTCCTTTAATGCCTTTGCTATCCATAATCAGTATTAATTTTATCTTAAAATTCAAATGTTTCTTCGGCCTCTTTCTGTATATAGTCTGCAATATAAGATACTGCAATATCCCTGCACCTTGCAAAACTTGGCCAGTCATTAAAATCAATTATCTTGATTTCTCCTTTTGGAGTAATGATACAGTCGCCTCCATATATGGGGACATTCAGAATTCGTGAAGCTTTTTCGCAATATTCCTTAAGCTGTTCTTTATTAAAACTAAAGCCACGTGCTTTACCGTTAATCAGTTCCAGCCCAAATTTACTGTGAGACTGTTCCGTGGGATAGAATGAATAAAAGAATCCGGTATCATATACTCCATAAAACTTTATCAGATCTCCCACTAAGTGTTCATTTATCACTGCTTCATCTATATTTCTACTCCTGAAATCTTCGAAAACCTTTTCAGCTTCTTCCCTGCATTCCACATAGACCACATCTTTCTTTACCATTGTGTGAGAACTTCCTCTCTTTATCCAGCAAGGGAAAGTGACCGAGGGAAATTCTTTTTGTGTGGAAACAGTGACACTCTTAGGAGAAGGTATGTCATTTGCTTTAAAAAGCCTGGTCAGAACCTTTCTGTAGCAGTTCTCAATTCCAAATGCCGAGTTAATTACTTTAATGCCTGAAATTTCTATACCTTTCAAGAGTCTTATAGAATCGGTGGCACGTGCCATGTTGAGAATTACATTACCGTATTTTTTTCTCCTGGTAAATTCCCCCTCCGTGTATATCTCAACCTTGAATCTTCTGTTTCTTAGTTCATCAGCTACAGAAGAGAATATAGCCATGTCGTTATCCTCATGGTTTGGAGAAAACTCCCTGCTACGGCTTACGCCTGTTATTATAATGTCTTTATTGTCAATCATCTGTATATTCTCCTTTTAAAAATAATTCTGCTTTTTCAATATCTCCGGCATGATCTACATCCAGTATCTTCGTAAACGGATATGCTTTCAAGCGAAGACCGTCCTCCACAAGGTATCTTTGAAAATTACGCATACGTGACACGCCGCCCCCGATACATCTTTCAAGGGTAGGAAGTGATTTTCGTGTAAGACAGTATATACCTCCTGACACAAATTCCGTATTGTCGATTGAAGAATCAAGAAAACCGTTGATGTACATATTCTTGTCTGTGGAAATGAAAAGCGGTTTCTCGTCGTCCACATAAGAGGTGACACCCATAACTCCATCCTCGCAGCCTCTGATAAACGAATTTATCATACAATAAAATTCTTCTTCCTTGAATATCGTATCGACTGTGGTTACACAGAATTTATCGTCGTTGATAGTACGGACTATTTCATAAAAACTATGTAGCGAACTTTCTGTAGTCTTTTCAATAATTCTTAAGGGTACACTGACCGTATTCTTCAGTTCATGCAGATAGTTGGATGTAAACCCTGATGTACCATTAATTATAACAAATATTTCATCAGCTCCACAATTGGTAAAAACATTAATCAGACGCCTGAGCATTGTAGTGCCGTTTATGGGAACAAGCGGTTTAGGTATGTGTATCCCTTCGTTTAGCAGCCGGGAGCCTTCTCCAGCTGCTATTATTCCAAATTTCATGGTAAATCAAACCGTTTAGTCCAAGTAATCAGATTCATTTTCTCCTGCCATTTTCCTTATGGTCTGTTTTACGATTCTCCATTGCTGGAACAAGTCATGTACAGGTTCATGATCATTGTCGTGCATCGGACTTTTGCAGAAGAACGAAAGCCAGGACTGTATTCCGTACATACCGGCTCTTAATGCCAGATCACTGAACAAGACAAGGTCAAGTGCTATCGGTGCGGCAAGAATTGAATCACGGCACAGGAAGTTCACTTTTATTTCCATAGGATATCCCATCCAGCCGAATATGTCAATATTATCCCATGCTTCCTTATTGTCCTTGCGCGGTGGGTAATAATTGATACGGACCTTATGATAGACATTACCGTAAAGTTCAGGATATTTTTCAGGTTCAAGTATATTGTCTATTACCGAGAGCTTGCTCACTTCCTTGGTCTTGAAGTTTTCCGGCTGGTCAAGAACCTCACCATCTCTGTTTCCAAGTATATTGGTAGAGAACCATCCGCTCACACCAAGCATTCTTGTCTTGAACATAGGTGCCAGAACGGTCTTCATTAATGTTTGTCCGCTCTTGAAGTCTTTTCCTGCAATCGGAACTTGTTTCTTTGCCGAAAGTTCCCACATGGCTGGTATATCCACACAAAGGTTAGGTGCACCCATTACAAAAGGTGCTCCCTCGGATAAAGCTGCGTATGCATAACACATGCTTGGGGCTATTATATCTGTACGGTTGTCCTTCATTGCCTTTTCAAGACTTTCCAAAGACTTGTGCTCTTCTGCAAGCGGTATGTATATCTCTGTACTTGCCGCCCAAAGAATCACTATTCTGTCACATCCATTCTCTTCCTTGAATTTTCTGATGTCCTGACGCAACAGTGCAACCATATCCCATCTTGTCTCTGCTTTTTTTATGTATGTTCCATTCAACCTTTTTGCAAAGTTATGGTCAAATACGGCAGGCATAGGCTTTATTTCAATAAGTTCGTCCTTTACCTTGTTCAGGTCTTTTTCTTTCAACACTTCCGCATACATAGCTGCATCGTATGCATTGTCTTCAAAGATATCCCATCCACCGAATTTTATATTTTTTAAGTCAGTAATTGGAACAATGTCCTTTATCAAATGTTCTTTTCCATCCCGCATCTTTATCGACGCCATTTGGGTAATGGAACCAATAGGTTTTGCAAGTCCTTTTCTTGCAGACAATACTCCTGTTATTAAAGTAGTGGATACGGCTCCACCCATACCTACAATCATTACTCCAAGTTTTCCTGAAACTTCTTTGATGTTTGTTTTCATATCTCAAATATTTTATTTTTTCGATTACAAAATTACTTTTTTCATTATTTACATAATAATATTACAACAGTTAAGAATAGTCATTATCAAGACAGTATTGTTCTATATAAAGGATATATAGTAAAATAGAACAAAACCCACATTGAAAATTCTTTTTTAAAGGATTATCAGTGTGGGTTTTCTTTTGTTCAAGAAGAAGTTTAAAATGACATTTTCATGGTACACCTCACTCCGTGCGTCTGTATGCCGGGGTTGTCCAGATAATTCAGTCGCCATACATAATCAAGACGCATGAACTTGAATATATTTTCTATGCCGAAACTTAACTCCATATAAGGAGCCTTACCCATTTCGCGTGTGCAATCGGGAAAAGCATAAAGACCTTCCTTGTCAATACTCTTATATGGATTGTTCTTATCAGTAAGATTACCCCACAAACCTCTGAAGCAGACAACTTCCCTGAGCTTGAGTTTCTTTACAAGAGGAATCCTGTTCATTATAAGTCCGTTCATATAATAGGTCAAGTCCCATGAAATATATTCATCATTTATGAACTCCATCGCATTCATGTTGGTGTATGCTTCCGGCTGAATGGTATATGTAAGGTTCGCATTGGGCAGTATAAGCATGGGATATGGTACTTTCGTCCACACCTTACCAGCCTTTGTTATGAGATCCGCGTAACCGAAAGCCGAAAACCAGAAGCGTTTCTGGATGCCTATATCCGTACGGTGGTAGTTGTAGGAAGAACCTAGGAATCCTTTCTTTGCCATTACATGGCTGAGGTTGAAAATCAGAGCATCGTAAGTAATCGGCACTCTCTGGTTTCTGGTCTGGTAGAACTTCTCATCCTTACCGTAACGGAATTTAAGTTCCATCTCTGTCATATCATAACTTCCTACCGGGGTAATGCTTCCGTCACTCCCAAAGCGATGAAACTGCGAGTATTCTGTAGCGTATTCTCTACGGTTTCTTACTATTGCTCCATAACCTATGCCATTGTAATGTTCACGGTAGTAAGTCAGTTCTGCCTTTCTTAAATAGGTGGCACGAGTGTCCTGTTGACGGCGTATTGACAACAGAATATTATCCTTGTTTGTGTACATATACTGTTGTCCGAGCTTGTTGATGTCATACATATACTCAAAACGCAGTGAATGAACAGGGAATTCTTTCCTATATTCTTTCTTGTCGTTGAATGAGTATTCAACCAGTGCGTCATATTTCAGTTTTTCATCACGTGTTCCGTATGCCATGTATCCGTCAAGAAAAAGTCTGTCATTGAATACAGGAGTCGTGGTACCACCTATTCGTATTCTTGCTCCTTCTATGGCATTCCCGCTTATTGTAGTATTCATAGGACCGAATTCAAACTTGTTCTCACGCGGATCTTTGTTTGTCGGGATATAGCCTGAGACCAACACTGAAACAACCTTCTCCGTGTAGTAAAACAGAGGAACCGAGCGAAGTCTCGTCATAAGTTTCTCTACTGTATTTGGATTTCTGCGTTTGCCTTCATCCGGTCGGTTGTCTTTCCAATATATATCAGAACGGTTATAGGCATCATCCTGTGCTATTACATTTGCACTTTCGCTGAATATACCTGCATATTCTTCTCCCGGCATATCAAATGAATGGTCTGTATATATGTTAAGCCTTCGTGCATACATGCCTTTTGAATTTTCCGTAAGCTTGAAATTTACCTGAATATCATCTTTTGTTATGATTCTGGTATTGTCTTCCATCTCTGTGAATTCCTGTTCAATGGTCATTTTTGATACAAAGTTCAGATTTATGTCATACGGTACATTCATGTGGATTTTCCTTATAAAATACGTGGAATCCATCCTTACAAGCATGTGTCCTGTAAATCCGAAAGATTCCGAACTTCGTGGAACAAATCCCAAGTCTATATATCTGCTATTGTCTATGTCAAGAGTATCAAGCAGATAATACTTATAGAAACTCGGTCCTATTTTGGAAAGAGGACTTACAAAACGTTGAAGGAACAATGGTATATTGTTTTGGAATATATCTATTTCCTTGAATACTTCCCCTAAAAACTGCTGTACTCCATCACGTGAGAAAACTTCATCAACCCCGGCTGTTTTCGATGCCTTTACCAGATGCTTGAGACTGTGTGGGGACTTTCTGTAGAAAACCTTTTCTATCCTTTCCTTTTCACACACGGGCAATATGGTGGTTCCTGCATCAAGGGTATCCACGAATTCGTTGACGAACTCAAACTTGTCTTTCTTGCCTTTCTTATTTTCCTTTGGCTGGTATTCGTCCATGGCAAAAAGCATCTTCTCATAACGATCATACTGAAAGTAGTCATGATTAAGAGGAGATGCGGCATCACGGTTTTCTATTACTTTTTTTACAAAAACTACAGCCGGATTATCCTTGTTTCTATATTTCTCTTTGCCAGGCTTTACAACCACTTCGCTGAGACTGATACCGCTTGGAACAAGTTTTACCGTATAAAATCCGGCCAGTTTATCTGATACGGCAATGCTGTAGGTGTCATATCCCAGATATGAGATTTCCACAGTTCCCTCCTGCATGGGAATGTCCAATTCAAAGTTTCCGTCCATATCGGTAGATGTACCTACAGTGGTTCCCTTTACAATAACTGAAGCGTATGGCAACGGATCTCCGTTGACGGAATCCGTGACTTTTCCTTTGAAAACAACATTCTGCGCTATTGTATAGGTATGACTGAATAGTATGAAAATAAGTAAAGCTATTATATTTCTGTTCATCCTGACCTACCTCCGGTTAAATGGTTTCAATGAGTTTCCTGCAGAACTGTTCGTGTCTGTATCTCATGTATCTGTAAATTGCTCCCATGACAAATATTTCGAAAAGAAAATACATCCATGGCAGGTCAATGATGCAGAATAAATAAAGCATAATGGCACGTGTATTGAAAGTCAGAATATTTGTCCATTTCATCAGAGGAAGTGATTTTTCTCTGAATCTCTCTCTGAATTCCCTTGGAACAAGACCTGTCTCATGGTATTTACAGTTGAGATGTTGCATAAGTCTTTGAAAGTCCGGCGTCTTTTTTTCTTGTTTTTTTGTGTATGATATATAGTTTTTCAGAAAGACTTTCCAAAGAAAATTACCCTTCCATGATATGGAATTATATTCTTTTGTCAGTTGTATTGAGTTCGAGAGTTCACTTCCGCTCTCACCTTTAAGAAAATAAAGATGTATCTGCCGATAGTAATCAGCCATTCCACACTGAGGACCATGACATCCGAAACCTGAATAACAGACCAGAGCGGTGAACATTAACGTAACGATAACTGTATTGGTGAATGTGTTGTCAATACCTAAAAGTCCGAATTCAAGCTCATGATGATTATAGAAACGCCAGACTATAGCTATATATATAAGAATAAACCATATCTCACCGGCTGCACCGTCAAGGATGCGTCCCAGACGTGTTTTCTTACCGGTCATTCTTGCCAACTGTCCGTCCGCACTGTCATAAAAATTAGCCCACATCAGAAGTAGCATTCCTATAATATTATATACAAGCCCGACTGTTCCTTCCGTACGGTACGAACCATGCATGAAGAACCAGGCAGAGGCACCTCCTATGATTATTGAAAGTATAGTCACCGTATTGGGATATATGTTGAGTTTCCGGAACAATACAGCCCACATATATCCTATTGGGCGTGTGAATACTTTATCGAGCCATTCTTCGGTATCATTTGATTTATATGTAGATTTGATGTTTTCTTTCATATTGTTACACTTTAATATATTATTCAGATTCAGTTTCTCTAACTTTTCCGGCTTCTGTGTATACGGGTTCTTTTCTGCATATTTTCATTAACAGAAGTCCTATTGTAGTCCAGCACAATTCCCTGAGCCTGCATATCATGCTTATGAACAGTCCTACATCAGCTGTCATACCTATTTGAGTGACGGACATGACAAAACCGCCTTCGCGACCTCCTAACTGAAGAGGAAGGAAGCCCAGCAGATTCGCAAAGAGAGAAGTGAACGCAATAATAAGCAAAGAACAGAGATACAGATACATAAAATGTCCGATACCTTCTCCGGCATCCACACCTGAAAGATGCAGGATTACCAATATTTCAAGACATTGGAGCATCCTGCCGAAGTACTCCAGCAGGAAACTGCGCATGAAATCCTTTCTGTTACTGTTGTGAAGGGCTGCAATCTGCGAGTCTATTTTCTCTATCTTTTTTCGGTAACGGGCTGTAAGGCGTTTTCCACGTCTCTTAAAACCCGGTATTCCGCACATCAATCGCATAAGTTTGAGTATCATCCCGTTCCTGTAGCCTTTCAGAAAAAGATATATGCCTCCAGAACAAAACATGAGAGAAAGCAGAAGTATCAGCTGTACATGAACATTTATTTCAACTCCATATACTAATGTATATATGATGTATGCCGCTATGCCTGTTATCCAGAACCAGAAATGACTGAATACATGCATCATCGAAAACAAGACAACAGACGAAGTGGCTTGGGAGGTGCTGACATATCTGGACAATTCCATTATTCTGTATGCCTCTCCGCCCATAAGCCCTCCTGGTGTAGTATAGTTTAGTGCGAATCCGGTTACTGTAAGTTTCAACAGTTTATGGAAGGGTATCTTCCTGCTGCTGCCGCTTGATATGATTACTTCCCAGGCAAATGTATTCATCACGTATAGCAGTCCCCAAAGCAGAATGATAACGGCAAACCAGTACCCCATCTGATGTATATATTCCATTATCTTGTCGAAACTTACATCCAGAGAATAAAACATCACAATAATTGCAACTATCCCGACGAAAAATAATATATTGTTAATTTTTTTCCACATACAATAACTCATTAATCTTGATGGGCAGTCATAAATACAAACCTGTCCTGCCACGTAGCATAGAAATCCGGTTTCAGACTGAGAAGGTTTCCGTCCGGGTCTGTGAACAGCTGCACAGAGTCACCTTCCGCACACAGCACATTGTCTCTTTCACGGTAAATCTTATATCTGAAGTCTATACGGGCCCCTCTTTTATAGATATATCTGGTATGTACTACCGCTGTATCATTTATACAGAGAGGGGCATAATATCTGATATGGAAATCGTACAGTGCCGCATAAATTCCGGCTGTCTGCATATCCTGATAGCCAATACCCGGATAATGCAATCCGAATGATTCTCTTCCGTCTTCAAAATACTTTAGATAAGAACCATGCCATACCCGTTTCATAGAATCTATTTCGCTGAATCTTACCTTTATCCGGCAAATATCCTCAAGTTCTTCCATCTCATCAGAATTTGAATACATTGTCAGGAAGTACGGCTGTTTTCTCAAAATCTCTGAAAGTATAAAGAGTATAGTTTCCTCCACGCCTACAGACTTTCAATGATTTCAGGCTTTGCCCGGTAACGTCAAACTCAATTTCGCATGAGGTATAGAGCATTCTTCGTCTGTTCTTTTTTCCTTCTGCAATAGGTTCAACTGTAATTTTATGTATTTTGTCAGATTCGCTGACAGATATTCGGGCTTTCTGTTCAAGAGGTGAGACATCATTCAAATACTTTATATGATCCATCACTTCAAATATAAGTCCTAACTGTTCTGAGATTGTCCCGCCTGCCACTCTCTTCTTGCCTTTCTGATACATTGTGAATGAGCCGTTGTCATAAAGCATGGCATCATAGCCGGTTCTGAAAATCATGGATATTATATCAGAATTCTGTATATAGAGAGTCCCGACTTCGTTTATATCATCAGATATGGCTGTGTTATGCTCGGTACGCAAGACTTGTGCCGTGTTATACCGGTTGCCGTCATATTTGTTGAGTATATTACGGATTTCCTCCAATGTACCGGCATATATACCGGTTACGGACAGATATACCATCATTATTATAGAGCATATTTTTTTCATGTCAATCATTTGTTAAAGTTAATCAGTATAATCCTCCATTTATGGAAACTGTTTCCCCTGTGATGTAAGATGCGGACTGTGAAGCGAGAAATCCTACAACTTCCGCAACTTCTTCCGGTGTACCGAACCTGTTCATCGGGATACTCTTTTTCAGGGTTGCTTCATCAAGTCCTTCTACCATGTCGGTACGTATAAAACCGGGTGCAACAGCATTTACAGTTACGTTTTTTCGTGCCACTTCCTGGGCAAGTGCTTTGGTCGCTGCTATGAGACCACCTTTTGCTGCGGAATAATTCGTCTGTCCGGGTTGCCCTTTTAGACCGCTTATGCTTGCCACATTTATGATTCTGCCATATTTCTTTACAAGCATGGACTGCAATACAGCCTGTGTGGCATTAAAAAAACCGTTCAATGAAATGCCTGTTACTTTGTTCCAGTCTTCTTCCGGCATGAATACCATCAGATTGTCCCTGCATATTCCTGCATTATTCACCAACACTTCTATATAGCAATCCGGATGTAACTCCTGCCACTGTCCTATTACTGTGAATGTCTGGTTCCTGTCGCTGACATCAAACATGATGATTTCACCTTCACTACCTGATTCTCTGACCATTTCGAGTGTTGTAAGCGCTTCCTTTTCGTTGCTTACATAATTTATAAGTACGTAATATCCCATTTTTGCCAGTCTGATGCAGACGGCACGTCCTATACCTCTGCTCCCTCCGGTTACAAGTGCATATTTTCTATCCATTTTCGTATGTTTTTATTTGTTCAATATATTGTTCCATATCCAATCCTTGCCAAGCAGTTCAGCACATGTTACCATTGATGTCACCGTAACCCCGTGAATGCCATGCAACAACAGGCTCTGTCCGGTAAGATAAAGATTTTGTAAAGGTGTACGTGCCGATAGTACTGTCATGGGGAGATTCCTGTAGTCCTTTCTCAATCCGTAGGCCGAGCCGTCCGGTGTTCCGGTGTAATCCCTGTAGGTAAGAGGAGTACTGGTATAAACCCTGTCTGCACGTATAGGACCTGTAACCTTTTCGGCAATACTGATACATTCCATTGCGAGTTCATTCTTTAATTTTTCGTAATCAATGCCTCTTTTACCGACTTTTGTACTTTTCCATTTTTCCATCTTTTTACTGCTAACAGGAGTGAGAATGTCTATCTGGTTTACATATTCTCCATGTTCCGGTATCCTGCTGCTGATGAATATTCTGTCCACTTTGTCACCGTCTTCATTAAAATCCCAAACATTACCATCCGTATAGATATACTGGTTGAAATTAAAGTATTTCATACTGCCCGGTTTTACACATACCGATGCAGTAAAAAAGCCGTATGTATTTTCAAGGTTGACAATCCTGTTCCTGTAAGTTCTTCTTACAGCATTGCTTTTTTCAAGCATACCGCATGTTATCGCCGGATGACAACTGCTAATGAATGCAGAAGCTTCATATATTCGTCCGTCACTGCATTTCGCACAAATTATTCTACCGTCATGTTCCACAAGCTCAGTTACTTCTGATCTGCAGATTATCTCGCCCCCCATGTCAGTAATCCCTTTCTCCAGATGTCCTGTGAGAAGTGATGCGTCTCCTTGCAGACGCCAACTGCTTTCAAGAAAACTGCTGTTACCGTGCAGAAAAGAAAACAATGGAAGAGACTCTTTTCTCAACTCCATTTTCATTGATGTGGCTCCAAGCAGTTCAATGAGCTCATCCGAATGCAGTTTCTCCTTCAGATATTCCCATGCTCCTGTATCCGTGAGATAAAACGGGAATTCAGACATGTCAAAATGGGGGTCAAAAAACGAGAACTGAGTGCTTTCGGTTATCTTCATAAGCCTGAAAATCTCTTTCAAGGCTTCCCTGTCATCCGGATATTCGCTGCATAATCTGTAAAGGAACTCCCCGTCTCCATGACAGAAGGAAAAATCCTTATCCTTTATGCGTATTCTGTCAAAATCCTTATCCAGTTTCTTCCATGGCAGGTCAAGAAGCTCCATATAACGGAATGTCTGATACATGGACTGTCCCTCTTCAAGACCTCCTACATAATGGAATCCTGTATCGTGTGTCAGACTCCCTCGCCTGTAGGTCTGAATACACCCACCTACAGTCGTGCCACGTTCAAGTACAAGTACTTTCATTCCTGCCTTTGAGAGTATATAGGCATTCTCAAGACCGCTCAATCCTCCTCCGATCACTATTACATCATATTTCATCATTTTCTTTTATTTATCAGTTCATAAATTGCAGGCTGTATCACCCACGTAAGTATCACCGCCGACAACATTCCAACCAAAGTTGAGAATCCCACGGAGCTAATTGCCGGATGTCTGGCGAAAAGCATTGCTCCCACTGTGGCAATTAGTGTTACGGCACTGAAGAAAATAGCACTCTTATGATACCCTAAAAGAGTATTGTCATTATAATCATTATTGCCTTCAACAAGCCCGTTCATTACAAAAATGCTGTAATCTACACCAATCCCGAAAATGAAAGTTGATATTATTATATTGACAAGATTGAAGCTCTTTCCGAATATCGCCATGAATCCCAAAACGACCAACCAGCTTATAAGTATGGGAAGAAAACCTAGCATAGTATTCTTTATGTTAAAACGGAAACTTATCAGCAGAACTATGAAGACAAAAAGCATAGAGACCCATTGCAGTATATTGAAATCCTCATTCAGCTGTATCAGATAATCTATTGTATAGTAATAGGTATCCAAAACAACAAGAGGTTTCTCTGAAGATATGACATCACATATACGGCTGTATTCACTGTCCTTTCCTTCTGTTATATCATCGCTGAATCTCACTGTAGTGTAACAGATGTACTCTCCGTTATATGTTTCTTCCAACAAACTTGATTGTGTCCCGTCAGGAACTATTCCGGCTTCATATAGCGGATCGGCTTCAAAATCTTTATCCAGTGATTCAAAGAACGGCTCGAAAACTTCACTCCTCAGGCCGGCATATCCGGCAGTCTCATTTACTGTCTTCCTCAGATTAAGTATTCTCTCCTCCGTCCAATATTCTTTCCATTTTCTGATTCTTTCTTCCTGTGTTTTCAGAGGAACAAACAATCTGTTTACAGGCATATAGTCTTTTACAAGTTCTTCCGCTTTCAGGGAATCAAGCTTGGCAGCAAGAATTGCAAAATTTTCCAACGCTTCTTCGGCTGTCTTTCCGGAACTGGCAAAGTTTTTCTGCTTTTCTCCTGTGTATGTCTTTGCTCTCAAGAGTTCTTCAGAATAGGTCGTCATTTTCGCCTTGTATCCAAGGTTATGCATGTTTGAATCGAACCTTGTTCCTTCTGAAAAGAATACGCTTATGCTTGCCACGACAATAACAGCTATGCTTCCCACAATCCATTTATTTCTGTGAAAAGGATATGCCGTAATTTTGTCAATTAAGGCAAAGGCTTTTTCATTTTTCCTATTCAGCGTCATACTTATCAGTTGCGGCAGGAATATCAGACTGAACAGAACTGTTCCGGCTATAACAAATGACGCAAACAGTCCGAAATCTTTCAGAAGTGCATTCTCAACAAACAACAGACCTATAAAAGAGCCTATGGTAGTAATACATCCCAAACATACCGGCTTTACCTGATGTCTCAACATTTCTTCCATGTCATTGACATATTTGCTGTGTGTCATTACATGCAGTACATAACTCAGAGCCACACCAAGTATGACAGAGCCTATACCCAAAGCCAAGAGTGAGAAACTCCCATTTATAAAGTACATGGAAGAAAGTCCGCACAATATACCGAATACTATCGGCAGCAAAAGGAACGGCAATGTATTACTACTTTTGAAACATAAGGATATGAATAAGACTACCAGAAGAAGGGCTCCTCCCACTGTATAAAGCAGATCATTCTTTATTTGAGTAGAATTGTAGTAACCGCTTGCCGGAGTTCCGTGATAACAGATTCTGACATCCGGATATAACTCTGAGAACTCGTCTATTTTTTTGTTAATGGTCTCAAACAGCATTCCTCCCTGTCCTGTATTGGAGGAAGAATACCTTGGAGTTATAAAAGCGACACATACCGTAGAATCTTTCACAAAGAAATGATTGTTCATCACGGTATATCCTCCTTTTCCAGTTGACTTTACACTATCAGAAGAATTTTCATTTTCTGCGATGGCCGACTTTTCTGATTTCTTGATTCCATAACTTTCAGCAAGGACATTCCTAAGACCTATAGGATCTGTTCCTATCAGTTCCGGGAATATACAGCCCACCTCACTCAGAAGGTCTTGACGGTTCTGCAACATCTGCATCTTCATGTTGTCAGGATTCATGAGACTATCCAACTTTGCATAAATATCATCCCCGATATATGCCGGATAATGTTCAAGGAAATAGTCGGACGCATCAAGAAATATTTCTTCCTGTACCTGATAGAATACATTGTCTATCAATGCACATTCGCTGTCACATACTCCCGGTACGCAGCTAAGTGAATCTATAAATTCATCACATACAGCCGACAGACTTTCCACCGTATTATTTCCATTCCTGCTTTCGAACAACAGAAACGTTTTGTCCTTGATTTTAAGATTTGCAAATGCAAGCTTCACTGTCCCGTCATCATTCATTGTAGAAGGCATAAGTTTGTTTATATCTTCTTCCAGATGAATTTTCGACGAGAAATATCCGGTGAATAAAAAAACCGCAATAAGGATTGTCCAAAAAACAAATCTATTGTTTTTAAAATACCGGTATATATTTATGCAAAACTCTGTCATACAGTCATTCTCCCTTTAAATATCATACAGTTCCTGTTGCCCTCCTTTATGGATGCTGTAACTTTATATGTATCTTTTTCCTTTTCAACATCAATGTGCAGTATTGTCCTTTCCTTCTCTTGGGGTCTCATCAGTTCCACAAACCTGCATTGTTTTATCTCTGTTATATGCGATTCTGAAGTTCCAAGTATCTTTCCGGTACATTCCTTTACAATCTCAATATTCATCGCACCGGGACATACCGCATCTCCAGGAAAGTGACCTTCAAAGACCTTGCATTGAGATATATATTCTATTCCAAAAGTTCCTTCTCCTTCCGTAACGGTACAATCAGTAATCCGGTAATAATAATTCTCAAAATCCATAACCTTATTTCTTCATAAAAATCTTTAACCGTGTCTGTGCGATAATCTCATTTTCCACACTGACAATACCTGTAACCTCAGTCACACCGCCAATTTCAATCCCTCTTGCTATAGTGGTAATAAGTTTTTCGCCTGTTGACGGACAACGGTTACATGTAAAGCTCCTTATTTCTCCTATATAGCCAACAGGTGCTTTCCTGCCGCCATGGCAGCGATGCTCATATCCGTACATTGCAGAGGCGGACTGTGCTATATTTTCAATGATACCGGATTCTTTCAGGATTCCGTTGTCATCCAAAAAGATATTATTCTCCATTATAGTGAAACTGGTAACCGCTTCATTACCGGTTACTTCCAGAATCCGGTCTACCATTATTATTGGAGCTCTTTGAGGTATAAGCTCCGTTATTTCATATTCCTGTATCATTTTTCCGGCAGATGTTTTTCAATATAGTCGTACAGATTGCCAAGTGTCTTTATACAGTGCAGGTCAGCTGCAGGTATTTTTACTCCGTATGTCTGCTGGATAAGCGCTACAAGATCTACAAGACTCAGACTGTCCAAAGCAAGCGCGTCCTTAATATCAGCATCCTCTGTAAGTACAGCTTCTTCAACCTCAAATTCTTCTGCCAATAAGGCATTTACCTGTCCGATAATTTCATTACGTGTCATTTTCTTTTCTCTTTTTTTAATGTTTATACTATTATAGATTTCTTATTATCAGTGTTGAGTTTGTTCCTCCGAATCCGAATGAGTTGGACAGGAAGGTATCAAAATGTAATTCTCTTGTTTCGGGGATGATGTTCAGTCTCGCCGAATCTTCGTCCGGATTATGAAAATTGATATTACCCGCGATGAAGCCGCTTTTCATCATTAAAACGGAATAGATAACTTCACTTGCTCCAGCCATCCACATCTCATGACCAGTCTGGCTCTTGGTTGATGTGACCGGAACACGGTATCCGGCAAAGATTCGTGAAATGGCCTGCGCCTCGCGGCTGTCTCCTATTCTTGTCGATGTAGCATGGGCATTGATATATCCTATCTCCTCGGGTGAGACTCCAGAGTTTTTCAGACATTTTTCCAAAGATCTTACAGGTCCGTCAACATTCGGTGTAGATATATGGTCTCCGTTACTTGAGAATCCCCAACCAATAACCTCTGCTAAAATGGGTGCACCTCTTCTTACAGCATGCTCGTAGCTTTCAAGAACTATTGTAGCGGCACCGCCACCAGGTACTAGTCCATCGCGGTCACGGTCGAACGGACGGCTCGCCTTAGTGGGGTCACTGTCGTTGACAGAGAAAGACTGAATCCCGTCAAACGAAGCCACTCCATACATATTGGCTTCCTGCGCCCCCCCACATACCACGCATTCCTGAAGACCATTCTTTATAAGCAAGGCTGCAAGACCTATGGCCTGAGAACTTGATGCACATGCAGCCGATGCAGTCATGTTTATCCCTTTAAGCTTGAACAGACATGCAAGATTCATAGAGACTGTAGAGTTCATTGACTGAAAGACAGCTCCGCTTCCTGCCGCAGCCGTATCTTTCATCTGTCTGAATTTGTCTAGAGCTATCATGGTCGATTCTACAGCAGAGTCGTTCCCATAAATGATACCAACCTCATTTTTATCAAGATAGTCCATATCAATCTTTGCATGTTCAAGAGCCGCACGTGTTGCCATATAAGCATACTGTGTTTCTTCTGCCATGAACTGTCTTTGGTTGCGTGGTATGAAAGGTTTAAGATCCGGTTTTTCTATATGAGCGCACAGACATGACCTGAACCCGGCGTCCTTTCTTTCCTGACTGAAGACAATTCCACTTTTCCCTGAGTATAAAGACTGTCTCACATCCTCCAATGTATGACCAAGGCATGACCATATACCCATTCCTGTTATTACTACTCTTTTATCCATAATTCCGATTTTATTTTATAATTGTTTTGTATAGCATCTCCTTCTTTTAGTGAATTGGGGATTAAGTGATTTCCATTGCGATAACTCCTTCACGTTGTATTCAAGTTGCGGACCCGTTTCGGCACATTTGAAATTCATTTTCTTATATACATTGATAAGGTCATAAAAGAACAGGGAGTTTACACCGATACCCTGATAATCTGGGCGTACAGCAATAAGCAATAACTCTACCTTGTTTTCTCTTTTCCATTTCAGCGATTTAACTATATGAAACCACCCGAAAGGGAAAAGCTTACCGTCTGCCTTTATCATTGCCTGCGACAAACTTGCCATTGTCACGGCAACGCCTATCACTTCACCTGCCTCATTTTCTATTACAGGCACAAGACTCAAGTCTATCAACGGCAGATAATGTTTTACATATTCGTCTATTTGCGTGACCGAAAACTCTGTAAATCCGAAAAGTGGGGAGTATGCAGCATTAAGGAGCTCGAAAATCTTTATCCCATAATTCCGTTTTGTGATATCAGTTTTCGTCAGTTTCTTTATTTTCAGACCAAACATTTCCATACTGGTCTCTGCCACTCTTCTGTATCTTTCAGGAAGCTCATCCGGTATATCTATCTTTACCTGAATCCAATCAACTTCTTTTGTGAATCCCATTCTTTCAAGATGCAACGGGTAATAAGGAAGATTATAACTGGATATTATAGAACCCGTTTGGTCAAAATCCTCTATCAGCATTCCTTCCTTATCGAAGTCGGTCATACCCATCGGCCCCTGAATGTGGTTCATTCCTTTTTCCATACCCCATTGGGCTACCTTGTCCAAAAGAGTCTCAGATACTTTAAAATCATCTATAAATTCCAACATTCCGAAACGGACATTTCTCGTATTCCATTTACTGTTTACACGGTGATTTATAATACCGACTATCCTACCTGCTACAACACCATTCTTATAAGCTACAAATGGCTGAATATCTGAAAAATGACCATAACAATCTTTCCTTGCAAGGATACTCTTGACATCAATATCAAGATCGGGTACATAATAAGGACAATCCTTATATATTTTTCTTGTTATATCCAGAAAGTCTCTTATTTCGTTTTTACTTTCCACTTCCTTTACAATGATTTCATTCATCTTAATTTACTATATGGTCTTATTAATACATTTGTTTTTTACGTTTGCAAATTTCGCACAAAACATATATAGTAAAAAGGTCATATTAACCATTCTATTGTTCTATATAAAGGATATTCAAGAATTCATCTTCTTTTTAGTCAGTTTTATGTCCAAATTCACTTCTTTAATACATAAAGTTCACTCTGACTTTTACACCGAAATTCTTATATTTCATCTTTTCAAAACCGGCTATAAATGTAAACTCAAACAGTTTATTCATTACTCCATAGCCAATTTCGGTATAGCTTTTCAATTTTTCAGTAACCAGCTGGTTTACCAATAACTGTTCGGAAAAGATATATCTCTTAAACGGATTATTGATTTTGCTCAACAACAGGAGATCTCCCCTGATTCTTACCTGAGCCTGAATATACCCGTCCGGAACGGTATAAAACGAATGTGGAAGATTGTAAAACAGATTTCCGTTTCTTTCTATCCAAACACTTGAGGGATTCCTCAGGCTGAAAGCACTGAAATTAGCAGGACGATAGTATCCTTTGTTCCACCTTTTTCCTATACTGACATAATAACTCAACTGGTGTGAGATACCAGTCTGTATTGATTGAAATACCTCTGTCTCTACCTGCAGGTATTCACTGGAGAGCTTATCTCTTCCAGGTACCGAATAAGACAGCATGATGCCTATTGTAGGAAACGGCGAATAAAGATATTCTTTCTGCTTACCGTTTATCCAATAATACTGTTCCGGTGTATAGTAAAGAGTAAGTCCGGGTATAAAATCCTTTGCAGTATGTTCTCCATTAACCCATTTCTGAAACATCACCATGTTTTTCAAAAGAAAACCGTTGAAAAGCTCAATACTGTTCTTCAGCTCTATATAGTTAAGACCGAACTTCCGGTTTGCGTCCGTTTCTTCCGGTCGGGGAAAATCGTAGCGTGCATTGTCTTTTCCTAAATTCACGCTGAATGTTCCCAGACGCATAGGATTATACTCGTAACCACAGGAAATCTTATACAGAAGATGTTTATATTTGCTTTGATACTCTATCTCAGGATTGATATACAGAACGTCACTATTCCTGAATATATGGGACATGTTTACCCTTTGCTTATAAACGAATCCGTTTGTTCCGGAATAACTGAATAAGGAAGGTATAATAAGTCCTGAATAGTGAAAGCTGGTATTCCCCATGTTCCATTTCTGTGGCGAGCCAAGGGTTTTGTGGAATACCGAATATCCTTTTTTGAATTCTTGCTTTATCTTCTCCGGTATTATTGTTATTCTTGATGATTTCACTGAATCTTTTTTCTGAATTATATATGAGTAACTGTTCTGGCTTCTTATATTGTTCCAATAAACAGAATCGGTTACTACCTTTACACTGTCCGGTGTCATAGAAAGATATCTGGTTCTGTGCGTTTCCTTTATAGACGTATCTTCCTTTTTTGTTATGATTTTCTTATACGATAAATCACTTTCTATCTTCTGGACTATTTTATTCCCCAACAGACTGTGGTTTATCTCAAGAATAATCCTTGTGGGCAGGAAATTTGTCTCTCTGTTCCCCTGATAATGCTGCTCCATACGGAATGAAGCAAATGAAGTGGTGCCGTATATGACAATTTTCTTTACCACAAGGTTTTTTCTGTCTATCGTCATGCTTCCCCATGTAAGTCGGCTACTGCTGTTTTTAGGTTTGAAGCTAATGACGGAAAATGTATTGCCGTCCTGTTCTTCTATTCTATATGTATAGTATTTTTCTGCCCCCGGAGATATTGGCGAGATGTGACTGCCATCTGTTGCCCCTGAAGAAAACAAATCGTTATAGACGCACTTGGGCACCCCTGTTGAATACAGGTTTACATTTCCGTTAAATGCTTCAGGCTTGAAAGTATAATATCCGGGAAAGAAGTACTGGATTTTTCCGGATGTTTCGAAAAATCCGTTTTGGGGCTTATTCCCTACAAATATGAATCTTCTGAGCGGACTGATAAAAATATTCTTTTTAACTATTTTGGTAGTACCATACATATATGTTTCGGCATCGATTGAATCAATTCTGTTACGGTATTGATACAGTCCGGACAGGCATTTCATTACCATATCCCTGGCATCATCCCTAACTGCATCTCCTTTATTCCTATCCTTTCCTGACACTGTTACTCCGAAAGGATAAATAGTTAAAGCACATATTGTAAAAAACAGAAAAACTTTTCTCGGCATACATATCTTGATTAACAGATGTTTGTATAAAATAAAACTGTCAGACAGCAATCCTTAAAATAAGGACGCCGTCCGGCAGTTTTGAAATATATAAAATAACAGTAACAGCCGTTTTTATCTTCCTGTGTCTTGCAGATATTGTGTCACTTTAATCTGATAATCAATACAGGCATCCGTGTATCTGTTACGGCTTGTCTGGAACAGACTTTGCGCATCCAGCAGTTCGGAGAGTGAACTTACACCGGTCTTATAGTTATTTGTCTGCATTCTCAGATTCTCCCGTGATTCTCTCACCGCAGATTCGGCAAGTGTTATCTGTTTATAGGACTCTGTCAGCAGATTCCAGCTTTGCTGCATCTTCAGTTGCAGCTTTTCGTTACCGTCCTGTTGTTGGCGTATAGCTTTTTTCTCTTCAAGCTTTGCACGTTTTACCTTATGGCTGCCACCCCACCAGTCAGATATCGGTACACTTACTGTTGCCATCATTATAAAATGATTCCGGCTCTTGTCAAACATGAGGTCTTCGTATGCGTAAGAAACACCGACTCCTACAGTAGGCAACTGTTCTCCGAGGCTGATTTTCCGTTTTAGCTTGTGTGCCTCTACATTTTTCTCTAAAAGCTTGTAAGTTGAAAGGGAAGGCAGGGCACTCTGATGATCCACAAGATAATCCCCAGGACTTTTTATACCTGAAGAAAATCCCGGTACGTCTATATATTCAGCCGAGTCCAAAGGTAAACCGATATACTGGCTCAGAGCCATACACGATAGCCTGATACCGTTTTCCACCTGAAGTCTTGTACTCTGAAGTTCATTCTGCTTCAGCTGTACGGTCAGCAGGTCATTCTGTGTAGTAATACCGGCCTTTACTGCCAGACTTACATCTTTGTGAAGGCTCTGCAGAAGTGTGTCAAGAATGTTTATTGTCTTTTCAGCTTCTTTCAACGATACTATTTTCCAATAGTAGTTCTCAGTTTCCAGCTCTACTTTATCTGTAGTCATATCCAACTGCAGTATAGAAGCATCAAGAGCTGTTTTTGCGAGTTTGTTTGAATTGACAATCTGTCCTCCGGCAAACACCGGCTGCAAGGCAGATACGGTTACAAGGTTACCCTTTTCAAGCATACCCACTTCCATGGCCTGAATAGGAAGTCCCATCTGTGTCAAATCCGGTATGTTTGCTTTTACAAGGTCGTCATCAGCCTTATATGTAGTGGCTCCTGCCGAGATTTGCGGGAAATATTTTGTGAACGCTTCCTTTCTGGTTTGTCTGGCCGCCTCTACATCTATCTTCCCTGTCTGTATGTCGGCATTGTATTTCAATGCCATATCCTTGCATTCTTCCAGTGTCAGAATTCTCTTTTCCTGAGCCGGAGCAACAACTGTTGCTCCTATCAGGAAGAGACCTGAGAATAAGTATTTAATGTTCATCTTTTTCAAGTCTTTTTTATTGTTTCTCTAATTGTAAAACCTTTTCTCTCTTACTGCTGCTGCCCCTGAATATCATCCAGTAACTAACAGGAAGCACTGTAAGAAGGAATATCATAGTTATCAGTGTACCGAAGAATATCACCGTACCCATAGGCATCCAGAGTCCGCTACCTCCAAGAATCATAGGTATGACACCCATTGAAGCTGCGGCAGATGTAAGGAATATAGGACGCATGCGTCGTGAAGCGGACTGGAATATGGCTTCCTTAACATGCAATTTTTCTGTAGCTCTCAGCTCTTCCGCATAGTCCACCATTATTATACCGTTTCTCACGATTATACCCATAAGACTGGTGATTCCCAAAACGCAGGTCACTCCATAGTCGAGCCCCATAACTTTCAGTCCCAAGGCTGTACCGAATACACACAGTCCCATACTTCCGAAGATAAGCAGCGCGATATTTATCCTGCGGAAATGAGCCAGAAGAATAAAGAAAATCATGACAGCCGCAATCTGAAGTCCGGTCATACTCTTAGGCATATTCTCGACATTTTCCTCAAGTTCTCCGCCATAAACGATATCAACATCCGATGTAAGTTTCAATTTTCGTATTTCCTCATCCACCCTGTTGTTTACCTCAATTGTATTCAGACCTCTTTTGGGCTCACCCTGAACGGTTATGATATATACTCCGTTTCTTCTCACAATCTGCCCTTCCTTCCATACAGGAACCACGTCGGCTACCTGTCTTAAAGGAACATTGCTTATTCCACCGTATGCAGGAATAAGTTCATTCATAAGGTCGTTGTTGTCAGCTTTGTCTGATTTGGTACTTTTCACTACCACCGGTATATTATAATCACCTTCCCATACATTGGTAAGCGGCAGACCTTTTCCGTATCTCATGGCAAGAGTAGTTTCAAGTGATATATTGTTTATACCCAGACGCGATGCTTCATCTTCTTTAAGCCTGATTTCTGTTCCGGCTATAGACTCATTCCTGTCAGTACGTACATGCTGAATCTCAGGCATACTTTTCATCATTTGGGCAACCTGCTGTGCATTCCATTTTAGTGAATCCAGGTTTTCTCCACTCAATCTCACTTCTATAGGATAATTGGCAAGGCTATATATTAACTGTTTGAACTTGATAGTTGCCTCCGGGAAGTAATTGGTATATTTAGGAGCCATTTCATCCAATATCTCTACTGTTTCCTCAATGCCTGTTGTATTTACAATAAACTGTGCAAAGTTGCTTCCAGGTATCTGAGGTGCGTATGAGGCATGGAATCTAGGAGAATTGGTACCCTTGAATGATGTGATTGAAACGATTCTTGGATCTTTTCTCATCATATGCTCCAGGCTGTCTGCCACCATCGCTGTCTTTTCCACTGATGTTCCTGTAGGCAGATATATTTCTACAGCAAACTGGTTACGGTCGGCTGTTGGCAACATGGTCTGCGGATGTGTTGCAAGCATATATCCTCCTATTACAATAGATCCTATACCTACAGACATCACTGTTTTGGGATTTTTAAAACACCATCCTAAGACTTTGTCATAGAAAGACTGTAGTACATCAAGGAAAGAGAATTTCTTTTTTCCTCCTGCTTCTTCCTTTATAGGCTCACGTATGAAGAAGAACTGCATAAATGGAACCAGAAGTACAGCTACCAGCAATGATACGGCAAGTATCAGAGTAATAGCCCATGGGAAGCTCAACAGGAAGTCATGCACCAACCCTTCCGTAATCAGCAGGAACGGGAAGAATGTAATACTTATGGCCAATGTAGCCGAAAGTATGGATTTAAAGAAATGAGTTGTACTCTCTATTGAAGCATGCCAACGTGACTGACCCTCCGCAATCTTCTCCAGATAATTGTCTATAATTACAATTGAGTTGTCGACTATCATTCCCAACGTCACAATCAGCGCGGCAAGCGTTACGGTATTCAATTCTATACCAAAAGTGTGGAATAACCCAAGTGAAATGAATATCGTAATAGGAATGGTTGATGCTGCAACAAGTGCAACTTTCATAGGCATCAGCAACATTACAACTATAACCACTGCTATAATGGCTATTACAAGTTCATGAAGGAAATTCTGGACACTGTCATCCACAACAACGCTCTGATCCGTAATTCTGAAAATGTTAACGTCTGTAGGCAATAACTTATTATAATCATTAAGAACCTCATTAACATCCTGTCCCATTTTTACAATGTTCTGTCCCTTCTTCATTTCTACACTCAGAAGAATGCATTTCTTGCCGTTGTTTGTGATATAACTGTCAAATGGAGCATATTCCTTTTTGACTTCCGCAATATCTTTGAGACGGATATTATTTCCTGACGGATCGGTATAGACAATCATTTGCTGGATATCATATACTGTATTAAAAGATTCGGCTACATAAACCGGATAGCTGTACGAGTCATTTTTAATCCTGCCTCCGGTTGTGGTAAATCCCTTTGCAAACAGCTTACCTGCAATAATCTGGTCATTCAAAGCATATTTTGACAGTTTTTCATGGTTCAGTATAACTGATACCTGTTCTTTCTGCATTCCATATACGCTCATACGACCTACACTCTTCACTGTGCGGAGTCTGTCCTGCAGATCATCCATATATTCTTTCAGTTCACGATATGTCTTGTCGTCGCTTTCCATTGTAATCAGCAGAGCCGATGTATCTCCGAAATCGTCAAGGACCTGTAATGCAAGCACATTTGACGGGAGCTGCATCTTAAAGTTTGAGACCCCATGTTTGAATTTGCTCCAAAACTCATCCTTGTTGTTCACATCATCGTTCAACTCGACCTGAATATAGGTTATTCCGTCACGGTTTGTCGAGAAGCTCTTTTCTTTCTTCACTTCCTTATAACTGAATATATAGTCTTCAAGAGGCTTTGTCACCTGTTCTATCATTTCTTCAGGAGTGTTTCCCGGTGCAACCGCTACTACAAGTCCCTGACGGACTGTAAAATCGGGAAACTCATTCTTCCTCATCTTCGGAAGACTGTATATTCCCAATGCTACCAGACAGCAAACCACCAGAATGACAATCTGACGGTAATGCATAGCCCACTCTACGGCATTTCTTTTTTTCTGACTCATTTTAGTGTCTGTTTAAATTGAATGTATATTAAAATGTAATAGCCGAACCTTCAGAAACTTTCTGTTGTCCGGATATGATAATCTCATCACCGCCTGACAGGCCTTTGTCTATCACTACGCCACCGGCTGAATATTCTCCGCAGGTTATTACCCTTTTACCCGCTTTCCCTCCTTCGTTAACCCAGACAAAACTGTTGTTGTTCTCGTCTATTTGTACCACATTTGCCGGGAGAATAATACACTCTGCCTCTTCACGACCGATTATGAATGTATCTGTTATCATACCGGGAAGGAGCATGTCATTTTTGTTCTCAACGGCAATTTTCACCTCGTATGAGCGTGACAAAGGATTTGCTACAACAGATTTTTCTACCACACTTCCTTCAATGAAACCTTCTCCGGCAGACAGCACACTCAGCATGGCCTTGTCTCCTATTTTTATGTCTTTAATATCATCTTCTGGTACAGAGACTTTAACTTTTACCTGCTGCATAGCCACAATCTTTGCAACAGGAATTCCCGGCATTACGTTCTGACCTGTTTCCATTTTCTTTTCCGCCATAACTCCACCAAACGGTGCTCTTAAATAACAGTCCCTAAGATTCTTTTCTGCCATGCGTTCCATAGCCTTTGCCTGCTGTAGCTTACTTTGTATGTCAACCCATTTTATATCTGCAAGGCTTTTTTCATCATGGAGCAACTTTAATCTGTTATATGCATCCTGAGCCTGATCCAATGCAGCTTTTGCCGCATTGTAGCTACTTTTGATTACAGTGGTGTCAACGGATGCTATAATCTGTCCTTTCACCACACGGTCACCGTTCTTTACATATACCTTATTGACGGTTCCCGGCACAGAAAAGCTCAATGATGTACCGGTTGACTCTTCCACCGTTCCCGAGTATCTTCTGTTTAAAGCCTGGGAGGTTCTTTGTACCTGCATGATTTTAACCTTTGTCACCTTACTTTCTGCCGAATCATTTCCGGCCTTATCCTGACACGCAGTCAGAATAAAAGGAGCAGCCAGAGCTGCAATAAAATACTTTCTGTTCATTTTTTACTTATACTTTTTGTTTTGCGTTTGCAAATGTCGGACATAAAAAAAGATAGAAAAAGGTCATATTTGCAATATTGTTGTTCTTTATAACGGATTTATTTGCGAAATAGCATTATATAAGATATTTTTGTCCTCAAAAATTATAGAATATGAAAAAAATAGAATCAATATCAATCAATCAGCTCGAAAAAGAGACAGAGGTACAGAACAGACTTAAGTCCGATGTGCTGCTTTCTGCAAATATGAAGTTAGACAACACTCTCTTTTCTCATCCCAGCAGGCTGGATGCCTTTGCCGTAATATTTTGCGCAAGCGGTGAAGCAGAGATACAGATTAATCTGAAGAAATATACCATTAAAAGCGGCATGATAGCCCTTCACGTTCCGGAGAACATTATACAGATAAATTCAACGGACAATCTTATAATCTATCCTTTTATAGTCTCATCTCAGTATATACAGAAAATACACTTTGAAACCAAAGACCTGATAAACCTATATATGGCAGCAAAGACAGCACCTGTCTTTGCTCTCGAATACTCCGATATTCATGTATTGGAAAAATATTACTATCTTCTCGAAAGTATATTGCAGACAGAGTCTGTACATAAGGACAAGATAACCGTAGGAATCATGACATCTTTCCTATATAAGATTTATGAGATACTTTTGGTTAAACTTAAAGAACAGGAATACAAACGTAAAGTTCCTGAAAGATGTGAGGTCGTTTTCGAGGATTTTATAAAGGAACTTAATCTTTTCAACGGTACAGAACATTCTTTGTCTTTCTTTGCTGACAGGATGAACCTGACACCCAATTATCTGTCTGCAAGAATAAAGGAATACAGCGGTAGAACCGCTATGGAATGGATTGAAGACTCTGTCATCCTTGAGGCAAAAACAATGTTGAAGCATACGGATTTAAGTATCCAGGAAATAGCATATAAACTCAATTTCCCTACACAGACATTCTTTGGCAAGTATTTCAAGCGGGTTACCGGAATGTCGCCCAAACAATACAAGTTATCATAGTATTATTAATAAAATAATGAATACCGGCGTATGGATTTAAAAATAAAGAAAAAGACTCTTAATGGTATATGCAGCGGCTTGCTTGTGTTGCTGTTGCTCAACTCGGTTGTCTTTCCTTCACTATTTGGCGGAAGAGTGGTAGAGACGGATTATGGTACGTTTATCACAAAAGTAAATAAAGGTATAGTAAAAGAAGTCAAGATAGACAAGAATACCATCTGGTTCAGCACAACGGAAAAAGAAGGTGAGGAAGAAAAAAACAAATTCTTCAAGACAGGTATGATCAATGATGCAGATCTTGTAAACAGGCTCCTGAAAGCCAAAAGCAATAACGAGGAAGGAAAAATCGTATTTACACAGCAGATACCTAAGGAGAATTCTCCTCTGACAGACTTCTTTCTGATGTGGATTATGCCCGCTGTTATATTCTATCTGATATGGTGGGGAATGGGAACATTTATACAGAAACATATGGGACACGGTCCGGCCAATGTTATGTCTTTTGGCAACAGCGGAGCCAAGATATATGCCGATTCTGAAGTAAGAACCACATTTGCTGATGTGGCGGGACAGGATGAAGCCAAGGAAGGGCTTAAGGAAATTGTGGATTTTCTGCATAATCCACAAAAGTATTCCGACATAGGTGCCACTCTACCCAAAGGGGCTCTTTTAGTCGGTCCTCCGGGAACAGGAAAAACATTGATAGCAAGAGCTGTGGCAGGAGAAGCCAAAGTTCCGTTCTTTTCTATTTCCGGTTCTGATTTTGTACAGATGTTCGTAGGTATGGGAGCTGCCAAGGTTCGTGATTTATTTACTCAGGCCAAAGAAAAAGCACCATGTATCATATTTATTGACGAAATAGACGCAATCGGCAAGAAAAGAAGTTCCAGCCCTATGGGAAGCAATGACGAACGTGAGCAGACACTCAATCAGTTGCTTACGGAAATGGACGGGTTTGACGGTAAAAAAGGAGTAGTGATACTTGCAGCAACCAACCGTCCCGAAAGTCTGGACAACGCTCTGCTTCGTCCGGGCAGATTCGACAGACGCGTTATAATGAATCTGCCTGATCTGGAAGGAAGAAAGGCAATACTTAATGTACATCTTCGCAAGATTAGAAAAGATGACATTGATATTGACCTTATAGCACGAGCAACCGCCGGCTCATCAGGAGCTGAACTTGCCAACATTGTAAATGAAGGAGCTTTAAGAGCTGTAAGGCTTGGTAAAAACAGGGTGACAACCGAAGACATAGAGGAATCTGTAGAAACGGTAATTGCAGGTGCACAGAAGAAAGGAATGGTAATTTCGGAGGAACAAAAACGTATTATAGCCTATCACGAAGTGGGACATGCTATGGTTGCAGCCGTCCAGACACATTCTGCACCGGTACATAAGATAACAATAATTCCCCGCACTTCAGGAGCCTTGGGATATACCATGCAGGTTGACAGTAACGAACAGCATCTGCTGTCAAAGCAGGAACTGCTTGACAAGATAGCAGTATTCACGGGTGGAAGGGCTGCCGAAGAGCTTATCTGCAATACCATAACTACAGGAGCTTCAAACGATATTGAGCAGGCTACAAGAATAGCTCGTGCCATGATAACAAGATATGGTATGAGCAGCAGGTTCGGTATGATGGCACTTGAAGTACAGAACAACCAGTATCTTGGTGGTGATTCTTCTCTGATATGTTCGTCGCAGTCTGCGTCAGACATTGACAATGAAGTGAGAAGCATTATCTCGAAAGCTCACGAAAAGGCTACAAATATAATAAGGAACAACATTGACAAAATGCATGAAATTACTTCCTATCTTCTTGAGAAAGAAACAATCACCGGTGAGGAGTTTATGATGATTCTTAATAGAAAATGATATGCCGTTATTAACAGACAAAGAATTGGCAGATATTTCCCCTATTTTCAGGGGAAATACCGGCAACATACTGGCCAGACTACTGATGAGAATGTTTTCCGTCAACAGTCTGAATGACCTTTATGACAGAAACTGTTCGTTTCAGGGTGAAGATTTCGCAAGGGCAATTCTTAATGAGCTTAATATAAAATATTCCATAAAGAATAGCGATGTTCTGGCAAATCTGCCCGAAGGAGCATTTATCACGATAAGCAACCACCCGTACGGAAGTATTGACGGAGTTATCCTAGTTGACATGTTCGGTCATCTCAGAAATGACTATAAAGTCATTGTAAACAAAATTCTGTCAAGGATAAGGGCATTGGACAGAAATTTTATAAATGTCACCCCTAAAGGAAGCGAAATGACAGCACGCCCTACTAAAGACAGCATCTTCGGTATCCGGGAGGCAGTAAGTCATGTGAAAAGCGGACATCCATTGGGCATTTTCCCGTCCGGAGCTGTTTCAAATTTCAGCCTGAGAGATGGATATGTTCGTGACCGCCAGTGGCAGGAGCCAATTATAAGAATGATTAAAAGACTTCGTGTTCCAATTCTTCCGGTAAAATTTTTGGGAGGAAACTCGCCTTTCTTTTACAGTCTTGGCCTGATAGACTGGAGGGTACGCATCCTGAGGCTGCCTGCCGAAGTTTTGAACAAAAGAAACAAGACACAGGAGTTGGCTCTTGGTGACATAATTCTTCCTGAAGAACAGGACAGGTATGAAAATATAAATGATTTTGGTGTATTCTTAAGAAACAAAGTGTATAATTTAAAATAATACTGGTATGGAAATAAGTAAAGAAAACTCTGTGAGGATACAGACCTCTTTACTTAACGGAGTAGAGAAAAAAGCACTGTTTTTTCTCGTTCAAAAGCAACCGGCATGGATAACATCAAACATTCTGACATTCTGAGATTTGTAGAGTCAGTCCCTATTCTAACTGGAAATTTTCTCAGTCAATAAATATCAACCTTATATGACTAGATTTTCTGGAATTCATAATTAACTGATATGCTAACTTCCTTCACGGTACGCTGACCAGAGTTAGAAACTTACAGCACCCTGTCCCTGAATATTATCTAATTCTACAATGGATGTGAACTGCGACATTGACATTTATAAATAGTACATAATTATGACATCAAAAGATTACATTAAATGGATGATCAATCCTGTTTTTATGTTCGTATTATCTGGATGTGATTTAATAGAATACCATCCTTATGACGGCAACTTGGGCGATTCACCCAAACAAGTAAATGCAACTAACATAACTCGTATATCTGAAAAGTGTAATGAAAAGGACACTATTCGGTTTGCTTTTATGGGTGATACCCAGAGATGGTATGATGAAACAGAAGATTTTGTTGAACATATTAACGGTCGTTTTGATATTGATTTTGTAATTCATGGTGGAGATATGTCCGATTTTGGCATGACGAAAGAGTTTATATGGATCCACAACATTATGGATAGAATGCATGTTCCATACGTAGCTTTAATCGGGAATCATGATATTTTAGGGTATGGTGACAAAACATTCGAACAATTGTACGGCCCTCAAAACTTTTCTTTTGTCCTGAATCGAATAAAATTCTTATGCCTATCTACAAATGCACTGGAATATGATTATTCTTACCCTGTTCCAGACTTTGCGTTCATACGAAACGAATTAGCTGATTCCGCTAATTTTGACAAAACCATCATAGCAATGCATGCTCCTCCTTTTTCAGACCAATTCAACAATAACGTATGTGAGGAGTTTGAATACTATGTCAGAAGTTTCCCGGGAATCCAATGTTGCCTGCATGCCCACAATCATTCAACAATGATTCGTGATTTGTATAACGATGGAATAATTTACTATGGGTGTTCCTGTATAAAAAAAAGGAGCTATTTTTTATTTACTGTAACTGAAAAAGGATATGATTATGAAGAGGTATTCTTTTAGTTCTTATAGAGTTGTAATTTGTACGTTGATTTTAGTTTGTAATTCGTTGCAAATATTTTCTAAAGAAAGAAATAAGTGGATACCAGATTTTGCGACAATTCAATTTGCAGGATCTGTTGGAGCTGTATCTGTTGGAGCAGGGTGGGAATATGGTAAAAAACAATGGCAAACCGAGTTGCTGCTAGGAATTATCCCAAAACAATGTGAACATCCCACAATGATTTCATTCACAATTAAGCAGAGATATATACCATGGAAAAAAGATATATGGGATAAAAAAATTTTTTTTCAGCCATTACATTGCGGATTATTCCTAAACACAGTGGCCAATCAGCATTTTTGGACTATAGGACCAGAACGCTACCCAAATGGATATTACGGATTCTCGACTAAACTACGGTTTCATGTCTTTTTAGGTCAAAGTCTATCATATAAATTCCCTGAACATTTTAAAGTAGGAAAATCTGTTTCGCTTTACTATGAACTAAGCACTTGCGATTTGTATATAATCAGCGCAGCTACAAATCAGTATTTATCGCCCAAGGATTATTTGAGCTTAGCATTGGGTATACGATGGAACTTTTAACCACAAGTATTTATAGAAGATTGACCGATTGATAAAAAATTATAAGCATGAGAAAGAAAGTACATCTGATAAGTATATTATTATTTATGTTCCTTCATGGATTTTCGCAAACAATTAACACAACTGCATCCAACAGAATACAGGGATATCATTTAATTTTATCTAATGATTCCAATAATCTACTAGACAATATATTCATTAACAATCCGAAAAAGTGTCACCTGCCCGATGGCTCTACCCGATTTTTCTTTTCTATAAGTAACCATGGGGATATCAGATTCAAGAAGTATTCCTTGACGGTATACCACAAATCTGACAAAATTTTCAAATCAAAACTTCCGGATTTAAAAAAAGGTGAGGAATTTCAGTTTGCTTTCAATGTTAAAAGAAAAGGAGTTAATGCTTCAGATTTAAAACTTAAGTTCAAGAAAAAAAGAATATATAGAATATATCAATATCATGGAGATTGATAAAAAACCGATACAAAAAGAATATAAGCCTGACAGAAATAAATCCGTCAGGCTTATATTATCAGAAAACAATTATTAACCTTAAGTTTTTATGACACACCTACTGACTATTTATTATATAAGTAAAATCGTGGTTATTTCATCTCAGAAGCAATCTGGTCTGCCAAATCATTCACCTCACGGTGACTCAGCTTCAATCCTTTTTCATGAAGGATGTCGGCTATTTTCTGTCGTGTTTCCTTGCCTTCCTTCGGTGCAAACAATACTCCGCTTACTGCACCTACCAATGTACCTCCTAAAAATGTCAAAACATAACTCATTGTTTTCATAACTGATTAATTTTTAAATGTGACTAAATATATTTATTGATTTATTTGATATTGCAAATATAGGTAAGAATAAAACATTTGAAAAGGTCATTTATTATACTATAATGTCCTATTTCATCTATTGCTAAAGATTGACTTCTTGCTGATGAAGTTTTTCTTCATTTTCAACCTCCTGAAGCATTTTTTCACTGGCCTGCATATAGACTTCCACTCTTCTGTTCTGTTCCCTGCCCCAATTGGTCGAATTGTCAGCAACCGGATTTGATTCACCCCATCCGCTTACCTCCTTGATTTGAGAAGGAGAGACCCCGCATTGTTGAAGATATATCGAAACGCTTTGAGCTCTGAGCTGAGACAATTCATTGTTCTTTCTCATACTTTCTTCATGACTGCAACCACTCCATCCCTGATTGTCGGTATACCCTTTTATCAGTACATCCATCTCGGCATTAGGCAATACTACCTGATTGGCAAACTGGCTTAAGGATGCCTTGGCAGAATTGTTCAAGTCTGATTTTCCCGTGACAAACAATATACCGGACTCAAAAGTAACCTTGACAGTTTGAATACCATTCTGTGTATCTGTCACCTGTTCCACTTTGGCACCTTCCACCTGTTGTGCTTTTGCTGCTGCCTCTGCCATCTGTCTGTTTATTTCATCACGTCTTTTGCCGATAATCGCACCTGTGCCTGCTCCAACGGCTGTCCCGACAGCTGCACCGATTGCAGCTCCTTTTCCTTCACCTGCTATACCGCCGATTGTCGCTCCTAATAATGCACCGCTACCACTACCTATAAGACTTCCCTTGGCTGTATTACTCATATTTCCCATTGTGCCGCAACTTCCTAATATGGTAGGCACCAGTAATCCTAAAATCAAATTGTTTACCTTCATTTTTCGCTTTTTCTTACTAAAGTAATCATCAAGTCTTTCATACTCAAACTAAAACATACCGAAACGGAATTTTCAATGTCTGAAACTGCAATTTGGTTCTTATATTAGCAGAATTACATTTTGTCAGAATGATATTTATATACCTCTATAATTCCAAAAATCAAAGCCTAATCCAATCAGCTTTTCAAACTTTGCATTCTCACAAAGCCTTTCCTGTTCATAGCGGCAGTCAATTATTATTTTATATAGAAACAACCAGTCAAATAATTTATTTATGTATTATAATGACAACAGAAAGGTTAATCAAGTGACATATTGATAGACTAAAAATATCAGTCCCAGGATTAAATACAGAGAAAAAAATAGAAAATTCTCATTCGTTTCTGCGTTATAAATGAAATGAACCGATACTTATAATTAAATGACAAGGCGTTTTTATCCGAATGTCGGCACATTTTTAATGAAATGATAGGGTGTTTGAAGCATTGAAATAGTTAATAGGAATATGCGGTTTTAACAATTGAAGCATTTCTAATTGTGGTAATAATGATTATAGTCTTGGTCGTCATTAACAGTGCTGTCTATTTAAAAGAAAATATCCTAAAAGGTAATAGACATAATTCAGGTATTTACTTTCAAAAAACACGTCAAATACAAATAATACTTACTTTATGAAAAGCTATAACATCATCTTTAGTCTTTACACTATAATGAATCTCTGTGTTCATATAACAGATTTGTAAAATGAGAATATGGATGGTATGGAATTAATAATTCATATGCATCATAACAATAAAATGCAAGCTCTATTACAGCTATGGTTTCTATATGGCTCCCCAATTATGAATATAAAATGCCTCCGGCTATTGAAAAGCCGAGAGGCAAAACTGTTTGTATTGATTTATGTGATTATCGTTAATCTATAAAACGCAGAATTTCTTCTACTTCTTTTCTTGCAGGAGCTTCATGATGTTCTCCATCTTCGTAACCGTAAACAATAAGCGCTGCCACTTTTTCGTTATCAGGCAGGCCAATCCTTTTCGCAATAGCTTCGTTGTTGATTACTCCTAAAACACAAGTGGCAACTCCTTTTGCGTATGCAGAAAGACAGAATTGCAGACATGCTATACCGGCATCAAAACACTCCCATGCAACACTGTCACCCGGAACGGCGTCTTCCGGTTTTACCTTGCCTTCCAAAGAACCGCTTTTACCTGTTACATAGCTTAATACTACTACACCACTTGCTCTGGTGAGTGTTTTAGCATTATAAACAAAACCTTGTACGCAGTTGTTGGCAATGTCTTCTATAATAGTCTTGTTATCAATTATATTATACCTTGCTATCTGGTAGTTGGACCAAGAAGGGGCAAACTGACTCAGTTTTACAATCTCTGTAATAAGCTCTCTCGGAATATCCTGACTTCTGTATTTGCGAACACTTCTTCTGTTTTTCAGTAATTGAATTGCATCCATAGACATAATTAAATTTGACATTAACAGTTACAAAAATAATTTAAACAAGATTGTTGGCAAAGTAAAATGTAATTTTCTCATTAGGAATAGTATGAAATTATAGGTTTTTATATACTTTTATCAATTGAAATAAAAATAAACGAATAAAACACATGAAACAGTTACATATAAAATTGGATGAAAATTCTCCTGCAATCAGGTGGGCTGATGCACAGGCCGATAAAGTAGGCGCAAGAGGACATGTGGGAACTCACCTGGATTGTTATACAAAAGTTCCTGAAAAGTCAGAATACAATATCAAGGCAATGGTCCTTGATTGTCAATATGGAATGCCCCAATTGGAAGATGTTAAAAGTCTTACTACTCTTGAAGATATGGCTTTATTGCTGCATACTGCCAATCTTGAGAAAAACGAATACGGAACGGATATGTATTTCGCCACAGAAACCTTTCTGAGTGAGGAGGTCCTTTATTCTATTTTGGAGAAGAAACCGCTTTTTATTATTATAGATTCTCATGGAATAGCAGAAAAAGGGAAGAAGCATATAGAATTTGATAAAACATGCGAAGCTAATGGTTGCCATGTGATTGAGAATGCTGATTTTTCATGTATAGGGAAAGAAAAAAACATTCAACTGCAAATAATAATCAGAATTGACAACAAATCAACAGGTAAACCTTGCGAGTTATATTGTATGTAATAACAATTTGCAGAGAGGTTGTCTGAAAATTATATTTGAATACTTCAAATAAATTTCGAGGCAATGAAGATGAAACTTTTTTACTATACCTGACTTGTAAAACGAGAAAGATATGTCAACTATTCAGCATATCCTTCTCGTTAGCTACTGTTCTAATAAAATATACGCCACAATATTGTTAATATGACCATTAGAAGAATAAAGACTCTTATGGTTTTCTTGGTTTTCAGTTTTCGGTTTCTATGCTTTTCTTCATCCGCTGTAAGTTCTACTCTTATAGCCTGTTTAGGACATACACCTTCACATTTCTTACAGCCTTTGCACAATGATAAGTCGTTAACGAATATTTTCCCGTTTTCTAATCTCAGAACATTGTGCTTGCATTTTTTCACACACTTACTGCAGCCTATACATTCATCTGATATTGATATTTCCATTTATTCATTGAATTTCAAAATAATAGCCTGCTTAAGTTTATTCTCTCAACTCATCGGCAACAGTGTAATAATAATTTCGTCCTGTAGCTGTTACCGTCCTTTCACCCAAGGCAGTCAAGGCATCTGCTTTTATCAGCCGGTATTCCTTATTGTCCGGAGCAATGGCAAGAAGTCTGTCCGAAAGTTCAGCAGCCCACTGGTAATCACCTTCCTTTATGGCTGTTTTCGCAGCAGCTTCTACTTTCTCTATTCCTCCTGCTATCTTTACAAACCTTTCAGCCTCTTCTTTTGGTGATAACGGACTTAAAGAAGTGGGATTGCCGTCGAACCATCCCAAATATCCGTTGTGTATATTACGCACAGCCCATTCCACCCTGCCATAATATTCCACCAAATCCGGATCGGACTTCAAATGTTCCGGCAGTTTGACATATTCTACAAGTTCATCGGGCGTCATTCCTTTATTCATTCCTTCGATGGTCTTATTAAAGACGAAGGATATGGCCTCTCTGTAATTTGTAAGTGCTTTCCTGACTTTCTCCTTTCCGATTATCGGACGGGTATGTCCCTGTGCCATGATATCCGCATCATAACTCATTATAGTGTCCAAGGCATCGATCCACCTGTTCACATCACGATAAGCAGTGCCTCGAATGGCGTAAAGGTTCGGGAAAGACTTGTAGTACTGGTCACCCGGGAATACAATTCTTTTATCAGGATACCATACGACCAAATGGTCTGACGTTTCACCGTATGTACGTGTCAGTTCGAGGGTAATGCCTGATACGGTGATGGTCCGCTTAGGTTCCTTTACATAGTCTGTTACTATACTCTTGTCGAATGGTGTATATACAGCAACCTCTTCATCGGTAAAGTTTTTCTTATACTTGCCGCCCGGATATACAACCGGTGCAACTCCGTTGTTTATACGTTGCTCTGGTCTCAGGCGCATACCCTGCTGTCTGTATGAACGGTTGTTCTTGAATCCTGCCGCAGCCGGAAAACTGTTCTCCATATAGAACCCGTCAGCTGCCCATATCCTCGGCTTTGGGCCGTTCCCAAGGAAAGAGGTAACTCCTCTCGTATGGTCGCCATGTCCGTGTGTGAAGATTATTCCTGTAACAGGCTTGTCAGTTATCTTTCTGAATTCGGTATAAATATCCTTTGTCAGCTCGGGTATTTTTCCTGCATCAATCAAGACAATACCGTCTGTACCTATAATCATTGTGACATTTGAAGCGTCATACCCAACTGCCGTATAGACATTGTCTGCCAATTTTATTATATCTTTCCTGAATTCACTGTTACGGTTTATCAGCATCTGTGTCTCCGGTGTTACAGATTGGGCAAATGATGAAGTTCCCAACGAACACAGTATGGCAAACGATAATATGTATTTTCTCATAAGCATAATTATTTCTTATTTACTCCATTTTACTTTTTCCGGAAGTATGACAGCATCAGCTGCATCTTCTTCGCCGAAAGGGGCGGATTTGTACTGTATGCAAATCATCGTAAGACTCTCATTCCCATTGTTTCTTACAGAACGTTTTCCTGAAGGTGATACCCGTATGACTGAGCCTTCGCCTACGGCAAATATTTCCCCATCAACCTGAAACTCACCTTCTCCTTTTATAAAGATGTATATCTCCTCGTGAGTGTGATGACTGTGAAGAAAGCCGGTTTCGCTTCCGGGCTCAAACACCTGAAATGATATTTCTGCTCCGGAGCACATAAGTTCGTGTCCGATAAAAACCTTTCCCGGTATCTGTATCTCCGGAGATAAAGTCAAAACATAATCGTTCAAACCGCAAAGACTACCCAATGAAATGGCATTGTAATTGATTCCTTTAGAAATACTGTTAATCTCTTTCATATAATATAAGTTTTATTGTTTGATTTACTTCTGCAAAAATATACCTGTTATATATCTGAAACAAGAAGGAACTTTAAACTCAGATAGTTACCGGAAGGTTAGTAATGCTGTTTTTTAACCATTTATGAAATACATGTTTATTATAGATTAACAACTTAAACCAATATTAATAACAGATACTTGGTATTTATTCAAAACTTGGTTACCTTTGTATAGTAATATTGTAAATTAAACTGTTATGAAAACAAAATTCGACACCGATATGGTTTCTCCCAAATGTCCTATACGCAATGTCTTGTCAAGGATTTGCGACAAGTGGTCAATCCTGGTCCTGTGCATACTTGAGCAGGAAGGTATAATGCGTTTCAATGCCTTGCATAAGAATATACCTGACATATCACAGAAAATGCTTACTGTTACGCTTCGTACTCTCGAAGAGGATGGACTGGTTAAAAGAAACATCTATGCTGAAGTTCCTCCACGTGTTGAATATAATCTTACAGAACGTGGAAACTCATTTGTTCCGCTATTGAAAGAACTTGTAATATGGGCTAAAGAGAATATGGATGAAATAATATCTCAAAGAGCTAATATCTCTTAAGACTAATAAATTCATCAACATTAAAGTCGGTAACTTATCCCCAAGGTAAAGTCATTGACCGAATGCTTCCTTATACCCTCGTACTCATAATCCATACGGCGGTATAAATTTGTATATGTAAATGACAGTCCGAGATTTTCCGTAATATAATATTTACCCTTCAACAAGGATACCAGTCCTAAAGTATTGCTTTTATCACCCTGTATATTATAGTTAAGAGGGTCGATATTATCCCAGTCAATATCCTCAGGATATCCGTTCCATGAAAACAAATGTGTCAGTTCTGAACTAAGATTCAGATGAAAGCTGTTTCTACCAACCAGTCCGATACCGGCTTTTACACCATAGCCGCTGCCCCAGTTGTAATCCCTTCTGTCCAGAATAAGGAAATCCGAACTTGATGCACCAAGCAGTATGGCAGAAACATGCATGTCGCATTCAAGGTTCACCGCGTTACTGAGTTTTCTATTATAGATACACCCCCCACCCAAAGATACAGCCTCTCCCAAACGGTAGTGCATATATGATGACTGATGATCATGGTATCTGAAGTACTGGAAAGCTCCAAAGGTCATTTTAGAATTCTGTTTCTCTAATGTCTTCCCAAACAATATACCTGTGCTTTCCCATTTTGATATTACAGGTGAGCTTGGGGCCGCATTAAGTTCTATGTCAAAATCAAACCATTCGTATGGAGAATATGACATGTCTTTTTCAAGTTCCCCATAACTTGTTTCAATCATCCATACACCGCCGGTCTTAAACCTGTCATCTCCTTTGGCGTCATATAGCGTACGGACTCCACCGGTTATGGAAACACTGAAAGGATAATCACTCAATACATTCCCTCTGTACGGTGTAACTCTCCAGGCCTCTCCTGATATAAGTCTGTCCACTGCACGCATGGGTGAAAGTATCCCAATCATTATTTCCCTACCAACTCTGGCTGCTCCTGTTGAACGGTTATCCACTAGAAGGTCTGTGATTCTGAATGTCATTTCACCCAATGCCACACCACCGAATGTCGTGGCAAGAAGGTCGTTCGTTGACGGAAATTCACTTTCCATAAAAAACTCCCACATCAGACTTCCACCTAATACATATGGTATGGACTGCCCGAATGACAATCCTGATGTTCTTGCCGAATTGAAATATATAGAACCGTGAAACGGATGTGCAAACATGTTCGTAGAAAAACAGTTAGAATCCCATATAGGACCGCGTTTAAAATTGTTCTTGATGGTCTGACCGTTGATATACGCCCAGTCTTCTTTTACGATATATCGGTCGAATCCCCATATCAGCATATTGGTAGAAAAGGCTTTCAATGATGCCTCCAGATGCGGATACTTATGCCGTTTGAACTGTAGCGAGTCATTAGATATCTGAAAATACTCATTATTGCCATACCTATGTGGTATTCTGCAAAAAGAGTGTGTTGTGAAAACAGTTAAAGCGATGATAATTAGAGAAATATGCTTGACATTCATTATTTGTTATATTTTGTTATACAGACAAAATTAGGCTGAAGTATATGAAAGGCAAAACTATAATTTACCGAAACGGAACTTCTCACACTTAAAATAGAAAAATAAATCCTTGAGGTCTCTTTATGGTTTTCGACACTTATGCTTAAACAGATGTATCGAATATATCCATTTCGTTTCATTCATGCAAAATTCCGCTTCACACTAACTTTTTCCGTTTCAGTAAAATGCAGTTTTTTCAATCACCGTTTATTCGTTTATTTTGCCTTCGTAAAATTTAAAACCCACATTTATTGAAAACATGAAAAAGAAATTCATTTCCGCAAGTTTTATTTTTATGATGCTGTTTGGAGGCCAGGCTATGGCAAAAAAGGACCAACAGCCAAACATCCTGATGATTACAGTGGATGATATGGGATATTTTGACCCATCGTGTTATCATCGTGGGCTTGCTGCTTATCAGACACCCAACATTGACCGTATTGCCAACAACGGCATGATGATAAGTGACTACTATGCCCAGGCAAGTAGTACTGCCGGACGGTCTTCGCTTATGACAGGACAATACCCTATCCGTACCGGACTTACTTCGGTGGGACAACCCGGTTCTAAAGTGGGTCTTCAGAAAGAAGATCCGACATTGGCTGTTTTATTAAAAGATATGGGTTACCAGACTGCATTGTTCGGTAAATGGCATTTGGGTGACAGAAACGAGTATCTTCCCACCAATCATGGTTTCGACGTATTCTATGGAATGATGTATCATCTTAATATGATGGAAATGCCCGAACAGCCTGAGTTTCCTAAAGACCCGGAATATATAGGTCGCCCAAGAAATATGGTATGGAGTGAGGCTACCAGTGAGTTTGATCCGACAGAGGACAAACGCTGGGGAGTGGTAGGCAATCAGAAAATTAAGGATATGGGACCTCTTACTTCAAAGAAGATGGAGAACATAGACGAAATCTTCATGAAACACTCTATTGAATGGCTCGAAAAAGCAAGTAAGAAAGACGAACCGTTCTTCTTATGGTTCAACCCTACACGTATGCATCAGATGACTCATGTAAGCGAAAGATGGCGCGGTGTTTCGGGACACAGTGAATATGCAGACGGTGTGGCACAGCTGGACTGGATTGTTGGTCAGGTGCTTGACAAGCTTGAAGAACTTGGTGAAAGGAAAAATACTATAATCCTATTTACTGCAGACAATGGCGTGAACCTTTCACATTGGCCTGATGGCGGTACGGCAGGATTCCGTGGTGAAAAAGGAACTACATGGGATGGAGGATTCAGAGTTCCCATGCTTGTACAGTGGGACGGACACATTCCTGCCGGAAGCTATTGCAACGGATTCATGACATCTGAAGACTGGCTGCCTACCCTGATGGCTGCAGTCGGTAATGAAAATATAAAGGAGGAACTGCTGCATGGCAAAGTAATAGGAGATATGACATACCGTGTACATCTTGACGGTTACAATCAGTTAGGTATGCTTACTGACAATGAAGAATCAGAACGTAAGGAGTTCTTCTATTATGGTGAGAATAGCCTGAATGCAATAAGAGTTGGACAATGGAAGATACATGCGGCTATTAAGGACAAGTGGCTTGAGAGTGCTACAAAACTTGATGGAGGTGCTATTGTAAATATCAAGCTTGACCCATTTGAACGCAGTATGGATACTCCGGGGCATTTCCTCTGGATGAAGGAAAAGTCGTACATCCTTCCGCAAATAGTTCCATACCTAAGCGAATTTAAGAAAAGCCTTGTAGCTTTTCCTCCACGCCAGAAAGGTGATGGTATAGGCATATCGCAAGTAATGAAATAATATAAAACATTGATTATATGAAGAAGATTTCTATATTTTTAAGTATGGCAATGCTGTTTTCTTCAGCATCTTATTCACAGGAGAAAGATCCTGTGATTACTACAGCTCCAACGCCGGATGTATTACATCAAGGATTGAAAAGTGAAGCAAAGGCTCTAGGTATCATGGCCTATCAGTGGGGATATCCTCTTGTAAGAATGGAAAAGGTAATGCGCAAGTATGTTGACCTTGGCGATGGCGTCCCTCCTACAAGCTATAGGGCTGCCACTAATAAAATAGGATGGGCAAAACAGCTTCCGGGACCAAAAGACACGGATATGCCCACAGCAAATAATGACACTTATTACATGAGTGCTGTTGTTGTTCTTGATGAACCGTTCTTTATAACAGTTCCTGATACGGACGACAGATACTATGTGATAAATGTATTCGACATGTATCATAATCTAACAGACTATATAGGCAGAAGAACTACAGGCACCGAAGCCGGAACTTATATGATTCTTCCTCCGGGATGGGATATGCCTGTACCCGATGGTGTAAATAAGGTTATACGTCCTAAAACAGACAAGGTATGGCTTTGGGGTAGAATACATGTAAAGGAAGGTGAAGATATAACAGCCGTTCACAAACTGCAGGATCAGTTCAAGCTCCGTTCTTTAAGCGGCACTTACAGGGAACTTCCTGAATGGAAAAACTATGACGGAGAACTTTCTTTCATGTACGAACTTGCTGAAGCCATGAAATTCAATCCGATTCTTGATGAGGACAAAGCTCTTGTGGGTATGCTGCAAAAGATAGGACTCTCAAAGGAAAACGGATTCCAGCCTGAGAAACTGATGCCTGCACAACTGGAGGGACTAAAAGAGGCAATGAAAGACGGCCCTAAAACAATTACATCTAATATTGTAACTTCCGGTATAGTTAAAAACGGATGGATGTGGGTTACAGATCTGGATAATTACGGATATAAATACGGACTACGATCTATGGTATGCGGACCATATCTGGGTGGTCAAGGTGAAAAGGAAGCCATGTATCCTATTACATATACTGACAGTAATGGCAAGACATTGAACGGGAAAAATGAATATACTCTGACATTTGACAAATCACCAGCTGTCGATGCGTTCTGGTCACTAACCATGTATGATGCAAAGACCAAATTGCTGATAGAAAATCCTATAGACAGGTATAAGATAGGTGCTGACACACGCGGACTGAAAACAAATCCTGATGGAAGTATTACAATAAATATATCAAATAAGAAGCCTAAAGATATGAGTAACTGGCTTCCTGCACCTGATGGTGACTTCTATCTTATATTAAGATTGTACCAACCAAAGGAATCATTACTTAACGGAACAGATTCACTTCCAGTTATATCTAAAGTAAAATAAATTTATGAAAATCTTCAATTCACTCAATATATATTGCCTTGCCGGTTGTATGCTCTTGTCAGCATGCAACCAGGCAAATAATTCGAACTCAGTTAAAACTGAAAAAGTTTCTGACGAACAGAGAAGTTTAAATACATCATTACCTGTAAATAATCATATATCACAGATGACACCAGAATACGTAGAGAGCGTAGCCCGGATTGCATATATCTGGGGATGGCCATTGGTAAACATGCACAACCGCCACCAGGTTTTCAGCCAAGTTCCAGTTCAGGGACTGTTAGGCGGAGTAATGCCTGTAGCCCCTGTGAACTATCTTACCATTCTGCCCAAATATGCCGATCCTGAGCAAAAAGATGTGGCACATCCTAATCAGGATGTATTTTACGGATTCGGTATCACTAATCTTGACAAGTCTCCGGTGGTATTGCAGGTCCCTAATTTTGGTGAACGTTTTTGGATGTATGGTCTGATGAACCAGCGTACCGATGCGTTCGGTGAACTGGGTAAGATGTACGGAACACAACCCGGATTCTATTTACTTGCCGGTCCGAACTGGAAAGGAGATGTTCCCGAAGGAATCAATAAGGTAATTTATTCCGAAACATCCATCAATGCGGTTATTCCACGTGTGTTTGTGGAAGATGAGAAGGATGATCAAAATAAGGTACAGTCGTATATTAATCAAATAGCGATGTATCCTCTCTCAGAATATAACGGACACATGAAAACTACTGTATGGAGAGAATTGCCTGTACTACCCGAACAAAACAAGACAGACAAAGAGAAAGGATGGGTTAATCCGGAAAAATTCTTTGACCAACTCCCTGCCGTATTGAAGGAAGTAAAACCACTACAGGGTGAAGAAGTTATGTACTCCATGATAAATCAAGTACTTGATGCCGCAAAATCAAATGAAGAATATTGTAAAATTCTGCGAAGGACAGCTGTTAACATGGAAAAGAGTGCAATTGACTCACTCTTCTATTTCAATAATGTTGGAGTAGAGGTGGAAAACCATTGGACACGCCCCTTCAATAACGGTGCTTTCGGACTGGATTATCTGACACGTACGGCAATAGCTAAGTCAAATATATTCACAAATCATTTTCGTGAAACTACTTACTTTTATCAGTACAGGGATAAAGATGGTACACGTCTTGACGGTTCAAAACACAGTTACACAATTACGTTCAAGAAAGGTGAACTTCCTCCGGTTGACGGATTCTGGTCACTTACAATGTATGATGAAAATCACTTCTTCTGCTCAAACGACATAAAAAGATATTCTTTGGGAACAAAAAGCAAGAATCTGAAATATAATGATGACGGATCTCTTACTTTGTATATTCAGAAAGAATCTCCTTCCGAAGAACTTAAGAACAACTGGCTTCCTGCACCAGATGGAATATTTGCAGTAACTCTTCGCTGCTATGCACCTGAAAACTCCATTATAGAAGGAAAATGGTGTCCACCAGCCGTTATTACTAAAAAATAAGTGCTGTACTCTTGTTTTTTCATTCGTTAGAACCGTAAACTCACTGCAAATCCTGGTTTACGGTTCTTTTATATTATTATGGCTAAATATCTAAAGCTTTTCTTTGTCATATTATGTTCTTGTCATTCATATATATCTTATTCTCAAAATGATTTAGACTGGAAAATGAGATCTTCTGTCAGTATGAGATACAATCTGAACGAAAAAACAAGACTGATTTCAAAATTTGAATATAGGTTGAAGGATAATCTTACAGAGAAAGACAGATGGAATGTCAATACGACAGTAAGATATGATATTTTAAAAAATATCGAGATTGATACCTCTTATGAATTACATTATCTGAAAGATTATTATGGGAAGAATAGTTTTATACATAGATTTAACATAAGCAGTCAGGCTTATATTGATTATCAGAATTTTGAATTCTCTTTACGTGAAAGATTGCAAAATACTTATCAGATTCCGGATATGATTTTTATTTACGTTCCCGTTTTATGATCGAGTATAAAAAATATCCAGTCAGGCCAAATTTCTCAATTGAGGTTTTCCAGAAGATGAATTCTTCTAATTTAGTGGGTATAGACATTGTACGGTATCGTCCGAAACTGACATTCAGAATTTCAGAGAAAATTTCATGTTGCATTTTTTATTGCAGGGAATACCAAAAACATATCACCAATAACATTATTGGTGCAGACTGCATTATTGATTTATAAAAAATCTCTATATTTACAGAAAAAACTATGGCAAATAAATACAGAACACTGCTAAACGTTTCTCTTTTTACTTTTCTGGGGCTTTTATTCTGCCTTTTGGCAGAAAACTACTTTCATCTGCCGATATTTGGTTCCGGCTATTTCTTTACTACTATATCGTACCTGCTCTCTGCTTTGATATTTAATATTATCGGATTCGTTTTACTTGCAGTTAATAAGTCTTTAGGCAGAAGGATAGCTGATAATAACTTATCGAAGAAAATAATAATTCCAATATACACAGCTATTTTTTCCGGTCTTTTCTTATCTAATTGGCTATTTATCTCTTTTGCCAAGATACTTGCCGGGTTTGAAGATCCATTCAGTATGCAGATTAACGGATGGATGGTCTGTCTTGTGTTGTGGTTCATTGAAACTTCAGTTATAGGCTTGTTGTTTGTTTATAATTACATGACTTACCTGATGCAGTTGCAGAAAGATACCATGATATTGAGACAAGAATATGACAGAGCTAAATATCAGGCTTTACAGGAACAGCTTTCTCCACATTTTCTCTTTAATAGTCTTAATATCCTAGTATCTCAAATTGAATTCAATCCACAGAAAGCAATTACATATACCTGTAAACTGTCTGAAGTGTATCGGTATGTCCTTTCGATAAAAGACCGGAAGAGTTCAATGATAAAGGAAGAATTGGGTTTTCTCAAGTCTTATATATATTTACAACAGACACGCTTTGATTTTCCTTTGAATTTTGTAAACAGACTTAATCCAGAATCACTTGACTTAAGTATTCCCACTCTGACTCTTCAGATACTCGCAGAAAATATATTCAAACATAACGTAATTTTACCAGACTCACCAATGACTATTGAAATCGGCATTGAAAACGGTTATCTGTATGTTTCAAATTCAATTTTTCCCAAGACCTGCATCAACAGTACAGGTATAGGTTTAAGTAATCTGTCAAAACGTAGTCTGATGCTTTCAGGAAAGCAAATAATTATTGAAAAGACAGACAAATTCACTGTAAAAGTTCCAGTTATATATGAATAACATGAATGTAGCTATAATTGAAGATGAAAAGCTTTCGGCTTTACGACTCGAAAGAATGATTAAAGAAATACGTCCAGACTGGAGTGTGAATATACTTCCCGGCAGTATCTATAAGGCATTTGAATGGTTTTCACAAGTGGAGAGACATCCTGATCTGATTTTTCTTGATATTCAGTTGGCTGACGGTACCGGATTTGATTTTATTTCCATGACTAAGCCGGAATCGGTCATTATATTTACTACGGCATACGACCAGTATGCATTAGAAGCGTTTAAGGTTCGCAGTGTAGATTATCTTTTGAAACCTATTAACGATGAGGAACTTAAAAATGCCATTAATAAATTTGAAGATTTGACTCTTGTCAAAGATAAACATGTCGATTCCGATTATGAACAGAATATGATTCAGATGCATAAACGGTATAGAGAGAGAATATTGATTACAAATAAGAATACTTCACAGATATTGTATGTGAATGACGTAGCTTTCTTTTATCAGATTAACAAAGTGACTATAGCCATAACATTCAAGAATCAGGAGATTATAATCAATTCAACATTGGACAAACTTATGAGTGAACTTAATCCTGATATTTTTTTTCGGGCAAACAGACAGTTCATTGTTTCTATTCACAGTATAGATGGTATCGAACCTTATTTCAATAATAGAATAACTGTTCATACCATGCCCAAAGCTCCTGAAAAAATAATAGTAAGTAAGGAAAAAGCGGGGCTTTTTAAAATCTGGATGAACTATTAACAATTTCACAGATAATATTATGGCATAAGTAAAATCAAAGTTGATTATAACTTATGCCATCTTTTATATATAGAGTATGAAAAGAAAATGTTTATTGCTGATTTTTAGACTAATGTGAAAATAGACTTATCGATTATTGCGCAAATCCGAACATCATATAGACAGCTGGTTAAGTACATTTACAAGATCAGGATCTATAGGTTTGTCATTCTTAATCGCTTTATTGAAAGGAACATAAACAATTTTGTCATTCTCAATGCCTACCATAATATTGCGCTGTCCTTCAAGTAATGCTTGTACGCTTGCTGCTCCCATACGGCTTGCGATTATACGATCGTGTGCGGTTGGTCGTCCTCCACGTTGTAAATGTCCTAATATACTTACTCTTACATCATATTGTGGATATTCATTCTTGACTCTTTCAGCATAATGCATGGCTCCTCCTGTAACTTCACTTTCTGCGACCAATACAATAGAACTACTTTTAGATTTTTTGAAACCGTTTTTAATTACTTCTTCCAATTGGTCAGCTTCTGTACTGAACTCCGGTATGATTGCAGCTTCTGCTCCCGCTGCTATTGCACCATTCAAGGCTAAGAAACCCGCGTCTCTTCCCATAACTTCCACAAAGAACAGACGTTCATGTGACGTTGCTGTATCCCGTATTTTATCAACGGCATCAAGTATGGTGTTCAAGGCTGTATCATATCCAATTGTCGTATCTGTACCAAACAAGTCATTATCTATAGTTCCAGGCAGCCCTATACATGGTATATCATATTCCTGCGCAAACATTCTGGCTCCTTTTAAAGAACCGTCTCCACCTATTACTATTAAGGCATCAATAGCCTCTCTTTTTATTGTCTCAAAAGCTATTGCCATACCTTCATTTGTCATGAATTCTTTACATCTTGCCGTTTTTAGGATTGTTCCTCCCTGATGGATAATGTTACTTACATTTTGTGTCTTGAACTCTTGGATTTCACCGGTTATCAGTCCTCTATATCCTCTATAAATTCCTTTAACTTTCAATCCATTGAAAATAGCTGAACGAGTGACAGCGCGGATTGCAGCATTCATACCAGGGGCATCTCCTCCAGATGTAAGAATACCTATACATTTTATATGTTCCATGATTATTTTCTGTAAATCGGATTTTTTATTGATAAATTGTCTATCAATGAATCAATCTTATACTGATTATTTATTTAATTGCTGTTTAGACATGGGTAATTCTAACCTACTATTTGCATGCACTTTTCTACAAGAATAAATATGGACGATAACTCCAATATTCGAAAATACCGCAATGATAGTCATTGCTGTTGCCAATAGAATCATTCCATCAAAACTCATTGATTCTTTAAACCAACTGCACATAATTGCCCCTATGGAGATTATGAAATTTCTTGTTGAACGCCTTATCAGTCCTCTCTTCAGACAAACTCCTAATCCTCTTATCATTTCTTGCACAAAACTATCCATTATAGATCCAATTAATGCCATAAATGAAAGAATTGAAGCAATAAAATACCCATGAAATATAAGGCATAAGAAAATAGCGAATGTAACAAGCAGTTCGCTATAACATCCTAATACCGAAGTATATAATTTGCTAAACAAGTTACTTTCATGATCTTTTTGTATAGCTTCTTTATAGATTATCACTAAAAGATTTGAAAACAATATTACACCTCCTCCCAAACATATTAAATCCATTGCCGTTTCTCGCTCTAAAAAGGCTGCAATACAAAATAATACCGCAGAGAAAATATTCAGTTCAAAACTTATTGTGCTAATGAAATTAGGTGTAATTCCAATTCTTATCATACGGTTTACACATGAGTCTATAGTAAAATGGAGTAAGTGTTTTAAATGATTCATAACATGATGTATTGTATTACATTTATAATTGAATATCTTATCTATGGACAGAATTGATAGAATGTCCAAAATCTATTAAGAGATTTCTAATAGAAATCATTTTATATACTCTAATTTGTTCCCAAACAGATTTATCTTAAAACAAGCTGCTTGTTAAAGAACAAAACAGCTTGTTTATTATTAACAAATAGAAATATAAAAAAATGCTTTCTACTTTTCATTAAAATGATATAAGAAAATAGCCTTACCATCAATGGCTTTAAGTTTTCTTTCCATTATTTCAATATTGAATCCTACTACTACTTTCGTTATACCAAGAACCTGTTTTACATAATCTATACTTGCTACAAGTCTTATATGTTCACCTAACTTTACCTTGTTTATGAATGCTATTTTATCAAATCCATAATTTATAATCATCTTTACATTGCTTATATCAACAATCTGTTTCCATAAATATGGTGTTATTGAGACGATGAAAAAATCTATAAGTTCACTCCTTTCATAATCTATATCATCTTCCTGTTCAATATAGCAACTGCTATGATAAAGATTTATACTTTCTTCTGTTATATGAAAATATGGTGAGGTACCTATTATGCATCCTTCCTGTTTCTTAAATTCATTATATGAGTTTATACTTTCCATTTTATTTCATCATTTAATCTTTTTGCAAAAATAGATGCAGTTTAATTACTTTTAAAGGTCAAAATAATCCTATTTATATCCAATTTAGCGGATAATATAAATATTAGAAATGAAATTTGTATAAGGCAGTTATCCCTTCCATCAAAGATAAATCCCAATCCCGCTTTGCCAGCCGCATTTATTCCTTTTTTCAGGAGAATTTTCCTTATGGCTGACGCCATGAAAATTCACCTGAAAAAGAATGCGGCGGCAAACGGATTAGAATTAAAGGAAAG
>ERZ834859.336-NODE-336-length-65321-cov-7.382971_pt1 | contig 65321 bp, 48 predicted proteins | sample MGYA00519947_ERZ834859 | MGnify/ENA primary metagenome ERZ834859 (study PRJEB31850, sample SAMEA3708763) | human gut metagenome | biome: human gut; feature: human-associated habitat; material: faeces | place: China | collected 2014 ...
AAGAGGGTATCGAAAAGACTGTCCGCTGGTATCTGGACAACCAGGAATGGATGGACAACGTGACTTCGGGTGACTATCAGAAGTATTATGAGGATATGTATAAAGGAAAATAAACTATATACACATCACAAACAAAAAGAAGCCAGTACAAGAAAAAACTAAAATACTGGCTTCTTTAACTAATCCAAGCACTAGAAAATAGTGTTTTAAGAAGTGAATGATTCTTATACAATGCCCTACAAAACCATAAGTAACTATATACATCAAAAGAATTTACTATCTTTGTAACCTTATATCACGAATAAATAAAATTCCTACATGAAAGAATTTTTCCAAATGATGCGGCGATTTATCTCGCCTTACAAAAAATATGTATTCGGTGCTATCATACTGAATATATTATCAGCTATATTCAATGTTTTCTCTTTCTCACTTCTCATTCCTATTTTAAATATCTTATTTAAAACAAGTGATGCACAAGTGGTCTATCAATATATGGAATGGGGAAGCGGCGAACTAAAAGATGTAGCCATCAATAACTTCTATTATTACGTATCTCAACTGATTGAGATATTTGGACCAGCTACTACACTATTATGGTTAGGACTCTTTCTGGCAGGAATGACTCTTCTTAAGACAGCCTGTTATTTTGGTTCTACCGCCATTATGGTTCCTTTGCGTACCGGAGTAGTACGTGATATCCGCATTATGGTCTATTCAAAAGTCATGTATTTGCCACTCAGTTTCCTGTCCGAGGAACGCAAAGGTGATATCATTGCCCGTATGAGTGGAGACGTGGGAGAAATCGAAAACTCCATTACCAGTTCACTCGACATGATACTGAAGAACCCTATCCTGATTCTTTCTTATTTCACTACCTTAATTATAACCAGTTGGCAACTTACTTTATTTACCATTATTGTACTTCCTGCTATGGGATGGGTAATGGGGCGTGTAGGTAGAAAACTAAAGCGCCAATCCTTAGAAGCACAAAACAAATGGAGTGAAACCATGTCTCAATTAGAGGAAACATTAGGAGGAATGCGTATCATCAAGGCCTTTATTGCGGAAGAAAAAATGATACAACGCTTTGTAAAATGCAGCAATGAATATCGTGATGCCGTCAATAGAGTCGCTATGCGTCAAAGTCTTGCACATCCGGTCAGTGAATTTTTAGGAACCGTACTGATAGTTCTTGTACTTTGGTTTGGAGGTTCTCTTATCTTAAATGAAAGCTCTACCATCAATGCCTCCACCTTCATTTTCTACATGGTAATTCTTTACAGTGTTATTAACCCTCTGAAAGATTTATCAAAAGCAAGCTACAATATACCAAGAGGCCTGGCCTCCATGGAACGCGTGGACAAGATTCTGAAAGCCCCCAACAACATCGTAGAACGCCCGGATGCTGCTCATATTCATGAAATGAAAGAAGGCTTGGAATTTCATCATATCTCCTTCAGTTACGGTACCCATGAAGTATTACACGATGTAAGCTTAAGTGTCCGTAAAGGAGAAACCATTGCCTTAGTTGGACAAAGTGGTTCAGGAAAATCTACATTGGTTGACTTAGTTCCTCGCTTTCACGATGTACAACAGGGCGAAATCCTGATTGATGGCATCAATATCAAGGATGTGCAAGTTATGGATTTACGCGGACTGATAGGAAACGTAAATCAAGAAGCCATCCTGTTCAACGATAGCTTCTTCAATAATATTGCCTTCGGAGTAGAGAATGCTACCATGGAGCAGGTAATAGAAGCAGCCAAAATAGCCAATGCACACGACTTTATTATGGAAACAGAAAAGGGATACGATACCAACATTGGAGACCGCGGATGCCGCCTGTCGGGAGGTCAACGCCAGCGTATCTCTATTGCCCGTGCCATCTTGAAAAACCCGGCCATCCTGATATTGGATGAAGCCACTTCTGCCCTTGATACAGAAAGCGAACGTCTGGTACAAGAAGCATTGGAGCGTCTGATGAAAACACGTACCACTATTGCCATTGCACACCGTCTTTCTACCATCAAGAACGCCGACCGCATTTACGTATTATACGAAGGCCGTATTGTAGAAAGCGGAAAACATGATGAATTGGTTAAAAAGAACGGCTATTACAAACGTCTGCACGACATGCAGGCATTATAACAAGCCTACTCTTATTGAAAGTTTTACTTTTATCCTTCATGTACAACTTACAACTAGATTCTACATGAAGGATAAATTATATAAAGCCAATCGCAAAAACAGATTAACAACACTCAACTCTTAATTTTTATTGGATTAATAAAATAGATACATTTTCCATAAAAAGTCTTTTGCAACTCCCTCTATTGCATAAAATATTATAACAATCATATGTTTAATTAAAGATTCATACAATAATGATTTTTATATTTCACACTTATAAGGTCAAATATTATTGTAGCAAAACAAAAGAGGATTTATATTCTTTCTTAAATATTATTATTTCTCTATAGTTTACAACTCATCTCACGCAGTCTTAGCATATTTTTTGTATTTATAAAATAAAAGAATTACATTTGCAATGTTTTACACTATAGAAAAGAAGACATCTTAATTTATATATCTCTCCAAACAAATACAAACATGATTAATATCCCTATTATTTTCTGCTTTGATAAAAATATGGTTATTCCAGCTGGAGTTTGTATTACTTCACTTCTTCTGAATAAACATTCAGAAACGTTTTATGATTTTATTATTCTTTACAACGAACAAGATCTCACAACTGAATACAGAAATAAATTATTAATATTACAAGACAAATATCCTAATCAATGCAGAATTTCTTTCTTTAGTATTGGAAATGCATTTCAAGGGGCATATGAAATAAGAAACATTACCATCAGCACTTATTACAGATTATTAATACCCGAATTAATGCCCCAAATTAATAGCTTAAATCAAACCAATTATCAAACTGTATTTTATTTGGATGTAGATACAATAATAGAATGTGATTTATCTCAAGTTTTTCTTTCATGCCAAGCAAAAACAGAGATCTGTTTATTTGGAGTTTGCGAATCGCCAACATATCATCAGGGAATAGATTTTTCCTACTGGAGAGAAATAGGCTGTAATCCTGAATCTTACATCAATGCAGGGATACTTATCATGAACATTGAGGCATTACAAAAATACAACTTTACCTCTCTATGCTTGCAACATAAAAATAAAAAATATACATATCAGGATCAGGATATTATAAATATCGTATGTAAAGATAAGATTTCTTTCTTACCGCTTCAATACAATTATACATCTGTGTTATATACTCTCGCTCTACATAATAAAGAATTTCAAAAGTTAAAAGCTGAAGAGATTGACAATGCAGACAATGGCATCATACATTATACCGGAAATAAACCTTGGAATAGCTTTTGCCCAAGAAGTGAATATTGGTGGTATTATTATAAACATTCTATATTTAAAGACGAACAATTTTATATCAACTATCATCAATCTATTCCAAACCAGATTTTATCAGACAGTTCATATAAAAGAATAAGAAAAATATTCTTTAAGAAATTAATATCAAAATATTTCCATAAAAACTAACTAATACAGACTTTACAATGTCAAATTTCAATTGTACACTTAGTATTATAGTCCCAAACTATAATTATGCACATTATTTAGATGAGCGTCTACAATCAATTATAAATCAAACCTTTCAAGATTTCGAATTGATACTTTTAGATGACGCTTCTACAGATAACAGCGCAGAAGTTTTGAATAAATACAAGACTCACCCCAAAGTTTCACAGATAATTATAAATGAAAAAAATAGCGGAAGTCCTTTTAAGCAATGGATGAAAGGAATTTCTTTAGCTAAAGGGAAATGGATATGGATTGCAGAAGCAGATGATTCAGCCGAACTCAATTTCCTTGAAACTTGCATGCAACACGTAAATGAAGAAAATTTGTCTTTTGTATATACTGGGACTAAATGTATGAATGACAAAAGTGAGTATATAGAAGGTGATTTCAATTTATGGAATGGTAGAGAAAAAGATGGTTATGCCACATTCTCAGGAGAAGATTTCGCAAGTCATAATTTATACTGGAGAAATACCGTAATAAATGCCAGTGCAGCTATTTTTTCCAAAGAAAAAGCATTACATTTACAGCATGAAGACTTCTTAAAAATGAAAAACTGTGGCGACTGGCTATTTTGGTTTCGTATGGCTTTGCAAGGTAATGTCACAGAAATTTATCAAAACCTTAATATATATAGGTTTCACCAATCACAAACAAAAAAAGGAATGGAAAGTGGTCTAATATGGGAAGAATCATTCTCTGTCAGCCTATATATGGAAGCATATTTCCCTAATTTCAGTAATTATAAGAAAAAATTGCATCACGCATCTATCTACAGAATAGTGCGTAAAATGAAAAATCATACTATAAAAAAGAAATTAAAAGATTTATATAAGCAATCTTTTAATTCAAACCCTACACTTGACTACTATTTTTTAAAGTTTAACCTACATCTAAGCTTTATACCTTGGGTTATAACTGAAGATAAAGACCGTTTAAGGAAGAAATGAATATCATTTCTTCCTCCATTTTAATATACGAAATATTTTTGCCTTATATGGTCTCAGATAGTTTTTCACAAAATGTCTTTTCTTTTCCCGGAAACTATTTTCAGGCTTACATACTGTAATTTTATAAGTATAATAAATACTATGCCGGGGGAAATAAATATGTTTTATTTTCCCTTTATAAAAATAAGAAAAGAATTGAAAGATATTGACTTTCTGCAATACACGATAACACCTTAATCCATCTTCATAAATCCCTAGTTTATTAAAAGTTGACAGTTTGAGTTTACAACGCATATCTAAAAACGTCTGTAAAAACATGCTTCCCCATACAGACATTGCTTTCGAATAATCTGACAAACAATAAGAGTCTGCCAGCCACAAAAAGTGACGAAAGGTTTTTACATTACTCTCTACAACCTCTTGAGATGGCATAAACTTTCTCTCTTTAAAATCTACTGCCACCTTTCCATTGATATCATAATGATATCCTTTAGTAGAAGCATAAGGAGAAGCTGAATAATACTGTTCTAATAAAGTAACAATAGAAGGCTTATACAGATTATTTCCATAAAAACTATAATAACGACCATATCGAGCAGGAAGACAGTCGGAAGCACATCCCAAATAGAAAGTAAAACTTTGTTGTAATCTTTCCTTCTCCAATATGCGGTTGATCATCAGCCTTGAAGTACCGATCCAACCCACATCAACTAAGGCCTGCTTCTCGTTATCCAACATTCCTTCTTGCTCAAAATAATCCAGCAGAATCTTTCTTTCCTCACAAGCTTTTCTTAAAATTTTATCCTTTATTTCCGGAGATTGTAAAACTTGAAAAAATAAATCTTCTTCTTCTGGTGTTGATATCTGAGAAAATGTTATTTGCCGAGTAAAGGCCTCTCCAAAATCCTCCTTATTAATCCGAAGATTTTTTAGAATATCAGCAACTTTCACATTATAACGATAAAAAGGAGAGATACCTTTGTTTTCATACAGCTCTTCACGGTTCAAAGTATAAATACTGGGCAAAAAGAGAGAATAGCGCGATACAAACAAATAATGTAACTCTACATCTAAATAATCTTTATGTAGCGCTTCTGCCGCTTGTTGTAAAATATAGCTATCTCGAGACAAAAAATAAAGTTTCTTTATACCTGATTCTTTTGCTTTTTGCAAAATAAACATCACATAGGGCAAATACAATGAAACTATTAAGTCTGCTGCATTCTCAATATCATCACTCTTACCGGCTAAAGAAAGACGAGTCGCTCGCTGTAATCCAATTAGGACAGACAAATCCATATAAAAAGGCAACAGCACTGAAGAGGCCAATACAGATTTCTCCAAATCTGTATACTCTGTTTTTATTAAAGTGGCTTTTATCCTTTTTTTCAAAGCTTTTCTATAGTCACTCTGTAAATTATCACCATAATGCTCCCAAACGGTAATATCTTCATAATGATTACGTACAATATCGTATAAATTTCCATTGCTCTTTGTTCCATTCATTTCACATGAAACAAAAACCCGATCAGTAGGAAGAGCACATCCCTCAGCTATAAGTTTATCTTTTAAATATTTACTTGGAAGATACATATCAGAGATAAAACAAATAACATAACCCTCACTCCGCTTTTTTGCTATTAATTGTTTTATCTCATACACAGGTATTAAGTTAATCAATTCTGTTTTTATTTCCTCTTCCATCAAATTGTCAATATTCCACTCAGGAAAAGACAGTGAATCAAACTCCTGATAAATCTGAGCCAAATTCAAATTTGAATGACAGAAACGAAACATAGCTTTCTTTTCAGCCTCTCTTCTCCACAAGAAAAAAGAGTTTTGCAAAACAGGATTTTCCGGATATAAATGCTTAGATAAAAGATAGAAGATATTCTCCGGTACTCCACATTTACGAATCAATGTAGTATCAAATATATCAAATGAAGCAAGTTTCATAATCCATTCTATTTAATATTGTTTATAAACTCATTTTTTAAGTCTATCTCTCTTCAGAGTTATTATCCACGGGCATACCCATCTTAAATATTTATTTATATGGAAAAGTCTCAAATCTGAGGCTTTTCCTCCTAATTTCTCATAAAGATACTGGCTAAGTTCGGCCTGCTTCTCTACATTCTTCACTTTCTTTATTTTCCGATAAAGCTGTCCATGAGCCAATCTGCGCTTATAGATACCAATATCAGGGAAAGTGTTCTCCATCAATACATAGGTATCAATATCCTCTTTTATCCGCTTTCCCGAATTAATACCTTCCACACTTACCTTTGATGTATGTTGACGAAAATAATTCAATTCTCTATATACCTCAACCATATTTCCTTGTAGCAACATCTGGAACCAAAATACCCAATCTCCACTATAGCGCATATTCAGAAATACAGAATCATATAATTTCACTGCATAAGAACGACGGAATAATACACCACTGGCATTGATAATACAGTTATTCCAATACATATTATGCGCTGCATAGGCTTTTCCTGGAAAAAAACAAGCCGATACATTTGGTTTCTTACTAGCCCAATAATCTGCATGTCCCTGCAACATATCCCCATCTTCATCAATAAAACGGGAAGCAACCATACATACTGCTACATTAGAATATTGGTTAACTTGCTTTACACATGTTTCCAAAAAATCAGGCTCACACAAATCATCTGCTTCTGCAATCCATACCCACTCTCCTTTTGCCAACAATATTCCTTTCATCCATTGACGGAAAGGACTTCCAGTATTCTTTTCATTCACTACTATATGTGATACATGAAAATCATTCCTGTATTTATCCAAAACCTCTGCACTGTTGTCTGTAGAGGCATCATCCAAAAGTATCAACTCAAAATCCTGAAAAGATTGGTTGAGAATAGACTGAAGACGTGCCTCCAAATAACGTGCATAGTTATAATTAGGAACAATTACGCTGACGGTCGGATTTGCTTTATCCATAAAATCTTAATGTAAAGACCAAATTTACAAACTTAAATATTTACTTCGCTTAAAGCCCAAAGTATAGGGAAGCAGATGCATAAACCGATGAAAGCGAGGACCAAAATCGTTCAATACATGCTCGCCTTTCCACGGAGTTAAATCTTGATATTCAAAATATAAATGTCTCAATGGATGCATACAATGGTACTGCCAAGGCTTACGTGAGGAATAATGTAAGATAGCGGGGTGAAGAATGGTTTCCTTATAAGGGGGTTGCCAGTCAGCACTCTTTCCTTTCGGTACACGATAAGCTCCTTCTTGTACATTCCATTTCATACCAACCAGTACTTTATGCTCATGAAGAAGTCCGTTTAGTAAATCCTGATCATTATATAATACACGATCGGGATTTTCACGGTAGTAGACCTTACATTGCTGCTCAATATTATGCATACGCCAATACTTCAAATTTAAGAGCAAAACTCCTCCATTAAAATAATTGTACGATAAATCATAACCTAAACGATTGCAATGAACCGGATTTACTTGAAAATCATCCGGAACTCCGGCCAATGCCTTACCTTCCAAATCTGTATTCCAAAATTCATCCAAAGGCTGTAATACCAATACATCACTATCCAAATACAATACTTTATCTACATCTTCAGGAAGTAATGAAGCTAACAAGCAGCGATAGAATACGACCATAGGCAAGCGTTGGCCTTCCCAGCGGATGGTATAACCCTCCAATTTTTCCAAAGAAACTTCATAAAATGCAATTTTTGCACCATAAGAAGTTGCCAATTCAACCAGAATGTTACGGTCTTCCTCCAATAAATCATTTGCTATAACATGTATAGTTACCTCCGTAGGAGTATCATTTTTCAGAATAGAAACCATTGTTACAGCACAAAAACGTACAAACTTATGGTCGATAGTAAATGCAATATGTTTCATAGCCTTACCCTATTGATTTAACTTTTTGAAATAATCTGCCATTGTAGAGTCTTCGTGTATATAACCGTCTGCCTGTAGCCGGTCGAACACATTTGTACCTATCACTCTGTCATACTCTTCATTCAGCTTGCCTTCCTTATACAGCGCATAAAAGTAACGCCAGTGTCGTCCACCGTGCTTACTGGGGTTCTGTTCCAACTGTTTTCCCCCGTTAATCATCTTTTCAAGGAATTGGCTGCGTCCGCGAATATTATAATGGTAAATATGTACATCACTTGTTCCCGTACGCTTAGGAAACATCGTCACTTTATGGTTACCCATTGAAATCTGGATATACCCTTTTGTACGATGCATCACTTTCGGAATCTGACGGGCAAACAGAGAATAGCGAGACAAATCGTAGGCAGCAATATCTTCTACGGGATCTACGGTATATTTCCACTCTTCCAACCTTTTATTCTCTTCCGGATAGACACACTTCATACTACATTTTATCACATTGGCCGATGTTTTCTGTAGCGCCTCTTTCAGCGAACCGGAAGCCGGATACCAGAATTCATCTGCGTCGGCATTAATCACCCAGTTGGCTTTATAAACAGTCTTGGCACGCCACACCATCCGGTCTACCCATATTTTCTGACGGTAATCGGTAGCTTTTTCTTCGATAATCTCCTTTATCCAGCCTTTCTCTTTATACTTACGCAAGATTTCCGGAGTACGGTCTGTAGAGTTATTGTCAGTCACAATAAAGAAATCCACTCCCTTCTCTTTATGGAAGATAAGGTTCTGTTCCAGTATATCCTCTTCGTTCTTTACCAGCAAAGTCATGCAGACCAGCGGGCGACTCACCTTTCCAAAAAAGAAAGGCAACTCTACTATCGCATAGACAATCTTCTTCAAAAGCAACAACACGTCCATAAGCTTATCAGTTAATTGATACTTTAATCCATCCTTCGGGATAAATATAAGGAGTCTCTACATGACGGAACCAGCGCTCGGGCACAATGACCGTTTTGTCTTTATGAGCATCGAGCCATGCTCCCCACCAGCTGAATGTACTGTTGCAGATGATATGATGACGGCAATGGCTCATAAGCATCATATCCTGCCAACTGTCATTTCCCTTATTCCAGTCAATATACACAGCATTATCCAAAGGCAGGTTTTCCTTTACCCATTCCAAATCATCGGAAAACACATAAAACACCGGATTCTTCAACCGGCTCTTTATTTCGGCAATTGCATTCCGGTAATACGGAAGCTGGCAAACACTCCCCGTATTCTCCCAGTGCTTCGGCTCCAGATAATCTCCACGGCGCACATGAAGCGATACAGAATTTACATCACCGTCCATACGTGCAGCCATCTGTACAGAACGCTCACTCGCTTTCGACATATCGAATGCAAAAGCCTTACGTACCTCTTGCTCTATATCAGAGAAAAATCGTTCGGACTGATAGAATCCTTTAAAATAGATAAACGGCCAGGCATAAGGCTTCCAAAATGCATCCAGGCTTTTTTGCTTCCTCTCCAATATCGTCTTGAAAAACAGAAATTCCAGTACTTTTTTCCAAGTACGGTTCATACAAAACTCTACCTGAGGCAAAGCAAACACCCGGTTCATCTCGTATCCATGATGCACGTGATAGTGCATCATATCCGACAAGTCAATCCGTGTATTGGCAAAGCGCTGCTTCATTTTCAAATAAAAAGCATATATAAACATCTGGTTGCCTAAGCCACCTGTCATCTTTATCAGTCTCATATCTGGGCATTATTATACTTCAAAATCAGTTTCAAACACTCTTGGGCATCAAATCCCCTTGCTTTGGCATATTCGTCGGCAAGAATTTCAAACATTTCGGGAGTACCAGGCAATCGTTCGAAGTTACGACAACCTTCCTCCATTCCCACCTCACGGAAACGGATACGGTTCAAATCGATAATTTCCACCTCTACTCCTTTTTCCGTTTTACGGAACAGAATATTCCCACGTGAATAGTCTTTATGCAAATATCCTCTTTCGTGCAAAGCTGCTGTAGTACGGGCAATGGCACGCAGAATTTCTTCTTGTCCCGGATAGTCACCACGCATCAGATGCACATACGAGTACGGACATTCAGACTTCAGGCTAACGTAATAGCTTCGTGTAAAAAGCAAACCATTCCGCTCTGTATAATAGGCTACAGGGGCCGGACTTCCAATACCTTCTTTCCGCAGCATATCGGCATACTCGAACGAACGCTGAGCTTTGGAAGACCGGAATAGTCCGTATGCAATCCGGTTAATCAGATTGGGCACACGAAATGATTTAATAACTACCGATGTACCGTCCCAGTTCATTTCGCGCAGTTCATTTCTTCCCTTATAAATCACAGTCCCTTTATCCTGACGGAACAATACCGGCAAAGCCTTTACATAATCTGTCAGTCCGGAATATTCCTTGCTCACCACCACTTTACGGGGATGAAACAGACGATAGATGCGATTAAGCAATACCGACCACGAACGGTAATACCGCAACGGACCTCCCAGTTCGCGCTCGAAGAACTCCGGATGACGCCGGTTGAGCGTAGCTATTACATGGCGCTTCAACTTACGGTCTGTAACCCGCTTCGACACATTCCGGATACGATAATGCAGACCTATATCAGGAAGCTTTACCACTTTACCGCCGTTTTTCAAGACGCCAATCCAAAACTCCCAGTCTTCACGAGCTATAATGTCTTCACAATATCCTCCCGTACGTTCCCAGTCTGTCCTGCGATACAATGCACAAGTATCCATGATATTTTTCCGGGCCAGCAAATGCAGGGAAAAACAAGGCAGTTTCCATTCTCCGGTACGTTCTCCAAAAAAATCAGCACGAGGAGCGACTACCTTTACCGAAGAGTCGGCCAGAATAGCAGCTACCGCTTCCGATATCAGATTCGGTTCAATCAGATTATCAGCATCGACCGGAAGAATAAATTCTCCGTGTGACAGACGAACAGCATGATTACGGGCTGCACAGGCGCCTCCATTGGGCTGGGTATAAGCCTTCACACGTGCATCTTTGGCAGCATATTCACAAGCCACCCGATAGGATGCATCTTTCGACCCGTCGTCTACTACCACCACCTCAAAATTGGGATAATCGGAAGCCAATATGGAGTCGAGTGTTTCAGGAAGAAAAAGCTCCATGTTGTATACAGGTACCACAACAGATACCAAAGGGGTTTTATCCATACGCCCGTCTAATTAAATTTTATCCAATCCTTTTGTGTATTTCAGCCAATAGTATTTCAGCGGATTCTTATATTTCAACTGCTTCCACGGACGGCTTCCGTGCGGACGGTGCCATACGGGAAGAGTGGTAAACAAATAATTCCGGAATCCCTGTTTCAATGCTTCATGCGAAATGGTTACATCGTACCAGTTCTTGGAAGGGTCCAGCTGACGGAAATCGAAAGCACGCAAAAACTCCGGAGTCAGCAGTGAGCAGCAGAAGCTGCAATGTTTCTTTTCTGCATATACCTTTCCTTCATTGCCTTTTGCATGAAGATAAGGATAATTAATGACCCCATTCTCATCCACAGTAACAGCAGCTGCAATGGCACAACCTTCACGTTCGGCAGCTCCATCGTACAAATCCTGAAGCGTATTCGGTTTGACTACTACATCCGATTCTACGATAAGCAATCCGGCATCGGCCGCAATAGCCTCCTGCTGAGAACGCTGCAAAACCAACAAATAATTGGGAGAAGGATGTGTAGTAATATCCGACAAGTTGACCAGACGGAAATTCAATTCCTTCGATGCTTCTTCCAGGCGTCTGGTGTTTTCTTCGGTACTGAAATCATTGTACACTGTATAAGTGAAAGGCACTCGGATATCTGAGTTGACAATTGCACGGATAGTTTCGAGCGTAAAGTCAATCGAATCTTTTACGGGGGTTATAATATGCAGACATTTCATATCGAAATAATTAAACAGATACGTGTTAAAGAAGTGCTACTTAAACACAATAACTTAGCACTTATTCTATGCAAAATTAATAAAAATTCAATGAATGTCAAATTTGAAGAAAGATTTCATTTTATCCGTTTATAATGTGAAAAAGGCTACCTTTGCAACACTAATCAAATACAACTCATGAAAGTAATCATCGACAATAAAATCCCTTACATAAAGGGGGTGATTGAACAGATGGCCGATGAGGTCATTTACCTGCCGGGACAAGCATTTACTCCCGACATTGTACGAGATGCAGATGCGCTGATTACACGCACCCGTACCCGCTGCAACCGTGAACTGCTGGAGGGCAGTAAGGTACGATTTATCGGTACTGCCACCATCGGATTCGACCACATTGATACTGAATATTGCCGCGAGGCAGGAATTACCTGGAGCAATTGTCCGGGATGCAATGCCGGTGCGGTAGAACAGTACATTCACTCTGTGTTACTATTGCTTCAGAAGGAACGGAATGTGAATTTGTCACACTCTTGTATAGGAATTGTGGGAGTAGGACATGTAGGCAGCAGAATCCAGCAACTGGCCGAACGGTTGGGTATGAGAGTATTGCTCAATGACCCCCCGCGTGCAGCACAGGGAGAAAAAGGTTTTGTGGACCTGCAGACAATAGCCCGAGAATGCGACATTATCACCCTGCATACTCCGCTGATAAGAGAGGGGAAATATCCTACCTTTCACCTGGCCGATGATGACTTTTTCCAAAGTTTACAGAAGCACCCCTACCTCATCAACACCTCACGAGGAGAAGTGGTCGAGACTACTTCCATTCTTCAGGCACTTAAAAGCAAACAAATTGCCGGAGCCGTCATTGATGTATGGGAGAATGAACCTCATATCAGCTTAGACTTGCTGCACCGTGTATTTATCGGTACTCCGCATATCGCCGGATATTCGGCCGACGGGAAAGCCAATGCCACTCGCATGGTATTGGATGCTTTCTGCCGCTTTTTCGGCATACAAAAGGAGTTCTGTATTTCTTTACCTCAACCGGAGTATAATCTGCAAGATACCGATGAAGACATTCATCAGCTGCAGATGTACAATCCGCAACACGATTTCGAGACATTACTTGCACATCCGGAGAAGTTTGAACAGCTACGTGGTGATTATCCTTTACGGAGAGAATAACGACTGCTCCAAAAGTATTCTTCCGTTTGGTTTATCCGGCTTCGGGAATATCAGATTTTCCATTGATATTCCATTTATCATTTTGTCATTTTGATATTTCCGAAGCTTAAAAACAGGGCTTTTCAGAGCCGAAGGAAACAGGACTGGATTTCAAGGCTGTTTTTTAAGGGTATATCAAATCACAAAGACAGCATTTCCTGTAAAATAAAAGCAAAAGAAGATACACAAACTGAAAGCACGCTCATAAAGCTAAATAAAAGGCATAAGTTCTATCGGAAAGACAATTTATTTTTAACAGGATAAAAGGATAGTTTACCGATAAAAAAGCACAAATTTCTTCATCTTTTCACACTATTAGTCACAACAGCGTACGCTATCAGTCACGTAAGCTACCGTTACAAGTCGCACAAGCCACCGATACCTGTATCGCAAGGCTTCAATACAAGCCTTACTCCTTGGTCTCACAACCCTTATTTTCCTGCTATAAAGCATGTTTTGAGCTTTTTTTGAAGAGTTTTTAGCCCTTTTTGCATGTTAAAAAGAGCTAAATTTACAAAGTACCAGTTAGCAAAAAAGAAGAAAAGTGCACATTTTAACACCAAATATGCGCTTTTCCTATCAATTGTATTTTTCAGGACAAGCCGGAAGGCAGACTGTCTTTATCCGAAACAAATCCCCATACGACGGCCTTGCACCACCAAATCATTGTCTTCTGTAACCAGCTTCAATTTTCCGGCTACCTCTCCCAACGGCACGGAAGTAATCTCCGAACCACACAAAGACACCATACGTCCGAACTGCCCACCGGCTATCAGTTCTGTGGCGTGTCCTCCCATCCGGGTAGCCAGATTACGGTCGAATGCAGTAGGACTTCCTCCACGCTGTATATATCCCAAAACGGTTTCACGTGTTTCAAAGCCAGTTTCATATTCTATTTCTTCAGCAATATATTGGGCAGCCTTTTTACCATTTACAGTAGGAATTCCTTCTGCCACCACTACAATAGAATATGGCTTTCCTTTTTTCAGACGATTGATAATCGTATCGCCTATATTGTGAATATCAAAAGGAATTTCAGGCAACAAAATAATATCTCCTCCTCCGGCCATACCGGAATACAAGGCAATCCATCCTGCTTTATGCCCCATCACTTCAATGACCATCACCCGCTGATGTGCGCTGGCCGTAGAATGCAGACGGTCTATGGCATCGGTAGCAATCGATACGGCAGAATCGAAGCCAAAAGAGATATCCGTTCCCCATACGTCATTGTCGATGGTCTTGGGTATCGATACCACATTTACACCAGTATCTGCCAACTTTGCAGCGGTTTTCTGGGTACCATTTCCCCCAATACAAACAATACAATCCAACTGGTGCTTCTCGATTGTTTTCAACATCATGGCCGGCTTGTCTTCTGTCAGAGTATTGGTTTTCCGTTTAAAAGGCTTCTCCCGGGAAGTTCCTAAAATGGTACCTCCCATATTCAGCAAACCAGTTAAAGAACCTTCTGTCAAAGGAATCACATCATCGTCTACCAGCCCTCTGAATCCGCTGTGGATACCGAAGACTTCCATCCCGTAATGATTCATCGCCGTTTTACAAACGCCTCGGATTGTCGCATTTATTCCCGGACAATCGCCTCCAGATGTCAAAATACCTATTCGCATGGTCGTATATGTTTATCAGCGTAAAATTACAAGAAAAAAATATAGAATTGTAAATTCTCAAAAAAAAATAATGACACCATCTTTAATTAATAGAAATAACCTACCTTTGCGAATATGAATTTGTAAAACAGAAAAAAAATGGTTTCAACAAAGTTAATCGGAAAGCTGTTCACACCCAGACAGAAAGCCATCGATCTGTACAATACACAGGCAGAGGCTATCCAAGAACACGTATTCCAGAAACTCATACAAAATGCAGCTCATACAGAGTGGGGAACCACTTATCAATATAATGCCATACGCTCTTACAGTGATTTCCAAAAAGTACCTATTCAGACTTATGAAGACATAAAAGGGTATGTAGACCGGATGCGTCACGGAGAAGCAAATGTACTTTGGAGAGATAAGGTAGTATGGTATGCAAAATCTTCCGGTACCACCAACGATAAAAGTAAGTTTATTCCGGTAAGTAAAGACGGCCTGCAGAATATTCATTACAAAGGAGGACAGGATGCCGTAGCTCTGTATCTGAGAGAGAATCCCCAAAGCCGTTTTTTTTCTGGAAAAGGATTGATTTTAGGAGGAAGTCACAGTCCTAACTACAACGTAAAAGACAGCCTGGTAGGAGACCTGTCGGCCATTTTGATTCAAAATATCAATCCGCTGGTCAACTTTATCCGTGTGCCAAGTAAGGAAATCGCTCTTTTAAGCGAATTTGAAGAAAAGGTAGAACGAATTGCCGAGACTACGATTCACAAAAATGTCACCAATTTATCTGGTGTGCCTTCGTGGATGCTGGCAGTAATTAAGCGTATTCTCGAAAAGACGGGAGCACATACATTGGATGAGGTATGGCCCAACCTGGAGGTATTCTTCCATGGAGGAGTGTGCTTTACACCTTACCGCGAACAGTATAAGCAACTTATCCGAAGCAGCAAGATGCACTATATGGAAACGTATAATGCCAGCGAAGGCTTTTTCGGGCTGCAAAGCGACCTGTCCGACCCGGCCATGCTGCTGATGATTGACTATGATGTGTTCTATGAGTTTATCCCATTGGAAGAGATAGACAATCCGGCTCCTCATATCGTACCGCTCGCGGGAGTAGAAGTTGGAAAGAACTACGCCATTGTGATCAGTACCTCTTGCGGATTGTGGAGATACATTCTGGGAGACACCGTTAAGTTTACTCAGAAAGACCCGTATAAATTCATTATTACCGGACGTACCAAGCATTTTATCAATGCATTTGGAGAGGAACTGATGGTAGACAACGCCGAGAAAGGACTGGCACGTGCCTGTGCCGAAACAGGAGCACAGGTCTTGGAGTATTCGGCTGCACCTGTATTTATGGATGCAAATGCCAAATGTCGCCATCAGTGGCTGATTGAGTTTAGTAAAATGCCGGATTCACTCGAAAAATTCAGACACGTACTGGATCAGGCATTGCAGGAAATCAACTCCGATTATGAGGCAAAACGACATAAGGATATCACCTTACAGGAACTGGAACTTATCGTAGCTCGTCCGAATCTGTTCCACGACTGGCTGAAACAGAAAGGCAAACTGGGCGGACAGCATAAAGTTCCTCGCTTGAGCAACAATAGAGACCATATAGAAGAAATGTTAAAACTGAACGAATGAAACCTATACCCAAATATATAGCCATCCTATTGGTTATCATCGGATTTTATGCCTGTGCAAGTACAGGATCGCCCGATGGAGGCCCCTACGACGAAGATCCTCCTAAGTTTGTGCGTGCTACTCCTGAACCTAACACAAAGAACAATACGCGTAAGAAAATTGCGATTGAATTTGATGAGTTTATCAAATTGGAAAAGGCTTCCGAAAAGGTGATTATCTCTCCTCCTCAAAATGAGGCACCGGAAGTAAAAACCAGCGGTAAAAGAGTGTTGGTCAACTTCTACGACTCATTGCGCCCCAATACGACTTATACTATCGACTTTGGTGATGCAATTGTAGACAACAACGAAGGAAATCCGATGGGAAACTTCTCGTATGCGTTCTCTACCGGTGATACCATCGATACCATGCAAGTATCGGGCGTTGTACTGAACTCTGCAGATTTAGAACCGATTAAAGGTATTCAGGTTGGGCTGCACAAAAACCTGAACGACAGCGCATTTACAACTCTGCCTTTCGACCGTATTTCACGCACAGACAGTAGAGGACACTTCATCATACGTGGCATTGCACCGGGCACGTACCGTATTTATGCCTTAATGGATGGTAATCAGAACTATCTGTTCGACTCAAAAACAGAAGCCATCGCCTTCATGGATTCTCTTATTGTTCCGTCTATGGAAGGAGCAGTACGACAGGATACCGTATGGAATCAGAAAGATACCACCAAAATCGATACGGTCATTCAGGTCAACTACACTCGTTTCCTGCCGGATAATATCATGTTGCGCGCTTTTAAGGAGGAGAACAATTTACAGTACCTGATGAAGAGTGAACGCCCTAAAACCAATCAGTTTATGCTGTACTTCAGTGCAAAGGCAGATACACTCCCCACATTGACAGGACTGAACTTTGATGCAGAGAAGTCTTTACTGGTAGAGCCTAATCAAAAAAACGACAGTATTCTTTATTGGATTAAAGATACAGTGTTATGCGAGCAGGATACACTCATCATGCAGCTGGACTATCTGGCCACAGATACACTGGGGCAGCTTGTTCCGCAAACAGATACGTTACGGATGGTGAACAAGATTCCAAAGGAACGTCGTCTGGCTCTGAAAGAAGAAGAAAATAAGAAGAAGGAAAAAGAGCGTAAACGACGCATGAGAAAAGGAGATACGCTGAGCGTTGAAACTCAATTTCTGAAGATGCAGGTAGATGCACCTTCTGCACTCGACTTGAACAGAAACATCATCCTGAAATTCGATGAACCGGTAGAAAGTATAGATACGAATGCCATTCATATGACTGCAATGGTGGATTCTGTATGGCAGGATACTCCATTCATTTTACAGAAAGACTCTATTGCTCCACGCCAATACCAGATTCTGGCAGCCTGGAAACCCGGACAGGAATATCAGCTTACAATCGACTCGCTGTGCTTTAAGGGTATATATGGACTTTATACAGATAAGGTGCAGAATAAGGTAAAAGTAAAAACGCTGGAAGACTATGGAACGCTGTTCCTGAATATTGTAGGGGCAGAAGCTCCTGCCATCGTACAATTACTGAACAGCAGTGATGAAGTAGTAAGACAACAGCCTGTAAACGCCAAGAACACTTGTGATTTCTATTTCTTACAGCCTGGTACTAAATATTATATCCGTTTGTTCTACGACAGGAACAACAACGGAAAATGGGATACGGGTAATTATGAAGAGAAAAAACAGGCTGAAGAGGTATTTTACTTTCCTAAAGTATGGGAAATGAAGGCCAACTTTGAGTTTGAAGAAACATGGGACTTGAAAGCGGTTCCTTTGGATAAACAGAAGTTGGATGACATAAAGAAACAAAAACCCGACGAAACTAAAAAAATTAAAGACCGTAACAAGGAGCGTGCCAAAAATTTAGGAAGAGTATGATGAAGAAATTAGTTTTATGCTTATGCTTCCTGATGGGAGGTATAGCAACAATTCAGGCACAGTGCGGAGCAGAAAATAATGCAATTAAGGCAGGAGAAACACTGAGCTATGAGCTGAAGTTCAATTGGAAGTTTGTCTGGATTAATGCCGGATGGGCCAAGATGACGGTAAACAACACGACTTATATGGGACGTCCGTGCCTGAAAACAGACTTGCAATCGTACACCAACAAGAAAATTGACTTCTTTTTCAAAATGCGCGATACCCTGACTTGTATTACCAGTCAGCAGTTGGAACCACTTTATTTCCGTAAAGGAGCAGAAGAAGGAAAACGATATACGGTAGATGAAGTTAAATTCAGCTATGCAAATGGGAAATGTATCGTAGACCAGCAACGTATGCTTTACGGAAACGTGGAAAAACGTTATGATGAATCTGCGGTGTGTGTATACGATATGTTAAGCATCTTGCTACAAGCCCGATCTTACGATCCGACTAACTACAAGCCTGGTTTGAAAATACGTTTTTCTATGGCTACCGGTAAGAACATAGAAAAACAGACGCTTATATATCGTGGTAAAGAAAACTATAAGGCAGAAAATGGAGTAACTTACCGCTGTCTGGTATTCTCGCTGGTAGAATATGTAAATAACAAGGAAAAAGAAGTTATTACTTTCTACATTACAGATGACTTGAACCATCTTCCTGTACGTTTGGATATGTACTTGAATTTTGGCTCAGCAAAAGCTTTCCTTACAGATATCAAAGGAAACAGACATCCATTGACTTCTATTGTAAAATAAACCGATTCATGATAAAGAACGAGAGCCATGCCGCGTAATTGCGACATGGCTCTTGTTTTTTATCTGCAGACTTTGCATTATAAGCGAGATACGCCATTTATTTTGCCTTCGATAGAAGTAGGAGTGCCTGTATAGCCTACACTACCTGCACTGGAAGAACCGGCAGACAACTTACCTGTCACATAGCAACGTACATCACCGGCAGAAGAGGCTTGTGCTTTCACATCAACTGCTTTCAGTTTTTCGGCATATACTTTACCGGCAGAAGAAGCTTCATACGAAGCATTACGACAAACACCCGACAGATTAATATCACTGGCAGAACTGGAAGATGCTGCTACATCACCCTGGCAAACAATGTCTCGTATTTCACAGTCGCCCGATGAACTGGTTTCTATTGCCATATCACCCTTACACTGTAATCCTACGATTTCCATATCAGCACTACTTTCTACATTCATCACAGTTTTATGACAGGATATATTTTTCAGAACCAGTTCGGCACTGCTGCTTGCTGTAGCCGTAAGATTGGCACACTGTACTTTCTCTGCATGGATATCCGCACTGCTTGATACATCAAAAGTTACATCTTTACTTGTATTCAGTCCGTTAGCTAAAGTGATATCTGATGAAGAAGAAGCATGAAAACCGGTCACTTCAGGGGCAAATACTCTTACTTCGCAAGTACATTTTCCTCTGAAACTCAACGAATGTCCCTGAGGAATATCATAAGTTACATTCAGTTTTTTCCCATTCTGTTCTACCTTCACATACTTTACTACGTTATCGGGTGCATAAATTTCTGCATAAGGTTCACCTTTATACTGAGTATAAACTACATCTATCGAACGTGAAGACGAAATAGCAGCTACTTCTCCGATATTCACTTTTTGAGTTACATAATTTTTACTGGGATTTATTACAGTTTTCCCTCCGGCATAGCATCCGGAAAAGCTCATCAACAGGGGGGTCAATGCAGCCAGAACAGTTACATACAATTTCATAGTCTATATCTTTTTTAGTATTACTACCCATTAGACGCAGAAATCCTCTAAAAGTAACAGATTCTATACAAAAATTTTATTTATGAAAGAAAAACTGTTCAGCCCATCAATTTGAATACTGGAGAAATAAACCAGCGCTTGTACATCAGAGTAGCCAAATGATACACAAAGAAAGCCGAAATAAAACCGACAATTGCATCAATCAGATAATGAGCCTGTATGTATACCGTAGCTCCACACAGCAACAAATAAAAAGGAGTCAACAGGTAAGTCAATTTACGGTTTACACGCCAGGACATAATCATCACAATAGTAGAAATTCCGACATGAGAACTGGGGAAAGCTGCCGTAGGGCGTTCACCGACTTCCTGAGAAGCCTCAACCAGATTGAAGAAGAAGCCATGATCGAATCCCGGACCCGGTATCAGATAATCATTAAAATTGAAATAATCACCGATAGGAGGAAATATACAAGCATTCACCTTGTCCATACCGATAGCAGGGAAATAGAATTGTGGTCCTGCCACAGGAAGCAGAATATAAATAAGATAATAAATGAAAAAAGAGGTAACCAGCACAAAGCAGATTTTCTCAAACCATTCAAAGCGTTTCAGAAAATAGTAAACTACCACTATAAACATCATGGGATAATAGAAAAAGTATCCCATATTAAATGGTTCACTGAACCAGATAGACGGCAAATGCTTACTAAACTCTACTGCCGGCTGACAACCGAACAAGAACTGTTCGGCATGCGCAAACAAATAATCCAGATTAGGAAACAAACGATTGAACTCGAATGTATCGGGATACCAATAAGCCAGCAAAGACATTTGTACCAGCATGCGTATAAATGCCGTCAGACGGCACGGAACTGCCTGATACAAGAATATTAGTACAAAAGTCAACACAACGATGCCTGCACGTTCCAGCAGCATCATCCCCGGATGATCCATACGGGGATAAAGAATCAATATCAGAATAGTGGTCAAGGCATTATAAATCAAACTGATTGTCTCTACAGCAAACAGTCCTTTTCCACTATCTACACGCTCAAACAAGTTTATCTTTACAGCCATCCTTCTTTTTTATACCAAGCTATTATTTCCTTTACGCCTCTCTCCAACGGATACTCCGCCTTATATCCCAACTCTTTTTCCAGTGGAGTAATGTCACAACGCCAGTTCCGTTGCTTCATTATCTTATATTTATCAGGATTTAATGTACTGACCTTACCAAACAGTTTGGCTCCCTGATCGGCAAGAAATGACAAAGCTTTCAACAAAAACAATGGACATACAAATCGTAGCACAAAGGGATTTCCCATCTCTTTCCGTATTAAATCGGAAAAAGTACGGCTACTGTACACTTGTCCGTCGCTTACAAAATAAGCACGTCGGGTAACCTTCTTTTCAATAGCCAGGTACACAGCCTTTACAAGGTCTTGTACATACACAAATGTAATATCCTGCCGTTTGAATCCTGCTGCAAAGTCGATGTGTTGAGCAATAGATTTCGCCATCAGGAAGTAATCTCGCTCACGTGGTCCATATACACCGGTAGGACGAAATATCACATAAGGGAAATCTTTCAGCGAATGCAAATATTCTTCCGAATGCAGTTTGCTTTGACCATATGCCGTATTAGGCTGCGGCACATCCTGTTCTTGTATAGAAGAGTAATCTTTCTCACGGATTGGCCCGAAAACACTCAGTGAACTGATGTAAACAAATTGTTCCGGCAACATATCCAGTTTACTCAATATCTCGATAAAATAACGGGTTGCCCAGTAATTGCCTATTTCAAAGTCGGCCTTACTACGACATTTCGTTACTCCGGCACAGTGAATGATATAGTCCCATCCGCCATGTTCTCTTTTATGTTTGGCCAATTGGCCTTCCAGTTTATCGGAATCTGTAAAATCGAGTTCAGCAAACTGAATACGTGTATCCTGCAGGTACTTTCGGCTACTGCTCTTACGTACTCCAGCCCATACCTGCATTTCCCGTTCCAATCCGCCTTCCACTAGAAAACTTCCGATAAATCCACTAGCTCCGGTTACTAATATTTTCTTTTTCATTCACGTTACCTGTTTGTAATAGAAGTTACAAAGATAATGGTTTCTCACTGAAAATAAAGGAAGTTATTCGTGCTTTATTCCATTAAATTTGTTTACTTTGTAATAACGATTCATTTTTACGCCTGTCTGATACAGCAGACCGCGTAATTCATGACAACATCAAAATATCAACATTATGGCTAAAAAGAAAAAAGAAAAAAAAGGCGGAAAACGCATGAAGAAGAAAGAATTGGCAGAGCTTCTGATTAATTATTTCCGCATGAAGCCAACCGACAGTTTTACTCTGAAACAGCTTTTCACAGGGTTAAACCTAACAACTCATCCGCTTAAAATGCTTTGTACTGATACCGTTCAGGAAATGTTAGAAGACAGTTTCCTTATAGAAACAGAAAAAGGACATTACAAACTGAACGATAAGGGACAAATACTGATTGGTACTTTCCAAAGAAAAAGCAACGGCAAGAACAGTTTCATCCCCGAAGATGGAGGAGAACCCATCTTCATTGCCGAACGAAACTCGGCGCATGCCATGAACAACGACAAGGTAAAAATTTCTCTTTGCGCCAAGCGTAAACGACATGAACTGGAAGGACAGGTTATCGAAATTCTGGAACATGCCGACAGCACTTTTGTAGGTACACTGAAGGTCAGCAAGAATTATGCATTCTTACTGACAGAAACCAGTACTCTGGCCAACGACATCTTTATCCCTAAAGATAAGTTGAAGGGAGGAAAAGATGGTGACAAGGCTGTAGTAAAAATCACCGAATGGCCGGATTATGCAAAAAATCCGTTCGGACAGGTTATTGACATTTTAGGTAAGGCCGGCGACAATACCACAGAAATGCATGCCATACTTGCTGAATACGGATTGCCTTATACTTATCCGCAAGCAGTTGAAGAGGCTGCAGAGCGCATCCCAGCAGAAATTACACCGGAAGACTATGCCGAACGGGAAGATTTCAGAGAGGTAACGACCTTTACCATCGACCCGAAAGATGCCAAGGACTTCGACGATGCTCTGTCTATCCGTCAGTTAAAACCAGGATTATGGGAAGTGGGAGTTCACATTGCCGATGTATCACATTATGTAAAAGAAGGAAGCATCATTGATAAGGAAGCAGTGAAGCGTGCAACTTCTGTCTATCTGGTAGACCGCACCATTCCGATGCTGCCCGAACGTCTGTGTAACTTCATCTGTTCATTACGCCCTAACGAAGAAAAGCTGGCTTACTCTGTCATCTTCGAAATGAACGAAAAAGCAGAAGTGAAAGATTATCGTATACGGCACACCGTCATCAAATCGGACCGTCGGTTTACCTACGAAGAAGCACAGCAGATTATTGAAACTGGAGAAGGAGATTATAAAGAGGAAATACTGCAACTGAACAAGTTGGCACAGATACTGCGTGAAAAACGTTTGTCGGCCGGAGCCATCAACTTCGACCGTTGTGAGGTGAAATTCGAAATAGACGAAACCGGGAAACCGCTCAGCGTATATTTCAAAGTTTCCAAGGAAGCCAACAAGCTCATCGAGGAATTTATGTTATTGGCCAACCGTACCGTAGCCGAACATATCGGCAAGGTTCCCAAAAACAAAAAAGCAAAGGTATTCCCGTATCGTATCCACGATTTGCCGGATCCCGACAAGCTGGATAACCTGAGCCAGTTTATTGCCCGCTTCGGATACAAGATACGTACCGGGGGAAGCAAAGTGGAAGTATCGAAGTCTATTAACCGATTGCTAAGCGACATTGACGGCAAGAAGGAGCAGAACCTTATTGAAACGGTTTCACTCCGTGCCATGCAGAAAGCTCGCTACTCCATTTACAACATCGGACACTATGGACTGGCTTTCGATTATTATACACACTTTACTTCGCCTATCCGCCGTTATCCGGACTTAATGGTACATCGCTTATTGACCCGCTATCTGGCTGGAGGACGTACAGCTCAGGCCGATAAGTACGAAAATTTGTGCGAACACAGTTCTGCCATGGAGCAAACAGCAGCAAGTGCTGAACGTGCTTCTATCAAGTACAAACAGGTAGAATTCATGAGCGAACGCATCGGCAACGTGTACGATGGAGTAATATCCGGAGTAACCGAATGGGGATTGTATGTGGAAATCAATGAAAACAAATGCGAAGGTATGGTGGCTATGCGCGACTTAGGCAACGATTATTACGAATTTGATGAAAAGAATTATTGCCTCATCGGACGTCGTCATCATCGTAAATTCAATTTAGGAGACCCTGTCAAGATTAAGGTGGCACGTGCCAATCTGGAGAAAAAACAACTCGACTTTATCCTGGCAGACGAATAATAGGATTTAAGTATATTCTACCAATAATGTCATTCCAGATAATTTTTTGTCTGGAATGACATTTTTATTTTCTTAATATCGGATGGATTTCTGAACGGAAAAACAAAAGCCTCCAAGCATCAGCCCAATACTCTTTGAAAATCAAAGTAACTTACTTCACTCTCCGGTTCAACTGATTATTGGCCTTGGCGGGTTTCGATTTTCCTATTCGTTTTCCTGTCGGTTTCTTCTTTCCTTGCTGTTTAGCCTTAAATGCAAAAGGATTCTTTTTATTTACTACCATAATCTATATTTTTCGACAAAAATAAAATATTTCTTTCTATTTTTGCTTTTTACTAAACAGAAGCATTATGAACACACCCGACTATACACACGTTCTGACGCAAGTAGTTGATAAACTATCCGACAGCAATTCTTTTGGAGGATTGTTTCATCAGCACAAGGATGGAGACCCTCTGCCTTCCGGAAAGTCACTTTACCGCATCGTCGAATTATCACGTGCCATTCTGTTTCCAGGATACTTCGGAACCCCTAATCTGCACACCCATACTATTCACTTCCATATTGGTGTGGACGTCGAAGAGCTTTTTACTCTGCTTACCGAACAGATTCAAGCAGGATTGTGCTTTGGTGTAGAAAGCAGTGGCATGGCTACCTCTGATACCCCTTGTAGGGAAACGGCTGCCAAACTGGCTATTCAGTTTATCAGTCGGTTGCCCGAACTGAGACAAATACTGGCTACTGACGTAGAGGCCGCTTATTACGGTGATCCGGCAGCCAACAGCTTTGGTGAAATCATTTGCTGTTATCCCATCATTCGTGCCATTACCAATTACCGTATTGCTCACGAACTTTATTTGCTGAATATTCCACTGATTCCACGTATTATCACCGAAATGGCTCACTCGGAAACAGGGATAGACATTCATCCGGGAGCCTGCATCGGACACCATTTTACCATCGACCATGGTACCGGTGTGGTTATTGGAGCCACTTGCATCATCGGCAATCACGTCAAGCTGTATCAGGGTGTAACACTGGGAGCCAAAAGTTTCCCTCTCGACGAGAATGGAAATCCTATTAAAGGAATCCCCCGCCATCCGATATTGGAAGACGATGTAATTGTATATTCCAATGCAACCATACTGGGACGTATTACTATCGGTAAAGGAGCCACAATTGGTGGTAATATCTGGGTCACCGAAGACGTCCCTGCCGGTGCACGAATTGTACAACGGAAAAACTCGCAAACGTAAGATAAAGAACCTAAATACCCACAAACGTAAGAACTGAAAAAACAATGAACACATTTGCACCTTTTGCCCGACCTCTTTATATCATGACCAAACCTGTCGGAGCCATTTGCAATCTGGCTTGCGACTATTGCTATTACCTGGAAAAGTCGAAACTTTATCAGGAAAACCCTAAACATATAATGAGCGACGAGCTGCTGGAGAAGTTTATCAAAGAATATATTGAATCGCAAACCATGCCTCAGGTACTGTTTACATGGCATGGAGGAGAAACATTGATGCGCCCGCTTTCTTTCTATCAGAAAGCTATGGAACTGCAGCGCAAATATGCACGCGGACGTACGATAGACAACTGTATTCAGACAAATGGTACTTTGCTTAATGACGAGTGGTGCCGCTTTTTCCACGACAACAACTGGCTGGTAGGTGTTTCGATAGACGGTCCTCAGGAATTTCACGACGAATACCGTAAAAACAAGCAAGGAAAACCTTCGTTTATGAAAGTGATGCAAGGCATTAATCTGCTGAATAAGCATCGGGTAGAATGGAATGCTCTGGCCGTAGTCAACGATTTTAATGCTGATTATCCACTCGACTTCTACCACTTTTTCAAGGAAATAGGTTGCCGGTACATCCAGTTTACTCCCATCGTAGAACGAATTTTCCGTCATGATGACGGACGCCATCTGGCCGCTGTAGAAGAAGGAGACAATGAAAAGTTGGCAGACTTCTCTGTAACACCAGAACAATGGGGAAATTTCCTTTGCACCATTTTCGACGAATGGGTAAAAAACGACGTAGGGGAATATTTCATTCAGTTATTTGATGCCACTCTTGCCAACTGGGTAGGCGAACAGCCCGGAGTATGCTCGTTAGCCAAAACTTGTGGACATGCAGGAGTCATGGAATTCAATGGCGATGTATACTCTTGCGACCATTTTGTCTTCCCTCAATACAAACTGGGAAATATCTACTCAAAAACACTGGTAGAAATGATGTACAGCGACAAGCAGCAGCAGTTCGGACGCAATAAGTTCGACAGTCTGCCTTCTCAATGTAAAGAATGCCAGTATCTGTTTGCCTGCAACGGTGAATGCCCTAAGAATCGTTTTTGTAAAACCGCTACCGGAGAACCGGGGCTTAACTACCTTTGTAAGGGCTATTATCAGTACTTCGATCATGTAGCACCTTATATGGACTTTATGAAAAAAGAGTTGTTGGCAGAGCGGGCACCAGCTAATATTATGGAAGCAATAAGAAAAGGAGAATTATAATTTCCACAAAAAGCAAAAGACATCCGTATACCTTCATGGTATTACATCATAAAAAAATCGCTATGCTGTTCTTTATAGAAGCAACCATAGCGATTTTTATTTAGAATAACTTAATCTGTTTATTTACCTAACACATCCTGTGGCGGGAACTGATAACCTTCTCCTCCATTATTATCCATTACAGCTCCACTGGGAACCTTCAAGTGTTTCTGACTCTTACTCCAGTCCCATATTTTAGTAGTGTTTTCTGTAATTTCTCCAGTTTCTGAATCGCGTTTTTTACCATTCATCGGATAATACAAAAGCAAACCTTCGTCATCCGGATTTACAGATTTCCATAAAGACTGTTTAATCTGTTTTTGCGAGCGTGCCACTTTCCAGAAACGTATTTCACGCAACCATTCATTACGTCCGCTCAACCAGAACCCGGTAAGACCATAAGGACCAGTACGCATTTCACGATCTGCCACCAGTTCTCCGTTTACATAGATATAATTTTTCTTTCCATCGTATACCATCGAAATCATATACCACTCATTGGGTTGAGCTGAAAATTTCTCCAATGGCACGTCTATCTGAGAACCTGCAGTCTTCAATTGGAACTGATTATATTTAATCGTCACATCACCAAAACGAGGATAGATTTCATCCAATGTACTAGAACCCGAAACCACTTTTGTACCTCCAAGAGCTACGTTATTACTATTATAAACCGAATGCATGACCATCATTTCAAAAGTCCATACATCAACCTTAAAGTCATCCGGGAACATACCTGCATCTTCTGCACCAGAGCCGGCAAACTTCATAACCGGTATCGACACAATAGGTTCAAAAACAAGCAATGCACTTGTTTCACCAGGAATTAAATTCGTACTTCCTCCCTGAATCTTTACAGGAAGTGCATATGTTCCTTGAGGAGAAAACTCAAGATTCTTCAATACAACTGGAACAGTCTGAGATACAGCATTGGGAGCCAATACAATATTCTTTTCCATTTCGTACATATTCTCCGGCAGCACAATATAATCTGTCCCGTTCTGCTTATTATATTTGTCTAATACCTCTTGTCCTTCTATAACCAAAGAAACACGTACCTCTTCTGTTGTTTTCTTTGTCAAGCTAACTTGCAAATCCTTAATCAATACATCATTATGTTCTTTTACAAAAGACTGTATTACTCCTGTATTAGGCATATACACACCCAAATCCACCTCAAATTCTTTTGTAGCATCTTTATATAGTTCGTCCTGGCAGCTAAAGAACGTAAGCATGCCGACAATTCCTATCATCCAAAATTTCTTCATAATTCAATTCTTTTTACTGATAATTACCCGGATAAACCTGATTTCCTAAATATAGCGCCTGTCTTAACCATCTATAAGGAGGATTATTGGCATAGTCATACTCCATATGATATGTACCGATACCTCCAATACGCTTACCACTTGGTAAATCGAGCGTTGCATAATCGAAAATCTGTGCTCCATACAACCCATTAAATTCTCCTCTTATCGAAGTATAGGTTCTTTGTCCAGACCAGCTTGCAGCACCGCTCTCCGGATGGATACCTCCGGTTCTCCAGCATTGTTCAAATTCAACCGTAATGATTGTCTTTCTTTCCCAATTCTCCAGATTAGGCTTATTGATCTTATTTATTACAGACTGAGTAGATGTTTCCCAATATGCCTGATAAATATAATGGTCAATCATTTTGGAAGTTTCTGTACTCAACAAATCAGGTTGTCCGTCCATAACCAAAAGTCTTCCGGCAGGACGTAAGCGGTCGCTCATTGTTTTGATGAATACATACATATTCTTGTTCTGATTTGTATTCGGACCTATTTCTGTACGCCTTGCCAATGTACCACTATGACCATAACCCGGTTCATAGTCGATATCAAAACCATCCAGATTATATTTCTCAATAGTATCACAGATTGCATTGGCATAAGCTTTTACACCTTCTTCAAAACTTCCTCCACCTTTCTCGGTCACCCAATATTCATAAGCATCTTTACCCGGAGGCGTCATCTGGTCTCCCAAATCCTGTACAATCCAACAAAGCATAGCTTTACCGCCCTTTACTTCCTGGAAAAACTTTAAATCAGCTTTCTGGTGTTCAGACAGATTACCTCTACAACCCCATAAAGATACCAAGTCTACACTGTCTGGCAACATCTTCAGATAGTTCTGTGCGTTAGAACCTCTTCCTGTCCAGTTACCAAACCATCCGAAGCCCTTTACATGAGGAGTATTACGATATTCACGTATCTTACGATAATACTCACGCATAGTAGGAGTCAAATCGGCCTCACTCTGAGCATCTATCAATTCTATATATTTTTCCAATCCTTCTTGGTTAGCATACACTTCTCTTTCCACGTCTGTCCAGTCTGAGCAGCCTGTAAAAGCAACGACAGACAAGCAGATTGCAATATATTTTAATAGCTTCATAATTTTTTCTGTTAAAGATTACACTCTATTACTTTTGTAACGGTCTGTCCGAACGAACCCACCATAACTTGGTTGAACCTTGATCCTCACCGCCCAATAAAGTCGGTACATCTTTCATATTTGGATTTGTACTGTATTCGGTTGCGCCAAAGCGGAAACGTTCAGGTGCAAAACAATCGCCAGAAGCTCCGATACGAGCAGGTGCACTGGTGTCTTCGGGCTTTCCAATAAACGGATAACCTGTACGACGATATTCGGTCCATGCTTCCACTGCATTCGGATAAAGTGCCAGATATTTCTGTGTAATAATCTTCTGTAACTGCTCCTCTTTCTGATTGGAAGTACTGTAATGATCCCACTTTGGAGATGTATTTCCAGTAATAAGTGGAGAAGTATAAGCCGGATGATGACTCAAGCTGGCAAACCCTAATGGAGATGGCAGCGTTTCTTTTGACAAATACTCACCTGCACCCGTCAAACCATTTTCTGTAAACGACATTTCCACCCCAGCCTCATAATAAGTTTTAGGATCACCGGCCATCAGATTATACAAACAAGCTTCAGCCTTCAGGAACTGCACCTCGGAAGCACGCATCCAATAAAGCGGTGAATTTGAATTCACATTTGGCTTAGAAGCGAAATATGGAGAAGCCGCATTATCATTCCATTGCTTTCCAAAGGAACTTGCCTGTGGTAATCCGTAATAATTTTCTTCTCCATAAAAAGTTCCTTTTTTAAAGTAAACAGCTATACGCGGATCATTATATCCAGTCAAATAAGCCCAGATAGTAGCTCCCATTCTCGTTTCACCATATTCATCTACAGAAGCCAACATAGAGTTTAATAAAGGCATCTTATCAGAGTTCTGGATTTTTGCTTCCTGACTCGCATCTTCAATTACTCCTCCATTCTTTACATCCAATGCTTTGGTAATGTATTCTTGAGCCAATGCATTATCTACAAAATGTACTCGCACAGCCATACGCAACATCAACGAGTTTGCGAACCGTACCCAATTTGCCGGATTACCATTATAAATCACATCATAATCTCCCAGTACCTTTGATGTGGATTTATTAAGAACAGCTACAGCATCTGCCAAATCGGCCATCATTGTTTTATATACCACTTGCTGAGAATCCAATTTAGGAGCAATGTCTCCATTTCCGGCATTGGTATATACAATAGGACCAAACACATCAGTAGCACGGAGCCATCCGGCAGTCTTCACAATGTTTGCCAATGCAAGAATTTCTTGGTCGGCAGGCTCTTCTGATCCTTTCAGCTTACTATAAATTGTATTCCAGGATTGATACATCTTAGAATAAAAATTCTCATAAGCATAATTCATTCGGTTATCCTGAAAATTCCAGTTTGCTTCAAGATAACCCGCACCAGCCCAGTTGTTGTTATTTCCAAAATAGCCAATATACGTACCAGAAGAGATAAGATCGGTATTTTGCAAATCATTACCCGGGCCTGTAGTCAATGTAGGAGAACCGATAGGAATTACTTTCTGCTGCATATCCATAAATGAGGTTCCATAAAGCAATGCTCCCAACTCTTCATCACTCACCCCATATATATTGGTATTGATATCTTCATAATCACAAGAAGTTATCAATGCAAGTGAAGCTAATGACAATATATATTTCTTCAATTTCATAATTAATCAGATTTAATTTTTAGAATCCAAACTTCAAACTCATACCATAAGTACGTTGGCTGGGCAACATAAAGTAATCATATCCTTGTCCAAATGTTCCGGTTGATGCTGTCAGTTCCGGATCATAAGGTGCCTTACTATAAATCATCCACAGGTTTGTTCCATATACAGATAAGCTTACATTATTAAATGGTGTGCCCTTAAACCATTTATTCGGGAATGTATATCCTAAGTTTACTTCCTGCAAACGGACATTTGTGGCAGAGTATGTATGATATGCATCCATATCGGCTACTGTCTGATAAAAGTCTCTTGGATTTACGGGAACATTACCCACCATTACATAACCCAAATCACGCGCCATTGCCGATTCTTGAGAAACTCCAAACAGATTCAGTGTAGCCTGTGTTTTGGAAATAACAATACCTCCCAAACGAGCATTAACCAAGAATCCTAAATTAAATCCTTTATAACTGAATGAATTTCTCCATCCTAAATTCCATTTAGAGTTTACACTTCCCAGCTTGTAAGGCTCGGTAGCTTCTGTAGTAAGCGGACTTCCTGGTACATATACTATATATCCATCCTGGTCACGCTTAATTTGCTGATCGGCATAAACATCTCCGATTTCACCACCTTCGCGCAAGCGGAAACGTCCCATTTTAATATCACTCAAGTCGATATTTTCTCCTGTAACAGGGTTCTTTACATTATGAGGCAATTCAATAATCTTATTTCTATTTGCAGTAGCAGTCACAGAAGTACTATAAGAAAAGTTTCCGAAAGTCTGGTCGTATCCCAATGTCATTTCAATACCTCTGTTTCTTACATTACCGGCCTGTACATACATATAATCGTAACCAGAACCTTTTGAAAGTTCAGCTCTCAACAACTGGTCATAAGTATTCGACTGATATAAAGTAACTCCCAAAGAAACCGTATTGTTGAACCAGCGTGAGTCAATTCCCAGTTCCCAAGAACGGGTACGTTCCGGATGTAAGTCTGATACCGGATAGAATTTAAATGGTTTTACAACTCCTCCTTCGACTTCGTGTGTCAACGTTCCGGGAGTTAACCCTGTTTCCGAAATAGGAGAACCAACCTCTGTATAAGAAGCTCTTACTTTAAAAAATCCCAAAACAGGACGAATGGCATCGCGTGTAGATTCGGGCAGCAACTCTGTAACCAAAGCCGAAACACCTACCGACGGATAAAATATCCATTCTTCAGCAGCGTTAATCAACTGCGATGGATGGTCTGCACGTCCTGTAAGAGTCAAATACAAAGCCGATTTCCAGGACAACTCAGCCGAAGCAAATACAGCTGCATTTCGTGTTCTCAAATTACCTCCAGTCTGACTGGGTACCCCTGTAGTTGGATCTACATTACCGTAAGTAAACAGATTAGGAACAGTCATCAACTGGCCACCCCAACCACGGCCTTTCGTATCATATTCTTCAAATGAAGAACCTACGTTGACAGTAGCATGATAAATATCAGCGAATTGTTTATCAAAATTCACCATAATATCAGCGTATTTCTGACGATAGGTTTCGTTTGAATAATTATAGCGTCCTTTAGGTTTTGCAAAAGTACCATTAGTCGACGCATAGCGCTTATCTTCCTTTTCTGTATAGGTGTTATCCATACGCAAACGCCCTGTTACATTCAGGTAATCTGTAATGTCGTACTTCAGCAACACCGAGAACATATAACGGTCTCTGGTCTCCGGACGAAGATTACGATATGCAATCCAATATGGATTCTGGATACTCATACCCATATCTCCCGGACTCCAATACTGTTCATTATATCCTAATTCCGAGTTATAACGTTCAAAATATTCTTCCTGCTTGAAATCACTACCGCGAGGATAAAGATAAGTACCTACAATAGGATTGAAGTAAGTACCATACGATACCATGTTGTTATAATACTCGCGTACATAGCTTGCTGAAAAATCTAAAGTCAATTTATCATTAAAGAGCTTCGATGTGTTACGCACCATAAAATTATAACGGTGGTATTTATTATTAGGAACCAAACCTTTTGAATTGACTGCTGCTCCAGAAACGTACGTCTGGTTCTTTTCTGTTCCTGTAGAAAGATTGAAAGACTCAGTAAAAGTTGTTCCCGTATTGAAGAAATCGGCAGGATCATAAGAGGTAGGCTGTTCCAGACGTGCGCCCCAAGACATATAGTCTCCTGCTACATTTCCATATACATTCTGGAATTTAGGCATTACGAAAGGATTTGCAAACTCTGCCGATAAAGAAACATTGACACGTGCTTTTCCTTCAGCACCTTTTTTTGTGTTAATGATAATCACACCATTAGCTGCACTGGCACCATACAAAGCCGCAGCAGAAGGACCTGTCAGCACAGAAATGCTTTCAATGTCTTCCGGATTAAAGCTGGAAATACCTTCACCAGAAGTCGAGCCGCCAAAGCCTGTACCGTCTGTCGAATTATCTGAAGCTTTTTTATTTCCAATAGGTACACCGTCTACTACGTATAAAACATTATTGTCGCCATTGATTGATTTGTTACCGCGCATTACAACACGAGTTGCACCTCCTACACCCGAAGAGCTCCGCTGGATATTTACACCGGCAACCTTACCATTCAAACTATTGATAAAGTTTGCATCTTTTACAGTAGTAAGAGAAGCATTGTCAACCTTCTGTACATTATAACTCAATGCTTTCTCAGAACGTTTGATACCCAATGCAGTAACTACAACTTCATCGAGTACCTCCGTATCTTCTCTCATGACAATTTTTCCTAAATTTTCCTTTGCAGCCACAGACTGTGTCTTATAACCCACATAAGACAGTTCCAAAACAGCATTCTCTTTCACCTGCAAGGTAAAGTTCCCGTCAAAGTCTGTAATCGTACCGTTAGATGTTCCTTTTTCAAGGATGGTTACTCCTATTAAAGGGTTGTTTTGTGAATCGACTATAACCCCTTTAACCAATACAACTCCTTTTTCTTCATTCACAGAAATTTGGTTCAAGTCTGATAGTTTTTCTAAAGAAGCCCAGATAATATTTCCTCTCGAAAATATTAATAGAAATGATAATAGTAAAATCTTGCTTAGTCTCATAGATAAGGTATTAAAATATTAGTTAGACGACTTTTTACTAAAAGTCTAAACGATGAGATAGAGGGATAAGTTTTTTAATTAATCCATAGGCGTAAAAGATTTTAAGGTTAGTTTTTTTATATATTTAACACAAACAAAAGAGAAAACATCTTTTCAACGGTAATAAATAAACATTTTTCACTATTTATCAATAAACATACCGTTTTCTTGCATTCAAGAAATCAGAAAAGATTACAGTTCTTCATAAATTCATGAAAACAAACAAAATATTCCCTAAAAAGTTTAGCCCAAAATGCATTTTAACATATTTTATGTTACAATTTCAAACACAACTATCTATTTGATTCACAACGCAAATTATTACTTTTTACCTATATAATATAAATATAGGCTACAAATTTAAAGTATAACTTCTCAATGAGAACTATACATTTCTGTAATTGACGGCGTTGGCTATACAACCGACGTCGTCGGCTATAAAACCAACACCGCCGGATGGGCAATCAGCGTCGCCGATTATACCCCGTGACTTTTCGCAACAGATAATGATACCACGACCTCTCTCTGTTTCCAATCTATATTCCAATACGAAGAAAGCCTCTATCCAATCCGGTGAAAAGTAACCGTCCCTCAAACAGGGGTACTTCAAATTCACACTCTTATGATTTTACCGAATAGCAATAAATCAAAATGAAAAACACTAATAAACAGTTGACTGACTGAGGGGAAATTCGTATTTTTGCATTATCAAATTGAAATTACGTAATTTAATCAAGATGAATCAAGAATTCGAGCTGATCGCCAAAACCTTCCAAGGATTAGAAGAGGTTCTGGCACAAGAACTCACAGAGTTAGGAGCAAGTAACATTGAAATCGGACGTCGTATGGTCTCTTTTACAGGAGACAAGGCTATGATGTACAAGGCAAATTTCCATCTTCGTACAGCCATTCGCATCCTGAAACCTATCAAACATTTTACAGCAAAAACCGCCGACGAGGTGTATGATGCAGTAAAAAGCATTGCGTGGGAAGAGTATCTGGACAACATGAGCAGCTTTGCTGTAGATGCTGTTGTTTTTTCCAACGAATTCCGCCACTCCAAATTTGTGGCATACAAGGTAAAAGATGCGATTGTTGACTACTTCCGCGAAAAAACAGGAAACCGTCCGTCTGTACGCATCAGCAATCCTGATTTATCAATTAATATTCATGTGGCAGAAGACCGCTGTACTCTGTCATTAGACAGTTCGGGCGAATCGTTGCACCGCCGCGGCTATCGTCAGGAACAGGTAGAAGCACCTCTGAATGAGGTATTGGCTGCCGGTATGATTCTGATGACCGGATGGAGAGGGGAATGCGACCTGATTGATCCGATGTGCGGTTCGGGAACAATTCCTATTGAAGCTGCTTTGATTGCCCGCAATATCGCTCCGGGTGTATTCCGTAAGGAATTCGGCTTTGAAAAATGGAAAGACTACGACCAGGAGTTGTTCGACTCTATCTATAACGACGATTCACAGGAACGTGAATTTACTCACAAAATCTATGGATACGATAACAATCCAAAGGCTAACGAAATAGCAATTCACAACGTAAAGGCTGCTGGAGTAAGCAAGGATGTAGTACTGAGAATACAGCCTTTCCAGCAATTCGAACAGCCAAAGGAAAAGAGTATCATCATCACCAACCCGCCTTATGGAGAACGTATTTCTTCGGAAGACTTGCTGGGATTGTACCGAATGATAGGCGAGCGTCTGAAACATGCATTCAGCGGCAACGACGCATGGATTTTGAGCTACCGCGATGAATGTTTCGACCAGATTGGCTTGAAGCCCTCTGTAAAAATCCCCCTTTTCAACGGAGCACTGGAATGCCAATTCCGTAAGTATCAGTTGTTCGACGGTAAGTACAAGGCTTTCCGCAGCGAAAACAGCGACAAGGAGTTCAAGCCCAAGCGCGAAGAAAGAGAAGCACGTCCTCGCAGAAGAAGTGAAAAGGTGACTTATAAAGACAGCCGGAAACCTTCTTTCAAAGGAAGCAGAAGCAATGCCTCTTCACGTCCTTCTACAGATGACGGAAGACCTAAACAGGCTCCTGCACCACGCTATATGCATAGCCGTAAAAAAAACGATGACAATAGATCGGAACGATAACTCATTTATTCAAACAAAAGAATGAAACGTTTATTTCAATTCATATTCTTACTGTGTATGGCAGCAAGCACAATCACCGCTCAAGAAAAGAAAGCATATACACTGGAAGATGTTATTCCCGGAGGAAGTAATTATTTCAACCTGACTCCAAAGAACATGTCTGGTCTCCAATGGTGGGGAGATGTATGTGTACGCACAGAGGTAGAGGAAATTCTGTCTGTCAATACAAAAAGCGGAAAAACAAGCACGCTGGTAACATTAAAGGAAATCAACGAGGCTCTTTTGCAAAACGAAACGACAAAAGAGTTCAAGCCTTTGCGTACACTCACTTCGGCTTCTCTTCCTTATGCCGGCCGTAAAGAAGTGGTTTTCCGTCATAATCACCACATGATTGGCTATGACTTTGCAACTAAGCAGATTACTCTTTGCCTTAACTTGAATGAACGGGCTGCCAACTTTGACTTCTGCAAGGAAAATAGCAGCGTAGCTTATACTGTAGGAAACGATTTGTATGTTTCTGCTCCACAGAAAGGCAACAAGCCTATCAATCCGATATTGGCTGTCTGCCCCAACGAAAACGGCTACGCATCCGGACCCAGTATCGTATACGGACAAAGTGTACACCGCAACGAGTTCGGCATCATGAAGGGTACTTTCTGGAGTCCGAAAGGAAACTATCTGGCTTTCTACCGCATGGATCAGACCATGGTAACCGATTATCCGCAAGTCAACACTTCTACCCGTATTGCCACATTGGAGCCCGACAAATATCCAATGGCAGGAATGACAAGTCACAAAGTCACTGTAGGAGTATATGACATGCGTAGCGAAAAGACCGTTTATCTGCAGGCAGGCGATCCTACCGACCGTTATTTTACCAACATCAGTTGGGCACCCGATGAAAAGACGGTTTATGTCATCGAATTGAACCGCGACCAGAATCATGCACAACTGGTAAGCTACGATGCTGCCAGTGGAAAGAAGCTGGAAGTATTGTACGAAGAAAAACATCCGAAGTACGTAGAACCTCAGCATCCTTTGATATTCCTGCCTTGGGATCAGTCTAAATTCATCTATCAGAGCCAGCGTGATGGTTTCAACCATCTGTATCTGATGGATACTCAGACTAAAATGTATGGAGATACCCAACAGGGCAAAGATGGAGAGAGTACTTACAATGAGTACAGAAAAACTACTCCTCTGACCGAAGGCAACTGGCTGGTACAGGATGTATTGGGATTCAATGCAGACAAGAAAGAAATTATCATCGGAAGCACGGAAATTTCTCCTTTGCAGACTAATATTTTCAGTCTGAACGTGAAGAACGGAAAACGTACACTCATTGGAGCGGAAGATGGTATGCACCGTGCACAGCTGTCTGCCAGCGGTACTTACGTTATCGATAACTTTACATCTGCTTCTGTACCCCGTACTGTAAGCATCCTGCCTACCAACGGCAAGAAAGGTGTTGAACTGTTTACTGCTACCGACCCGATGATTGAAGGCTATAAACTGCCTGAAATCACTATCGGAACCATCAAGGCTGCAGACGGGGAAACAGACTTGTTCTATCGTCTGATTAAGCCGGTAGACTTTGACCCGAACAAGAAATATCCTGCCATCATCTATGTATATGGTGGCCCTCATGCTCAGATGATTCACAACACCCGTTTCTATGATGCACGCGGATGGGATCTTTATATGGCACAGCAAGGCTATGTAATGCTTACAGTAGATAGCAGAGGAAGCGATAATCGCGGTATCAAGTTCGAAAACTGTACTTTCCGTCAGTTGGGTACTGAAGAAATGAAAGACCAGGTAGAAGGTGCCAAGTTCCTGCAGTCACTGCCTTACGTAGATGGAAACAAAATAGGAGTACACGGCTGGAGCTTCGGAGGTTTCATGACCACCAATCTGATGCTGACTTATCCCGACCTGTTCAAGGTAGGAGTAGCCGGCGGACCGGTGATTGACTGGCAGTTCTACGAAGTAATGTACGGAGAACGTTATATGGATACTCCACAGGCAAATCCGGAAGGATATAAAGCAGCCAATCTTCGAAACAAGGCCGGCAATCTGAAAGGCCGTCTGCAAATCATTATCGGAGGTACAGACCCGGTATGTGTGCCTCAGCACAGTTATACATTCCTTCGTGCCTGCATCGAAGCCGGTACTCATCCCGATTTCTTTGTTTATCCGGAAGACGGACACAACATGATGGGAAGAGACCGTGTTCATCTGCACGAACACATTACACGCTACTTTAACGATTTTCTGAAATAACTCTAAAACAGATATACAAATGAAACTTTTACTCTTAGGTTCAGGTGGACGTGAGCATGCCTTGGCTTGGAAAATTGCTCAGAGTCCGAAGATTGACAAATTATATATTGCACCCGGAAATGCCGGTACACGCGAAGTAGGCGAAAACGTAGCTATCAAAGCTGACGATTTTGATGCCATCAAACAGTTTGTGGTAGAAAACCACATCGACATGGTAGTGGTAGGTCCGGAAGATCCACTGGTAAAAGGAGTATACGATTTCTTCAAAAACGATGAAGCTTTGGCACACATCCCAGTTATCGGTCCGTCGAAAGCAGGTGCTGTACTCGAAGGAAGTAAAGAATTTGCCAAAGGTTTCATGCAGCGTCATCATATCCCGACAGCAGGTTATAAAAGCATTACTGCCGACAACATAGAAGAAGGCCTTGCTTTCCTTGAAACTCTGGAAGCACCTTACGTACTGAAGGCAGACGGTTTGTGTGCTGGAAAAGGTGTACTGATACTTCCTACTTTGGAAGAAGCCAAGAAAGAGCTGAAAGAAATGTTGGGTGGAATGTTCGGCAATGCATCAGCTACTGTTGTTATCGAGGAGTTCTTGAGCGGTATTGAATGTTCAGTCTTTGTTCTGACCGACGGAAAGAACTACAAAATCCTGCCCGAAGCAAAAGACTACAAACGTATCGGCGAAGGCGACAAAGGTCTGAACACCGGTGGTATGGGTTCTGTATCTCCTGTTCCATTTGCAGATGCAGCATGGATGAAGAAAGTAGAAGACCGCATCATCCGTCCTACAGTAGAAGGACTGGCAGCCGAAGGAATCGACTACAAAGGTTTCATCTTCTTCGGATTGATTAATGTGAAAGGTGAACCAATGGTCATTGAATACAATGTACGTATGGGCGACCCCGAAACAGAAAGTGTCATGCTCCGAATCAAGAGCGACCTTGTTGACTTATTCGAAGGAGTAGCAACCGGTACATTGAATGAAAAGACTCTTGAAATCGATCCTCGTTCGGCGGTATGTGTAATGCTTGTATCAGGTGGTTATCCGGAAGCATACGAAAAAGGATTCCCTATTACAGGTATCGAAGAAGCAAAAGCGGGAGGAAGCATTGTATTCCATGCCGGTACAGCCGTAAAAGACAATCAGATTGTAACAGCTGGAGGACGTGTCATTGCAGTCAGCTCATACGGAGCAGACAAAGCCGAAGCATTGGCACAATCATTTACCAATGCAGGAAAGATTTCATTCGAAAAGAAATATTTCCGCTCAGACATCGGATTTGATTTATAATGATATCTACAAGAGATACACTTCAATATCAAATAGCCACCGGAAGACTGACTCTTCCTGTGGCTATTCTTCTCTCTCTGCTCACAGGTGGAATACTGTGTCAGAGCTGGACTCATGTGCTCTCTTTAGTCATAGGAGTACTGATTACCGGTCTGATGATAGAGATGAACACCACATTTGCCTTGATACGTACCCGTTCTACTCTTCCTCCGGCTCTATTTCTGATTACTTTCTTTCTTTGTCCGTTTCTTTATTCATACTCTGCCGAAAGCTGGTTTCCCTTACTCTTTGCAGGGATGCTCAGTTCTCTGTTCCGCAGCTATGAATCAAGATACAATTCATCCTCCATTTTCCATGCCTTTCTGTTAATCGGTATTGGAAGCTGGATACTCCCTTCATGCTTGTTCTTTGTTCCCTTCCTTTACCTGCACATGATAGGACTACGGTCTCTCAGCCCGCGGACTTTCTTTGCCGGTATGGTGGGCTTGAGTTTGCCTTACTGGTTTATGCTTTGCTACGGCACTTACAATGGAGAACCGGATTTTATCCTGACTCCCTTTCGCCAACTCGGTCAGGATTGGATACCCGATTATTCCACACTCACACTCTCCCAATGCATTTCATGGGGAGTCTTTTTCCTGTTGGCAGTAATAAGCAGTACACAGAATTTTCAGGTATCACGACAGGATAAGGTACAGACACGCATTATGATACAATCTCTGCGGTTTACCGGAATAGAAGTCATGCTTCTCATGCTTTGGCAGCCTCAGCACTTCAATGCTCTGTTTCCTATTCTTATCATGATAGGAGCCATCATGCACGGACATCTGTTTGCCCTTCTGTTCAATAGGTTTACACGATATTATTTCCTCTGTATGCTTCTTCTCACCCTTTTTGCCGGAATATTCAATATATGGATGCATTTCTTCAATTCATGATAGACTGGGGCTATTGGGGCATGTTTGTTTCAGCCTTTTTAGCCGGAACTATTCTTCCTTTCAGCTCGGAAGCCGTACTGCTGGCCTGCATCGGACTGGGACTGGACCCAATCTGGTCTACTTTGGCTACTACAGCCGGTAATGCATTGGGAGGTCTTACCTGCTATTGGATCGGACACCTCGGAAAAATGGAATGGATAGAGAAGTATTTCAGAGTAGACAAAAAGCAACTGGACAAAGCCACCCGATTTATTCATGGAAGGGGGTCGTGGATTGCCGTTTTCTCTTTCCTTCCTGTCATCGGGGATGCCATTCTCATTGTTTTAGGACTGATGAAAGCCAATTTATACATCGTGGCTCTCTCTATGACTTTCGGTAAACTGGCACGTTATGCTTTACTGGTAGCAGCCACCATCGGAGCATTCAAGTTCTTTCACTTTTAACAATCCAAACTTTAAAACATATCCCCCATGATACAACCCGAACAAACTGCAGACGGAAGCTATACACTATTCGTTCCGGAAATGGACGAACATTACCACTCCGTAAAAGGCGCACGCACCGAGTCGGAACATATCTTTATTCAGATGGGCTTACAACATGTCACAGTACCGGCTCCCCGTGTACTTGAGATAGGTTTTGGTACCGGTCTGAATGCCTTCCTTACCTTACTCGAAGCAGAACGTACCCATCGTCCGGTCTGTTTCACCACCATCGAACTCTATCCGGTACCGGAAGAAACCTTGCAGTTGCTCGGATATCCCGAACAGATTGCTCCTTCCCGTGCCGCCGAGTATGAAGCCTTGCATCGTGCCGAATGGAATAAACCGGTATCTATCACCCCATGGTTTACCCTCCACAAGATACAAGGCGATTTCACCCAGTTCCCATTTACAGGAGCATACGATGTCATTTATTTCGATGCTTTTGCCCCCGACAAACAGCCGGAAATGTGGCATCCTTCCCTCTTCGAAAGTTTATATCGCATCACAGCCCCGGGAGGTGTACTGACTACCTATTGTGCCAAAGGCTCCGTACGCCGCATGCTTCAAAGCGCAGGTTATACTGTAGAACGCCTGCCTGGTCCTCCGGGAGGAAAACGTGAAATACTTCGTGCTACCCGATAAGCTGTTCGGGAAGATTACGATAAATAAAGGAAATCACTTTCCGGTGATTTCCTTTATTTGTTGTATCTTTGTTTTTCACACAAAGATTTACTTTTTATGAAACAATATACCATTCTGTTCATCAGCATGCTCCTCCTGATGTCGTGTCACAGACAGCCACAAGCCGGAGAGCGCCCTATACTGACCGTCACACTGGAACCCCTTCGTTACTTCACCGAAGCAATAGCCGGTGAACACTTCAAGGTAGTAAGTATGGTCCCTGACGGTAGCAGCCCCGAGACCTACGATCCCACTCCCCAGCAGATGGTTGCACTCTCACAAAGTACTGCCTATCTCCGCATCGGCTACATCGGGTTCGAACAAAACTGGATAGATAAACTGCAAGGCAATTCTCCCGAACTGCCTTTCTTCGATATGTCTACAGGTATCGACCTGATACGTGAAGAACCCAAAGTACACGGCGACCACATTCACGAAGGAGGAATTGAACCTCATATCTGGAATTCTTGCCGCAATGCCCGCCTGATTGCACAAAACATCTGTCAAACCCTCTGTCAACTGGATTCTATTCATACAGACTACTACCGGAACCGACTGGATAGTCTGAATCTTGTCATAGATAATACCGAACATGAAGTACGCAATTACCTGACCCAGGCAGACAGTACCTTCCTGATTTATCATCCGGCACTTTCTTATTTTGCCCGCGATTACGGACTGACTCAAATCAGTATTGAGGAAGGAGGGAAAGAACCCTCTCCGGCTCATCTGAAAGCACTCATCGAACAAAGCGGACATAAAAAAGCCCGCATCATCTTCGTACAGCAAGAATTCGATACCCGTAATGCCGAACTCATTGCCAAGGAAGCTCAATTGCAGATTGTCCCTATCAATCCACTGAGTTACCATTGGGATGAAGAAATGAAAAATGTGGCACGTGCCTTACAGCAACCCTAAACGCATTTGTACACGCATGGAAAAAACACCTTTGATACAACTAAGCGATATTTCGGCAGGCTACGACCGGAAAACCGTACTCGATCATATCGACCTCACCGTATACGAACAAGATTTCTTAGGCGTTATCGGCCCCAACGGAGGTGGAAAAACCACTCTGATAAAAGTGATATTAGGACTTCTCTCTCCCACTTCGGGACAAATCCGCTTCTTTCGAAACGGAACAGAAGTACCGGAAATCAGCATGGGATATCTCCCTCAATACAATGCCATCGACAAGAAATTCCCCATCTCGGTCTACGAAGTCGTTTTGTCCGGTCTGAACCGTCAGAAGTCACTCCTGCACCCTTTCAGTCGTGAACAGCACGAACAAGTGCAGCACGTCATTGCCCAAATGGGACTGGAAGGACTGGAGAAACGTGCCATCGGACAATTAAGCGGCGGACAATTGCAACGTGCTCTATTAGGCCGGGCTTTGGTATCCGACCCGCAAGTCGTCATTTTAGACGAACCCAATACTTACATCGACAAACGTTTTGAAGCCAAGCTCTACTCTTTGCTCGAAGAAATAAACCGTGAGCGTGCCATCATTCTGGTCAGTCACGACATAGGAACCGTGCTGCAAAACGTAAAGAGTATTGCCTGTGTAAACGGTAACCTGCATTACCACCCCGACACCGAAGTACCGACAGAATGGCTGGAAGAACATTTCGGATGCCCCATCGAACTCGTAGGTCACGGCAATCTTCCCCATCGGGTATTGAAATCGCATAATCATACACACAACGGTTAAGCAACCCTTAAAACCGTATTTTACCCTCTTAAAATTAGGACGTTTACTTAAATTAGCTTATCTTGCAGTTTCAAACTAAACGAAACGACTTATGAAAGCAAGAAATTGTATGGCGCTGGCTTTAAGCGCGAGTTTAATATTAAGTGGATGTGCTTCTTTGAACAATACAGCTAAAGGAGGTATGATTGGCGGAGGTAGCGGAGCTGCCATGGGAGCCATCCTCGGAGGTGTAATCGGCCACGGAAAAGGAGCAGCCATTGGAGCAGCAGTAGGTGCTGCAGTAGGTGCAGGCGCAGGAGCCTTAATCGGAAAGAAAATGGATAAGGCAGCCCAGCAGGCCGCAGAAATTCAAGGTGCAGAAGTAGAACAGGTAACCGACAACAACGGCTTACAGGCAGTAAAAGTTACATTCGACTCCGGTATTCTATTCAATACAAGCAGTGCCGATCTCAGTACCTCAGCCAAATCTTCATTAAGCAAGTTTGCCAACAATGTTCTGAACCAGAACCCTGACATGGATGTCGCAATCTACGGATATACCGACAATACCGGATGGAAGAACTGTACAGCAGCCCAAAGTGCACAGAAGAACATGGAACTCTCCCAGACACGTGCCCAGAGCGTATCCAGCTATCTTTTAGGATGCGGTGCTTCTGCTTCACAGATTAAGAAAGTAGAAGGAATGGGCGAGAGCAATCCTGTAGGCGACAACAGTACCGAAGCCGGACGCCGTCAAAACCGCCGTGTAGAAGTATACATGTATGCCAGCCAGCAGATGATTCAGCAGGCAGAAGCCGGCACATTAAAATAAAAAAGAAATAGCAGCGGGAGTTCCCGTTGCTATTTCTTTTTGTACCGATAAATCCAATTTACCCCGTATCTTTATTTACTGTAAAACTTATTCATCGGATATATTCCTATCGGATAACTTGTCTTATTCACAATCTTATTCACCAATACCGGTTTTGCTCCACTGCAATCATAAATCAGCAAATAATTACAGGTAGGAATTTCCGATTCACTGTATTTATCCGATACAGCCACATACAAATACTGATTAGAAGGATCTGCAGTCACATTACAGTTCAGATGAATCCCTTCGGGCGCATCTTTCAGCACATCGATACAATCCTCCGCTTTCCAGGTTTCGAGCGACAAACGACGGATAGTCGTTCCTCCGGCTGCATAATAAATATAATTTCCAGCCTTTGTAATTCCCGAGTCATTAAAGAATTCAGCAGAAATATCCTCCGCAATCTTCACCTCTTTCACTACCTTCCAGCTGTCGAGGTCGACAAAAATAAGGTAAGACTTCTTTTCTCCCCCTCTTCCACAAGTAGCAAGCATCACCTCACGTTCGCCCGTCTGGCAGATTCCACTAATAAAATCACCATTCAAATCAGGCAAAACCCTATTCACCTCATTCTTATCTTTGGCAAACTCAAACAATCTTGTAGTTTGCCAGAAACCTCCACCCCCACAATACAGGCAGTCTCCCACTCTCAAGATACCTCTTGTTGAAGCTACTTCTTCAATAGTTCCTCCCTGGTTACCAAAATTATAAGCCCCTTCAATAAGATTCAGCTCTCCCGTAGTAGTATCAAAGCGGAACATTCCCTGTCCTTCGGCAAAAAATACATTCTTCTCATCCAATACAGCAATATTGGAAAAAGGAGTACTTAGCGAAAGCATTTCATCTTCCTCCAGACTTCCTTCCGGCCGAGGAAACTTCAAATCTTCTATCTGATAAGCCTTTTCAAGTTTCAATGTTACAGCATCCACAATCACCAGTTCACCATCGGTTTTCTCCCCATTAGGTTCAAAAAGCCCGTCACTTACGATATAGAACTTACCGTTATACATCCATAAATCCTCCGCATAATTTCCAAAAGCCGAGCCATTTACCTTACGGTACACGTTATCCTCCACTTCACCTTCCGGAGTAATGAAAGTCAGAGAACTATTTTGCGAAGAGGGAGCTCCCTGGTTCAATATCATCACCCCTTTCGGGTCGGCATAACCGCCCAAGATTTCCTCCTTCCCACCTCCGCCGGAATTACCCTCCGACAAATCATCAGAACATCCCGATACTGCTACAGCCAGCATGCATACAGCCCAAACACGATAAAATAACTTCTTCATAACCAATACAATAAATTAATTTTCAGAATAAAAAAAGACTCCTGCCGGGAAATGTGTATAATTCTCATATTTGGCAAACGGAGAGTCTACGCTGGTCTCAAAATCGAATACCCAGATCTGATTTGTAGTAAACAAGGGGAACGATTTGATAGAGTTTGCATATACATGTCCCGTCACCGGATGAACAGCCAGTCCGTTATACAACAGTCCTGCATTACTATCAAGCAGATTAAGATCGCAAAGCATTTCCTCCTCACCCGGTTCCTCCCCGGCAGCCTCATCAAACTTCATACGATACAGTGTAGTGCCATTGGCATAATAAATCATATTATCTTTTACACAGAAAGACACCCCAGCACTTCCCACATTCGGTTCCGAACCAATTTCCCGAGAGTCCAGCTCTTTAGTAGCCAGATTAAACTTAGCCACATAATATTTACCAAATCCAGTCGCAGTAAGCCATACATCCCCCTCACCGGCTTTCTCAATACTATACAAACTCTTATAAGGAGCCGAATAAGGCAAACTTATCTTAGAAACACTATCCGATTCCGGTGAGATTTCAAGGATATTGCACATATAGTTTTTATTCTGGAATGTATACACCTTACCTCCCATTACTACAAAACGAGACTTAGGAGCTCCGTCGGAACCTTCTACAAAAGAAATTCTTCCCGTTCCCATATCCAGACGATACACCCCTTTATTATCCCGAATATATATATGGTTCTCATCAAGAACAGCGATATGTGTAGGCCAGTCCAGTCCTTCCAACTGATTTCTAGAAAAAGTCACTTCTTTTTTCAACGTTTTCGCATCCATTACCACAAGCGTGCCATCATTCTCGAATAACTCTCCCACCGCATTTTTGTTTCCATTCTGCGATATGACATAAATCTTCCCGTTGTAGAACGCCATATCCTGCGCTACATTTCCCAGTTCGGTACCATTCACCAGTTTATATGCATCACCAATCACATAACCTTCCGGAGTAATATATCCCAACGAACCATTCTCTGTAGTCATATTTCCCTCATTCAGCACAAAAGCCCCGTTCGGATCATTAAACGAATTCAGGTTATAAAAGCTCAGCTCTTTTACCTGCTCTGCACCATCTCCACCTTTCGCCTTAAATTCAATTTTCGCTTCTTTCTCAGCCTCAGCAGTAGCATTCAGTACAATTTTAGATGCTTCATAATCCACTTCTGCAGTCCATCCGGCCGACAGCTTTCCCACTTCTATCGTCTGTATATTTTCTCCCGAATATTCCAGCACCATATCCTGTCCCGGCACCACAAACAAAGGATCAGTACCCTCCTGCACAATGTTTAAATCAAACTTCAAGGTTCCTGCTCCTGCAGTACCATTTTCCGACGAACAAGCCCCCATACACAGGGCAATGCATACCATAAGCCCCATAAGGACGGCTTTTCTTGCAAATCCAATAAAATTCATAATACTATTATTTATAAAAATCTGTTTTTATAAAAAATGACATTACACAATCAATCCTCCAAAATCGCCGGCAATAATCAGCACAAGCCATCCCGCCTGTTTTGTACACACAGGCATACAGTATTCCCTGTCAGAAATACACACAGCAGCACGAAGACCAGAAATTTCCAGTCACACCTACCTGATAAAATTAATTGTATAAATTCAGTCTTAACTGCCTATCCCACGAGTGCAGTTAAATTTGTACGATGGCAGGTCTTCTGACTTACCCCCTCTCCGGAGCCTTCCCGATATTGTTCAGTTATCAGTGGCATAAGCTATTTCCGAAGAGTTGAAGGAGCTTACAGCAGCGGGACTGTTCAGGAATTTCACCTGATTCCCTTTTAATCCGCTTGTCCGAACAGACACACGGAACCATTTCCGGCAACAAAGATATAATATTTTGGATATACACAAAAGCTTAATCGGACAAATAAAGCCCCCATTGATATTTTTCTCTTCCCGATTCTTTCGTAAAATGACAAAATGAAAGTGTCTTACTTCAGCGGAATATACATTTATCAAAATGTCAATTCAAGTCCCCTAAAACAAGCCTTTTTAGACCAAAGGCAAGTCCGGTTGCAAATTTCCACTTTTTTTGGGGTATACCCAAACACAAAAAGACAGAAAATTCACTATCTATCCGTACAGGTCACACAATACATATGCATTACACAACAAATATCTTCTCACACGACAAGAATCACATCTTTTTATCACCCGAATATACATCTTGTAAAAGAGAAGAAAAAACACTCCACTCTGCTAAAAACAGGAATAAAAACCTCTTTTAATCCCCTTTTTTACACTATTAATACCGTTGGCATGTGTTACTAATAGCGTAAGCTCACGATACAAGTATCGTCACCCACCGATACAAGTATCAAAACCCTCTTTTACGAGTCCTTTTTTCCTTTGTTTCATCCCCTAAATACATGTTATAAAGCATGTATACAGTCTTTTTTTTGATTTATTTCCTCTTTTTTGCCTGTTAAAATTCATTAAATTGCAAAAGTATCAGTTAGCGGAAAAACGAAAAATCAGACTTTATGAAAGAGAAAGCCGGATTTTCAAAACATTTTATTTTTCAAGAAAGAGCAGATGCGTAATCAAAGAACGATCAATCGACCGATGGATGAATAAATCCGTAATCGCATACAGACACAGGGACGAACTGAACATCTGTCTGCTGGATGTGAATGAGTTTACAAAAAAAGCTAAAACCGGATAAATATTGGCTAAATATATCGTTAAAAAAAAGATAAAGAAAACTGATTGCCAATTCTTTTTCTTATCTTTTAAATTAATTCTAAATCATCAGACTTATGAAACAGACATCACTCTTTTTACTGTTTTTCCCTTTGCTGTTATGGTCGTGCAAAGACGAGGAACAATGTCCGGCCAAGGACTATGTGGAAGCAACCTTCCAACTGACCGGAGAATGGGCAGAAGATTACCCTCAATTTGAAGAATTTATGGATTACATTGGTATCGAAGTACTGCATGCAGACGGAACACCTTATGCGTATGGGCTGTTTAATGACATTACCGACCCTAAAATCAAACTATGCCCAAACGAGCAGTATATCATTAGAGCTATGCTTGTACCAGATGGAAGAGAGAAAATACCCGTTTCATTAAATGGCTGTCTCGGAATTACAGATATCTTCTGGCTCAACAAAATAAATTCTGAAGGAAGACGTCGGTGTAGTGAAGTAGGAAATAACTTCATCTATGACAATGAAGTGCATTTCTGGCAACTGGAATGCCCACTATATACCTATCCTTATAAAATATATGCAGGACATATCCCTCTATACACCCCTTCATCGGAACATATAATTACGCTTGATATGAAAAGAATGTTCAGCACAATACTACTATCATATGATGAAGAAGCTATTGCTGAAGTTGATGCAATCTTTTACTACCTCAATCATTTCGAAGAAAATGAAATATTTTATATAAATCGTAAAGAAGAACAAAAAATTGATTGCTCCCTTATTTGGGAAACAAAAAACAATTGGTTACCCGACAATTGTTTTTTAAATGATAAGTTACGTATCTCCATGACTAATAAACCTTATGATATTGTTTATTCGCTTAAATTGGAACGTGGAAAAATACAAAAGATTGATGTAGAACTTTAAAATTTTATGCCTTATGAAAATTGAAAAACTTTCGCGTTAAACCAAGCATTCGATTTTTCTATCTCAAAACCTTTATCTACCTTGCAATCAAATTAAAAACTACAAATCTATGAAACTGAAAGCACTTATATTATTATTCGTACTTTTTATGCTATGGGCGTGCAAAGACGATGACAACCCGTGTAATGAGCCAAACCTCGTAGAAACCTCATTTACCGATATCAACGGAGAGTTGATAAATGATTATGGAGAAGAAGTACTGACAGACAGAAACACACTCTACGGGATATCTGTAAGGCTGGGCAGTCTTCATACATACGCCTATGGATTATTTGACGACTTGAGTAAGGCGGTGGTACAGCGGGATGCAAATCAGCAATATTGGTTTAGGCTGACAGTAGTACCTAATGGGAAAACACTATGTACACAAGATGAACAAGGAAACTATGGAGACTTGTTTACAATATATGATGACGGTAAACTGCAAAACTGTCCACTCAGTAACACCTTTATCTACTGTGATACCACCATTGCGCGTAACGGATTCCAGGAAGATATTCAACCACAAAAAAGTTATCCATACGACATTTATGTAGATATGGAAGGAGCCCTCAATGCTGCCACAGAATATACATTTAGTACCTATCGATATAATGGCCATATCCGCTTCTTTGCCTATAACCTTTCACAAGGCAGATTTGAAATACACATGAACGAGATGGACAAACAGTTCTTCCTTACCCCAAAAGAACAAGAGTGTATCCTTCCTTTTACCCTACTAAACAGAATTCCATATCCTACAGCGATGTGCAGAGATTATGCCAGTGTAGCCACATTCCAAGTGAGGTACATAGATGAAGAACGACAAATCGACCGATGGATGAATAAATCCGTAATTGTACACAGGGACGAACTGAACATCTGCCTACTGGACGTGAATGAGTTTACAAACTAAGCTAAAATCGGATAAATATTGGTTAAATATACCGTTAAAAAGAGATAAAGAAAACTGATTGCCAATTCTTTTTCTTATCTTTTAAATTGATTCTAAATCATCAGACTTATGAAACAAATATTATTCTTTTTACTGTTTTTCCCTTTGCTGTTATGGTCGTGCAAAGACGAGGAACAATGTCCGGCCAAGGACTATGTGGAAGCAACCTTCCAACTGACCGGAGAATGGGCAGAAGATTACCCTCAATTTGAAGAATTTATGGATTACATTGGTATCGAAGTACTGCATGCAGACGGAACGCCTTATGCATATGGTCTGTTTGATGATATTGATAGCCCTAAAATCAAACTATACCCAAACGAGCAGTACATCATTAGAGCTATGCTTGTGCCGAATGGAAGCGTAGAAATTCCAATTTACATATCAGGATGTCATGGGGTTACTGACATCTTTTGGCTGAATAAAATAAATGCTGAAGGAAAACGCCAATGTAGTAATGTAGAAGAAAATTTCATCTACGACAACGAAGTACATTTCTGGCAACTGGAACGCCCACTATATACCTATCCTTATAAAATATATGCAGGATATATCCCTCTATACACCCCTTCATCAGAGCATATAATTACGCTTGATATGAAAAGAATGTTCGGAACCATACGGTTTGAATACGATGAAAAACTGCTACAAGATGCAGAATTCTGTTTCTTCAAATTCAAGTACAGTGAACCTCATAGACTCACTCCATATCTTCCAGCAAATGAAGAACAAATATTAAACATTTCATTAGTTTCTGATTGTCACACATTCGGATGGATGCCTGAATTTAACCATGACCACTATGTAGGGATTCAGATTGGAGGCAAAGCTTATGACATCGGACACCACTTTGAAATAAAACGAGGAGAGACTATTAATATATATACTAAACTTTATTAAATTTAAAGCTTTATGAAAATAGAAATTACAGGAAACTTTAATCTAAATGTTGGCAATCAATATACTTATACTGCTAAATTTGATTCTCCTATAGAATCGGATAAACAACTTCAAATATCGCTATTATCTAATAGTGCAGGATTATTTATCTTATCCACCAATCCTTATAAATATGCTAATACCTTAAATATCAAGATAGATAAAGGTACTAAAGAATTTTACTTTACTATTATTTGGCTGAAAGAGACCAAAACAGAAATCTGGATAACTGATCCAAGTATTAGTACACCTATAATTCAAAAAGAAGTAAATATCACTGTCAAAACCATTACTCTACAAATACTACAAGAACATTATCAAATTAATGATGTAATCCGAATCAAGATACCACTTTTATCACTTCCTTCAAAATATTCTTTACATCCTCAATGGGAATATGACACAAGCTTTTTACAAAAAATAGGAGAATTAGAAGTACTATACTCAAATGGATATCAACAATTCAAAATTCTAAAATGGGGAAAAAGTTCATTAAAATTAACTATTAATTTAATTGATGAAATTATGAGAATAGGCTATGAATATTGTAAAGGAGATTTAATATTAGACGTACCTTGCCCATGTAAACTAGTAGCTACAGAAAAATATACTTGTCCCAATTCTATTATTACATATAAAATAGAAGGATTACTTGGTGGTGAAGAAATTAAATGGAAAGAGGAGTGTAAAAATGCAAAATTATCTTCCGGACAAGGTACAGATACAGCAGTCTATATAGCACAATCTCAAGGAGAAGTAGAAGTATCAGCCACAATTTCATACAATGGAGAGTCTACCACAATATCAAATAAAGAAGTCTGGGCTGGAAAACCAACCATCAACCCCGACCTTGAAACATCCCACGTAATGACAGAACGAAACCCGGTTATTATAGACGCAAGCAATGAGTTCTTCCATTACAAAGGAGGCATATCCTATGCCATAGAAAGCGAAGATGCAGAATATGTTACCGTTACAGAAACGGATAAGAAGTTTAAAGTAGAAACCACCATCCCCGGAACCCAACGGGGAGAAATCAAACTGCGCCTGAAGGTATCGAACGACTGCGGAGAAGTATCGAATCTGCATACCATCACGTATGATACATTGCCCGGACTGGAACCTGCCAAAGCCATTGATTTATTCTCGGCTACTCGCTTTGGGCCGGACAGACTTATGTAAAACGGATTTTCCCCGCCGGAGAATACCGCTTTGTATTGAACGGTATCAAAAAATCGAACGGAGGACTATACAATGGAGACCTTAATTTTAATGTCATAGGACAGACTGTAACAGAAAACTCATTTGATACTGCTTTCGACTTAGGTTCATTTACAAAACATGAATTCAATATCAACGCATTCTTAAGTGATATACAAGCGCATAAAAATTTGAAAATACAAAAATTGTATTTTCGGTTTCATACAGAAAAAAATGTATGTTTTATTTTAAATGCTCTAAGTGAATCTGAATTTCTACCAATCGTATTCTACAATTCAGACAAAAAACAAATAGCCACTTCTGATACAGGAGGGGAAATCAATATCAAAGACATGGCAGGTGGCACATATTACTTCATAGTTGATATATCCCAAGCCCAGGGAGATAAACTGACCATAGAAGGAAAAGGTATATTCCGGGGACGAGATCCTTACTTCTCCTATAATTTAGGAACATATGATAAGGACTTTACCATTTCGGATACAATCGACACGGCCGATGGAGGATTTTACGAGACCTTTAAATACACAGACGAAAACGGAAATCTTATCTATACAGATGAACCGGCAGCGAATCATGTGTATTATAAGATCACACTGCAAAAAGAAATGCAGCTTATTATACATACGACATACTCTGAACTCCCTCTCACCGAACTGCATATCATGACAGGAGAACCCTTTGGATGGCACATATTGTATTACAAAGATTACGGCTGCGAAGGTATTGAGAATGACCCGGATATTCCGGATGAAATCAAACAGAATATTGCATTCGGACAGATTTGTGTAAAGATCAACTTACCGGCAGGAGAGTATAAATTAGTTCTCAATGGAACCAAACGGACAAACGGAGGAATCAGGAATGGAGTACTGGTTACAAACGTAATAGGTAAGACTGTATAAAATAAAAAATCTCCCGTAAATCACTATATTCAAGTGAATTTACGGGAGATTTTAATATCAATAGCCGATGATATCTATATCGACAAAGGGCGACACCTATATAGGTAGAAAGCAAAGCCTGTATTACCGCTGTCATTTCTCCTTCATCCGTTAAAAAAACGTATCACCGCTGATTCAGAAAACAAAATAAATGCTGTATGACAACTATTTCGTATCTTTGCGACTATTGAATACAAACAAGCATACAAAATAGTTTACATGAAACAGCAGTACAACAAAATCAACAATCTGGTGGGATGGCTTGCCTTTGCCATTGCAGCGTTTACCTACTGCATGACCATTGAGCCGACTGCCAGCTTTTGGGACTGTCCCGAATTTATCACAAGTGGATATAAACTGGAAGTAGGACACCCGCCTGGTGCTCCTTTCTTTATGCTGACAGCCAACCTGTTCAGCCAGTTTGCAAGCGACCCGTCGCAAGTGGCTATGATGGTGAACATCATGAGTGCACTGATGAGTGCCGCCTGTATTCTTTTCCTCTTCTGGAGCATCACGCATCTGGCCAAGAAACTGATTTGCCCCAAAGACGAGGAAATGACAACCGGAAAGATGATTGCCATCATGGGCTCCGGTCTGGTAGGTGCACTGGCTTACACATGGAGCGATACGTTCTGGTTCAGTGCTGTAGAAGGAGAAGTGTATGCATACTCCAGCCTGTTTACCGCACTGGTATTCTGGCTGATACTGAAATGGGAAAACCGGGCACACGAGGCACACAGCGACCGCTGGCTGGTGCTGATTGCCTATCTGACAGGTCTTTCCATCGGTGTGCATCTGCTCAACCTGCTTTGTATCCCTGCCATCGTACTGGTATATTACTATAAAAAGAATCCTAATGCCAATCTGAAAGGAAGCCTCCTGGCTCTCTTCGGCTCTATGATACTGATTGTAGCAGTGCTGTACGGTATCGTACCGGGTATCGTGAAGGTAGGAGGATGGTTCGAACTGTTCTTTGTCAACAGCCTGGGATTCTCGTTTAATACCGGACTGATTGTCTACATCATTATCCTTGCAGCCAGCATTATCTGGGGTGTATACGAAAGCTATGTGGCAGTAAGCCGCAAGCGGATGAACATCTCTTTCCTGACTACCATCGCCTTGCTGGGTATTCCGTTCTACGGACATGGATGGAGCAGCATACTGATTGGTGTGGTTGCATTAGTTCTTATCGGACTGTATCTTTTTGCCGATTTGAGCGAGAAGTTCCGTGTCAGCGCCCGCACGCTGAATACTGCACTCTTGTGTATGATGATGATGGTTGTAGGTTATTCTTCGTATGCACTGATTGTCATCCGTTCTACTGCCAATACACCGATGGACCAGAACTCACCGGAGGATATCTTTACACTGGGTGAATACTTGGGACGCGAGCAGTATGGTACACGTCCGTTGTTCTACGGTCAGACTTATGCTTCGAAACCGGCCATCAAGGAAGAAAACGGCAGTTATATGTACGATGTGGTAGAAGGAGCTCCGGTTTATCAGCGTAAAGAGAAAGAGCGTCCCGACGAAAAAGACAGCTACGAAATAGTCCGCCACAAAACAGAATATAAGTATGCACAGAATATGCTGTTCCCACGTATGTGGAGTTCGGATCATGCAGCGGCCTACGAAAGCTGGCTGGGCGGTGTAGAAGGCCGTCAGGTGCCTTACGACCAAGCAGGAGAAGTGGTGATGCTGAAGATTCCTACCCAGTGGGAGAATATCAAGTTCTTCTTTGTTTATCAGCTGAACTTTATGTACTGGCGTTACTTTATGTGGAACTTTGCCGGACGACAGAATGATATACAGGGACAGGGCGAGATAGAACATGGTAACTGGATTACCGGTATTCCGTTTATCGATAATTATCTGGTAGGCGACCAAAGTCTGCTGCCTAGTGAACTGAAAAACAACAAGGGACATAATGTGTTCTACTGTCTGCCGCTTATTCTGGGACTGATTGGTCTGTTCTGGCAGGCGTATAAGGGAGAAAGAGGTATCCAGCAGTTCTGGATTGTATTCTTCCTGTTCTTCATGACCGGACTGGCTATCGTTCTTTATCTGAACCAGTCGCCGCAACAGGTGCGCGAACGCGACTATGCTTATGCGGGTTCGTTCTATGCCTTTGCCATCTGGATTGGTCTGGGTGTGGCAGCCATCTCCGAATATCTGTGGAAGAAGATGAAAGAGACACCGGCATCGGTATTGGCCAGTGTAGTCTGTCTGTTGGTTCCGGTACAGATGGTGAGCCAGACATGGGACGACCACGACAGAAGCGGACGATATACTTGCCGCGACTTCGGACAGAATTATCTGAGCTCTGTGCAGGCAGAAGGTAACCCGATTCTCTTCACCAACGGAGATAATGATACATTCCCACTCTGGTACAACCAGGAAACAGAAGGTTTCCGTACCGATGTGCGTGTCTGCAACCTGAGTTACCTGCAGACTGACTGGTACATCGACCAGATGCGCCGTCCGGCTTACGATTCTCCGTCTGTACCTATCAACTGGGATCGTATCGACTATGTATCGGGACATAATGAAATAGTATATGTACGTCCGGAGGCCATGAAGGCTATCGAAGGATTCTACAAGCAGAATCCTGAAGAAGCAAAGAAGGAATTCGGTGAAAATCCGTACGAACTGAAGAATATCATGAAGTACTGGGTACGTGCTCCGAAAGACGGTTTGCAGATGATTCCTACAGACAGTATCGTGATGACACTGGACAAGGAGGCTATCAAACGCTCGAATATGCTGATTCCGGATTCTATTCCAGACTATATGACTATCTCGCTGAAGGGTAAACGCATGCTGACAAAAACAGAGCTGATGATGCTGGAAATGCTTGCCAATACCAACTGGGAACGCCCGATGTATATGGCAATTACGGTGGGTTCGGACAATCATCTGAATCTGACCAACAACTTCCTGCAGGAAGGCTTGGCTTACCGCATCACTCCGTTCAACAATGCCAAACTGGGCAGACACATTGATACTGAAAAGATGTACGACAACCTGATGCATAAGTTTAAGTTTGGAGGTATCGATGCTCCGGGTATCTATCTGGACGAAACGGTATTGCGCATGTGTGATACACATCGCCGCCTGTTTGTGACATTGGCTTCGCAGCTGATAAAAGAAGGCAAGAACGACAAGGCGCTTGAGGTGCTGGATTACTGCGAGAAGATGATACCAAGCAGCAACGTACGCCACGACTATCTGTACAGCAGTTCGAAGGAAATGGCTGACTGCTATGCCAAACTGGGACATCCGGAAAAGGCTGAAGCGATTTATGATGAACTGGCTAACAACGCGACTGAATATGCCATGTGGTACCTGAGCCTTGACGACGACCGCTTTGCTTCGTCGAGCGAAAACTGCATGCGTAATTTCTATATATTGGATGATGTGTGCAAGAGTCTTTCTGAGCTGAAGACCAAAGACGGTAAAGAAGTGAAATCGGCTTTGCACTATGCACAGAAGTTTGAACAGCTGTACTCTGTACTGGAAAAACGAATAGGAAGTAACACACCAGCCCAATAAGCGTATGTTTATAGAACAACCTCCTGAACTGATACGTCTCCTTTATCCACGCGCCTTATGGCGTATGGATAAAAAGGAGAAAGCAGTGTATCTGACTTTCGATGACGGACCGATTCCGGAAATAACCGAATGGGTGCTCGACTTGCTGGATAAGTATCACATCAAGGCTACCTTTTTCATGGTGGGCGACAATGTGCGCAAACATCCTGCTGAATATCGGAAAGTGGTAGAACGCGGACATCGGATAGGAAATCATACGTTCAACCATATCCGCGGATTTGAGTATAAGAGCCAAAGTTATCTGGCAAATACCGATAAGGCCGACGAGTATCTGCATACGGACCTGTTCCGACCGCCACACGGACACATGGGATGGGGACAGTATCGGACACTCAGAAGCAAATACCGGATTGTGATGTGGGATTTGGTTACCCGCGACTATAGCAAAAGACTGAACGGACCACAGGTGTTCGAAAAGGTCAAGAAATATGCAAGGAACGGTTCTATCATTACCTTCCACGATTCATTGAAGTCGGAACAGAACTTGAAGTATGCATTGCCCCGCTCCATCGAGTGGTTGCTGGAACAGGGATATCAGTTTAAAGTATTTGACTGAAAAAATAGTATATAAAGGAATATGCGGAATCTTAGCGAGACTCAACGGGCTAAGATTTCGCATATTTTGTCTTGAAACGAACGGGCTTCACGGGATTTCAACACATTCTGGTTGATAATGACGAAGGCCAGCATGTGACCGTTGGAAGCATGTACATAGCCTGCCAGCGAACTTACTCCGGTCACAGAGCCTGTCTTGGCACGTACATTGCGAAAGGCTTTTCCTTTTTTCATACGCCCCTGAAGGGTTCCGTCGATTCCGGCTATCGGCAGAGCTTCGTAAAAAGGCTGGAATACCGGTGCATGGTAATAGGCGTATTTCAGATAAGCGAGCAGCAAAGCCGGCGAAACATAATTGTACAGGGAAACTCCGCTTCCGTCTACAATCCGGTAGCGCTCCGGTAAATGACCGATTTCTTCTTTCATAAACCGGCAGATGGCTTCCTGGCTTTCCTCGAACCCTACATAGAGTGTATCGGCTTCCTGAATTCCGACATGATGAAACAGGGCTTCGGCCGACAAGTTATCACTCTTTTTCAATGCGCGCTTCAGCACTTCGTCTATCGGACGGCTGCATACCGCAAGGGAGATGGTATCTGAAGGACAAAGGCCTTTTGATACTGCACGCAAGGTAATTCCTTTTTCACGCAGACGACAACGGAAGGTTTGCAGAAAGAAATTCTCGGAAGAGTACAGATTCAGTACACGGGTGGTCTGTCTGGTGACATTGCCCGAAATACGGATGGTGTTCCCGTTATGAAGCCAGTCGCGGGTAATACGCAGTTTTCCACTGGTCGCATCGTAACTTTTTGCCTGATTGTCTACTGTATAATAATCGGATACAGGATTAACCTCTACTTGGGGAGACTCTCCTTTCGACTGAGGGGTAACGGTTATTTTTACACATCCCCGGTTGAGCATCAAAGCGGAAAGATAAGGTTGGAACGACTCCGGAGTGTCGTCCCACGACCATCCCGGTCCCCAGTATACGGAATCGGTCAGTGATACATCGCCTATCAGGTCCCCTTCTATCGTACGAATACCGGCATCGTATACGGCTTGTGCAAAACGGTCCAGGTCTTCTTCCGTAAATTCCGGATCGAAGCCTCCTGCCATGTAAAGATTGCCTTTCAATGTGTCTTGACAAAGGGTTCCGGTATAGGACAAGTGGGTACGAAAACAATGATTTTCTCCTAAGCGGGCCAGAGCAGTAACGGCTGTAATGACTTTCTCTGTAGAAGCCGGACGGTATAGTTTGTCGGCCTGATACTGATAAAGGGAAGTTCCTTCGGTCAGGTCGAACACGGTAATACCGACTTCCGACCTTTGCAGCACAGGATCAGACTGTACCAATGCATCCAAACGTTCACGAAGAGTCTGTGCGCTTAACACACACAGACTACACAACCAGATGAATATTGTCCACTGTAACCGTTTCATATTGCTATTATACAATTAGTCTATTTCTCTGAATATTTCTCCTACTGTTGGATGAGGGAACACGTACTTTTTCCAGTCGGAATACCGTCTTCTGTCTTCTATCATCATACCGGCCAGCACTATCAGTTCCGACGAAGGATTTCCCAGAAGATGTACACCCAAAAGCACATCGTTCTCGTCGACCAATACTTTACAGAAGCCGTTTATGCCTTCATTTTCGGCTACAAAACGACCGGAATAGGTCATCGGGAGCCGAATGACACGATAGGTGGTGCCAGATGCCTGAAGAGCTTCTTCAGTTGCTCCTACAGAAGCTATTTCGGGATTGGTGTATACAACTCCCGGAATGGCACGGTAGCTCATCGGGTCTTGTTTGCCTAAAATATGGTGTATGGCGACTTCTGCCTCGCGTACGGCTGTATGAGCCAGAAGGGAAGTACCATTCAAGTCGCCACAAGCATAAACTCCCGGCACGGAGGTCTGCATGTATTCGTCTACACGGATGTTTCCTCGTTCGGTGGTAGCAAGTTGCAGGTTCTCCAGTCCGAATCCTTGCGTAACCGGACGGCGTCCTACACTCATCAGGACTTTCTCGGTGGTTACATCACCTGTACCTTCTGCATTTTCATAGGATACGATGGTACCGGCTGCGTCTTTTCTGAATGCGGTGACTTTCGTATTCAACAGGAATTTTACACCGCGTTTGGTGTATTCAGTGCGTAACAAGGCAGCGAGTTCACGGTCTATTCCGCCCAGAATTTCTTCCATCATTTCAATAACGGTAACCTGTACACCCAAACTGTTGAAGAAAGAAGCAAACTCCATACCGATGACTCCTCCTCCCACAATGACAAGCGAATGGATGGGTTCTTTATTGTCGAGGGCATCACGATGTGTCCAGTATCCGGTTTCTTCCAGACCGGCAATAGGAGGTATGAATGTTTGGCTACCGGTACAAAGAAGCAGGTGTTCGCATTCGTATTCGGCTTCACCACAACGTACTGTATGGGAATTGACAACCTGCGCTTCTCCGGTTACCAATGTCACATTGCAGGCAGCAAGCCGGGCTTTGATTCCTAATACCAGTTTGCGTACCACTTTCGACTTGCGGGAAATAATCTTTGCCAGGTCGTATGAAGCTTCCGGTACTTGCACAGCGTATTTGGAAGCGTGACGGGCATAATCGAATACCTTAGCAGAATAAAGCAAGGTTTTAGTGGGGATACATCCTTCGTTCAGACAAACTCCACCTACATTGTTTTTCTCGAATAAAACTACACTGAGACCAGCCTCTCCGGCTGCTTCGGCTGCTGTATAGCCTGCAGGTCCTCCACCGATAATCGCTACTTGGTATTTCATCTTAGTTTATTTTAAGGTTAATCTATTTTTCAATGTATTCCATCATCGGATTGACTTTTTGCATGTATGCAATGAAAGCTTTCCGGTCCATCGGATCAACAGTACAGTATCCTTTTGTGTGATGCAGCAGGATTTGCTGGCTCTTCCATTTTTTCGAATCGTATTTCAACTGTAGAATACCGTGTAGTTTCGTGGTTCCGGTAAATCCGCGACGAATCCATACGTCTCCGTTTTCATATACCTCAATCCGTGTCAAAAAACGGTCTGCCCATAAGATTACCGGAGTCAATAGTGCCAAACAACTCCAACTGTGTGCAGCATCCAACAATGGAACAAGTATACACACTACAACCACCAGCACAAAGACTGTTATCTGAAATGCAGTTGTACGGCTTTTAAATACTTGTACCATTGTATACCTCCTTTCTTATTGTTCTGTTTTTTTCTGTATCCAGCGGATAAATTCACTGCTGTTTTTAGGAGAAATCTGTACCGTATGATTCTTTTCACCCAGACGGTATACAATCTCGACACGGGATGCAGACAAGGCTGGAGCTACAGAATATCCTTTTGTTTCGTGTATGGCCACGATGGAATTCAGTTCGATGGTGGAATTCGGAATAAAACGTCCGGTTTCAATCTTCAGCTTACCGTCTCCCGTTACGATATAGCAGGTATGAATCAGCATCTCTATTTCAAAAATCATGACTACCGACAATAGAAGGGTAAGAAGCGTATAATGAAACCAAAAGAAATCAAATAATAGAAAGGCGGTCACAATTATCAGCAACCAGTACCACCAATCAACTTTAGAATGAAATGTTCTGTTCATTGTTTCTACATTGAGATTTATTGGGTGAAGATAACAAATTATCATCGAAAACTATACAATTCGGAGTACTTTTAGAAAAAACAAAGGAAGCACATACAGCAGTGTCAGTTTTTTTGTAGCTTTGCAACAATATATATACATAATGCTATGGTAAGAAAATTCGATTTTCTCGTTATCGGTTCAGGAATTGCCGGAATGAGCTTTGCGCTGAAAGTAGCGCACAAAGGCTCGGTTGCACTGATCTGCAAAGCCGGGCTCGAAGAAGCCAATACCTACTACGCACAAGGAGGAATTGCCTCGGTTACCAATCTTAAGGTAGATAATTTCGAAAAACACATTCATGACACAATGGTAGCCGGCGACTGGATCAGTGATCCGGCAGCGGTAGAGAAGGTAGTCCGAAATGCACCTGCTCAAATAGATGAACTTATCAAATGGGGAGTAAATTTCGATAAAAGACCTGATGGGGAGTTCGACTTGCATAAAGAAGGGGGACATTCTGAGTTCCGCATTTTACATCATAAAGACAATACGGGAGCTGAAATACAAACCAGCTTGATTGAAGCGGTAAAACAACATCCCAATATTACTGTATTCAGCAATTTCTATGCGGTAGAAATCATCACACAGCATCACTTGGGTATTATTGTTACTCGTCATACACCGGGAATCAAATGTTTTGGTGCCTATGTACTGAACGAAAAAACGGGTGAGGTAGATACTTTCCTGTCGCGTGTGACAGTTATGGCTACAGGGGGATGTGAAGCAGTGTATACTCATACTACCAATCCGCTGGTTGCTACCGGAGATGGTATCGCAATGGTATACCGTGCCAAAGGAGTTGTCAAGGATATGGAGTTTATTCAGTTCCATCCTACTGCCTTGTATCATCCGGGAGATCGCCCCAGCTTCTTGATTACTGAAGCGATGAGAGGATATGGAGCTGTCCTGAAGAACCTGGCAGGAGAAGAGTTCATGCAGAAATACGATCCTCGTCTTTCATTGGCTCCGCGAGACATTGTTGCGCGTGCCATCGACAGCGAAATGAAGCAGCGGGGAGATGATCATGTCTATCTGGATGTGACACACAAAGATCCGGAAGAGACCAAAAAGCATTTCCCCAATATATACAAGAAGTGTCTCAGCCTGGGAATCGATATTACAAAAGATTATATACCGGTAGCTCCGGCTGCTCATTATTTGTGTGGAGGTATTAAGGTGGATTTGGATGGACAGTCCAGCATCAAACGCCTATATGCATTGGGAGAATGTTCTTGTACCGGACTGCATGGAGGAAACCGACTGGCTTCTAATTCACTGATTGAAGCAATTGTGTATGCAGAAGCTGCTGCTCAGCATGCACTGAGTGTGTTCGACCGCTATGATTTCAATACCGATATTCCGGAGTGGAATGATGAAGGTACAATCAGCACAGAAGAACGAATCCTGATTACCCAAAGTATGAAGGAGGTGAATCAGATTATGGAATCGTATGTGGGTATTGTACGAAGCAATCTTCGTCTGGTACGTGCATGGAACCGACTTGATATCTTGTACGAAGAAACAGAACGTCTGTTTAAGCGCGTAAAAGCTTCCAGAGAAATCTGCGAACTTCGTAATATGATTAATGTGGGTTATCTGATTACACGTCAGGCTATGGAGCGTAAAGAAAGCCGTGGACTACATTATACCATCGATTATCCACACAAGGAAAAGAAAGATTAATGTATCGGGCAGTTACTTGCTGATTATATAATAAAAATATCCTCTTGTTTGAAATACTCTATTGAGAAGTATATAAACAAGAGGATATTTTTATTATATAAACTCATAACCTATAATTCGATTAGCACTAGGGTTATTTTTACTCGATTATTTAAAGAAAAGACAAGAAAAAGTATAAGATACTCTTACAAAGAAAAAACTTATCAGAAGTCCTAATAAACACCTACAAAAGCATTTTTTATTTCTTCTACATTACTTTTCATAAGTCATCATTTATGCCTTCCAATTATTAAAGAGGCAAAATACATATATGAAAGAATATATTGGTCATTTATAGAATACAAAAAGCTGTTTTCAGGATTTCTACTCACACAATTGACCATCAAAAAGAAACATTCTCTAAGTTTATGAAACAACAGAAAAAGTCCTTAAAAGAGTTCATCTGCTGAGTCTAAATATATGCAATCGGGTGAGGAACATCAAGAATATATAATAAGCAGTAGTAAAACAAAAATCTGTACTGTTGCAAGTTGAAATGATCATTTCCTATTACATGGAATCGTTCTCTGTTATCAAGTCTTCTCTTCTATTGACAGAGCAATTCTCTTTATCAAACTTTCCTCCATTACCGCATAATGTTTACAGATAAGGGTACAGAAGCAGCCATTCGATACAGGAATAAAAACAGTACATCCACAATGCAACATATCCAAAAGATCAGGGACAGAAATAAAAGCTCCAAAAAAGAATCGTGTCAAGCAGGGAATAAGTCTGCAGAAGCAGAGGATGCATAACATATCCCCACGGCCGGATACGTCATGATTCTAACCCGATGAAGATTTCCACAGGTCCTGCACGATTCCACCAATACAGCTGCCGGGAAGCATGCATCAGATAGGATTTAAGAATAAAGCAGGCAGTACTCAGGATTTTCCTCTTTACATAAAGGGGAGGATTATCCTTCAGCTGTCAGACATGACAAATGAGGAAGAAGAACGGGGAGCACCGGGCCGGAGAAAGGCCTGCTACGGGGCAGCGGCAAAAAAGACATCGCCAGAAGGCAAAAAAAATCCCCGACCCTAAAAGGACCGGGGAACCTAAAACGGCGACTACCTACTCTCCCACTTGTACGCAGTACCATCGGCGTGACGAAGCTTAACTTCTCTGTTCGGAATGGGAAGAGGTGGAACCTTCGTGCAATAGTCACCTGAATATCCTTTATGTATTCATGACTAACAAGCAGGTAATTCAAGTACTTCTCAAGAAGCTGAAAGTATATATCACCCATCCTTCCAGACAAGGAAAGCATACGGGCAATTAGTAATGCTCGGCTTTGGTATCTCTACCTTTACACCTGCATCCTATCAACGTCGTAGTCTACAACGACCCTGAGAAATCTAATCTTGTGGCCGGCTTCGTACTTAGATGCTTTCAGCACTTATCCGATCCAGACTTAGATACCCGGCAATGCACCTGGCGGCACAACCGGTAAACCAGAGGTCTGTCCAACACGGTCCTCTCGTACTAGTGTCAGAG
>ERZ834859.338-NODE-338-length-65110-cov-14.399831_pt1 | contig 65110 bp, 51 predicted proteins | sample MGYA00519947_ERZ834859 | MGnify/ENA primary metagenome ERZ834859 (study PRJEB31850, sample SAMEA3708763) | human gut metagenome | biome: human gut; feature: human-associated habitat; material: faeces | place: China | collected 2014 ...
CAACACTTTGTGTATGAATTAGTTGGCTAATTTTATACTATTTACTGAATGTCCCACTTGTATCGAGAGGCAACGATACTTGTATCATCAGCAAACGTGACTTGTATCGTAAGCTCTCGATACAAGTCACGTTTTTTAGTGCATTCTGTCTTTTATCGGTCTTCCCCAAACAGCAAGCGATAATCTCTCTTAGCAGCCGGTTCTACCCATTTCTCCGGAATAAATTTCCATTGATTCAGCGGGCGAGGATCGAGTATTTTTACTTCTTCAATACGTTTCATCAAGTAGTAACGAAGGTCTTTTTCCGTAGCAAATACAATACGTTTTGCCAAGTCTTGCTTAGGAATACCCGCTCCTTTAGTCAACAGGTCACCTCCTCCGTTGCCACGATAGGAATTGACTGCTACCTTGTACATTTTGTCCATGCGGAAAGGTGTTCCATCGGCCATGCTACGAATGTTGATTTTTTCTCCTTGCGGTTTGGTGACATCTACCGTATAAAGAATACCTGCAGCCGAATCGAAGTTGAAACTTGGATTCTTGAAACGTCCAAAACCTTTATCTTTCTCGTTCAGCAGCATCAGATGGTCGTCGGGCGATTTCATCTGATTCGTCCAAATGGCATACGACATTTCCAGGAAGTCTTTTATTTCCTTTCCGGTCAGCGTCATGGTGTAAAGCATGTTCTCGTATTTATACAAATTGAACATATCACTCACATAAATATCACCTTCCTTAATCTCAGCCGCAAACGAAAGTGGTGCACAGAACGAGACATCTGCTCCTGTGATGTCGAGTTGCAACTGATGAATCAAATCGATAAAGGCAGAAGGGCCAAAATAGGCATCTTTTGTGGTAATTGTCTTACTGATGCGTCCTATTTTACGCGATACAAAATCGGCCGTAGCCTGATACTGCTTTTCGAATGTTTTCAAGAAAGCCTCATCGGGAGTATAACGGTCTACAGAAGCCAACTTGCCCTCAACTGATTTCCGTATTACCTTGCCGTCTTTTTTCACGACTTTTACCGTCACATCGGCTACAACCTTCGCCATATTAGCCGGATCGACCAACAATACAGAATCGCCTGCTTCATTAATAATCTTCTGACAAGCACGTACATGGTCATGTCCCATAAACACCACATCAAACCCCGGTACCCGACGGGCTACATCTCCCGAACCGTTTTCTACTACATTATCCAACTTATTTCCTTCCGGTCCGGCATGGAAAAGGCCAATCAATACATCAGGCTTTTCTTTTTCCTGTATCCACTTTACCCACTTACGGGCAGATGTTTCCATATCCTCAAACCGTAACCCACTCCACAACTGCTCGGGCAACCATGAAGGAATAGCAGGAGTGATCATTCCCAGCACCACCACCTTTACCCCTTCTCTCTCAATCACCTTGTAAGGAGGAAGATAAGTCTTTCCGGTTTTCACATCCATAATATTTGCTCCCAGTACAGGGAATTTACATTGGCTCACCCATCGGTCGTACACGGCATGTCCGGCTTCAATGTCATGGTTTCCCATTGTAGCCACATCATAATGCATATAGTTCAGCATATCTGCTACCACATGCACCGAAGTGGTATCTATATAATTATAATAATAGGCTACCGGTTGTCCTTGCAGAATATCTCCGTTATCCATCAGAATCAGACGGTCTCCATACGTCTTCCGCATCTCTCCTACCAATGCACTGACACGCGCCAGACTTCCCTGCACAGAATGGCGGCGAATGAAATCATAAGGATAATAACATCCATGTACATCACTGGTTTCTATAAGTTTCAATGTCACTTCTTTTTCGGATGAAGCAGAAACAGGGGTATATCCAATACCTAAAAATGCCATCATACAGACAAAACAATTCTTTATTTTCATGGTCAATATAAAAATGATGATTTGCTAAAGTAAGTATTTTAATCCAAGCTGGCAACTGAAAAGAGTTTTAATGGTGTACCATATTTACAGTATCAGCCTTGCTGGTTTGAAATTTTCTTGATAAATTGCACATTCTTTATTATCCCAACCTGAAACAAACTTAAAAAAACAACCCATGAAAAAACTGTTAGTATTATTTTTCGGAATACTGGCTATCTCCGAAATGAAAGCAGAAGACACTCTTTATGTAAAAGAGCCTCAGATTCCTATTCTGATAGAAAGACAGGACAATGTACTTTTCTATATGCGCTTAGATGCAAAGGAAACACGTACCTTGAACAATATGGAGATTACTTTCGACAAAAACGTACCTCTCTCCGAAATCAAAGCGGTGAAACTGTATTATGCAGGAACAGACGCTTCACAAGACAGAGAACAAAAGCGTTTTGCTCCAGTAGAATATATTTCCAGCCATAAACCAGGTCAGACCTTGAGCGCGAATCCTTCGTATTCTATTCTGAAGTCAACTGTATCGCCTAAGAAAAATACAGTAGTACTGGAAGGAGAACAAAAGCTTTTCCCCGGATACAATTTCTTCTGGGTAAGTATAGAGATGCAGCCTTCGGCTTCACTGCATACTAAAATTATGGCAGATATCAGTCAGGTAAAGGCAGATGGAAAAATTATCCCTTGCAAAAGCGTGGAACAAAAAGATGTAATACGCCGTTTAGGAGTTGGAGTCCGCCATGCCGGCGATGATGGTTCGGCTGCTTTCCGTATCCCCGGACTGGTCACAACAAACAAAGGCACATTGCTTGGGGTATACGATGTACGTTACAACAGCAGTGTCGATTTGCAAGAACATATCGATGTGGGATTAAGTAGAAGTACCGATGGCGGAAAGACTTGGGAAAAGATGCGTCTGCCTTTGTCCTTCGGAGAATATGGAGGTCTGCCAGCTGCACAAAACGGTGTGGGCGACCCGTCTATCTTAGTCGATACAAAAACCAATACCATCTGGATTGTTGCAGCATGGACACACGGCATGGGTAATCAGCGTGCATGGTGGAGTTCACATCCGGGAATGGATCTGAATCATACCGCCCAATTGGTTATGGCTAAAAGTACAGACGATGGAAAAACATGGTCGAAACCTATCAATATCACAGAACAGGTAAAGAAACCGGAATGGTACTTTTTGCTGCAAGGTCCGGGAAGAGGTATTACAATGAACGATGGTACCTTAGTCTTCCCTATTCAGTATATCGGTGAAGACCGTATTCCTAATGCCGGTATCATGTATAGCAAAGACCAGGGAGAGACATGGCACATCCATCAGCATGCACGTACCAACACTACAGAGGCACAAGTAGCAGAAGTAAGTCCCGGTACACTTATGCTGAACATGAGAGATAACCGTGGAGGAAGCAGAGCTGTTTATACGACTACCGACTTAGGAAAAACCTGGAAAGAGCATGAATCATCGCGTACTGCTCTGATAGAGCCGGTATGTATGGCAAGCCTCATCAGTGTAAAGGCTAAGGATAATGTATTGGGAAAAGATATTCTTATTTTCTCTAATCCCAACATGACCAACGCACGAAGAAATATAACCATCAAAATCAGCCTTGACGGAGGATATACCTGGAGTCCGGAACACCAACTGCTATTGGACGAAGGAGAAAACTGGGCATACTCTTGCCTGACAATGGTGGATAAAGAAACAATTGGTATTCTTTATGAAAGTAGTGTTGCACACATGACTTTCCAAAGTATTAAACTTAAAGATATTGTGAAAGAATAATATTAATGGAACAATTCAGCCAACTCATTGCAGCAGAATTGAAGCTGCCTATACACCGTATTGAAAATACATTAAAACTGCTGACTGGAGGGGCTACTATCCCCTTCATCAGCCGCTACCGCAAGGAAGCAACCGGAGGACTAGATGAAGTACAGATAAGCGATATCCATACTCGCTACGAAAAGCTCTGCGAACTGGCCAAACGAAAGGAAACTATCCTGTCGACTATTGAAGAACAGGGTAAACTGACCGATGAGTTACGCCGTCGCATTGCTGATTGCTGGGACAGTACCGAACTGGAAGACATCTATCTGCCTTATAAACCCAAGAGAAAAACCCGTGCCGAAGCTGCCCGACAAAAGGGACTGGAGCCTCTGGCTATGCTGTTGATGATGCAACGGGAAAATAATCTCTCCGCACGGGTACGTACCTTTGTAAAAGGAGAAGTAAAAGACGAAGAAGAAGCACTGAAAGGAGCTCGCGACATCATTGCCGAACAGGTAAACGAAGACGAACGGGCACGTAACCTGATGCGCAATCAGTTCAGTCGCCAGGCTGTCATTACAGCCAAGGTAGTAAAAGGTAAAGAGACAGAGGAAAGTGCAGCCAAATATCGCGATTATTTCGATTTCAGCGAACCGTTGAAACGTTGCACATCACACCGTTTGCTTGCCATCCGCCGGGGAGAATCGGAAGGTATTCTGAAGGTCAGCATCTCACCGGCGGACGAAGAAGAATGCAATACACGCCTGGAACGTCAATTCGTACGTGGCAACAATGAGTGTGCCCGTCAGGTAGCAGAAGCTGTACGCGACGCATACAAGCGCCTGCTTAAACCCTCTATCGAAACAGAGTTTGCCGCATTAAGCAAAGAAAAGGCAGACGAAGAAGCCATCCGTGTATTTGCCGGCAACCTGCGCCAACTGCTTTTGGCTCCTCCTTTAGGACAGAAACGAGTGATGGGAATCGACCCGGGATTCCGTACCGGATGTAAAATTGTATGTCTGGATGCACAGGGAGGCCTGCTTCATAACGAAGCCATCTACCCCCATCCACCTAAGTCGGAATACAGCCTGGCTGCCCGCAAACTGGTAAAACTGGTGGAACAATACAAGATAGAAGCCATTGCCATTGGTAACGGAACTGCCAGCCGGGAAACTGAACAGTTTGTCACCTCACAGCGATACGACCGGGAAGTACAAGTCTTTGTAGTAAGCGAAGACGGAGCTTCCATTTATTCGGCTTCCAAAACAGCACGGGAAGAATTCCCTGATTATGATGTAACTGTACGTGGCGCAGTCTCTATCGGCCGACGGCTGATTGACCCATTGGCTGAATTGGTCAAGATAGATGCCAAATCCATTGGTGTAGGACAATACCAGCACGATGTAGATCAGACACAACTCAAGGCAGCCTTAGACCAGACCGTAGAAAGTTGCGTAAACCTGGTAGGGGTTAATGTCAATACAGCCAGCAAGCATCTGCTCACGTATGTATCGGGATTGGGAGCTACACTGGCACAAAACATTGTAGACTATCGCACAGAGAACGGTGCATTCCGTTCGCGCCGTGAGTTGATGAAAGTTCCTCGTATGGGAGCCAAAGCCTTCGAACAATGTGCAGGATTCTTACGCATCCCACAAGCAGAAAATCCGTTGGATAATTCTGCAGTTCATCCGGAAAGTTATGCAATTGTAGAACGGATGGCAAAAGACTTGCATTGTACAGTAGCTGATTTGATACGCGACAAAGGACTTCGCGAACGTATCCGGATAGAAGACTATGTAAGCGATACTGTAGGTATTCCTACACTGACCGACATCATGCAGGAACTCGATAAACCCGGACGAGACCCACGACAGAAAATACAGGTTTTCGAATTCGACAAGAACGTACGTACCATTGACGACTTGCAGGAAGGAATGGAGTTGCCGGGTATAGTCACCAATATCACGAACTTTGGCTGTTTTGTAGACATCGGCATCAAGGAAAACGGACTGGTACACATCTCTCAATTATCCGACCAGTTTGTAAGCGATCCGACATCGGTAGTCAGCATTCACCAGCATGTACGGGTAAAGGTACTAAGTATAGACCGAGAGCGTAAACGTATCCAGCTTACCATGAAAGGAATGAAGTAAATACTTTCTTTCAAAAATAAACAAGGGAGTAAAACAATATATCACACTTGCTTTACTCCCTTTCTTTCTGTCCTTCAGTTTCAGTCTGTACTTTCAATACAAAACAGAAAAGGCTATAGAACTATTTTCTCCAAATCGTCTGGTACATACACATTGCCCTTAAACTCCTGAGCAGCTTCCTGTGTATATTTTTCTTTACGCACAGACAAAGTCTTGTCTTCTGTATGATACAGCAACAAATTCTTCACCCCCAATTGTGCAGCCAGTCTTCCTGCATCCAAAGCTGTACTATGATGTTTCTCATAAGGCTTAAACTCGTCTCTATCAGCATACAGACAAAAAGCCTCACAAAGCAACCAGTCTGCATGTTCTACATAAGAACGGTTCTGTTCTTTATAAGGCTCATCCCCAAGACAGACCAATGATTTTCCTCCGGGAAGTTCAAGACGGAAGCCAAACTGCTTTTCTTTGGTAGACAAGATATCAAAACACTGCATACTTGCTCCTGCCACTTCCCAACGCTCACCGTCTTTTACCTCGCAGAAACGAACGTTCTTCTCTATACAAGCTACAATCTTAGCCGGAAGTGTCGCACGGCAAATCCACGACAGTACATCTATCACTTTATCGTGTCCATATACCCGAAACTCTCCCTCATACTTGCCCTTCTGCATTTGCTGAGCTATCATCCGGATAACCCATACCGCTCCCAAGATATGATCGGTATGTGCGTGAGTAATGAACATATCTTTCACATCTGCCAGCGACAAGCCTGCCTTCTCCATCTGAACCAATATTCCATTTCCTCCTCCGGCATCAACCAGCAACACCCTTTCGCCCATACGAATAGCAAAACATGTATTATAACAGCGGGTGACAGCAGCATTCCCTGTACCCAACATAATCAGTTCCATCGTATCCATACCCTTTATCGCAACAATTATCGAATTACTTTTTTCAAAGCTTTCTGAACAAGACCTTCCATCACCTTATACCCCTCTACAGTAGGATGTACCCCATCTTCCGAATATTTTAAAGGTAATCCATCGCGCTCATCTTTCATTGCCGAATGATAGTCGACAAAAGGAATACCCTGTGCATCGGCAAATTCCTTAAACTTCGCATTCAGTTTCTTTATATCTTCTGCCGGTTTCAGCTCCGGACGCCATCCAAACTGAAAAGCAGGCAAAGTAGAGCATAGCACTACCTTAATTTGATTGGCCTGTGCCAACTGTACCATAGAGACTACATTATCGAACGTTTGCTCAAGAGTCATTGCATAATCATTACGGGCAATATCGTTTGTCCCTGCCAGAATCACAACGACCTGCGGATTCAATGCAATCACATCCTGACGGAAACGCATCAACATCTGTGCAGAAACCTGCCCGCTTATCCCTCTGCCTACATATCCGTTCTGAGTAAAGAAATCCGGATCTGCAACCGGCCAACCGTCAGTAATTGAATTTCCCATAAAAACAGCCTTTACCGGTCCCTGCACCATTTTATTATCCTCTTGATATCTCTCCAAACCTGCCCAGTCTTGCAAAGGCTCCTGAGCCATCAATTGCAAACTACCAGCCAAACACAATGCTGCTACCATTATAGATTTCATAATAAATACCATTAATTTATATTCAATTTTCGCTCTTCTATCGCTTCTACGATATAATCGTACAAATTAAATAATAACATTCTATTTTTCACCCAACTCCTTGCCGTAAATTCCGGATAAAAGGAGAAAACAAGCACTTTCCCATTATAATACATGAATAAAAAAGGAAATCACCTCTACACATCACTGTATTTTTCTATAATTTTGGCCTCAATAAAAAAGCAAGATTATGGAAGATGCAACAAATAATGAAATCTGCGGTTGGTTTGTATTCAACAGCGGACAAGTACTGATAGAAAAGCATACAGACGGATATCACGTCCCTTTTGGTGCCCAACCACCGGTACCCATTCCTATAGGAAGTACCGTACACAGCATTGGAACAATCAATAATCTTCCCGCCAAAACTTATCTCATCCATACTCCAGTAACAGGAGATGAATCCAGCCCGTGCATGATGAAAGACCTTCGAGCCTCTTTCGACGTACTTCCACTGAACGAATATAAAATGGCAGGAAAAGCATCACAAATACTGAACTGGGACAAGAACAGCCGCTACTGTCCGATGTGCGGAGTTCCTACCACACAAGTCTCTCCCATAGCCAAACGCTGTCCGGAATGCCGTCAGGAATTTTATCCGCGTATATCGCCTGCAGTCATTGTACTGATAAAAAAAGGAGATAGTATCCTTCTTGTACATGCCCGCAACTTCAGAGGTACGTTCAAAGGGCTGGTCGCAGGTTTTCTTGAACCGGGAGAAACACTGGAAGAATGCGTACATCGGGAAGTGATGGAAGAAACAGGACTCCACATCTGTAATTTGAAATACTTCGGCAGCCAACCCTGGCCTTACCCAAGTGGCATTATGATAGGATATACTGCAGAATACGAAAGTGGCAATATAAAACTGCAGGAAGAAGAGTTAAGTGCAGGAGCTTTCTATACCCGAGACAATCTGCCGGAAATCCCCAAGAAACTCAGCATCGCACGCCGGCTGATTGATGCGTGGATAGAAGGCAAAATATAAAGGAATACAAACTTTATAAAAATAGAAGGGGATAGAACACAAGAAACTTATTCTTGTTCTCATTCTATCCTCTTCTTATTATATTAGAAAGTCTTTACATCAAAATCAATCCAATACAGTTACCCATCCGTAAGGATCAGCCTCATCACCATACTGGATAGCACGCAGCTTATTATATAATTTTTCACTGATTGGACCTGGCTTGCCGTCTTTCGCAATGACATACGATTTATTATTTTCCAAGTCGTCAATGCGGCCGATCGGACTAATGACAGCAGCTGTACCACAAGCTCCAGCTTCTTCGAATGTTTCCAGTTCTTCTTCCGGAATAGGACGACGTTCTACTTTCATTCCCATATCTTCTGCCAACTGCATCAGACTACGGTTTGTAATAGACGGAAGAATAGAGGTAGACAACGGAGTGACATAAGTATTATCCTTAATTCCGAAGAAATTGGCTGCACCACATTCATCGATATATTTCTTTTCCTTTGCATCCAGATAGAATTCGCTGGCATATCCGGCATCATGAGCCATTTTGTTGGCACGCAAGCTGGCAGCATAGTTACCTCCTACCTTATAAGTACCTGTACCCAACGGAGCAGCACGGTCGAACTGACGGATGATTACATAAGGATTTGTAGCAAAACCACCTTTAAAATAAGGACCTACCGGAGTGACAAAAATAACGAACAAATATTCTGTTGCCGGACGTACTCCAACCTGTGCACCTGTACCAATCAGCAACGGACGGATATACAGAGAAGCCCCGCTTTCATAAGGAGGGATAAAACGTTCGTTAGCTTTTACCACCTTACGTACAGCCTCACAAAACAATTCTGTAGGCAATTCCGGCATCATAATACCGTTACAAGTGCTTTGCAGACGTTCTGCATTTGCTTCCGGGCGGAAGATACGGATCTTACCGTCTTTTCCACGATAAGCCTTCAAACCTTCGAAGGCTTCCTGTCCATAGTGCAGACATGTAGCTGCCATGTGGATATTGATAGTTTCTTCAGAACAAAGTTCTAATTCTCCCCATTTTCCATCGCGGTAATAACAACGTACATTGTAATCTGTCCGTATATAACCAAATGACAGATTAGCCCAATCTATTTCTTTCATTGTGATATAATGTTTATTACTTTAATTACACTTTACAACTTAGCAAACAAAAGTACAGTTTATATCTACATCAACAAACTTTTCCGTCTGTTTTTTTCCCGAAAACAATCTATGTTACAAATAAAAAATGCTCTCCTCACTGTTTGAGGAGAGCATTTACATCAATTAAACAATATATCTTTCTTTTATTCACCTACATTAAATGTAGCAATACTTACTCTGTTCCATTTCGGACGAGAGAATACATCACCTACTCCCTGGCCTTCTGCGGTGATACGTGCTGCATCAATATTATATTTGTCTACCAACATATTCTTCACTGCATCCGCACGCTGCTGTGCTACGCGAGTATTTACTGCAGCCGGTCCTTCCGGAGAAGCATAACCTTTCACTGTCAAAGTAGCTTTTTCGTTCTTTTCCATATACGAAGCGATACGTTCGATAAGCAGATGCTGGTTTTCACTGATCACTACTTCATCCTGGCGGAAGGTGATAATAGCTTCCCATGCCGGTGAAACAGTATTCTTTTCCATAGACTCTACAGCCTTTCTGTTAGCCTCATCCAATTGAGCCTGCAAATCGTTTGCTCTAGCCGATTCAGCAGCAAGCAATGCTTCTTTTTCCTGAGCAGCACGGCGCAATTCATTTACTTTCGCATTCAAAGCGTCCATTTCTGCCGGATCACATACATTAGCCAATGTCATATAATGTTTGCCATTGCTGTTGCGGAAATGATAAGTTACACCTGCCAGCAATTCAACACTGCTCTTGTTTACGTTCAACATATAAGCCTGATGGCCATCCATACGATATACAAGAGAAGGTTTTACACTTACAGTCCATGCTTTCGACTCTCCTAAATTAAAGTTGAAGTTCAAACCGAATTTGCTGGCCATATAGCAATAATCCCAGTCACTGTAACTACGGTTCATCACATCGATACCCCAGCCAATACCTCCGACTGCCTCAACTTCAAACAAGCGTGGCTCTCCACGATAGCCGGCAAACCAGTTATGCAAATTGAATTTACCCAATGCCATCAAACGAACTCCATCGAAAGCCGTTGAACTTACGGTTCTATTAACGGAAGTCATAGCTTCCAAAGACAATCCTAAAATAGGAGTTACCTGTTTACCAAATTCCAAACCTGTAGTAAAACGCATATCTTTAAAAAATGCGGAATGAGTAGTAGGAGTTACACCTCCGGCATTCCAGCCAATGTACCAGTTATCTGTAAACTTTGTTCCTTCATACACTTTCTGCGCATTTGCAGATATTGCCATTGCAACTGCGGCAATAGCCAATAAAATTTTCTGTTTCATAAAATCATAGTTTTAGTTTAATGTACCGTTCAAATTTCCTGTTCTGCTAATATAACATAATAAACGATATTAATGTTCAATTAGGCAGAAAAAAACATTTTTTTAACCATAAATAAAAGGAATGAACTACCTTTGCAACCAATAAAAGCCATTTTGCTTTCTATGATAATTTGGCTTTAAAATACTAATCTAAAATTTTCTTACAATTAAAATGAAATATAAGAAAACTATCAGTGTTCTCCTTTGCCTGTTCTTAATAGCAACCTTTACAAGTGCCATAGGATATAACCTATTATTCAACCATCCTTTCCATATCGAAAAAAGTACCTACTTATATATAGACAAAGATGATACAATAGACTCTGTATATACCAAACTTGAAAGCAGACTTAATGCTACTACTTTAAGAGGTTTTCGTCTGTTGTCTTCCGTATATGGATATCAAGACCAGATTCACTCCGGAGCTTATAAAATAGCTCCAGAGTATACTACCTGGCAAACATTCCACCGCTTGCGACACGGTATGCAGACACCTGTCAGACTGACTATCCCCAGTGTCCGTACTCTTGACAAACTGGTAAAAACGGTTTCCAAGCAAATTATGGCAGACTCGGCAAGTCTTTCCGGTTTGCTGAACGACAGCATATTCTATACGCACTTAGGGTATAACTCCAATACTCTTCCGGCACTTTTCATTCCTAACACCTATGAGGTATATTGGACAATAAGTCCAAAACAATTCATAGAAAGAATGCAAAAAGAGCACAAACGATTCTGGAATGAAGAACGAATGAAAAAAGCACAAAGTATAGGACTTACTCCTGTTGAAGTGACCACACTGGCTTCTATCGTAGAGGAAGAAACAATAAAGAAATCGGAAAAACCAATGGTAGCCGGACTCTACATCAACCGCCTTCATAAAGGTATGCCGCTGCAGGCAGACCCTACTGTAAAATTCGCTTTGCAGGATTTTACATTGAAACGTATATTATACAAGCACCTGGAGTGTGAAAGTCCGTATAACACCTACAAAAATCCGGGACTTCCTCCAGGACCAATCCGTATTCCTTCTATCGACGGAATAGAAAGCGTACTCAACTATACCCGCCATAATTACCTCTATATGTGTGCAAAAGAAGATTTTTCGGGTTATCATAATTTCGCTGAAAATATGACGAAGCATTTGCAAAATGCAGCACGCTATCAGAGAGAATTAAACAAACGGAATATTCACTAGAAACAAGCCTATATAACAATTTGTTTCAATCTTTAATCGGCGTCGTCGATTCTACAAACAACCACGTCGGCTGTAAAATCGACGGCGCCAACTGTACATACGACGACGTCGGACAAAAAACAATTCCTGTAACAAGAGCCTCCGATAACATTCTCTGCCACATCCATTCCTTCTCTACCGCAATACAGGCATAAAAAAACTGCCGTTCCACCTGAAGCAGAACAGCAGTTTCTATTTGATTCAATCTTATTTTTTATTTACAGCGGCTTGTATTCCACAAAAGCTTCCATTGCTTCGTAGCATGCCAATCCCAAATCGTTGTACAGGTTTGCTGTACCACGGTTACGGTCTTCACTACGTTGCCAGAACAAACGTTCGTCGTTACCCAAGAATGGAGCACTTTCCATTTGCGACTGATGTTTCAAGATTGAATTACGTTTTGCACGCAATTCTTCCGGACTCAATGGAACGGCCATTTCAATGTTTTCGATTTCCCACTCTGCCCATGCACCACGGTACATCCAGATACGGCAATCGTTCAACCATTCTGCACCCGCTTTCTTTTCTTCATCAATTGCAGCAAATACAGCATCTGTACATACACGATGAGTTCCGTGCGGGTCAGCCAAGTCACCAGCTACATAAATCTGATGAGGTTTTACCTTACGCAGCAAATCCATCACAATTTCCACGTCGGCTTCGCTGATTGGATTCTTTTCAATACGTCCGGTTTCATAGAAAGGAAGATCGAGGAAGTGAACTCTTTCCAACGGAATCTGATTGTATGTAGAAGCTGTACGAGCTTCTCCACGACGAATCAGTCCCTTAATGGTCAAGATATCACGTGTATCCATATCTCCTTCTTTCTTCTGGCTCAGGAACTGTTTGATTTCCGCATATTTGTTACGGATAGTTTCGTTCTGGTTGCCATCGAACAACTGGTTGAATCCATTGATGAAATGCATGAAACGAACCACTTCTTCATCACCTACGGCAATGTTTCCCGAAGTTTCATACGCTACATGTACTTCATGTCCCTGCTGTACCAGACGACGGAGCGTACCTCCCATGGAAATCACGTCATCATCTGGATGCGGAGAGAATACTACCACACGTTTCGGGAATGGTTTGGCACGTTCCGGACGATAAGTATCGTCTGCATTCGGCTTGCCACCCGGCCATCCGGTAATAGTATGCTGCAAATCATTAAAGATCTTGATATTTACATTATAAGCAGAACCATAAAGTGCCAGTAATTCACTCAGACCGTGTTCGTTATAATCCTTGTTTGTAAGCTTCAGAATAGGCTTGTTAATCAACTGACACAACCATACAATGGCGCTGCGAATCAGTTTATCATTCCAATCGCAGTTGGTAACCAACCACGGACGTTGGATACGGGTAAGATGTGCGGCAGCTGTCAGATCAATACAAACCGAAGCATTCTGATGCATCTGCAAATACGATGCAGGCAAAGCATCCGAGATTTTATCTTCTACGGCCTTCTTAATGATATCTGCCTTTTCTTCTCCCCAAGCCAACAAATATACCTTACGGGCAGACATGATAGTCTTCACACCCATGGTAATGGAACAAGGAGGCAAATTGTCTATTCCTGTATTATGAATTGCTTCTGCACGAGATGTAGCATCAATCAGAATCAGACGAGTAGATGTGGCAGCAGTAGAGCCTGGCTCGTTCATGGCAATATTACCTTCACGGCCGATTCCCATGAGAACCATATCCAATCCACCAAATGTATTGATGCGCTGTTCGTACAAAGAGCAGTGCTCGATGACAGCATCCTGCGCAATGGAACCATCCATAGTAAAGATATTCTGTGCATCAATATCTACCTGCTTGGCAAACAGTTCATTCAACTGATTCATACTGCCATTCTTAGCTTCACTCAACGGATAATATTCAAACAAGTTGAACAACACCACATTGCGGAAACTTACACCTTCTTCTTTATGACGACGAACCAATTCAGCATACAATGGTCTCAATGAAGCTCCCGTTCCGGCAGCAATCGTGCAGAATTTGCCTTCACGCTGTCTTTCCTGAACTTTACGGATAATTTCATCGGCAATCGCTTTGGCTCCTTCTTCCATTGTTTCATAAATGTTGGTAGGAACTTTTTCAAAGCGAGTCAATACTGAACGGTCGATCATGTTCTCCGGCTTATAATATTTGGTTGAAACTCTGTTCAAAGAAATTTGTGAGCTGAGATTCGTTCTCATACATGATCCTCCTTACTGATTAATTAATAGGTTTATGAGTTTATAAGTCGATGAGTTTGTGAGTTTGCATTCGGATAACACGGCAAACCCACAAACCTATAAACGCTTACAAGTTGTTGCGTTCGATGTCTTTAAAGTATTTGTAGGTACCAACTTTCAGTTCATCAGTAGCAGCTTCATCACAAACAATGATACCGTGCTGATGCATCTGCAATGCACTGATAGTCCACATCTGTGTGATACCACCTTCTACTGCATGCTGCAAGGCGCGAGCTTTGTTGTGACCATTACAAAGAATCAACACTTCGCGAGCAGACAATACTGTACCTACACCTACTGTCAACGCAGTTTTAGGAACTTTGTTAATATCGTTTTCGAAGAAACGAGAGTTAGCAATAATAGTATCTGTAGTCAAAGTTTTTACACGAGTACGTGAAGTCAAAGATGAACCCGGTTCGTTGAACGCAATGTGTCCGTCAGGACCAATACCACCCAAGAACAAGTCGATACCACCGAATGATTCGATTTGCTTTTCATAATTTGCACATTCAGCTTCCAAATCTTCTGCATTTCCATTCAGGATATGGATGTTTTCCTTGCAGATATCAATATGATTGAAGAAGTTGTTGAACATGAATGAATGATAGCTTTCAGGATGAGATTCCGGCAGACCTACATATTCGTCCATGTTGAATGTTACCACATGTTTGAAAGATACCACACCTTTCTTATTCAGTTCAATAAGTGCTTTATACATACCCAGCGGAGATGAACCGGTAGGCAAGCCCAATACAAAAGGTTTTTCAGCTGTAGGATTAGCCTTGTTTATTTTCTGTGCCACATAATTGGCAGCCCATTGAGAAAGCGACTGATAATCAGGTTCAATAATTACTCTCATAGTTTCTTCAGGTTTTAAATATTGTAATAAAATTAATTTTTTACTCTTTACTATATGCAAAGATATTTTTAATTACAGACATAAACAACAAACCGTTCGGCTATTTCTCTGCTATTTGTTAAATTACCTAATATTGGGTAGATAACCATCTTCATATTCATAACCTGATATCTGCATGCTTCTTATCGCACACATCACGATACAATCGTCAAGTATTCAACCACATTTTCAGCGCTGTGACTTTTTCTCTACTCACTTGAATGGCATCATCAAAAGGAGGGTTTACTCTTATATTCAGTTTACTTCCATTATAAGGTTCAATAGTCTTGATTGATTCAGCCGATAAAATAAACTGACGGTTTACCCGAAAAAACCGGCGGCTATCCAATTGTTCTTCAAGCTTACCAAGCGACAAATCAATCGCATGCCTTTTTCCCTCTTTTGTAACCGCAAAAGTAATCTTGCATTCCGAATAGAAATATGCAATATCAGCGACTTGTATGGTATAAAAATGACGATTGCCGGTAATAAGGAAACGAGTTCGGAAACAGGATTCATCCCGTTTGGAAAGTAATGCAACCAGCTCTCTTACATTCATCTGGTCATTGAACTCTCTAATTGTTACCGGAGAAAGACGCTCAAATTTAGTAATAGCAGCCAACAAACGGTCTTCGTGTATTGGCTTAAGCAAATAATCAATACTGTTAACGGCAAAAGCCCGGACTGCATATTCGTCATAAGCAGTGGTAAATATAATCATACTACTGGGATGTGCCTGCTCCAAAAAGAGAAAAGAATTCCCATCAGTCAGTTGTATATCCAAGAACAACACATCCGGATGAGGATTCTCCGCAAACCATTTCACCGAATCTTCTACCGTACCGGGCAGCAACGTAATCTCCCACTCCGGCCGAAGAGTAGTCAACATATGATTCAATAATCTTGCAGCAGGATACTCATCTTCTATGATAGCCGCATGTACTTTTCTCAATTCATTCATACTCATTCACTATAGGGACTTTGACGATAAAACGATTATCCTTGTTTTCTACAATAATTTCTTTCTGACACACAAGCAAATTGCGCTGCAACAAATTATCCAGCCCTTTACCTGTACTGGCAACACCTTTTTTAGGATGTACTTCGTTGGATACAACCAGCCAGTCCGCATCATCAATCCTGTCTGCATAAATAGAAATGACCATTGGCTTAGCCGGTGATATCACATTATGCTTCACCACATTTTCCACCAAGAGCTGCAATGTCAGAGGAGGAATAGAACACTCGTATACATCAAGTGGTAATTCATTCTCCAACTCCAGACAATCCCCTAAACGTACCTGATGCAAGAATATAAATTTACGGATAAAGTCCAGCTCTTCACCGATAGAAACCAACTGCTTGTTCTGACAAGACAAGATATATCTATAAATATCGGATAAATTACGGGTAAACTCAACAGCCTTTTGCGGTGCATATTCAATTTCAGCAATCAGTGTATTCAAGCTATTGAATAAAAAATGAGGATTTAACTGGCTTTGCAAAGCCATATAGCGGGTCTTTATGGCACTTTCCTCCAAATCTTTTGTCCTCCTATACATCTCGACAATATTCTTATAGAACTGACTGACCATCATCTGTCCGGTAATAAATAATTCTACCAAAAAGACAATAGACAACAAACGCATCCCCTTGGCCGCCACAATAAACGGATGTGCACTACCCGTCAGCCATTTTATAGTAACCATCAAAAAATAATTCGTAACTAAAAGAAAGAAAGCTGAAACGACAAAAAATAAAATCAATAACTTACGATCTCGTATAAAAGAAGGATATGTACGAATCAGCCAATTGTCTATGTATTTAAGACTTAATCCAATGCCGTTGAATAGAATAACGGCAGATGCAAAAACTTCCGCTGTCATTAATTTCTCCTGATGATGAACAGGAATATCAGTATAGTGCACTAAAAAGAAAAGCGAAAAGCACCCCAATGCAGAAAACAGAAAGATGTTCCACAAAAAAGCAAATCTATTCTTTTTATCCTTCATCTTATTTATTTTTTATTAATACCCTATTCTTCCCATCGCCCTTTCAAATCCACTCTTAGCTATCTGTGCGTCTAATTTTGACTGTATGTAATTCACTTTAGCCTCCTGATGATAAAGCTGTGCATTAATTACTTCTACAATAGAGATATTTCCTTCCTTGTATTTCTCCATAGCCAAGTATTCACTTTCGGCAGCCTTTTGCAGTGAACTCTCTGTAAAGATTACCTTTTCTATCGATTGTGAATATGTATAATAAGCCGTTTCTATTTCCAGCCGAAGATTATCTACCACTTTATGATGATTCTCCTGGGCTATATCAATTCCATATTTTCCAGCACGATGAGTACTTTTTCTTTTACCCCATTCAAAGATAGGAACACTTAGTTTAGCATAAACCACATAGTTAGGATTCATATCAGACCGGAAATTATAACCCGGTGACATATAACTTCCATCAATTCCAACCGATACCCGTGGCAGGAACTGGGCATTGGCCATTTTCGCCTGTGCTTTCTGAATTTCGATTTTATTTAACGCAATCCTTAATTCAGGCCGATGAGCCAATCCTAAATCTGTCGTTTCATTTCTATCATCCATTTCTCTTAAAGATATCACTGCAGAATCCGTTTGAAGTACACTGTCTGGAGCCACACCGGCAAAAGAATTCAGCGATAACCGAGCTACTTCTCTCCTGTTCTCTGCCTGCAACAAACGATAATTTGCATCATTCAGCTTTACTTCAGCCATAAGCAAATCACTACGGTCTGTATATTCCTCTTGTACCCGATGACGGACCACATCTACCAATAGTGATACAGACGACTTAAACTCTTCTGCTATCTTTACCATTTCTGTCTGCGCTACTGCATTCCAGTAATAAACATCGGCATTGTAAACAGTATTATTGGTAATACGTTGTTGCTCGTACTCAGCCAGTTCTTTCTCCTTCTTCGACTTGTCATACCCTGCACGGATAAATCCTCCTTGATACAACGGCTGCGCCAAAGTCAGCGAAGCTCCATACTTCATATCAGAACCTTGCCAAGAACGGGATATATTCATCTCCGGTATATCAACCTGCAACTCCATCGGATTACCGGTATAGCTGAAGCTACCATCAGCAGATAATTTAGGAAGAAAATCTGCTTTCGCTGATTTCTCTTTCTCCTTCTGCAAAGATACAGTATATCCAGCAGCCTTAATATCCTGATTGTAGTCAATTACCCGATTACGATAAGCCTGCAAACAAGCACTTTGCTGAGCACTCACTGTTTGTACTCCAAATATAGCGAATAAAATAATTGCCCACTGACCGAAATAAAGAAATTTGATACTCATAGTCTTTATTTTAAATATTCTCTTTTTTTACTTGATAAAAAATAGCATACAATGCCGGAGTTACAAATAGGGTAAGTAAAGTAGCAAAAGACAGACCAAACACAATAGTAGCTGCCATTCCACCGAAAACTACATCAAAAAGCAAAGGAATACTTCCAAAAATAGTAGTAAGAGCAGCCATCAGCACTGGTCTTGTTCTCGACACCGTAGCCTCAATAATGGCATGATAAGGGTCAACACCCATACTCCTCTGTATATTGACTTCATCCAACAACACAATTACATTTTTGATAATCATACCCAACAGTCCAAGCCATCCCGCCATACAGAAGAATCCAAATTCGAAACCGGTACAGAGCAACCCCAAAACCATACCTATCAGAGACAAAGGAAGAATCAAAAAGATTATGGCCGGCTGCTTGAAGTTACCAAACAAAGCTACGAGAATAATAATCAAGAAGACTATTGCCAAAGGAAAATATTTGGTAAGTGCTTCCATTGCCTCTTTCTGATCTTTATATTGAGAATCCCAAAAGAAGGTATATCCTTCTGGCAATTGTATTTGCTCAACTTCTGCCTTTATTTCATTCAAGACCTCAGCCATCGTATGCCCTGGTTTGACATCACACTGTGCAGCCATAGACAACTGACGATTATAGGTACGTACCAAAGGATACTCCCATCCCAGTTCTATATCATCTGTCAACTGAGCCAATGGAGCAGAACGTGTACCGTTCCATACCTGCAAATCTTCCAATGATTTTTGTGAAAAATCTTCTTCAAATGGAGTACGGAGCAAAACCGGAACTCTTTTGTTCTCATCACGGTAAACACCCACAGAGACTCCATCACACAAACTTTTCACAGCCATCATCATATCCGAACGCCCGATATTCAGTTTCCCAGCTTTTACAGGATCGTATTCAGCCTGTACATTCATTGCCATATTTCCCCATTCATTGCGAGGATTCAATGCTTTAGGATTATTACGCATGATACCAACAGCTATTTGGGTGAGCGAATCGAGTACCGCAGGATCATCTCCGCAAAAACGAGCTTCAATCAAAGCCTGAGGAATGGAATTCAGTTCGAAACGGTTCACGCGTATCAACGCATCCGGAAACTTCAGAGGCAATGTTTCATTCAACATTTTCTGCAAGGCACGAGCCTTTTCGGGAGTTTCAGCTTCTACCAGACATTGAGCATAATTGGATTGCGGCCCGTAAGCAGCATTGGCAAGATAAAAACGGGGAGGAGTTTGTCCGACAAACGAAGAAACCTGCTTTACTTCTGCATTCTGCTTGAGATAAGCAACCATTTCTGTAACCTGCTTTTCCGTTTCTTCGATACGCACTCCCTCGGGCAACCACATATCAACAGAAAAATATTGTTTATTCAACAAAGGCATAAACTGCTGTGGAATAAAACGGAACCCCCAGACCGACAAGGCCAGCAAAACAACCATACATCCTACTACTCTATATTTCTTCCGGATTGTAGCAGCCAGCAATTTGCGGAAAAGAGTATAGATACGTCCCTGAAACAACTCTCCCTTCAACTCATCCGGACGAGGACGACGCACAAACTCTTGTACAAAAAAGACATTCTGCGTAATAGCAAACACCCAGCTCAACAACAATGAAACTGCAATCACAATAAACAGTGAAGACAAAAGCTCTCCGGTAATATGAGGAGACAAATATACGGGAAGAAACGTCAGGACTGCAATCAAGGTTGCTCCCAACAAAGGCATGGATGTAGTAGAAACAGCAGCCAATATCGCATTTCGTTTACGCATTCCTTTCTGCATATTCACCAAAGCCGAATCGTATACCACAATGGCATTATCTACCAGCATTCCCATAGCTATAATAATCGCAGCCAACGACATACGCTGCAGGGCTATCCCCGTAGCATTCATATAAACAAGTGTTCCGAAAATAGAGAAAATCAATCCGCTCCCTATCAGAAATCCGTTTTTAAAGCCGATAAAGAACAACAATACCGCGACAACCGTCAACACTGAAATAATCAGGTTCATTACAAAGCCATCGTTTGCCACAGCCGACTCATATCCCTGATCATAGATTGACTCCAAATAAAATCCTTCCGGTAATCTGTCTTTTAAGTGACAGATAGTTTCCTTGACCAGCTCAGACATCTCCACTACATTTCCATCGGAAACGGTAGAAATTGCAATTCCTACTGCCGGAATATTATTTATAGCCATCTTACTTCTGGCCGGATGTACATAGCTTTCGGAAAAAGTAGCAATCTCTCCCAAGCGAAAGTAAGTTCCATCCTTCGAAACAACAGTAAGATTTTCTATTTCTTCCATACTAAAGAAACTCCCAACAGCCTCTACCCTCAAACGATGCGTATCGGTCTCTATGGCTCCAGCATCCACAATTTTATTTTGCTTATCGAAGGCCGAAATAATATCGTGTACCGTCAAGCCACTCTTCGACAGTAAAGTGGGATTAATAGTAACCTCAATTGTCCGGTTCTGTACTCCAAACAATTCCACCTTTGCCACATCCTTCACATCCAAAAGTTCATTTTTAATAATCTCAGCCTGTTCTTCCAGTTCCCGATAAGTATGGCAGTCGCTACTTAATCCATAGAATACTCCCAATACATCACCAAAATCATCATTTACGACCGAAGGACCTGCCCCTGCCGGCAATTTACTTTGTACATCACTCACTTTTCTGCGCAACTTGTCCCACAACTGCTGCATTTCATCTGCACGGATTTCCTTTTTTACATACACCGTTATTTTGGACAGGCCGGCTCTGTTATCAGTCTTCAGATAATACAATTCGCCTAATGACTGAATAGATTCCTCCAGAATATCGGTCACCTGTTTCTGTACTTCCATAGGAGATGCTCCAGGATACGAAGTAGTTACCACAGCCTGTTTGATGGTAAACGGGGCATCCTCTAATTTCCCCATATCTACATAAGCTACAGAACCGCCTATCAGCACAAGCGCCATCAACAGCCACGACAAAGATTTGTTTTTCAGAAAAAACTTTGTAATATCTCCAACCATATCCCTCTAATTATAATTGTAAAAGTACCTCTTCATTCTCCGAAAGATAGGAAAGACGAGTCACTGCAACCTTATCTCCGACATTCAGTCCGGATACTATTTCTATCCTATTCCCCGACAACATACTTCCTATCTCCACTTTTTGTTTCCTCACTCTGCTATCTTTTCCCAGTACCCAGACAAATGCTCCTTTATCTATGGTGTGACAAACAGCTGTCTGGGGAATGGCCACAAGTGAACATGAATGTAAACCACCATCGGATTTGGGGAATCGTAAAGACAAAGTGCCAGCCATTCCACCAAACAGACCGTAATCTTTATTATCCAATATAACCGTATACAAATAAGAGATATTATTTTCCAAGGTACTTTGAGTCACATACGTTTCGATGGGATGAAACTTCTTTTCGCCCAAAGCTTTGAACTGTACAAAAGAAGAATCTTTCAGTCCGGCTACACGAAGGCCAACCGCCATATCTTCCGGGATACAAGCCTCGGCCTTAATTCGCGAAAGATCGATAAAAGTAACGACCGGAAAAGAAGGACTAACCTCCTGATACTTGTCAATGTTTACTTTTTGTACATAGCCGTCAAAAGGAGCTGTCAGCCGGGTATCTTTCAGTTCATTCTCCGCGGTATTAAAATCAGCTTCAGCACGTTCATAATCGGCCTTGGCTTTCTCGTATGCAGCACCAGAAATATTCCCCTTCTCATACAGATTGGACACACGAATAAAATCTGCCTTCGTCTGATTGAACAAAGCTTCCGCCCGCTGCTTGCGAATTAAAAAATCGCGGTCGTCAATAGCAGCAATCAATTCTCCTTTCCTAAAAAACTGACCGTTCTGTACTTCAAAATTCACCACCGGACCTCCTACTCTAAACGAGAGTTCCGTAGTACGATAAGGAGACGAAAGAAAAGTGTAACTACGCTCATTTTCTTCTGCAACGGTCTGTACAGAAGCAAATTTGACCTCCTGTTTCTGAGAAGTCTCTTTCACCGTACCACCACAAGAGACCAGCATACATATTCCAACAAATAAACAAACAGTCCTCATCTTTAGATTCTCATTTAAACATTTATGTTTTTATATTTTGAATTACAAAAATAGAGAGGAGACAAGCGGTGTCAAACAGTCATCATTCTCAAACGGTAAATACAGATTCCCAACCGTATAAAAAGACTTCCCAACCTACGTGCCATATAGTCTGTTTATGCTCAGCACAGTTTTCCCGCTAAAAAGACGACGACTGACAAAAAGCAAAAGGAACCAGGATTTATCATACAAAAATCCCCTTCCCACCATATCGGTATATGGTAAGAAGGGGATACATAACCCGGCAAATCAATAAGCTATAAGCCTATACTTATTTAATCAATATTGCTGTTTGATAACTCCTTGAGCATCTATAATCAATGTTTTTTCAATATGCCCTTTTTCTATTTCCACTTCGTATAATACTCCCGAAGCATTTTCGGTCACTTCAATGTCGTCTACATCTGCCTGCTGGTATCCTTCTTTTGTCAAAGTTTGTCTAATAGCTTCCGGCAATGCAGCATAACGCAATTCCCAAGTAGTCTTTATCCATTCGTTACGACCATTGAACTTTACTTCTTTTATGATATTATCATGGCGAATGTCTATCTCCAGATATCCGTCGTCATAATCTTTGTCCACAACTACCGCACCCGGATATTTCTGTGCCAGGAATTCAGTGATACCACCTTCTACAGTCACTCCTTCGCCGCCCACCGACGGACGTGATATAATACCAGTCTCATCTACATATACATCCACCTCATCTCTTCCACTTCTCATTTCGAAGCAGAAATATACATATTCATTGCCAGACTTGTTTACCTCATAACGTTCTATTTCCTTAATATTGCTTACCTCATAACTTTCTTTCTGCAAAGCTTCTACAATATTGGCAGGCACCCATTCTGCATTATTGGCATCCATCGCATATAAATCCGTCTTGACAGAAAGCCAGTTCTGGGAAGCATCAAACAAGACTTCATGTTTACGTCCTTGTGCTATTACCTCCACCTCTGTTCTGCCATCCTCGTTTTCAATTTCCACTACCGTATAAGCCGTGAATTTCTGTTTCAACCAAGCTTCAATATTTCCGGCCGGTTTTTGGGGAAGATACTCATCGTAATCCTGATTATCATCAGCATCTATAATTTCTTTTACAAGTACCCCACCCTCTGTATAATAAAGATCTACATCTGTTTCTTTTCCTGCTTCTTTCTTGCTTACTTCAATCACATATAGTTTCTCAGTTCCTTCTCCACGCAACAGCACATCTACTTCATCATCAGTCATCCAACCCGAAGAAGCCTGTCCGTATGTACTTGCACTAAAGGCTTCGTATACCTTCGGTGCCAGAGTTGACAATAAGGCAAAAGGTATTTCTGTTTCAGTCATCCCCCACTCTCCTCTCATCGTAAACCAAGCCGTATGATTACGCGCACGGGAGTCCGAACGAGCGCTGTCCCAATAAAAATGTGCTACGGCATAATCATTCTTTATACTCCACGATACATCGGTCGCTCCAGGATAACGGGCGTCAAACTCCTGCAACACAGCGGCTGGAAGAGTCGAAGGATCGACGGTTCCCGGAGGAGCCTCCGGCATGTCATTTTTATTACAAGATGCCAGGCCCAACATCACAGCAAACAAAACAGTCCATAACGATAAAAAAGTCTTCATAATAATTCCATTTTAATGATTGATGAGATAAAAGTAGACTTCAAATCTGAAAAGAATCTGAAATGATTTCAAAATCTTTGAATATAACCGAAAATGAAAATGAAACTTCAAAAAGATATAACAATGCCAGCGTATAACCGACGTCGTTGATTGTACAGACGACGTCGTCGGACGGACAGACGACACCGTCGGCCGCGCAATCAACGACGACGGATACAGTTTGTTTCCTGCATCGGAAAGTCTGCATACTTCTATCAAACTTTAAAGGAAATGCACGTACTCCGTTTTCTTTATTTAAGAAGTCCGGAGTACACATAGGGATATACGAAAAAAGCTCAAAATTCTTTATGAATTCTGAGCTTTGAGCCTCTTGTCGGATTCGAACCAACGACCCCGAGATTACAAATCACGTGCTCTGGCCAACTGAGCTAAAGAGGCAAATTAACTTTGCAGCCACACAATCTCCGCGACTTAGCGGCTGCAAAGTTAGATATTATTTTCTAATCACAAAATATTTCCCGTGATTTTTTTACTTACCCTGCTGTTTTTCTTTCGCTTTCAGCAGTTGTTTAGAGAGTGCATCCATGCACACATCTATAGATTCTTCAAATGTATCACTTACCTTCTCAGCGTAAAACTCTGTATTCAGTGCCAAGACACGTACGCCAGCTTCTTTATTCATAGCTGTTTCAGGTTTTACTACTTTTAAAGACACCTCTACTTTCTTTATATTATCGCAAAACTTCTCGAGCTTCTCTGCTTTTTTCTGAATAAAAGCTTCAAGTTTTTCAGATGCATCGAAATGAATTGATTGAATTCTTACTTCCATAAAAACCTCCTTTTTCTTTACGCTCTAGGGTGAGCTTGTTCATAAACTTTTTTCAGTTCTTCGAAAGTTGTATGAGTATAAACCTCCGTCGTAGTCAAGCTTTCATGCCCAAGCAATTCTTTTACCGCACCCAATTCTGCATGATTATTCAGCATCGAGGTTGCAAAAGAGTGACGCAACACATGAGGGCTTTTCTTTTTCAACGAAACAACCTTCGAAAGATTACGCTTCACTAAAAGATAAACCAGGCCAGGATATATCGGCTTCCCATTTCCACGAAGGAAAAAAGCTCCTCCACCACCTGGAAAACGTTCTTCTCTTACTGAAAGATAAGCGTTTAAGTCACTTTTCAATTTATCACCAAAAGGAATAAAACGCTGTTTATTTCTTTTCCCCGTTACTTTTATTTGCTTTAGAGATAAATCCACATCAGCATCCGTCAAACCAACGAGTTCAGAAAGTCGAACTCCTGTTTCATAAAAAACCTCTAAAATAACTTTATCCCGAACGCCCTCAAAACTTGTCCCAAAATCAGTTTCATCAAGCAAACGAGACATATCAGCCTCTTTCACAAAAACAGGCAAAGGTTTTTTCTTTTTAGGCCCCACCACTTTTTGAAGCGGATCCACAGAAACAACGCCTTGACGCAATAAGTAACGATAAAAAGAACGAAGTGAACTTAACTTTCGATTTACCGAAGTAGCCGTATACCCTTCTTCCATCAATGAGAGAACCCATCCACGAATCAGATCAGCATCTACAACAGTAAAATCCAAGCTTTCATCCACCGATTTAAAATACTCTTCAAACTTTTCAAGATCTATACCATAACTAACAATCGTTTTATCGGAATAGTTCTTCTCAAATTGAAGATATTTCAAAAAAGAATCTTTCAGCATAAAAAGCATCGCCTTTATTATTCAGCAACGAATTTATGAAAAAGAATTCAATAATTCAAAGTTTTTACGGAATTATTATTCTTCTACTTGGTGCATTTTCTGAACGTAAACAGCACGTTCCATTTTCAGTCTTTTCAAAACAGACGGTTTGTCATACTGCTGTCTGCTTCTCAATTCTTTTACAACACCTGTTTTTTCAAATTTTCTTTTGAACTTCTTCAGCGCTTTTTCAATGTTTTCGCCTTCTTTTACTGGTACTACAATCATGTTTTTAAAATTAAAGTATGTTGTTATTAAATTATTCGATAGTCGAATTGCGGCGCAAAATTACACATACTTTCTTTATTTACAAAACTTTCCAGTATATTTTATCGAAAATAGCACAGAAATCGTACCTTTGCTTTTAATAGAAAGACTTTGATAAATATATTTTTACTATGAAGGAAGAAATAAAAAAAAGAATAATCTCTTTACGCACTTTCATGAAACGACAAGGAATTGCTGCTTTCATTATACCAAGCACAGACCCTCATTCAGGTGAATATGTACCAGAGCATTGGGAATCACGCAAATGGATTTCCGGATTTACCGGTTCTGCAGGAACTGTTGTCATTACTAAAGACAAAGGAGGATTATGGACTGACTCAAGATATTTTTTACAAGCATCAGAACAATTACAAGATACAGGTATCACCCTGTTCAAAGACCGGCTTCCAGACACCCCCACCATTGCTGAATGGTTGGGAGAAGTCCTGCACTCAGGTGATAAAGTTGGTATAGACGGCTGGGTTAATACCGTAGCAGAAGTAGAAAGTCTCCGTATTTCACTTGCCTCTAAAGAGCTTCAATTGGTATCTGTTGACGATCCTTTCAATCTTTTATGGGAAGATCGCCCCCCTTTACCTCAAAGCTCACCGTTTATTTTACCTCTGGAATACAGTGGCATGTCTTGTTCCGATAAGTTGACTCTAGTAAGAGAAAGTCTCTGTCGTAATCAGGCGGATGGCATTTTAATTTCCGCCCTCGATGAAATAGCGTGGACATTAAATTTGAGAGGAAATGATGTACACTGCAACCCTGTTTTTATCAGCTATCTATTTATTACTCAAACAGATGCAACCTTATACATTTTACCAGAAAAGCTTACAGCAGAAGTCAAGGCATATCTCACACAGAATCAAATTCAGACAAAAGACTATACAGAGATAGAAAATGACCTGCTTCAATACAAGGGAAATAGTATTCAGCTTTCTCCAGAAACCAACTACACTCTCTATCAAGCTGCATCAACATCAGCCAGTATCATTAAACAGCCCTCACCAATACGTTTACTGAAAGCCGTAAAAAATGAAACCGAAATCAAAGGGTTCCATCAGGCAATGGTGCGCGACGGAGTAGCAATGGTACGCTTCCTGATATGGTTGAAGGAGAACGTGCAAAGTGGTATGGAAACAGAACTTTCTGTTGACCGCAAGCTGTACGAACTACGATCAGAACAATGCCTCTTTCAGGGCATCAGCTTCGACACCATTGCCGGCTATCAGGAACATGGAGCCATTGTCCATTATGAAGCAACACCTGAAACATCTTCCACCTTGCAAGCAAAAGGACTGCTATTACTCGACAGCGGGGCACAATACCTGGATGGAACAACAGATATAACCCGAACAATTGTACTAGGAGAAGTTTCTGATGAACAAAAAACGGATTACACACTCGTTTTAAAAGGATTCATCGCTTTATCGCAAGCGGAGTTTCCACAAGGAACGTGTGGTACACAGTTAGATGTACTTGCACGCCAGTTTATGTGGAAAGCAGGCATCAACTACGGACATGGCACAGGACATGGCGTAGGGCATTTCCTAAATGTACACGAAGGGCCTCATCAAATACGTATGAACCATATCCCCACTCCTTTACAACCAGGCATGACAATAACGAACGAGCCAGGCATCTACAAATCCGGACGGTATGGCATCCGTACAGAAAATACAATGCTTGTAGTACCCGCACGTGAAACCGAATTTGGAGTTTTCTATAAATTCGAACCACTTACATTATGTCCGATCGACAAAGCAGCTATTCGCATAGATTTATTGACTGACGAAGAGATTGAGTGGTTGAACAGCTATCACCAAAGAGTATACGATATGCTTTCTCCAATGCTTACATCCGACGAGCAGAACTGGTTGAAAGAAGCTACCGCACGCTTATAAATTCAAACGAAATAAAGATAATTATGGCACTAATAAAATCAGTCAGAGGATTCACTCCTCAAATAGGTGAAAACTGTTACCTCGCCGACAATGCCACCATCATAGGCGACGTCGTTATGGGACGAGATTGCAGTATATGGTTTAATGCAGTCTTACGAGGTGATGTCAACTCTATCCGTATCGGTGACAGAGTAAATATTCAGGACGGTACCGTATTACATACCCTTTATGAAAAATCTACTGTCGAAATAGGAAATGATGTTTCTATCGGACACAATGTCACCCTCCATGGAGCCTGCGTACACGATAATGCCCTCATCGGCATGGGTTCCACTCTCCTCGACCATGCTGTAGTAGGAGAAGGAGCTATAGTAGCTGCAGGTGCACTGGTTTTAGCAAATACTGTTATAGAGCCTCATACCCTTTGGGGTGGAGTTCCTGCTAAGTTTATAAAGAAAGTAGACCCTGAACAAAGTAAAGAGCTGAACCAAAAGATAGCAAACGGATATTTGATGTATGCTTCCTGGTTTAAGGAATAATACAAAAAGCGGAGAACAGACCAATTTGTACACAGTTGCTGTTCTCCGCTTTTTACTTAACCAGCATTTTCGTCGTTTATAAATGCCCCATATGAATTAAACAACCAGCGGGTTCCATCTATCAACAAAACATGATAATTTCCTTCCCTTCTGTCTACATCTGTAATTCCGACATCTGCTGCTGTATTTTTCCAATACGAAATAATACCTGAAGGCAACAATGGTAACATTGAATCCGGCCATATCTGCCCTCCCCCATTTATGCGTAACCATTCATAATTACCATCAAACAAGAAACTGAATCCATTTGGTAAAGCAACAGATACAAGTGGATTATTACAATCATAATTCCATGAAATTTTCATCTGATAAACTTCTGTAAAATAGTTTTTCAGAAATTCCTGAATCCGGCTGATTTGAATCACAAAAGTTTTTTCACCTCCATAGGTAGAAATCGCCTTAGTAGGATGCACCTGTAAGGTATAATAATCTTTCTGGTCACGGGAAACAGAGGTAATACGTGCATTGGGTTCAGAATCCCAAATCTGTTCCATCACCTTCTGAGGCAGTAAATCAATCACAGTTTGCGGCAGCTCCGGAAACAACAATTCTCCGTTTTCTTCTACAACTGTCCGATCAAATTCCCCACTAACCAAAGTCCATTCTCCTTCTTTATCAAAAAGAAGCAGATAAGTATCATCTATCCATACCCGATAAGCAGGCATAGAAGGATTCAACTGTTCCGAACCAATAATAATTCGTGTAATCTCTCTACCCGGAAATGCTTGTAAAATATAATTCTTTATCTTCTCTGACAAATATTCCTCGCCAACTTCAACAGGATATTCATATCCCAGACAACGATTCTCATAATGCTGGAAAGCCAGTTTTCTTCCGTCACTCAACTCTGCTGTCAACCCCTCCTTGATTGCATAAATGGCGGAAACTGATATCTCACCAAATTTGGCTTCCATAAAGTCGTACATCTCTCCCAGAAACTTACGCGCGAAAATCTGCATTCCTGCATTAGGGAAACAAACCTTTGTCCAACTTCCTTCGTTAGTAAAATCTACTTCTACATTATTCGACAAGAGAGCATGATACCCTCTCTCTCCCTCATTAATCCGTGAAATCTGTTCAATCATTGCTCCAGGAAACCAAGCAGACACAAACAACGAGATATCGGAAGGAACATCCTGCACAGATACAACTTCTTCAACATCGTCCCCCGAACAGGAAGTTATCCACGGAAACGTTCCACACAAAACAAGGAACAAATAACATATACAGAACAACTTCTTCATAAGCCCCTACAATTAAGTTGTTAAAGTTAAGCATTTTAGCTGACAGCAACGAATATTCCTTGTTAAAAAAGCAACAAAGCACCAAAAGGCTTTTACAATCTATGATGCAAAGGAAAAACAACTATAGCAAATGTAATTCACGTGCGATGCCAAAAGCCTGAGCAGAGTTGCTTACTTGTAGTTTTTGCAGGATATTTTGCCTATGACGGCTAACGGTATGTATGCTGAGAGAAAGCTCTTCAGCTATTTCTTTACTCGACTTTCCCCTTCCTATTAATATCAGAATTTCTTTTTCACGTTTTGAAAGCAAGTCGGAACAGTCGTACGTATCAATATCTATACGACTTCCATCAGCTGAATTTACAATTATGCTTCCTATGGAAGAAACTTCAGTCAGATTATATAAACACAAGGCCAGACAAATATTCCCTGTATCCTGTGCTATGACATAAAACATACGGTGTAAAACCTGATGGTATTTTCCCATACTGTCACACATCCGAAGATACTCTTCCAGATAATAATCACTGCGCTGCTTCTCTAAAGCATTTTTAAGGAAATGCAAAAAGCGTAATTCACGAGTATGTTTCTTCACCAAATCATCGGGATGAATCCGACTGAATATTTCTTCTTCCCAGATAGATTCAATAAGATGACATTCCCCATGCAAAGCTATGCCTAAAAACTCTCCTACCTTACCATAATAAATATAACTTCGGTTAGAACCCATATCACTCAGAACTGCTATCGAATTTTCTACCTCAGCATACATCGAAGCAACCTGTTTATAATGTGTAAGATACCGGTTCAGGTTTACTTCCCCTGCAAAATCTTGTGCAAGCAGTTCGTTGTTCAATGCAGTCTTTACATTCATAACGGGAGAGAGAATAAAAATGGTTATTTATCAGTATTGGTGCTCTCAGTATAGGTAACTACCTTTGCAAAATAAAAGAAAATATTCCACATTCTAACTTTACACATTTATGAAAAAGCTCTTTTTGGCAATGCTAACCTTTATAAGTACGCAGGCTATGGCACAGACTCTGGAAAAAATGCAATGGTTCAATGAACCAGAGCAGTGGGAAATAGCAGATAATGCATTAAGTATGTATGTCACTCCACATAGTGACTATTGGCGCATTTCACATTACGGATTTACTGTCGATGACGCTCCTTTTTATTACAATACGTATGGCGGCGAGTTTGAAGTAAAAGTAAAAATCACAGGCGACTACAAAGTCCGCTTCGACCAAGCAGGTCTGATGCTGCGTATCGACAAGGAAAACTATATCAAGACCGGTATTGAGTTTGTTGACGGAAAATTCAACCTAAGTACAGTTGTTACCCACCATACAAGCGACTGGAGTGTTATTACGCTCGATAAGCCTGTACCCTATATTTGGATAAAGGCAGTCAGACGATTAGATGCCGTAGAAGTGTTCTACTCATTCGATGACAAAACTTATGTTATGATGCGGAATGCCTGGCTGCAAGACAACACACCTGTCAAAGTTGGTCTGATGGGAGCTTGTCCTGACGGTGAAGGATTTAACGTAAAATTCGAACACTTCAAAGTAACCCATCTTCCTGACCAGCGAAGAATGGAATGGCTTAAGAAAAATGCTGAATAAAAAGAATCCTACTTTGTAAAACACAAAACAGGAATTTCATATTATCCTCCAGGCGCAGGACTTTCCAATATAAGTCCTACGCCTTTTATCGTTTTCAATTGCACAGTATTATCGGATGCAAGCAACTTTCGCAAACGTGAAACGAATACATCCAGACTGCGTGATGCAAAATAGTCGTCATCTGTATTCCATAAACGTTCCAAGATAGCTTCACGCTTGACAACCTTATTTTTATTCTCGCATAAAATACGCAACAAAGCAGCTTCTCGTTCGGTAAGTGTCTGCTCCTTTCCCCCTGTCTGTTTCAACAAGGCATGGCCGGCTTCAAATATAAAAGAAGTTCCGAGATAGAATATTTCTTCTTCATTTACTGATCTTATTCCTTTTGTCAGTTTCAACAAAGCAAGGATATGTGCATTCAACTCCTCAGCAAGAAAGGGTTTCTTAATATAATTATTTACACCTAGCTCATAACCTTTCACTACATCCTTTGGAGAAACACGGCCGGAGGTAAACAGAATAGGTGTTGCATCATCCGTTTCACGAATTCGTCTCACCATTTCATATCCATCCATTACCGGCATCTCAATATCAGCAACAATTACATCGGGATGCGTTTCCTTCCATATCCTCAAACCAGTTTCACCGTTATCGGCTGTCATTATCTCGTAACCGCCTATCATATCCTCTAGTCCACCACGTATGATGTAGCACAGATTGGCATCATCTTCTACCAGCAATAGTCGTATCATTGTTCTATTATAATTCATTTATTTGTATTCAAACAAGTTTTATCAATAGCATCTTCTCTATTCGGAAGATATATCGTAAACTCGCTGTACTCTCCTTCAATGCTTTCCAACGTTACTCTGCCGCCATGAGCTTCAGCTACACGTAAAACATAATTTAATCCTAAACCGAAACCAGCAGAACCTCCATATCGACTTCTATCCGCAGCCGAAGCACGTTCGTATTTTTCGAATATCTTACTCTGGTCTTTCAGCGGAATACCGAAACCCGTATCGTGTACCTTTATATAATATTCATTCGAAAGCTTTCCCGACGAAAATGTAATTTCAACCTCATCACCCGAATATTTCACGGCATTGTCAATCAGATTGCTGAGTGCTTCTTTCAAAAACTCCTCATCCGCATAAACAGTATCTGCCTGCAAATTCCATTTATAGACAATATGCTTCACTGCTTTTGCCTTATACTTCTCGGCAAGGTCTTCCAGCATCGAACGAACACAGCACGTATCTTTTTCCAACTTCAACTGATGATTTTCCAGTTTAGAAAGTGTCAATACCTTGTTTGTCAGCGAAAGCAGGTGTTCTCCCTCTTCTTTCAAAATGCGGAAATAACGTGCCTTTTTCTCCGGTTGGGTATCCAGTTTCCCAGTTTCCAGTATCTGAGTACCCATCAATATAGAACTCAAAGGCGTCTTCATATCGTGAATCATAGCATAAGAAAAATCCTCACGTAACTTGGCAATCTTATCTTGACGAACGATAATGCGTATCTGATAAATGATACAAACTATAACCAAGACCATAATCAGCACAGTAGCAAGCAAAAGTAATGTCATTCGCCGGAAAATCACCCGATACGGATTGGTAATAACTCCTTGCAAAAAGCGAGTTCCGTCATGACTGATCGGCAAAGGAGAAGTTCGTAATACACCTTTGCCATGTATATCCAGTTGACTGGAAGACCTCATTACACGACCGGTTGAATCGACAATACACGACGCAACAACAGCAGGGAAGCCAATCGAATCGAGCATGTGCGCATAAATCGAATCCAAATCCACAAACGAAACATCACGATTAAAATCTTTCAGAGCAATTTCCTGAAACGAAACATGCATATAACTCATCAGCCATTGACCAGGGTTAGACATGGTTTCCATATCCTTCTCAGCATCAAAGTTAACGTTCATTGTAACCGTGGAGTCTTTCTTTGTCTTAGACACGCGCAGGAAAACCTCCTGTAAGGCTGCTTCGGGAAACAGTTCCTCCCCTTTCATCTGAATACTTTCCTTAGTCAGCTTATATGTGTTGACAAGCCATACGTATTGCAGCTCAACAATAGCAATAAGTCCCACCACAGCAATCCAACGGATATGTTTTATCTCCATAAGTCGTGTATTAACGTAACATTAACCTGCCCTTAACCCAGAAAATCGGTCGGGCCCTTTACTTTCGCACTGTCAAAGATATAGAAAATAACCCAATGCAATTTGATATGAAAATCTATTTTTTAATGAGTATCTTCTTGCTGGCAGGAAGCTCAGGCAGCCTGACAGCACAAACCGTTTCGGGTAAGGTTGTCAATACAGAACAGCAACCGATAGACGGTGCAACTATCATTCTCCAGACTTCGGACTCAACTTTCGTGGATGCAACAATTTCGAATGCCGACGGAAACTTTGTATTCAATCATCAGCCGGAAGCTTATCGACTCATCTTTCAGCATCTATTATATCATACAATAGAGAAAAAAGGCAAAGAAAAAGATGCAGGTATCACGGTACTACAGGCTAAAGACTATGCGCTGGATGAGGTTATTGTACGAGGGGAACGACCGCTGGTTAAGGTAGAAGGCAGCCGCTTGACCTACGATATGCCTCAACTCACTGCCAATAAGCTGGTGACGAATGTGTATGATGCATTAAAACAACTACCGGGCGTAATGGAACAAAATGGAGTGTTGACGCTAGCCGGAGCTGGAAGTATCAATATTATTTTGAACGGAAAGCCTACATCTATGAACTACGAACAGCTTGTTACATTATTAAAGGGTATGCCAGCATCACGTGTAGAACGGGCGGAAGTGATGTATAATACTCCCCCGCAATATCATGTGCGCGGTGCAGCAATCAATGTAATACTAAAAGGTTATAAACCGGGAGAAGGAGGATTACAGGGAGAGATAAACGGCAATTATGTACAGGCAAATAAAGCAGGAGAAGAAGGCGGCGTGACATTTGCCTATTTATCTCCCAAACTGGATATAGACTTTATGTACAATCTCAACAATCACTACAACCGTCAAGGTTATAAACTGATTACCCGTCACACGTTGAATGACGAAATACATAACATCAGCCAGTCTACTAACGGAGAAAATCGGCAACTGGTACATACATTCCGGCTTGGAGGAAACTATAAGTTTAATAAACAGAGCCAATTGGGGCTGAGTTATACTTCCAGTCTTAATCCCGATAAACAACAATCGGTTACCTCTTCGGATAATCATTCGACTACCTTCAACCATGCCCCTGCCGAAGAACAGATGCATAACGTGGCTTTAAACTATACTTCCGGCTTCGGTCTGACAGGGGGTATCGACTATACGTATTTCAGGAATAAAGAGGAACAATCTTTCCGCAGCATAGAAAACAACGGACAGGAAACGACTTTTCTTAGCAACACGGCTCAATATATAAACCGATGGAAAGTATATGTCGACCAAAACCATACACTTTCCAATGCGTGGGTACTGAATTACGGAACATCCTTTACATATGTAAACAACCATAATTCGCAAAGATATAATCTTGCAGCGATGAGTGGAATGAACAAAGAAAGCCGAGTTGATGAATATACTTATAATCTATATACCGGTTTCGAAAAGAACTTTGGTAGCCAATGGAGTCTGAATGCATCTGCTTCCATTGAATATTATCAAATGATGAGCTATAAAAAATGGGCAATCTACCCTACTTTGAACTTAAGTTATGTTCTTTCCCCTTCACACATCCTTCAATTTGAACTCAGTTCGAACAAGACTTATCCCGATTATTGGACGTTAAGCGGATCGACCAGTTACCTTAACAATTATCAGGAATCGGCAGGAAATTCATCACTCAAACCTTATACTGACTACTCCGCAGCTTTGACATACATTCTGAAAAGCAAATATATTTTCCAGTTCAGCTATGATTATATCAAAGATTACTTCATGCAAATGATATACCTAGACTCCAGCCGTCTGAAAGCTGTATACAATTATCAGAACTGGGACTATTCAAAAGAGTTTGCCTTCACTTCTGTTATCCCGTTCAAGACAGGAGAATGGTGGAACAGTCAGCTGATGATATGTCTGTCTTCACTTCATCAACAGGCAAGCAACTATTATGATGCTCCTTTCGACCGTAGAATATGGAATATAGCAGGAAACTGGACCAATACGTTTACACTCAGTAAGCGCCCCAACATCAAAATGGAAATTAGTGCGACCGGTACATCCAAATCCATACAAGGAAGTTATACCATAGCGCCTGCCGCATTCATCCATACAGCCATTCGCTATACCTTTGCAGGAGATAAAGCTATGATTCAGATCAAAGGGAATGATTTATTCAATGGAAGCAACCACCTGACAACGAAAGTCCGCAATGGAAATCAGTATCTAGATATGTATCTGAACAATTATATGCGTAACGTCACCGTATCTTTCAGCTACAAATTTGGAGGATTCAAGAAAAAGGAAGTAAAGGACGTAGATCTTTCTCGTTTCAAACACTAAAAAAATCTATCTGACAAACAGAGAAAGTCCCCTAATCTTTCCAAGTTACAGGCAAACACTGCAATAACAATTAAGAAAAAATTATCTAAAAGGATAAAAGAAAAACAGGCATACAGGTGAAGTTCTCACGAGTATGCCTGTTTTTCTTTTATTTACTATTACTATAAAGAAACTGTATTCATTATCTTTTCCAATGCACCGGCATTATTACGTACATAATCACCGGCATTCTTTCCAGCTTCATGCAGACAGGCCTCATCCGAAAGGAACTTGTTCATCAAACGGTCGAAGTCTTCTTTACCCTGAATTTCGAAACCTCCCTGACAAGCTTTCAGCCCTTGCGCCTCGAGGAACTTATAATTATTCGGGCCGAAAATGACAGGAATACCATATACAGCTGCCTCAAGTGTATTATGAATGCTGACTCCAAAGCCGCCTCCTACATACGAAATTTCTCCATAGCGGTATATTGACGACAACAGCCCGAAACAATCTATAATCAGACAGTCAGCCTGTTTGACATTTTCTTCCGTAGCTTGTGTATAGCGTACTACCGGACGTTTCAACTTTCCGATAATTTCCTGCAAATGACTCTCGTCTATTACGTGAGGAGCAATGATCAGTTTCATTTCCGGATGCTCATTAAAATAAGGGATAAAGATATCTTCATCCGGAGCCCATGAACTTCCTGCAACAAAAGTCTTGCGATTATTTCCCTTGAAGCTTTCTACCAACGGTAATTCTTTCGCCTGACTGCAAATTTCCAGTACCCGGTCGAAACGAGTATCTCCTACTACTGTCGTACGAGTCACCCCAATACTTTCCAACAAGCGGACAGATTCTTCATTCTGTACAAAAAGATGGTCGAAACATTTCAAGACATTCTTATAACTTCCTCCATACCAGCGGAAGAAAATCTGCTGAGGACGAAAGATAGAAGAAACACTATATACCGGAATATTACGACGCTTCAGTTCACTCAGATAATTGCACCAGAACTCATACTTGATGAAAAAAGCCATATAAGGATGAGCCAGATCTATAAATTTCTTCACATTACGTGGAGAATCAAGAGGCAGATAACATACTACATCCGCCCCCTTATAATCTTTACGTACCTCATATCCCGAAGGCGAGAAAAACGTTTGCAGAATCTTATATTGCGGATATTGCTTACGAATCTGTTCTATCAGAGGACGTCCTTGCTCAAATTCACCCAGTGAAGCTGCATGAAACCACAAATATTTGGCTTGTGGATCAATCTGTTTCTTCAAGACAGCGAAAGCTTCCTTCTCGCCTTTCACCATCTTGGCTACTTTCTTATTAAAAAGTGCAGCCAGATGGACTGCACTTATATATAAAGCTATAACAAAATTATAAATCATGCCGGTTCTTATTTGAGTACCTCTACTGCACGACGCATACGTCTGACAGTTTCTTCTTTACCTAATACAGCCGAGATATCAAACATGTGAGGACCTTTTCCTTCGCCCACAAGCGTAAGGCGGAAAGCATTCATGATATTTCCCATATGGTAGCCGTGGTCTTCTATCCATTTCATAACCACTTCTTCCTGATGAGCCAGTGAAAAATCGTCGAGTGATTCAAGCAAGTCTGCAAGTTCTGTCATACGAACAGCAGAGTCTTCTTTCCAGCGTTTCTTTACAGTCTTTTCATCATATTCTGTAGGAGCTACGAAGAAGAACTTGCAAGTATCCCACAATTCCTTGATAAAGCTGACACGACCTTTCATCAGACCTACTACGGTTACAACTGTTTCCATAGGAGCTTCGATGCCATGCTCTTTCAAGATAGGCATAAACAAGCCTGCAATTTCCTCATCACTCTTCATCAGGATATATTCATGATTGAACCATTTACCCTTTTCATAATCGAACTTAGCTCCCGCTTTGCTACAACGATGCAAATCGAACAACTTAACCAGTTCGTCCAGTGACATGATTTCCTGATCATTTCCCGGATTCCATCCCAGCAAAGCCAGGAAGTTAATCACAGCTTCAGGCAAATATCCAGACTCACGGTATCCAGAAGAAACCTCACCAGTCTTCGGATCATGCCATTCCAATGGGAATACAGGGAATCCCAGACGGTCACCGTCACGCTTACTCAATTTACCGTTTCCATCCGGTTTCAACAACAATGGCAAGTGAGCAAATTCAGGCATTGTATCTTCCCAGCCGAATGCACGATACAACAAGACATGCAACGGAGCAGAAGGCAACCATTCTTCACCACGAATTACATGAGATACTTCCATCAAATGGTCATCAACAATGTTTGCCAAATGGTAAGTAGGCAATTCGTCGGCTGACTTATACAGTACTTTATCATCCAATATAGAAGAGTTGATTACAACTTCTCCACGAATGATATCGTGTACATGCACATCTTCATTCGGTTCTATTTTGAAACGTACTACATACTGTGTTCCTTCGGCAATCAGCTTATCAACTTCTTCCTTCGGCATCGTAAGCGAGTTACGCATAGAATTACGTGTAGAAGCATCGTACTGGAAATTCGGAACTTCCTTACGCTTAGCCTCCAGTTCTTCCGGTGTATCGAAAGCAATATAAGCTTTACCATTATCAAGCAATACGTTTACATATTTCTTATAAATATCACGACGTTCAGACTGACGGTACGGACCGTAATTTCCGCCAAAGCTTACACCCTCATCGAACTTAATGCCTAACCATTTAAAAGATTCGATAATATATTCTTCTGCCCCCGGAACAAAACGGTTTGAGTCTGTATCCTCAATACGGAAAATCAAATCTCCGCCGTGCTGGCGTGCAAAGAGATAATTATACAAGGCAGTGCGCACACCACCGATATGCAATGCACCAGTCGGACTCGGTGCAAAACGAACTCTAACTTTTCTTTCTGCCATAGTGGTCTTTATCTAAAAATACGCTGCAAAATTAAGCTAAATTTCCCGTTTTTTTCTTATTTTGCACGCAAAATATCCTAACACATGAAAAGTTTCCAAGCAGAAAGACAGTTTTCATACAAGAAATTACTGTATCAATGCGCCATTTTCCTGGCAGCAGTTGCCGTCATTGTCTATTTCTTACCAAAGGAAGGTACATTCAACTATCAATTTGACATTAACAAGCCATGGAAATACGGTTTGTTACAGGCATCATTCGATTTTCCTATATACAAGGGAGATGAAGAGGTCCGCCGGGAACAAGACAGCATCATGACCAATTATCACCCCTACTTCCTTCTGTCGGAAAATACAGGTGAAAAAGCAATCAGCCAGTTTAAAAGTGATTACAACCGGAGCTTACGCAAGATAATTCCTGACCCTACATATTCGCATCATATCGAACGAATACTGAAAAACGTATACGAGAAAGGAATTATTCCAGTAGAACAGCTGGGGAACTTGCGCAAAGACAGCATGCGCAGTATTCATATCATCAATAAAAACACTTCTATCCTACAAAGTGTAAGCGAACTGTATACCACTAAGAGAGCCTACGAGGAACTGATTTATTCTGATACGTTACATTACAACAAGACACTATTGCAACGCTGTAATCTGAATAATTACCTAACTCCTAATCTCATGTATGACTCGGAGAAATCGGAAGCTGCAAAAAAAGATATCCTCTCCGGAGTATCTTGGGCTAAAGGGTTTGTAATGAACGGACAGAAAATAATCGACCGCGGCGAGATCATCGACCAGCGTACATTCGATATCTTGAGATCACTCCAAAAAGAATGGGACAAACGAGGCGAAACTATTACAGAAAAACGTCTGACTTTATTCGGACAGATTCTGTTTGTATCTATTCTTATAGGATGCTTCATGACCTATCTGGCACTGTTCCGCCGAGATTATTACCAAAAGAAAGGTAGTCTGGGGTTATTGTTCTTTCTTATTATATTCTTCCCCGTCATATCAGCTATCATGGTAGCTCATGCTTTCATGAGTGTATATATAGTGCCATTCACCATGCTTCCCATGATCATACGGATCTTCCTTGATTCACGTACGGCTTTCATGGCACATATTGTATCAATCCTGCTTTGCTCCATCTGCCTGCGAACCCCACATGAGTTTATCTTATTGCAGACAATAACCGGTATGGCCAGCATCTACAGCCTTCGCGAACTGTCTCAACGCTCACAATTGTTACGCAGCGCCCTGATTGTCGTAATAACATATACCATACTCTATTTTGCACTCGACCTGATACACGTGAACGATATTGCGCAGCTTAACACATATATGTATGTCAACTTTATCATAAACGGTATTTTGCTGCTATTTACTTATCCGTTATTGTTTATTTTGGAAAAGACTTTCGGATTTACTTCGAATGTAACCCTGGTGGAACTTTCCAACATCAACAACAAGCTGATGCGTGAGATGTCGGAAGTTGCTCCCGGAACATTCCAGCATTCTCTGCAACTTGCCAACCTGACTGCCGCCGCAGCCAACCGCATTGGCGCCAACAGCCAGCTGGTGCGTACCGGTGCCATGTATCATGACATCGGAAAGATGCTGAACCCCGCTTTCTTTACCGAGAACCAGACAGGAGTAAATCCACATGACCAGTTGAACTATAAACAAAGCGCACAAATCGTCATAAATCATGTAACAGACGGTATGAAGCTGGCTGAAAAAAATGACCTGCCCCAAGTAATCAAAGACTTTATCTGCACCCATCATGGTCAAGGACTTACAAAGTATTTCTATATATCCTATCAGAATGAGCATCCCGATGAAGAAGTGGATAAAGAAGCATTCCAATATCCAGGCCCCAATCCGTTTACCAAAGAACAAGCTATCCTGATGATGGCCGACTCAGTAGAAGCAGCTTCAAGAAGCTTAAAGGAATATACTGAAGAAAGTATTTCCGGACTTGTCGACAAGATCATAGACAGCCAGGTACAAGAAGGATACTTCAAGGAATGTCCGATAACATTTAAAGATATTGCTACAGTAAAAAGTGTCTTTAAAGAAAAGCTGAAAACTATGTACCATACCCGTATCAGCTATCCGGAACTGAAGAAATAAAAGGCATTGCACAAAAAAGACCAAGGAAAGAACAATTTTTATTATCTGTATAGGCACTTCTTTGATAATTTTGAGATGTAAAACCTAAACACATACAGATATGAAAAATACTTTCTTCAAAGCAAGCGGCAGAAATCTTCTGACGTGTGCTATTTGTGCACTAATGGCAATGCCGGCATCTTCCCAACAAGCACTTTCCCTCAAGGATTATGAATATACAACCAGAGAATGGAAACGAATTGTAAGAAACAGTCCGGACAGTTTTTTCACAACCGATGAAGCAAAGCGGATTGCCGATAATGTGCTGGCTTTTCAACGTACAACAGGAGGATGGCCTAAGAACATTCCAATTCACCGCCCGCTGGGTGGAGAACTTCCTATCGTATTAGGAGATAAAGACAGGCGCAATGACTCCACAACCGACAATGACGCTACCATTCTGGAATTGACTTATCTGGCAAGACTTTATCAACAATCTCCCGAAGAACGTTATAAAGAAGCCTTTCTTAAAGGAGTGGAGTTTATCCTAAGCGGACAGTATGACAACGGAGGATGGCCACAGTTCTGGCCTGAACATAGGGGATATCAAGTATATATTACATACAACGATGATGCCATGATACAAACAATGGAAATCATCCGAAACCTTCGTGACGGAAAAGCTCCGTTCGATATACTGGTAAACGATGAAATGAAAGCACGTCTGTCCGCCGCTTTCGACAAAGGGATAGAATGTATTCTGAATACTCAAATCAGTGTAAATGGTAAGCCGACCATATGGTGTCAGCAACACGACAACATAACCTTAAAACCAGCTCCGGCCCGAACATTCGAATTGCCTTCCTTCTGCACGGCAGAAAGCTGCTCACTGGTTCACCTGCTAATGGAACTCCCCGATCCGGACGAACGGGTAAAGGCAGCAGTCAATGGCGCAATGGAGTGGCTTGATTTACATAAATTATATGGCATACGCGTTGAGCGGTTCATGACTCCTGAAGGCAAGCGTGACACACACGTAGTGAAAGACGAAAAGGCCGGACCTGTATGGGCACGTTTTTACGACCTGAAAAACGAAGAACCGCTATTCTGCGACCGTGATGGAGTTCCCCGTAAATCATTTTCCGAACTTGGATATGAGCGTCGAAATGGTTACAGCTGGTACAATCAGGCTCCCGAATCACTCAATGAAGAATATCAACACTGGAAAGAAAAATATATGTAATTTACACATACAACCAGTTCTTTAAGTGCAAGTAAAAAGCAAGTCTAATCAGCTCCTCTCCTAACTCTATTATTTTTTGTACAAATTTTCAAAAAACATCGAGAAAAGTTCAGGAAAATATGCTGATATTTCCGACAAAATATGCTGATGTTTTTCTTATACGCCGATATACATTGGTTATCAATTATTTACAAGAAGCAGTATATCGGCGTAAAGAAAAATATAAACTGGAGATCTTACAATCATCAATCAGAGTTCTTGAGTCAAGCTATCGAGCAAACCTCCGCAAGCATCTTCCAGTATGTCAAGTACATTTTCAAATCCTTGAGCCCCGCCATAATAAGGATCAGGAACGTAGTCGACTACCTTCACCCGACAATAGTCGGTCATCCGGCCTATTTTCCGTTCCGTTTCCACATCAGGAGCTTTCTCCTTCAAGGCATCAATATTGCGGTCATCCATACCCAAAATCAAATCGAACTCATAAAAATCATCAGTACGGACAGGACGTGAACGGTGAGTAATGTTATACCCCCGGCGAATAGCATGTGCACGCATCCGGTCGTCGGCAAGTTCTCCTTGATGATAACTGCTGATTCCCGCTGAATCTACTTCTATCTCCTTTTCCAGTCCCGCACGTTTGATATACGTACGCATAATTTCTTCTGCCGACGATGAACGGCATATATTCCCAAGACAAACAAACAAGATTCTTTTCATACTCCGATACCTAAATATTTTTTAAACTTGCTTACGCTAGTATTCATAATCAACTCTTCCGGGAACTCAGTTTCATTTACCAGCTCCAATGCATAATCGTAGGTGGCAATATCAAACGAGATATGTGCATCACTACCCAAAATCACCGGAACATCATAGCGACGGCATAACTTCAGTATTTCCAGATTATTGCTCCGGGCGTCAACTTTGCCCCGACAGGGTTTCAGTGATGAATTATTTATCTCAAGCAACGTATGATGCTCCTTTGCCGCAAGTACAATAGGCTCGAAGTTCAACTTTGCAGTCCCGTCACCCGGATGACTAATGATATGAATATATGGATTAGACACAACCTGAACCATACCATGTGTATTCTCTTCGGGTGTCCCCCACTTATAACAAAGTGAATGAATACCGGCAATACGCAAGTCAAGAATCTTCAAATAAAACTCATCCAGATCGAGATTGCCTTCGCTGTCGAGAATATTAATTTCTGCTCCCAACAAAAGTTCTATTCCATACATCTGGCGCGGAACCACATGCAGGTTACGGAAATAAATCGGATCGCATGTACCCGGTATACCCGGTGAATGTTCTGTAATCCCTAATAATTTCAATCCCTTACCAGCAGCAGCCTGTGCCATTTCCTGCAAGGAACTAAAAGCATGACCGCTTGCTACGGTATGCGTATGTACATCCAGTTCTATTTTCATACGAATATTTTTTACATCGGATCGACATCGTAATAAACCAACAGCGAACGGAAACGTTCATCCTCAACAATGGCACGTTGCACTTGCTGAAGATATTCACGCACTTTCGACATCGAAGCCTGTTGTTCAATTTTCACTACAATCTTTTTAATAAATAAAGTCTGTATACGCGACACTGGAGGACGGTCGGGTCCCAGCACACGACTACCAAGTCCGTTTCTTAAATACCCCGCCATCAAGTCGGCAGCCTGATCGAGTACTTCCCCTTTACGATGTTTCAAATACACATAAATCAACCGGTAAAAAGGCGGATACTTAAACAAATTACGTTCTTCAATTTGTGATTGAAACAACCCTCCATAGTCATTGCTTACTACCTGAGCGATCAAAGGAAGATCGGGAGATTTGGTTTGTAGCACTACCAACCCTTGTTTGTTCTTTCTTCCAGCACGCCCGGCAACCTGCGCCATCAACTGAAAAGCCCGTTCATACGAACGGAAATCCGGATAGTTCATCATCGAATCCGCATTCAAAATACCAACAACACTCACACGGTCGAAGTCAAGTCCTTTTGAAACCATCTGTGTACCAATCAGAATATCCGTCTTGCCATCCTCAAAATCGGCAATGATCCTTTCATATGCGGTACGGGTACGCGTGGTATCCAAGTCCATACGAGCCACACGGGCATCCGGAAATATCAGTTTAATATCATCTTCTATCTTCTCGGTTCCAAATCCTCGGTTTATCAGTTCTACCCCTCCACATGCCGGACAAGACTTTGGAACTTCATAAGTATAACCACAGTAATGACAGGTCAGCTGATTCAATCCTTTATGATACGTCAGACTGACATCACAATTCTTACACTTCGGTATCCATCCACACGTACGGCATTCTATCATCGGAGCAAATCCTCTGCGGTTCTGGAAAAGTATAACCTGCTCCTTCTGTTCAAGTGCCTCACGGATTTTCTGAAGCAAGAGTGGAGAAAACTGAGCCGTCATCCGCTTCTTTCGGGCAAGTTCCTTGATATCTACCACCTCGATATGAGGAAGCAAAACATTCTGATGTCGTTCGGTAAGCTGTACCCAGCCATATTTTCCATGAACAGCATTATAATAGGTTTCGATACAAGGTGTAGCCGTACCCAACAGTGTCTTTGCTCCGAACATCGATGCCAGTACGATAGCTGCATTGCGCGCATGATAACGTGGAGCCGGATCCTGCTGTTTATAGGTATTTTCATGTTCTTCATCCACGATGACCAGTCCCAAACGCCGGAAAGGCAGAAAAACCGAAGAACGTACTCCAAGTATTACATCATAATCGTCATCGGTAAGTTGTTTACGCCATATCTCTACACGTTCAGCATCCGGAAACTTGGAGTGATAAATTCCCAGCCGGTTACCAAATACCCTTTTCAAACGTTCGGTGATTTGTGTAGTCAGTGCTATCTCCGGCAACAAATACAACACCTGCTTTCCTGCCTGAATTGCCTGCTGAATAAGATGAATATAGATTTCAGTCTTTCCGCTTGCAGTAACACCATGAAGCAAGCAGACATTTTTCTGATGAAAGTGCGTCAGGATCTCGCTATACGCCTGCTGCTGGGCACTGCTTAAAGGGTTCAAAGGTGATACACTTACTTGCTCGGCAGACAAACGTCCGATTTCGAACGAGTAAATTTCGAAAACTCCTTTTCCAATTAATCCATTAAGCACTGCATTAGTGACACCAGCCGAATCTAACAAAGTCTTACGGGAAACTTCCTTAAGTTCTTTCTTTTCTCCAGTCCAGCCGGACAGCTCTATGTATTTCATGAGTAGAGCCAGTTGCTTAGGAGCACGTGCCAATGCATCAAACTGACGATGGACGGCCTCTTCTGTCTGCATAGCAGCAGACAATCGCACCCTACTCTCTACACGCGGTTTATAGCTGCGTTTCAGCTCTTCTTTTACCAGAATCGCCTCTTTTTCCAATAAAGCTTTGATTACCGGCAACAAATTCTTTATTCCACTGGACTTTTCCAGTTGTGTAATACATTGCTCCGAATCGTTACCCAACAGATCAAGAATACGCTGTTCCTTCTCGGAAAGAGGTTGCAGTGCCTCAAACTCCGGATTTAAGACAACTAATGTTTCGCTTTCCAGCTTCATTCCAGAAGGTAAGGCAGCCTTGTATACATCTCCCAGCGTACAGAGATAATAATCTGCCAGCCATTGCCAGAAATCATATTGCCGTCTCAACAAAACAGGAGATTCATCGAGTACCTCCATAATGTCTTTTGTTTCATAGACCTCAGGCGCCGTTTGGTGTACTTTGGTTACAATAGCCGTATAATACTTCTTGCTCCCGAACGGAACGACGATTCGACAGCCTGCCTTTATCTTATCCGCCAACTCATCGGGAACGGAATAAGTATATTGTCCGGCTATGGGCAAAGGCACTATGACATCCACGTACTTCTTCATGGCTGCAAAGTTACAAAAAACAGTTCTATCCCATTTGGTACGTCAGGCAAACTTTTATAGCTTTGTAAAGAAACTCTTAAATCAACCAAAATGAAGATATATAAGATAGGTATTATAGGCTGTGGAGGTATCGCCCAAAAGATGGCGGCCACACTGGAAAAGATGAAAGGAGTAGAACGATATGCCGTAGCATCGCGCAATCAGGAGAAAGCAGAAGCATTTGCGAATAAATGGGGATTCACTAAGGCATATGGTTCCTACGAAGAACTGGCAAGCGATCCTGAAGTCGACTTAATCTATATCGCAACTCCACATGCCATGCACTACGACAATGCACATATGTGTATTGAGAAAGGTAAACCCGTATTATGCGAAAAAGCTTTTACCGCCAACGCCCGTCAGGCTGAAGATCTCCTTACTTTCGCTAAAGAAAAAGGAGTATTCATTACCGAAGCTATATGGACCCGGTATATGCCCCTTTCACTTAAAATACAAGAACTGCTGAAAGAAGGAGTAATCGGAACACCGTATACCTTGTCGGCTAACCTCAGCTATCCGATAAGCAACAAAGAAAGAATCATCCGTCCGGAACTTGCAGGAGGAGCTCTGCTCGATATTGGAGTCTATACACTAAACTTTGCTGCAATGGCTTTCGGAAGCGATATTGCTGAAACTCATTCTGTCTGCCAAAAGACACAAACGGGAGTCGACGCGCAAGAAAGTATAACACTCTTTTATAAAGATGGCAGAATGGCAACCCTGCAATCGAGTATCTATGCAAAAAGTGACAGAATGGGAGTCATTTCGGGCGACAAAGGGCATCTGATTGTAGAAAATATCAACTGCCCTGAATCGGTACGGGTTGTCGATGAAAACTATAAAACCATAGCGGTATATCATGCACCGGAACAGATCAGCGGCTACGAGTATCAGGTATATGCCTCCATAGAAGCTATTGAAAAGGGATGGCTGGAATCGCCGTACATGCCTCATGACGAAACATTACGCATCATGAAACAAATGGACAACCTCAGAAAAGAATGGGGAGTAATATATCCATGCGACTGACAAGCAGTAGTTTATAAACACATAAATAAAGGTGGAGAAATTCTGTTCATACAGAAGCTTTCTCCACCTTTATTTATACAGATCCTGGTATATCAAAACATGTAAGCCAATGATATCTGCCAGGTATTTCGTTTCATCTCAATAGTCATCTGATCATCTACCGATCTAGCCATTTTGCTCAGTCCAAAGTTATAATTAACTCCAGCTTGCAAATGACCGAGTAATTTTACACCAGCTCCTACATTGAATGAAGTATTGCACGACTTCATGTCGAAACTTTCAGTAAAATGTCCGCTTCCTACATTAAATCCGAACTGAGGTCCTGCAGCAATATAAGCACCCAGTGTACTTCCTAATCCTAACGTCCACTTCAGGTTAACAGGAACCTCAATGCTTTTAAAAGTCTGGCTGACTTCCTCATTGCCACTTTGAGCCTTTGCACCCGACTGATTATACAAGGCAGCGACATCAACTCCCAGACCTACAATAGGAATTGTAAACTCAGCCATCGGACCAATAAAGAATCCGGTACGATTATCTCCTTTTACAATGTCTTCCGAAAAAGTCAATTTCGAAATGTTCAGTCCCCCTTTTAGACCAAACTGAAACTGAGCCTGTGCCGGCATTGCCATAAACAAGCAAGCTACAATCATTAAGGCCGATAAAATCTTCTTCATAAATATAAAATATTAAATGTTACAAGCGCAAAAATAAGGAATAAATGATAAGAATACAAATCAGGCACCAAATATAGAATGACATCCTGTCCACTTTTATGACCGATTGACACTATGCTATGTTTATCAAAGTTTAATTCAACTGGCTTTCTTTCAACGAAGGTTAAAATATTCTATCATAATGTCAGGCATACCAGACGGGCATACAGTTTGCACAATATCGGGTGAATCGCGAAAGCGAAAGGAGGAGCGATTCTAAGAAACAAGATTAATAAAAGAACTTAAATAATAGGAGATTACAATTATGATGCCGATTAGAAGAAATTACAATCAGAACTGGTTACCAAGTATTTTCAATGATTTCTTTGATAACGATTGGATGGAAAAAGCCAATGCAACGGCTCCAGCTATTAACGTAGTTGAAAACGACAACAGCTATAAAATAGAAGTTGCAGCTCCGGGTATGACAAAAGAAGACTTCAACATTCATCTTACCGAAGATAATCAGTTAGTAATATCAATGGAGAAAAAGAACGAAACAAAAGACGAAAAAAAGAAATATTTACGCCGCGAGTTTTCTTATTCTAAATTCGAACAGTGCATGATTCTGCCGGAAGATGTTGAAAAAGAAAAAATCAGCGCCTCTGTCGATAACGGTGTTCTTAACATTGAATTGCCAAAGATTACACAGGAAGAAAAGAAACAAGCCAATAGAGTGATTGAAATTAAATAAACGATTCTAACCACCAAATCCCTGTTCCAGAGAAATCCGGGACAGGGATTTTTTTATTTCTACTATGAACAAGCCAGTTGTTATTATGAACTTTACGGGAGTATATGATTACGAACCCTTCTCCCACAATAAAAAATTTACATGGCTAGACTGTACACACTTGCAAGGTGTAGAATGCTACTGTGATAAAGAGGGTGCACATGCACTGAAAAGAGTTATAGCAAACTATCCAGCAGATGGGATTCATTTCATCGACTCTGGCAACTATCATTATCTGACTAAGTTTTGGACGGATAAAATACAGCAACCTTTTTCGTTAATAGTATTCGATCACCATCCAGACATGCAGCCCCCTCTTTTCGAAGAAATGATTTCGTGCGGAAGCTGGGTAGAAGATACAATAGAATCGAACCCTTATTTACGCAAAGTAATTATCATAGGAGCATCCGAAAACCTAATCAAGCATGTTTCCCCTAAATACCGGCAAACAGTGGAATTTTATAGCGAACAAAGTCTGCAACACGAAGCTTCGTGGAAACAGTTTTCTAACGAAACAATCGATACTCCGGTATATATTTCTGTAGATAAGGATGTACTTAACCCACAGTCTGCCGTTACCAATTGGGATCAAGGCTCCCTTACATTAAATGAACTGGAGCATTTGTTATCTATTATCCTGAAACATGAAAAAATAATAGGCATAGACATTTGTGGAGAATGTTCATCTACACTCAATATATTCGAAGCAGAAAAAGGAACGCAGTTAGATAATACCGCCAATCAGGAATTACTGAACCTCTTCCTCAATTGCCAGACAAGCAATCTGTAACAGACCATCAGAACGTAAGCCGCAGAGAAAATCCCATATTACGCAGACTGGGCAAACGGAAATAGTCTATGCCCCGCATATCATTTCCCATACTGGCCGTGCTCATCGGATCGAAAGGAGCTTTTTTATAAAACATCAGTAAATTCCGTCCGACAAAAGATACTTTTATATTCTGCATCCAGTTTACCCAACGAGACATCGGAACATTGTATCCCAAAGTCAATTCTGCCAAACGAACATTGGTTGCATCGTATACATAAAGTTCTCCAATACCCGACATTCCCGATGTCACAGAATAATACTGGAAAACTGGAATTTTCTTCCCGCTGATCCATACTCCTCCCTGGTCACGTGCATCCGCTGTAATCAGTGAAACTCCATAACGATCAAGCATAGCTTGTGTCATAGACAAGGCTTCTCCCCCAAAACAGCCTTGAAGAACCAAGCCAAGTTCCAAACCTTTCCAACTGAAATCATTTGACCATCCTATCATATAATCCGGAGAAGTATTACCAGCATATACATAGTCATTACTTCGTTCCGGCAAACCGGTCTGTGTATTGAAAAGAACATTGCCGGCTGCATCTTTTCGGAAGGTACTGACATATATATCTCCAATTGAACCTCCGGGAACCAGTCTCTCCTCAGCAAGCTGACCATATGAAGCGAGCTTTAAGTAATTAACTGTAAATTCCCCCGTTACAGAATTTACAACCTCATGAAAATCCTTAATCTTATTCTTGTTGAGCGTATAAGTAAGGTTAGAACTCCATGAAACAGGACCTAAAGGCTGATTCAGTCCTAACGACACTTCCAGGCCCTTATTTTGTATCTCAGCTTTCCCCAGATAAGTTGCTAGAGGTATGTCACTATCCGTAGATGTTGAATACATGGTAAAAGAAAAATTCAACTTATTATTAAACATACCCAGATCGAAACCTACTTCATACGATTTAGTCTTTTCACAAGCAATCCTTCCCTGAATGAAAGATGACGCATCTCTGTCGTACGACCATAAACCATTAGGCAAATAATATTGATGAGAAGCACCACTCTCAGCATAAGCCAGACGAAATTTCAAAAAAGACAATACATTCGAATGTGACATTATAGAGGTTGGAATAAACGAAAGACCTGCCGATGGATAAAAAACATCATCATAACTTTCTCTTGTTCCTCCACTCCACAAATACTGCCATTCCTTACGTGCTCCGGCATTTATATAAAGGAAATCTTTGTAACCGACTTGCAAAGAAGCAAACAACGCATTGCTGCGGTCGTACAAATCGACATCCCAGTCTTTTCTTTTCACACTATCCAGATTGTCAAGAGAAAAAACATTCGGCTGCACCAAACCGCCGCCATGTAAGTTATACTCGTATTTTCTATCGCGAAACACTGTTCCTAATAATGCATTAAAAGAAAAATTACCAGCAGATTTCTGAAGATGAAAAGCTAAATCAGCGTAGGTCTGATTTAAATCTGCATTTATCTTCCCATACCCTCCCAAAGAAGAATCTTTCAATAAATAACGAGTAGAAGCATATAACTCCTGTGTCTGCATCTGCTTATCTTTATCATAATTTACATATGCAATAAAATCCAGCCAATCGGTTAATGAGTACCGGAATCCCAACCCTGCCCGTATACGGTCTTTAGTATTCACAAATAAATTACGTTTCTCTATCCAATACGGATTTTGCCAGTCGGCATAATGCCAATACTGAGTAGCATATCCTTCATCTGGATCATAACGTTCAAAACGACTATATTCATCATTCTTTCGTAAAAAGTCCGGCAACAGATAAACCGGTACAATCGGATTAAAATAGTCACCTTGTGCCAGCATGTTACGCTCCTTGGTACGAATATACATCAAACTGACATCAATCTTCAATTTACTATCTAGTAAAGCCGTCGTATTACGGAATGTCAGATTATAATGGTTACTACTATTATTATCAAGTAGTCCAACCGCATTCTGAGTCATGGCAGAAAAATAGCTTTGATTCATTTCAGTACCGGCAGATACAGTAACAGCATTATTCACCGTATGTCCCGTACGATAAAAGTCGGAAGGATTCCAGGCAAATGGAGTTTTCACATCCGATGCCCAACCCTCATAAACATGCTGAAATTCCGGCATAACAAAAGGCTTGGCAAAAGTTGTCGTATTCGATACCGTAATGGAAGGTTTATACTCTTTATTTCCTCGCTTGGTCGTAATAAGAATAACTCCATTGGCAGCATCACTTCCATACAGCACAGAAGCAACTGCACCCGACAAGACTGAAATACCTTCTATATCTTCTGCATTAAATGAAGCGATACCATCCGATGATAATCCATAACCCTTATAGATGGAATAAAACTCTTCCGCAGAAAGTTGAGGAAATGGCACTCCATCAATCACAAAAAGAACATTATTATTTCCTTGGAAACTTCTTACGCCTCTCATCTCAATTTTTACTCCCCCTCCAGTTCCCATAGAGCTGGGCTGAACAGTTATTCCGGCAATTCTACCAACTAATGAATTCAGGAAATTAGCATCTTTAGCTTTGACAAAGATTTCTCCTCCCAAATGTTGCGGCAAATACGGATCTGACAGAACTTTTGAATCTACAATTGTAGCTACCGTGTCAATCTTCTGAATATTCTCAGCCCATAAGCTTCCCATTGAGAGTGTCAAGAATTTCCCCAATAAAAGGAACAGACCATATTTTTTCATAATACAGAGGTTAACTTTAATAATAATGCAAGTTATCAAAATCCATTAATTCAAACAAAAATATACTTATAAAAATTACACATCTTTCAACTATGGCTAACCAATATGTCCAATATAAAAGAAAAATATTAAATTTGCACATTTATAGCAAAAAAATAAGCGGATCTTAACTTGATATAGCTATATGATAGATGAAAGGAAATTAATATTATCTGTTAAATCTGGTTCCGAAAAAGCCTACCGGACCTTGTATGAAATGTGGGTATCAAGGTTATATCAATTTGTATATCAATATGTAAAATCGGAAGAAACAACAGATGATGTCGTACAGGAAACATTCTATCGCATATGGATTAACCGAGAAAAACTAGATGCCGAGTCATCATTCAAAGCTTATCTGTTTACAATTGCTTATCATTTATTACTTAAGGAGTTACGCCGACAGTTAAATAACACCTCAATGGAGGAGTTTATAGAATATAATGACAACATACGAACTTCAGGAGATGAAGCTGAAAAACAAATAGACTTCGATCAGTTCTGCAAAGCACTAAAACAAGCTAAAGAAAAACTTACTCCACGCCAACGTGAGATTTTTGAACTAAACAAGGAACAAAATTTATCTGTTGCAGAAATTGCAGAGCAACTATGCATAAAAGAGCAAGTAGTACGTAACCAATTATCAACGGCCTTAAAAATAATACGAACCGAACTTCAGCAATATTCTTTCATATTACTCCTTTTTTTAAGCCATTTCTAATTTTTATGTTTTCTAACATAGAAATATACATGTTATATTTTACGTGTTTGTGGATATTACCAATAAACAAGGTAATAGTTTTATGGACACAAACATACAGAACAAGGTAAAAGATTTATTAGATAAATTCCGTTCGGGAGCTATATCTTCTGAGGAATTTAAAGAGTTATCGGCAAAGATAAACCAGTCATCTGAAGCTGATTTAGAGTTTCTGTTTTCTGACGAATGGGATAAATTCAACAGCTATGAGCCTTTATCACAAGATAAAATAAACTCTCTGTATAGAAAACTGAACAAGCAAAGACACATAACGCCATTCATGAAGGTGCAAAAATATTGGTTACAAATAGCAGCATCCATTCTTTTGATACTATCATGTGGCATTAGTGTTTTATACTACACTCAGCATAAAGATATTGAATATCTTGCTCAGCAAAATATAACCATAAACTCAGGTGAACATGGAACTTCATTGGTAACATTGCCCGATGGAACTCTTGTACATCTGAATGCAAAATCATCACTGTCCTACAAACAGGATTTCGGACGTGATAACCGTAAAGTAGAATTGTCGGGTGAAGGATATTTTGAAGTTAAAAAGAATACAGAGAAACAGTTCATTGTAAGCACTGAAGTAATGGATATTACAGTAACAGGAACAACATTTAATGTATATGCGTATGAGCACAAAAATTTTGTTGAAATGGCTCTTGTAGAAGGAAGTGTCAATGTTACAACAAAAGATCCCGCTCATAATACATTGAATGTAAAGCCGAACCAGAAAGTGATATACGATAAACGAACAGGGTTATTGAGTCTTGAAGAAACTTCAAATAAAATGGAAACAGCATGGCTGACCAAAGAGCTTACTTTCCGACATGAGAAGATGAAAGATGTATTCCAATGTCTGAAACGTAAATTCGGAGTAACTTTCAACATAAAGAACAAAAATATATTACAGGATGTGTATACAGGTTCTTTTAATGATGAAAATATAAGAAGCGTTCTGAATGTGTTGAAAATACACTACGGATTTGAATACACAATGGATGAAGAAACCATAACCATAGAATAACAACTAATCTAAATATTAACCTTAAAACTATGAAAAGACAGATGAAAACATGAAAAAAACATCCCCGGACAATCGGCAATCATCCGGGGAAATGGCTCAGTCCATAAGTAAAACTATGTTGGCGCATAGTAAAACCGAACTTTAAACCTAAATTTATTACGTACTTATGAAAATCAAACATTTATTTACTGATTTGCACAAAGATAGTAAAAAGCGTAGTAAGATTTGCCTTTTATGTGCATCTTTGTGTATGTTTACATTTACCGGTGGTTATGCACAAACCGGAAAAGTCAGCCTCAACCTGAATAACGCATCGGTAAAAGAACTTTTTACTGCTATTGAAAAACAAACTCCCTACCGCTTCTCATACAGAGATGTAGAAGTAAACGGTAAAACAGGCATCTCTCTGTCTGTTAAAGATGAAGAACTGAAAGACCTACTTACAAGTGAACTGGCAAAACAGAACTTATCTTATAAAGTTTCAGGTAATAAGATTGTTATTACCCCTATCAAGAAAAAATCCGATAAAAAACAGCCAACGAATATATCTGGAAAGGTTGTCGATGCAAACGGTGAACCAATTATCGGTGCTACGATAAAGGAAGAAGGTACCAGTAATGGCGCTATAACAGATTTTGACGGTAATTATTCACTCACAGTTTCAAGCCCTGATGCAATTCTGCAATTCTCTTATGTCGGTTACAAATCTGAAGAATTTATGACCGATAAAGGTGTAATCAATGTTACTATGCGAGAAGATACAGAACGCTTGGACGAAGTGGTTGTTACAGCATTGGGTATCAAACGTGCAGAAAAAGCCTTGTCATACAATGTTCAGCAAGTAAAATCAGAAGAGCTTGTAAGAGTAAAAGACGCTAACTTCGTAAACTCACTGAATGGTAAAATTGCCGGTGTAAGCATCAACAAGAGTGCCAGTGGTGTCGGTGGTGCTACACGTGTAGTAATGCGTGGTGCAAAATCTATAGAAGGTGATAACAATGCACTCTATGTAGTAGACGGTATTCCATTGTTCAATACAAACATGGGAAATACAGACAGTGGTATCATGGGTGAAGGAAAGGCCGGAACTGAAGGTATTGCCGACTTCAACCCTGAAGATATCGAAAGTATCTCTGTATTGAGCGGTCCGTCGGCAGCAGCATTGTATGGTAGTAGTGCAGCAAACGGTGTGATCCTTATCACCACTAAAAAAGGTAAAGAAGGTAAATTGCAACTTTCATTTTCTTCTTCTACCGAATTCAGCAAAGCATACATGACTCCTGAATTCCAAAATACTTACGGTAATAAAAAGGATATGTATGAAAGCTGGGGTGAAAAACTCGCCACTCCTTCTGATTATGACCCTAAAAAAGATTTTTTCAACACAGGAACTAACTTTATCAACTCATTGACCTTAACAACCGGTACTAAACAGAACCAGACATTTGCTTCTATCTCGTCTACCAACTCTGACGGTATCGTTCCCAACAACTCATACAACCGCTTGAACTTTACGATCCGTAATACTTCAACTTTCCTGAATGACAAGTTACAACTTGATTTAGGAGCATCGTATATCAAGCAAGATGACAAGAACATGGTTTCGCAAGGTCAATACTGGAATCCGGTTATGGCAGCCTACCTCTTTCCACGAGGAGAAAATTTTGAAGAAATCAAAACTTTCGAACGCTTTGACGACAGCCGTAAAATTCCCGTTCAGTACTGGCCGATAGCAGAATCAACTTATGCCTCGCAGAATCCATACTGGACCGCATTCCGTAACGTTTCAACCAACAATAAGAGCCGCTACATGTTCAATGTAGGATTAACTTACAAGATAACCGACTGGATTAATCTGGCTGCACGTTACAGAATGGACGATACTTATGTAAAATTCGAACGTAAGATTTATGCATCTTCCGACCAGGTTTTTGCAGAAGGTACTAAAGGACATTACGAATATAGCAATTACAATGACCGTCAGGAATATGCTGACTTCATGGTAAATATTAATAAGCAGATCAAAGACTTTAATATTTCTGCCAACCTTGGATGGAGTTATTCCAATTATTGGGCATTGGAAAGAGGATATAAAGGAACCTTACTGAAAGTTCCTAACAAATTTGCTGTTTCCAATATCGACCCGTCAAACGGCCGTACTTCAGAAAAAGGCGGTGACAGCCGTATCCGTAACCATGCTATTTTCGGCAACGTCGAACTGGGATGGAAGAGTATGCTTTACTTAACCTTGACCGGACGTAACGACTGGAACTCTCGTCTGGTAAATACCAACGAAGAATCATTCTTCTATCCTTCTATCGGTTTGTCTGGTATTATTTCGGAAATGGTACAGCTTCCTGAATTTATTTCTTATTTGAAAGTACGTGGTTCTTATACAGAAGTTGGTGCTCCAGTTTCTCGTTCTGGATTAACTCCTGGTACAGTAACAACTCCAATCGTCGGGGGTATTCCGTCGCCGACATATATTTATCCATTCACTGACTTTAAAGCTGAACGCACCAAATCTTACGAAGTGGGAGTTAGCTTACGCCTGTGGAACAAATTCAGTGCAGAAGTTACTTACTATAAATCGAATACATACAATCAGACATTCCTGGGAGATTTACCGGAATTCACCGGTTATCAGAAGATTTACCTGCAAGCAGGTAACGTAGAAAATAGAGGTTGGGAAGCTTCTTTCGGCTATAATGATAAGTTTAAAAACGGTCTGGCTGTTTCTTCTACATTTACATTCTCAAAGAATATAAATGAGATTAAGGAAATGGTGAAAGACTATCATACCGATTTGATGGAAGCTCCGATTAACATCCCGGAAGTACTGAAAGACAATGGCCGCGTTATTCTGAAAGAAGGTGGAAGTATTCACGATATTTATGCAAACACTTTCTTCAAGAAAGATAGTCAGGGATATGTTGAAGTAAAAAGTGACGGAACCTTCGGTCTGGAAAGAGGTGAGCCTGTATACTTAGGAAAGACATCTCCAGACTTTAACATGGGATGGAACAATGCCCTGTCATATAAAGGATTTGGATTCAGCTTCTTAATCAACGGACGATTTGGTGGAGTGGTTACTTCTTCTACCGAAGCTATCCTCGACCGTTTCGGTGTATCCAAACGTTCTGCAGAAGCTCGTGACGCCGGAGGTGCTCTGTTCCCAGGACAAGGTCGGGTAGATGCAAAGACATACTACCAAATGATTGGTACAGGAGGTTATGAAACTTCAGGATACTACCTGTACAGCGCAACAAATATTCGCTTGCAAGAAATGACATTCAGTTATACAATGCCAGACAAATGGTTTGCCAATGTACTGAAAGATGTTACCGTTTCTTTCATTGCTAACAATCCATGGATGTTATATTGCAAAGCTCCCTTTGACCCTGAGCTAACACCGTCAACAAGCACTTACGGACAAGGTAATGATTATTTCATGCAACCCAGCGTACGCAGTTTCGGTTTTGGCATTAAATTTAAACTATAAAAAACAAACCCTTTGATTATGAAAAAGATAAACCAATATAAATTTATAGCAGGCGTATTTGCAGTGTCACTATTGGCATCATGCAATTACGAAGAAATCAACACCAATCCATTTGAGCTGACCGATGAAGAAGGAGTCATGGACGGAGTTGCTGTAGGTGGTTTAATCACTACTATCGAACGTACAGTATTTCCAGTAGGAACACAGGCAGATGATACTGACATTATCAATCAGTATCAAACAGACTATCACTTATCGGCTGACTGCTGGAGTGGTTTCTTCGGACAGAATAATACATGGGGAGGCGGAAACAGTAACGTTACCTATTTCTTGAATGACAGCTGGATTTCCGGAACTTATAAACGTGCATATACCAACACACTTGACCCATGGAAAAAGCTGAAAGCTGCAGCCGAGAAAAACAATACTCCTGAAGTATTTGCCTTAGCACAAATCCTGAAAATTTCAGCTTGGCACAAAGCATTGGAATGTTTCGGTCCGATGCCTTATTCACATGCAGCCGATGCTACCATGAATATCCCATTCGATTCCGAGAAAGATATTTATACAGCTATATTTAAAGATCTGACAGAAGCCATTGAGATCCTGACAGAAAAGGCAGAAAATGGTGTAGAGGTTATGAGTGAATATGATGTTGTATATGCTGGTAACTCAACCAAATGGGTAAAATATGCAAATTCTCTGCTACTCCGTCTTGCTATGCGTGTCCGCTACGCCGATGAAGCCTTATCGAAACAATATGTTTCACAGGCATTGAACCATTCCATTGGTGTCATGACTGCCAAAGACGATGAAGCACAGATGAGTACAGGAGCCGGATACACATTCCGAAACAACATCTATTGGTTGTCTGAACAATATGATGAATCTCGCATGGGTTCGTCTATGTTCTCTTACTTAATGGGATATGAAGACCCTCGATTAAGTGCTTACTTCTTGCCAGTAGACTCTAAAAGCACACAAGGAAAAGAAGCGTTCGATGGGAAACAGTATCAGGCAGTTCCTGCAGGACATCTATATGGAAAGAATGATGAATATAAGATGTTTTCTAAACCTAACATACAAGCAGCTACACCAACTTACTGGTTACGTGCTTCCGAAGTCTACTTCCTGCGAGCTGAAGCTGCTTTAATATGGGGCGGTGAATTTGGAAATGCAGAAGACTTGTATAAGCAGGGTATTGAAATGTCTTTCCAGGAAAACGGAATCAGCTCAGCCGTAGATGCTTACATGAATTCTGGTAAAACCCCGATCAAGCATGAAGTTGGTGGAAGTTATTCTTGTAGTTTTGCTGCTCCTTGCGCCACAACCGTAAAATTTGAAGGTAATACGGAACAGAAACTCGAAAAAATCATGATCCAGAAATGGATTGCTCTTTTCCCTAACGGACAAGAAGCCTGGACAGAATGGAGAAGAACCGGATATCCTAAACTGAATCCTGTTATGGCAAACAGAGGTAGCAGCCAAGGAGTTACAACAGAAGGAGGTATTCGCCGAATGATTTATCCTATCAGTTTCTACCAAACAGCTGACGGACAGAAGATTTATAACGAAGCCGTTAAAATGCTAAGCAACGGACAGGACTTACCTAGTACACACTTGTGGTGGGACTGCAAATAATAACCGAATAATTAATACAGTAAAGACATGAAAACACTAAAAAAATTATTATACATCATACCTTTATTGGGAGCAATGATAACCTCTTGTACCGATGTAGAAAACATAGAAGTAGAACACATCGGCGGATATAACACTTTAGGAGACAGTGAATATTACGCTAACTTACGTGCCTATAAGGAAACAGCTAAGAACTACGGACGTCCGGTTGCTTTCGGCTGGTTCTCAAATTGGGCTCCTTCAGGTGTAATGAGAAAAGGTTACTTATCTTCAGTACCCGACAGTATGGATATTATCTCCATGTGGAGTGGTGCTCCGGGAAGATATGAAATCACTGAAGCACAGAAGGCAGACAAAGAATTTGCACAGAAAGTAAAAGGAATCAAACTGCTGGAAGTTAGCTTACTTTCTCACCTGGGAAAAGGCAGAACTCCTGAATATATCTACGATGAGATTGAAAAACAGGCAGCCGAAGAAGGATGGTCTGACTCAGAACTTGCAGCAGCAAAAAAATACGCACGCTGGGATTTCTGGGGATTCAAATCGCACAATTTCGACAATACGGAAGAATTGAATCAAGCCTTGGCCAAATACGCTAAAGCACTTTGTGATTCACTTTTTGTCAGTGAATGGGACGGCTTTGATATCGACTGGGAACCGGGAGCTGGTTTTAGTGATTCAGACGGAACGCTGAATAACACAACAATCCAGGTACTGGTTAAAGAAATGGGCAAATATATTGGTCCGAAAAGTGACCCAGAAGGCAAAGGACACAAGTTATTATGTATCGATGGTTATATCAACTATTTTTCTGAAGAAATGGAAGAATATGTAGATTACTGGATTACTCAATCGTATGGTCATGGAACACCAGATTATACAAGTCCCGGTAACATCCCGGAAAAACTAATTATCACAGAAAACTTTGAATCTTTCGCTACTTCAGGTGGAAAATTACTTCAACAAGCAGCTTGGATGCCAGCCGAAGGGTATAAAGGAGGAGTTGGTGCCTATCGTTTTGACAATGACTATGACAATACCCCCGATTATAAATGGATGCGTCAGGCAATTCAAATCAATCAACAGGTATTCAACGAATGGAAAGCCAATCAAGGGAAAAAATAATACGAATCATGAAATTCTAAAGATATGAAACAACTATTAAAATATTTGGCGTTTTGCACCATAGCTGTATTGCTGAACAGTTGCAATGACAGTGAAAGCGACCTGCTGGAAGCAAAAGTTTACTTCGAAAGCAAAGAACATACCATTGAAGTTCTAGATGATAAACCTATCATTTATGAATTACAATCCAGAGTTTCTTCTGCATGCTCCTCTCCTGTTGAAGTATGCTATAGCATTGCAGGACAGAATGTAGTAAACGAATATAATAAGAAATACGGGACTAACTATGAAATGCTTAATGCGTCTAATGTGAAATTAGGAAGTAATACAACAAGCATACCTAGTGGAACAATTTACTCAGAAAAAGTACCTATAGAATTTTCAAATCTAGGAAATATAGAAGAAGGTAAATCTTATCTGCTCCCTGTATGTATTCAATCTTCATCCATCCCTGCTATTGCGGGAACTGACATTCTTTACTTTGTCATAACCAAGCCCGTACAGATTAAGAAAGCTGCTCAGTTCCAAAGTAATCACATTAAGATTCCTTTGGCTAGTGGAACAATATATAAGTCTGTAACTTATGAAGCACTTATCTATATTAATCAACTGCTGAGCAATAATACCATTATGGGTAATGAAGGAATTTTGATTCTTCGTATTGGTGACACAGCTTTACCAGATGGTCATAATGATTGGATTCAGATTGCAGGAACCAAACAGTATCATTCTACTCAAGCATTTGAAACAGGTAAATGGTACCACGTAGCATTCACTTATGATCAGCCTTCTGGTAAAACAGTTCTTTACATCAATGGTAGTAAAGCTGCTGAATCTACATGGGATACCCCAAGTTTCGACTTAGCTTCAGAAGGATCAGGAGGATTCTTCATCGGTAAGGTTGCCGGGTTTATGTGGGGAGAACGTCCATTCTATGGTTACATGAGTGAAGTAAGACTTTGGAATGTTGCACGCACAGAAAACCAAATTAAACAAAACATGCTGAACGTTGATCCAAATTCAGACGGTCTGGCAGCTTACTATAAGCTCAATGGAACTGATCAGTTTGAATCAGGAGGAACATGTTATGTAAAAGATGCATCACCTAATGGTATGGATGGTCTGGCAAACGGAGGAGGAAGTGCATTAAATATTATTGACCTGGAAACTCCAATAGCTATAAAATAAAAAATTACAATTCTTCATATCCTTTACTTAAGGATAAAGGAGTAAAGGAATGAAGAAAAATGCCTGCTTTTTTAACAGATTTGCTAAATATATTTGCAAGTTTGTGTAAAATCCGCCTGTATCCGCAGAGTTTGCGCATACAGGCGGTTCTTTTTTACGTTAATCCGTTAATTCCTCACTTGATGTTGCCTCTCTGCTTACACAAGGACATAAAAAAAGCAGCTACGAAATTCGTAACTGCCTGATATTCTTTGTGGACCAGCCAGGGCTTGAACCTGGGACCTCCAGATTATGAGAACGATAAAATGATATTCTACGATAGTTCATTTTATCAATATTAATTGAATATCAAGCAGTTATGAATTTACTATTTCTTATAAAACTCATTAAATACCCATAACTGAAACCGTTTGTTTACGCATTGTTTACGCAGAATTAAAAGGAGCAAAGACCGTTATTAACTCCATTGGAAATAGACTAATATCGAATACTGATTCATGTTTGGTAAGAGCAGTCTGTCGCAAATGATTTATGTTTTTGCGACAAAATAGGTTATGATTATAAATATAAAGTACAAGTAAGCTCTAACACTTCTGATATTTCATTTGGTAAGTGAAATAAAATCACTATTTTTGTGGACAAATAACAAATTTTGCCAATATGGAAACAGATATAAATCGTCTGAAAGTTGTTTTAGCAGAAAAGAAGAAGACAAATAAATGGTTATGTGAGCAATTAAACGTCAATCCTTCTACAGTTTCAAAATGGTGTACGAATAGTTCTCAACCAGACCTTGAAACACTAATTAAAATATCACATCTTTTAGATGTAGAATTGGATGATTTAGTGAATAAGGACTTCAAAACTTTTCAGCAGATAAATCGAATATCTGATTTTTGATAAAAATTTAAAATGAGGAATAAACGTATTGAATATATAATAGATGAAATTCTTGACCAGTATGCGTATGCTGATGAGTCTTATCGACCATGGATTATCGGATTCAGTGGGGGTAAAGATTCAACAGCATTATTAATGCTTGTATGGATTGCACTCGAAAAATTAAAAGAGCTACCAGCCCCTTTTCAACTTCGCAGACCAATATACGTAGTATGTAATGATACGATGGTCGAAAATCCTATAATTGCATCGTATGTTGACCAAGTCCTTGAACAGATAGAAAAGAGAGCGAGAGAAGAAGACTTGCCTATTTTTGTTCGGAAGACTACACCTCGATTAGAAGATTCATTTTGGGTAAATGTTATCGGGAAAGGATATCCTGTTCCGAACACAGCTTTTAGATGGTGTACTGAGAAAATGAAAATAAAACCTACTGCTCGTTTTATCACTGAACAAGTTGATGAGTGTGGTGAAGCAATTATTTTAATCGGAACAAGAAAAGCTGAAAGTGCAACTCGTGCCCGTTCAATTAAGAAACACGAAATTCATGGTAAACGCCTTACAAAACATACACTTCTAGCAAATACATATGTTTATGCACCGATAAAAGAATTAATGTTAGAGGAAGTTTGGTATATTATAAACGCTATTCCTTCTCCGTGGGGGTTTGATAACCAAATTTTGTTTAATATTTATCTTGATGCCAGTGCGGACGATTATGAATGTCCGACTGTGGTAACAGACAAAAGTCATGGTTCTTGCGGTCAAAGTCGTTTTGGTTGTTGGACCTGTACAGTTGTAAAGGATGATAAATCTATGCGTTCACTTATAAAAAATGGGCGAGAATGGATGCAACCTCTTTATGATTTTAGGCTGAAACTGGATCAAGAACGTAATATAATTGAGAACAGATTTCCATTGCGACGTGATGGGAAAAGAGCTGTGAACGATATGGGTCCCTATACCTTTACATATAGAGCAAAAATGTTAGAAGGCCTACTGAATGTTCAACATGAATTGCAAAAACATAATCCTGAAATAAAGCTCATTACTGATCAAGAACTGATTGCAATTCAAGTGAATTGGTATCGAGATTTTAACTTTGCACATCAAGTATCAGAAATATATAATAAAATCTATAATTCCTCATTAAATATGGAAGAGGGCAAGATAAAAAACAAGTTAGAAGCAGATTTAATGCGAGAAATTTGCCAAGAAAACATTGAAGAAGGCGAATTAATTGAGCAACTTCTTATGCTTCAGAAAAGCAAGTCACTCATGCAAAGGCGCCGTGGCTTAAAAACAGAAATTGAGTCTCGTTTAGAGGAATTCGTAAACAAAAAGAAATCATGACGATACGCGAAATAGAACTTAATAATTTCCGAATTTATAAAGGAAGGAATAAGATTGAACTTTTTCCAGATGGAAATAAAAATCTGATTATCGTCAGTGGCAATAATGGTTTCGGTAAAACAACTTTTCTCATGTCATTAGTTTGGTGCCTATATGGTAAGAACATGGGAAAGGTCGATGAACTATACCGTAAAGAAATTGACGAAAAAGGAGGTTATAGCAAATATATAGGTAACAGTCTTAACTTTGCTGCCCAGGAAGAAGGTGAAACCCGATTCTCTGTATCCGTAACATTTACGGATGTAGAAATCCCTGATACACCTTGTACCGAAATAACAATTGTTCGTTCATATGATAGTGCAACAAATTATGATGACGAATTAGAAATTTTAATTGATGGTCGGAAAAACGATTTGTTCACTGGGTCAAAAGAGGAAATCACAAAAGAAGAAGAAATATTTATCCGAGATTATATACTCCCAATAGAGATTGCAAAATTCTTTTTCTTTGATGCAGAAAAAATTGTATCATTTGCTCAAATAAATACCCCAGAGCAACGAAAAGATTTAAGTCTTGCTTATTCCCAAGTTCTTGGCATACAGAAATATGAAGATCTAAAAAATGAATTAGTCAGAATTCAGGATGACTATAGAAAGGCATCTGCTAAACCCCAAGAGAAACGCGAATTTAATGAACTAATTGCAGATATCGATTTCAAAGAAAGTGAAATTGATAGATTGACGGACGAAATTAGTAATTTGGAAGAAGATCGAGTATTTAAACGCCATAATTCAGCCGAACTTCAATCAAAATTGATCCGTGAAGGCGATATGATGTCAGCAGATGAATTGAAGAAGTTAAATAATCGAAAGACGGAACCAATACTTCGGTAAATTTTTACCGAAAGATTAAAAGTTAAACAACAGAACCGGCA